>Ga0066376_10005576_pt1 | contig 10624 bp, 8 predicted proteins | sample Knorr_S15_td_Bot_FD_77009 | JGI IMG/M metagenome (GOLD analysis project Ga0066376, IMG submission 77009) | Marine microbial communities from Southern Atlantic Ocean transect - Knorr_S15_td_Bottom_ad_5009_LV_A | ecosystem: Environmental > Aquatic > Marine > Oceanic | place: Southern Atlantic... | reverse complement strand
TTTTCCTTGAACACCACACTCGGAGCTGCGGGCGCAGTTCCGATCGCAGTCACTTCCTCAGTAGTAACCTCCGACTTTGCCAATGATTGGCATCCCCATAGGCTGGCCTGCGTGTCCTGCTTGACTCGCTGACACAGCCCTAGATTCTTCTTAAAAGAATCCCTAAGTCTTTATATTTATAACTATTTATTATACTTGTCACCATACCAGGCTATCGGGCGCAACATCGCATCGGTCTCGTCGCGAGATGCGTATGCCAAGCCTAAATAGCGCTCAACCCATCACCTGGTCACGCATAACGTCATAAAGAGCGTATGAAATTTCCCGGATAAGGTCAGTGATCAAGATCACATTGATGACCCATCAACCATAACAGAGCCTGGTGCCCAGGGCCGGACTCGAACCGGCATGGAGTTGCCTCCGAGGGATTTTAAGTCCCTTGCGTCTACCAATTTCGCCACCCGGGCATCGCTGAATCTAAGCGATACATTTTAACAGTCACACGCAGGTAGGCTCCATCGAGATGCGACAACGGCCTCAGGTCCGGGGGGAGAGCGCCGCGCGTATCGACGAAGGTTGCGATCTTACTCGTCACAAAACGCCAACAATACCCCTCATGCAACACGGTAGCGTTCGACCACATCAAGATCTGGATCAAGGCCTAAACCGGCCCCGCGCGGAACTTTAACTTTACCCGCTATAGGCAAAGTCGCGTTACCGTACAACTCCGCCTCAAAGTCACAATACAACCGCTCAAACAAAGGCACACCCCGATGGGCCGCATTCAAGTGCAAGGTCGCAACCTGCCCCGGCCCAAACAACGCGCAGTGAGGCACGTATTCAACACCCATTGCATCACATAAAGCGGCGATCTTAACCAGTTCAGTTACACCACCTGTCTTCGCAACATCGGGTTGCGCAATATCGATCGCTTTCGCGTCCATCATGGCAACAAAATCGTACAAGCTGCCCGCATTCTCACCCGCCGCGATGCGGTGGCGGCCAGCAGCCCGCACCTCAGCCAGTCCTTTATAGTTCTCGGGTGGCCAAACGGGTTCCTCCAGCCAAGTTAGGCCGAGCGGCTCGAGTACACGGTCGTGATGCAGCGCCTGTTCGACTGACCAAGGACAATTGGTATCCAGCATCACCGATGCGTCTTGACCAGCCGCCGCGACCGCCGCCTCGATCACCGGCAGTGACACCTCATGCAACTTGATATGACGGTATCCACGCTCGATCGCCTCGCGCGTGATGCGCGCAACCTCATTCGGCTCACCATACCGAAGCAGGCTCGCATACACCGTTAATTCTTCAGCGAAGGGCCCGCCAAGCAGCTCAACAAGCGGCCGATCGGTTGCTTTGCCCAACAGGTCCCACAGCGCAATATCCACCCCGGAAATACCATACATGATCGGCCCGATTCGCCCGAAATTATGCAGCTGAAATTCTAGATCAAACTTGAGGCTCGCAATCGACGCCGCGTCGCGGCCCACAACCAACGGCAACACTCTGGTGTCGATCATCGTCTTAAGGGCCTGATCCTCATTGCGCGAGAACGCCTCCCCCCATCCAACTAAGCCACTGTCAGTTTCCAGGCGAATCAACAACGTATCAAAGTTACATTTCGGATCCCCTCCGAAACTCCACGGCGGAATACCTCCCGCCTTAAAGGGGATCGACACAAGAATAGTTTCAGCCCGCGTGATTATCATGCGTTTCCGACCAGTCGACGTCTTTGCCTCGTTGGCTGATACCCAGTACCATCAATGTCGATGTGGTTTTAGATGTCGATGCGTTCGATGTTGCATAAATAAGATCGGTGGGCAACCGAACCACTGATCGGATCGCTAACTTCATCATCGATCAAGAGATTAAAATTCGTGCTTCCCTCACCGCTCGGTGGGGTAGCAGCAAGCCCCAATGGCTCACAGGCCTGCCACCAGCCGTGCTGTGCAAACACGGTATCCATGCGAAGTGAAGACTTCAGGACCGCTCGGGCCCGAATACCACCTTGTGGTGTCGTAATCAGCACCCAGTCATCGGATGCTATGCCGTAGCCGGCAGCGGTTTGGGGGTGTATCTCGACCAAAGGATCCTTTTGCAGTCTCCGCAACGCGGGAAGATTCCGATGCTGACTGTGACAGTAACGATGCGACTTGGCGGAACCCAGCACGAGCGGATAATGCTTCAACAATTCTTTGCGGCTCACAGGACTCATGTGTGGCTCGACAAAACCCGGTAAAGGATCTTGGCCATGTACCTGAAATGTATGCGACCAGATCTCAATTCGCCCCGTCGGGGTCTTAAATCCATCAACGAGATGCGGAGCTAAAGGTGTCTGAACGGCCAACTGAATGCCTCGAGGATTCCGTTTGAGCTCATCAAGCTCCACTCCACTAGGCGCAAGCCATTCTCGCCACGCGGCGTCCATGTCACCCCCCCAGAATAGGTCAGCCAGCCCAAGGCGTTTGGCTAGTTCAAACACCATCCAGCCGTCATCACGCGATTCGCCGGCCGATTCGACCGCCGCGTGACGAAATTGAACCCACCCATTCGCCGCATCGGTAATCCCAAATCCGACCCGTAGAGAATCACGTTCCCACGCCGTATTCACTGGCAATACGATATCTGCATAACTCGCTGTGGGTGTAAGAAAAATATCCGTCTGGACATGAAACTCCAGCGCCTTCAATGCCTCAATGCCACGCTCGACCCCGCCGTGAGAAATAACCAGATTCTGCCCAAAACCGAGTAGTGCCCGAACGCGGTAGGGCTCTCCCTCCAAAATAGAGTGATAGAGATCTCGCGAAGTACACCAACCGTTTTTTGGAGGTCCAAGCGGCCGCTCTTGAAGTCCGAGTGTCTTGGAACGCTGAACATCGGTAACCAACTCATGACCCGAGACATCATTCAGCGGCACGCCCGCTGGCTGTTGATTACCCCCTGAGGATCCAATACTGCCGAGGAGACTGTAAAGAATAGAGATTGCGCGGTCAGTCTGAGTGGCATTGGTGTGTTGGCCAACACCAGACCAGACATAGTACGAAACGGGACGCGATGCCCACAGCAAACGCGCCGTGTCACGTATCTGATCCGCCGGCACACCGGTTACCTCGGCCGTGCGCTCTGGACTCCACTCCGCACACAATGCGTAGTAGTGATCAAATACGGGACGGCAAACAATCGCACCACTCGGCGCATCGATGGTCACCTCTCCGGTAAGCAACCAGTCTGTCTTAACTTGCTGCGCCGGATTGGCCGCCATCACCACCGGTGCACTTCGCCCTTGGTCCCAGCCCACGTAACGGTCTGCACCTTCGGGCACGCCAATATCAGATGCCGTCAACAAGCGGCCCTCCGATTCATGTATTAGCATGGGTGCATTGGTCCAGCGGTGCACGAAGTCGTGGTCGTATCCAGACTCCGACAACATGACCCAGGCGATTCCGAGCGCCAGCGCCCCATCAGTGCCCGGGCGTATCTGCAGCCATTGATCTGCCTTGATGGCCGGACCCGCTCGGCGGGGATCCACCACCACGATAGAAGCACCACGGCGACGCGCTTCACTGACCCGCTGGGCCTGCGCTAACCAGGAAGTGTTCGGATTGTGCCCCCATAGCAAGATGCAACCCGCCTGGTCTAGATCCGGTCTGCCGATTCCCACGCCATACGTGTACTCGGTGGCATGATCCTTGTGCCAGTTACAGATCTCTGTACCGTAACAATTGTTGCTGCTACCAAAGGCACGCAGCAACCGTTCAATCCACTGGAGCGAATCCGAAATGGCCGTGCCACTGGGTGTAGTAAGCGCGAAGGCCACGCTCTCCGGACCACTCTCTGCCGCAATACGGGTCATCTGCCCTGCAATGGTATCGAGCGCCTCGTCCCAGCTGATCCTCACCCAACCCGGGTCGACGTCATCTTTAGGGCGAGTACGTTTCATCGGATACAGCAAGCGATCATCGCTATACACCTGTTCAGGCGCCGCCTGGCCCTTGGCACACAGTGCACGCCCCGTCGGATGCGAGGGATCCGCCTCGATACGGACTAATCGACCCTCTTTTACGATCGAAAAACAACCGCAACGGGAACAACACAGGGCACACCACCCCGGAACTTTGGTTTCACCTGTTTGTACTTGCACTGCTCTTGTCATAATCAATCAACCCAGGGTGACAACTGTCGCACGCAATTCACTTCCAGGCAAACAGGGGTTGCTCGTAGTGGGCAACCCGTGTCGAACGTCCATACAGCACGACCTCACGGAATTGGTAAAGAATCGCAGCGGTCGGGGAAAATACTTCATCCCCCAACGATGCAAAGGGAATAGACAATACGGGTTGATTGCTTTCCGGGATACGATGTAAGCGTGGCACCTGGGGTTGAGTAAGATCTTCGAGTGGAACGTTGAACACGGTTTCCACTTCATTAGGATCTGGCGCGGGCTCTGTTCCGCTATCCAGCCACAGAACCAACGGCGTGACACAAAAGCCTGAGCGCGTGGGGAAATCATCCAGTCGACCGATGATATCAGTGGGCTTTGCCTTTAGGCCAAGTTCCTCCTCCAACTCACGCAATGCGGCCATCGGCACGTCTTCACCCTCGTCCAATCGTCCTCCGGGTAATGCATATTGCCCTTGGTGCCGAGACAAACGACTGCTCCGCCGAGTCAAGTAGAAACCCACCTCCCCGGTCTGTTCCCCCCTGACCATTCCGATGACGACGGAAGCCGGGCGCAACGCCGGATCATCGATGGCAACCCACTCGAATTCGTCAAGTCGCTCGACACACTGCGACCGAAACGATTGGCTGAAATCAATCCTCATTGGCCATCAACATCAAAACTGCTTGCACAGCCGTAACGCGTCAAACAATGCACTATGAACATTACGGCTTGCCACCGCGTCTCCAATACGAAATAACTGATACTTTCCGTGTAAATTATTTACCACCAATTGATTCTGATTCCCTAACAACGCCTCCAAATCAACTTCCCCGAGATTGGTAGAAGCGGGTTTCAAAGCAAAATAGAGCTCATCTGCCGGCAACGAACCATGATCCACAACCACCTGATCCACTCGACGCAGCATCCGTAATCCGGTGTACTCGTTGTAAAGAGTGGCTGCCAGTCCGTCATCCTCACGGGTCACAGACAGCAATCGATGATTCAAGGTGATGGTTACCGCATGCCCGTAGAGCGAGCGCAGGTACGCCGGGTGATTGGTGCCGCCAATATCCGGTGCGACCATCATCTCGGGCGAAACGTATTCCAATGAGCACCCCGCCTCGGCGATAAATTCCGCGCACGATATGCCGGCGTGTTGCGCGTTGTCGTCATAAATGAGTACATTTTTCTTAAGCCGTTCGGTACCCGCAAGAACATCCCAACTCGAAGTTGCCAGTGCTTGGTCTTCACCAAGAAACTCAAGGTTTGGAACCCCACCCGTCGCGACAATAACGATATCGGGGCGTTCAACTTCAACAGTAAGCGCGTCCGCATAACAGCCGAGTCGAATCGTTACTCCCAATCTTTCGACCTGATCGAATAACCAGTCGGTAATACCGAGGATTTCCTTCCTCCGTAACACGCGTGCCGCCAGGTTAATCTGCCCGCCTGGTCGATCCGCAGCTTCCATCAGAATAACTTCGTGCCCGCGACTGGCGCACACTCTGGCGGCTTCCAATCCAGCAGGCCCAGCACCTACCACGACCACACGCCGAAGCGCTTCTGCACTCGGAACAATCACGTGTGGCATCGATGCTTCCCGGCCCGTCGCGGGGTTATGCAGGCACAAGGCTTCACCCTCGCCATAGATTCGATCAATGCAGTACCCTGCGCCCACACACGGTCGGACTTGATCCTCTTCGCCACGAGTAATCTTGGCGACAATATGTGGATCGGCTAAATGCGCACGGGTCATGCCCACCAGATCAAGCAAACCCTCTCGCACCGCGTAGCGGGCCGTCGCCACATCATTGATACGCGCGGCATGCATCACGGGCAAATCAAATGCCCGCTTAATCTCCCCGGCAAAAGCCAGGTGCGGTGCACCGGGCGTGCCCATGTTTGGAATGACATCGGCCAAACCAGCACTCGTGTCAATGTGGCCACGAATAACGCTGATGAAATCGATTAAGCCACTGGTCGTGAGTATCTCACCGATCTTCATCCCCTCATCAAACGCCAGGCCTCCATCACGCATTTCATCGAAAACCATACGAATGCCAACAATATAATCGTCACCCACCTGACGACGGATTTCCTGCAGAACTTCGATACCAAACCGCATTCGGTTTTCCAGTGATCCGCCGTATCGATCGGTACGATGGTTCAGCGCTGGACTCCAGAAACTGTCAAACAGGTGGCCGTAAGCCTCGACTTCGATCCCGTCCAGGTCGCCATCACGACACCGGATAGCGGCGGCACCGTAAGCCCGGACCACGCGGCGAATGTCCCAGTCTTCCATCGCCTTGGGAAAAGCCCGATGGGCCGGTTCCCTGATAGGCGATGGGGCTATCGCCGGTAACCAGTGGCCCGCATAGGCGGAGGTGCGTCGCCCAAGATGGGTGATCTGGCACATGGTAGCGGCGCCGTGCCGGTGAACCCCCTCGGCAAGCATCCGAAAATAAGGAACGATTCGGTCATCGCCAGCGTACAAGTTCCCATACGCCGGAGCCGCGTCTGGTGCCACTAAGGTACCCCCACCGAACATAGTGAGCGCGAGGCCACCCTTGGCTTTTTCCTCGTGATACAAACGATAACGCGCCTTCGGTAAGCCGTCTTCGGAATAAGCCGGTTCATGACTCGTGCTGATCACCCGATTCTTGAGAGTCAAATGTTTTAACGTGAACGGCTGTAATAAGGGATCAGAACTATTCATCAGGTTTCGCCTCCTATCCAGCTAGCGCTCGCACGTTTCGAGTACTTCGACTGCCGTGATTGTGCCATGGGCGTCCGACATTAAGACCAGATGATGGCGATGGAACTCTCGACCCAGCGCCAGGAGGATGGTCCACAGTTGCGACACGGCCAAATGGTGTTGTCATCATTACGATCGTCGATTTTCCCTGTACAAGGCGGTTAAGCTCATCAGTCGTGGGGCCGAGTCCTGAGCCTCCGCGAAATTCAGCTGCTGAGCCCCGTCCTAAGCCACACCGTCAAAGACAACGCCAGTTTTATGCCACGCGGCTATTTCCTCGATCGTGTAACCGGCATTCGACAGGACGGGCGCGGTATGTTCCCCTAGCATTGGGGCAACAGACGGTACAACGTTTGGTGTGCCCTCAAAACGCGCGGCTGACCGAGCCTGACGTAATCGACCGAGACCTGGCTGGTCGATTTCAGTGATCAGTTGGTTGGCCTCAACTTGAGGATCGCTCATCATCTCAACTCTGGTTAGCACCGGGGCACAAGGAACATCTGCAGCATCGAGTGCGGCTATCAGATCCTCCGTCGTTCGCCCTTGTATCTCTCCCTCCACCGCATTCAAACGCTCCTGGCGATTCAAAGAACGAGCCGCTGCCGTGCAAAAACGAACATCGTCGATCCACTCCCTGCGTCCAAGCACTTCACACAATGCGCGCCACTCGCGATTCGACACCGCGCCTAACGTCATGTAACCATCCGCGGTGGGGAAAATCATGTCGTGTGCCGACGCTGCTGTCGTTTCCGGCTCTGCGTCGACTAGTGCGAAAGACGTCATGCCTTCAGGCCAGAGATAACACACCAGAGTGTCGAGCATAGACAGGCGAACATGCTGTCCCACACCCGTTCGCTCTCGAGAGAAAAGTGCCGCAACCACTGCCTGCGCCGCATAAACCGCAGTCGTCTTATCAGCTATTAAGGTGCGCACCATTCGCGGTCGGCCCGTCTGCGGGTCCGCCTGTATATCAGCCAAACCGCCAAGCGCCTGAATAACCGGGTCATACACGCGTTTACCGGAGTAAGGCCCACTCTCTCCGACTCCGCTGATCGAGAGGTAAACCAGCCTGGGATTCCGCGCTGCCACTGTAGAGGCTCCGAACCCCAGTCGCTCTATTGCACCCGGTCGAAAATTCTGGATCAATACATCGGCACTCTCAATCAGCCGCCACAGAATATCGGCAGCGCCCTGTTGTTTGAGGTCAAGAACAATGGAGCGCTTACCGCGATTACAGGCCACAAAGGTCGGGTTCATCCCGCTCTCCGGACCCGCGGCCCGCATAAAATCTCCCCCGGGTGGTTCGATCTTGATCACATCGGCACCCTGGTCCGCGAGTATCACCGCAGCGACCGGGCCTGACACGGCAGTGGTGAGATCGACCACTCGAATTCCCGTAAGGGGTCCGCTCGCGTTTGTCATTGCGGCTTATTGGCTGCGATCGCAGTCGCGTAGGCCGGTCGTTGGGCAACCCGCTCGCGGTAATGTTTAAAACGCTCCGGCACCGTCAGATCATATCTCTCAGCAATATCAAGGCAACTGGTCATCAATATGTCGACTCCACTGAACTGCTGGCCGAGCAAATAGTGCCCTTCTTTCGACAGGCGCGTCACCGCCGACTCGATCATGCGGGCGAAGTAATCTCTCGCCACCGCACTGGCGTTTGGCGCATCGCCATAAATTTGCGGCAACCCAACGTGACGGCGCAATACGTAGATGCTCGTCGCATCAAGCTCCATCGAGATGAACGACAACCATTCAAAGTAGCGCGCCCGATCGAGCACGCTTTCGGGGATCAGGCGATTGTCGGCAGATGAATACCGTTCGGAAAGATAAGTGACAATCGCTGGACTCTCACTCAACACCAGAGCGCCATCCTCCAGCACCGGAATCTTCCCTTGCGGACTCACCCTTTTGAACGCGTCTTCTTGCATCGCGGGTGTCCGCGCCTCAATGGGGACGGTGCGGTATTGAAGGCCAAGTTCAGCCAGGGCCCAATGCACCCGCACGGTGCGCGCAGTACCCACACCCCACAAGACTCTCGTGTTCGTGACTCCCATCGTTCTAATCCGTTTCCCTTTGGTGATCTGACGTTTTGTAGCTCATCCAACATTCACCACCGCCAGATTGATGAACCCGACTATTTGGTTTGACCAGTTCGACGGTGTATTGTCTATTGGAACAACAATACACCTGGTTGTCGATTTATCGAACGGCCGACGAGGCTAATGCCCGGGAGAACCCCATGAAGATAAAACGTATTGAACACATCGCCGTCGCGGTAAAACACTTGGCCAGCATGCGCGACATCCTCGAAAACAAACTGGGCTTGACGCTTGAATATGAAGAAAACTTTCCTCAATACAACACCCGCATCGCAATGTACCCAGTAGGCGAGACTTACCTCGAGATTCTGGAATCGGACAAAGCCGGCACCGAAGTCTCAGAGTGGATCGACAAACACGGCGAGAGCCTCTTTCACATCTGCTTAGAAGTTGACGACATTGTCGGTGCTCTGGCCGAACTCAAAGCCAGTGGCGTCAAACTGATAGACGAGATACCCCGTATTGGGCATGCCAATGCGCGCATCGCTTTTCTTGATCCAGAATCAACCGGACATCTGCTGATCGAGCTGGCGGAACTTCCCCCCCATCCTGAACAGTCGACACACGCTAACTGAGCACGGGATGACATCCGTGCTGCAAACTCTATAGGATAAAAAAGCTTCCGTTAAAACGCCATAAAGTTAGCGCTCGTTTAGATGATTCCATCACAGCGACTGACTCCAGCGTACTATCGCTCAACGCATTAGTTTGAACCCTATAATTAGTGGAGAACGCTGACCACAGGAAGCATCTGATGATACAAATTAGCCAAATCGACATGGTTTGGATACTTACCTGTTCCTGCCTGGTTCTTTTTATGCAGGCCGGATTCAGCTGTCTAGAAGCTGGCCAAATTCGCGCCAAAAATACCATCAATGTCGTTATCAAGAACACGGTCGATTTTGCGATCAGCGTCATTGGTTTTGGAATAATTGGCTTCAGTGTGATGTTTGGTGAGTCGCTGAGTGGCGTCATCGGTGAACCCTTCTCACTCTCGACTACCGAAGCCCCTCATATCTAGTTAATTTTTATTTTCCAGGCTATGTTCTGCGCACTGCCACAACGATCCTCTCGGGCGCCGTCGCCGAACGGATGTCATTCTATGGCTATTGTCTGGTGGCCTTATTCATGGTCGTACTGGTATACCCGGTGACGGGTCACTGGGCCTGGGGCGGATTACTTTTTCCTGGAACCAATAACGGCTGGCTAGCCACACTTGGATTCCATGACTTCGCTGGCTAGCCACACTTGGATTCCATGACTTCGCTGGCTCAACCGTTGTGCATTCCGTCGGTGGCTGGGTCGCGCTAGCCGCCATCCGTCACATCGGCCCAAGGCGTGGCCGCTTCAATGACCCTGGTGGCGTAATCGAACCCAATAGCGTCACTTTAACCTCACTCGGGGTCTTTCTACTCTGGTTCGGTTGGCTCGGTTGGCTCGGTTTCAACGGAGGCAGTATGCTTGCCGCCACCGAGTCTGTCCCTCTCATCATAACCAACACCATCGTTGGTGGCGTCTTCGGCATCCTATCTACCTTGGCACTCGCAGCCTTACGCTATGGAAAACCCAAAGCGCTAGATATATTGAATGGCAGTCTCG
>Ga0066376_10005575_pt1 | contig 10627 bp, 10 predicted proteins | sample Knorr_S15_td_Bot_FD_77009 | JGI IMG/M metagenome (GOLD analysis project Ga0066376, IMG submission 77009) | Marine microbial communities from Southern Atlantic Ocean transect - Knorr_S15_td_Bottom_ad_5009_LV_A | ecosystem: Environmental > Aquatic > Marine > Oceanic | place: Southern Atlantic... | reverse complement strand
GGCGTCTGTTGCTCCCTCCGGGTCGTACATGCGTCCCAGGAACACCTGTGAGAGGTGCCGCTTGGAGATCCGGTCCCTTGCCAGTTCGGTGGCGAAGAACGGCAGGGGCATGCCGATGGTCAACTCGGGGAGGCCGATCTTGAAGTCCCCCGCTGCGCCGATGCGCACGTCGGTGGACATCAGGATGATGGCGCCCGCTGCGATCGCATGTCCGGTGCATGCCGTCACCACGGGGCGCGGGAAGAGGTAGGTGCGGAGGAAGAGGTCGACGCCGGCACTCAGCATCCTGCGGGCCTCATCCGGCCCGGCCTGCATGACCTTCAGGTCGAATCCGGCGGAGAAGCGACCGGGTCGGCCGGCCAGCACCACGGCATCGGCTCCCGAGGCCTCGACGGCGTCCAGGGCGGCGAGCAGGGCCGCGATCGCGATGTGGCCCAGGGCGTTGGCCTTGCCGTCGTCCAGGTGGATGATCGCCACATCGCCGTCTCGGCGGATGGTGACGGGCGAGGTGGTAGCTCCGGTGTCGTCCATGGCCGGTGAACCTACCTCCGCCACGTCTGGAGGATCGAAGCGTGGACCGACGACTCCGGTACCATGGACCCATGAGCGAGCAGACCGTCCTGGAACACGATGAGGAGACCGACGAGCCGGTCATCTCTGTCACCGACGCCGCACTGGCCAAGGTCATGGAGGTACGTGACAGCGAGGACGACTCCGCTGTGCTGGCCCTCCTGATCGACGTGACCGGCGTATCCGGCGTCGACTACGTCTACGACCTGGCGTTCACACCCGTGGATGACCTGCCGTCGGACAGCCACCGCTGGAAGGTCGGCGACCTGCACATGGCTGTGGGCGAGGAGAGTCGTTCCAAGTTGGCGGGTGCCACCCTCGACCTACCGAGCAACCCCGTCCAGGGTGGCCTGATCATCAGGAACCCGAACCGTCCGAACCCGTTGGGTGACGTCGGTGAGCTGCTCCTGGAGGGCGAGGTGCCCGAGCGGATCGCGCAGCTCCTCGAACAGAACGTGAATCCGATGCTGGCATCCCACGGTGGCTTCGCCACCCTTGTGGGCGTTGACGGCCACAAGGCCTATGTGACCATGGGGGGCGGCTGTCAGGGCTGCTCGATGAGCCAGGCGACCCTCACGGAGGGCATCCAGCGGGCGATCCTGGAGGCCATACCGGAGATCACCGAGGTGATCGACTCCACCGACCACTCCGCAGGGGACAACCCCTTCTACACCTGAGCCACGGCTCCACCTGAGCCACGGGTCCGTCTGACCAGTCGACCCGCCCGGCGGCGGTCGGGCTCAACCCAGACGGTTGCGGACGGTCGTGGCGATGCCCGGACCGTCCAGTCCGAACGAGGCCAGCAGGTCGTCCACCTTCCCGTGGGCGTGATGGGCAACCGGCACGCCCAGCACCGCCACCTCCGTCTTCGGGGAACGGCTTGAGAGGTCGTCCAGCACGCCCGTCCCGAAACCACCCTCACGGAACCCGTCCTCCACAGTGACCACGAGGCGATGTGCGGCAGCGTCGTCCAGCATTATCTCGTCCAACGGGCGGATGCACCGTGGGTCCCAGACCGTGGCGTGGATTCCGTCGGCGGCAAGTAGTTCGGCGGCATCCACGGCGGCGGCCAGCATTTTTCCGGCACCAAGCAGGCAGACCGTGCGGTCGCCGTCGGCGACCGTCACCTGACGGGCCGACAGGCCCCTGCCGACCTCGTCCCAGCTGACGTGCGGGGCGGGGGTCTTGGCCCAGCGGATGGCCACGGGACCGTCCGTGATCGCCAGGGCATCCTCGAACATCTGCTGGAGCTCCTGGTATGAGGAGGGCGCCAGAATCGTCATTCCGGGGATCTTGGACAACAGCACCATGTCCAACACGCCGTGGTGGGAGGGTCCGTCGTCACCGGTGATGCCGGCCCGGTCCAGGCAGAACACGACGGGTAGGCCGTGGAGGCCGACGTCCAGGTTGGCCTGGTCGAAGGCCCTGCTGAGGAACGTGGCGTAGAGCGCCACGACGGGTCGCAGCCCGCCCATGGCCATGCCGGCTGCAGCGGTGACAGCGTGCTGCTCGGCGATACCCACGTCGAAGCAGCGGTCGGGGAAGCGGTCCCTGAACGGCAGTAGTCCGGTCGAGTCGGGCATCGCAGCGGTGATGGCCACGACCTCCGGGTGCGACTCGGCGGCTTTCAGGATCGACTCCGTGAACGCAGCCGTGTAGCTGCCGACCTTCACACCGCCGGTGTCATGCATGTGCTTGATCGGGTCCTGCTCCGCCGGAGCGTGCCCCCGCCCCTTCTGGGTCAGCAGGTGGACGACGACCGGTCCGTCGAACTCGGCGGCGTTGCGTAGGGCATCTTCGATCTCGGCTATGTCGTGGCCGTCGAACGGGCCGAGGTAGTGCACGCCCAGGGCCTCGAAGAAGGCCGTGGGTTCGAACATGTCGCGCAGGGCCGCCTTCGTGGCGCTGATGCTGCGTTCCAGCAGCTCGCCCACCCACGGAAGGTTCTCGGCAATGTCCTCCAGGCGCCGCTGACGCCGCATGTAGGTCGGGTTGGAGCGGATCCGGATGAGGCTCTCCGACAACCGGCCCACGGTCGGCGCATAGGAGCGGCCGTTGTCGTTCAGCACGATCGTGACCTTCAGGCCGCTGTGGCCCAGGTTGTTGAGGCCTTCGAACGCCATGCCGCCGGTCATGGACCCGTCACCCATGACCGCTACGACCCTGCGGCTGCCGCCGGTGGTGGCGACCGCTGTAGCCAGGCCGTGGGCGTAGGCCAGAACGGTTGAGGCGTGGGAGTTCTCGATCCAGTCGTGATCGGACTCGGCCCGTGAGGGATAGCCCGACATCTGGCCGCTCTGGCGGAGCCCGTCGAACCCGGTGTTGCGCCCGGTGAGCAGCTTGTGCACGTAGGTCTGGTGGCCCGTGTCCCAGAGGATGGCGTCCCTGGGGCTGTCGAATACCCGGTGGAGGGCCAGCGTCAGCTCCACCGCTCCGAGGTTCGAACCCAGGTGCCCGCCGGTGCGTCCCACCGTCTCCACGATCCGCTCGCGTATCTCGGCAGCCAGGGAACGCAGTTCGTCAGGACCGAGGCCGCGCAGGTCGTCCGGGGTCCGGATTGAGTCGAGTCGCATGCAGGCTCGGTTCGATCGAGGGAACCGGTCCGGTGGGTCCGGATCGAAGGGTCGGGTTCCGTCGGAGGAACCAGACAACCACGGTAGCCGCAGAGCCCCATGGTGCACCCGCGATGGGTGGAACCGTCAGGTGCCGGTGGGCAGTCGCCGCCACCCTGCGAGGAGCAGGCCGGACAGTCCGTGACCCGCTCGGCGTTGGCCAACGCCTCCGGCACCAGGTGGTCGGTCTGGCCACCTCGGGTTGGCGTACGGGCGATTTGGCGCGGTCACATCAGGACCTTCAGCCCGGCCGTTGAGGTCAGTCGGACTCTGCATCGACGCGACCGATGAAGCGGTCGGTGGCGACGACCACCCTGACGATGCTGGCTGTGGCCACCACGGTCCCATCGACCGTGGCAGTCGTTCCGAAGGTCAGCCGCCGGCCCTCGACGGCTTCCAGAAGTGCTTCAGCCACGATCCGGGAACCGGGGCCGGGAGGTGAAAGGTGGTCGATGTGGATCCGCATACCCACGCTGGTCTCTCCCTTGGCCAGTTGACCGGCCAGGGCTGCGACGGTGGCCTCCTCCAGGAGGGCGACGAGGCGCGGCGTGGCCAGAGTGGGAACTTCGCCTGATCTCATGGCGATTGCCGTGTCGGCGTCGGTGATGGTGTGAGCGGCGTCGCCGCGCAACCCGGGCATGGGGGGCACGACGGGTACCCTACGCATCCGTCCATGGCCCGATGAACCGGGCCGAGATGACCTATGCGGTGCTGGAGACGATGATGGTGCAGGTGACCGATATGACCGGTGGCGATGGGGTGATGCTCGACCCGCAGGTTCTCCTCGACACGCTGGGCGTCGCAATGGCCACAGGCGGCGAGTTCGCCGAGGTGTTCGTCGAGGACCGGAGGTCCATCTCGGCGCTGCTTGACGATTCAAGGATCGAGGAGTTGACGAGCGGTCGTGACCGTGGAGCCGGCATCCGGGTAGTGGTGGGGGAGACGACCGGCTTCGCCCACACGGCGGACCTTTCCCCGGCCGGCCTCCGGGCCGCAGCCACCGCAGCCTCGGCGGCTGCACGTAGCGGAGGTTCAGGGGTGAGGGTCGTGGCGCTGGACGCAGTGAGCGGCCCGGCATCGGCCCTGGTGGAGATCCTCCCCTCCGATGTGTCGAAGGCCCGGAAGGTGGCCCTCCTGGAGAGGGCCGACGATGCGGCGCGGTCACGCGACGGGGCCATCACCCAGGTCACCGTCAGGTACGCCGACAGCCAGCGGCGCATCCAGATCGCCAACAGTGACGGCCTCCTCACGGGAGACCGTCAGATCCGGACCCTCTTCTCCGTTTCCTGCGTGGCCAGCGGGGACTCGGGCCTCCAGACGGGTCGGGAGTCGGTTGGCCACACCATCGGCTTTGAGTTGTTCGACCGGGTGGACGTCGAGGAACTGGCCGGCCGGGCCGCCGGACGGGCGTTGACCAAGTTGAATGCGGTGCCGGCGCCCAGTGGCGAGATGGCGGTCGTGGTCGGGCCCGGCGGCGGCGGGGTGCTCTTCCACGAGGCCTGTGGACATGGCCTGGAGGCTGACCTGATAGCGAAGGCGGCATCGGTGTTCGCCGGTCGCCGGGGCGAGGTGGTGGCCGCACCCATGGTGAGCCTGGTTGACGACGGCACGATGGTCGGCGAGTGGGGTCGCTACGCGATCGACGACGAGGGCCAGCCCGCACAGCACAACGTCCTGATCCGCGATGGCGTCCTCACCGACTACATGTGGGACCGCCTGCGGGCCCGGAAGGAGGGCAGGGAGAGTTCCGGGAACGGTCGCCGGCAGAGCTACCGGCACCTCCCCATGGTCCGCATGACGAACACGTATCTGGAGGCCGGCGACGACGACCCGGCGGAGATCCTGGCCGGGACCAAGAGCGGCGTGTACGTGGCCCAGCTGGGTGGCGGCCAGGTGAACACGGCAACCGGTGACTTCGTGTTCGGCATGACCGAGGCGTACCTGATCGAGGATGGGCGCCTCACATCCCCGATCCGCGACGGGAACCTGATCGGCAACGGGCCCGCAGCGCTTCTGGACATCGACGCCATAGCCGGTGACTTCGCCATGGGTTCGCCGGGGACCTGCGGCAAGGACGGCCAGGGTGTCCCCGTCGGAGACGGCACGCCGACGCTGCGTGTAGCCAGACTGACCGTCGGCGGAACGGCGGCCTGAGGTGTCCGAACTCCTGGAGATCGCTGAACGCATCATCGGATGGGCTGATTCGGGCGAGCAGGTCGAGGCCGTCGTCGTCCACGAACGTGAGACGGAGGTGCGGGCGTACGAGGGTGAGGTGGAGTCCCTGACGGTCGCTGAATCCAGCGGCGTGGGCATTCGTGTGATTCGTGATGGCCGCCAGGGATTCGCATACGCCGGGACCCTGGATCCAGATGCCCTTGCAGAGGTGATGCGCGAGGCCAGGGACAACCTGACCTTCGCCACCCCTGACGAGCACTGCTCCCTCGCCATGCCCGATGGCGTGGCGCCGGTCGGGATGGACCTCTATCGAGAAGCCCTCCTCGACCTCTCCATCGACGCCAAGGTGCAGATGGCCCTGGATCTGGAGCGCCTCACCCTGGCGGGTGACAGCCGTATCAGCGGGGTGGAGTCGGCCGAGTACTCCGACTCGGTGTCTTCCAGCGCAGTGGCGACGACCACGGGGATCCGCTCCATAAGCCGTGAGACAGGGTGCTTCCTGTCCGCGTACGCCCTAGCCGAGCAGGACGGCGAAACCCAGACCGGTTTCGGATTCTCGCTCGGGCGTCAACCCGACGACCTGGACCTGGAAGCCGCTGCAGCCGAGGCCGCCGAGCGCTCCACCCGGATGCTCGGGGCGGTGAAGCCCCCATCGGGGCGCATGACGGTGGTTTTCGACCCCTGGGTGAGCGCCCAGTTCCTGGGCATCGTGGGTGGAACCCTGAGCGGTGAGGCCGTGCAGAAGGGTCGCTCCCTGTTCGCCGATCGGCTCGGGGAGGAAGTGGCCTCGCCGATCCTCACGCTGATCGACGATCCGACGGATCCGGCTGCCTACACCGCTACCGAAACCGACGGGGAGGGGCTTGCGACACGCCGCAACGTCCTTCTGGCAGATGGCCGGCTGGAGCGCTTCGTCCACAACAGCGAGACGGCCAGACGGGCCGGAACCGTGTCCACCGGTTCCGCGGTGCGTGGCTATTCGTCGACTCCGGGCGTGGGCGTGCGGGCTGTGGCTGTCGTGCCCGGCCAGCGGTCACCGGCGGACCTGATATCCGGCATCAGCGATGGCCTGCTCATCCAGGGGGTCAGCGGGCTCCACTCGGGTGTGAACGCGGTCAGCGGGCACTTCTCCACCGGTGCCGAGGGCCTCAGGATCCGTGACGGGGAGTTGGCGGAACCGGTCCGTGAGTTCACCATTGCCTCGACCATCCAGAAGATGCTGAACGATGTGACGGCGATCGGTGATGACCTCCAGTGGTTGCCGATGCGGGCTGCGGGGGTCACCCTCGTCATTGGCGAGCTGACGGTCTCCGGGGTCTAGCAGCCGGACCGTGTCGATCCTCCACGCGATCCTGCTGGGCCTGGTCCAGGGCCTCACCGAGTTCCTGCCGGTCTCCTCCAGCGGACACCTGGCCCTCGTGCCGTGGCTGTTCGGGTGGGATGACTTCGGCGGCGACGGCTCGCTGGAGGGCGCCTTCGACGTGGCGCTGCATCTGGGGACCCTTCTGGGGGCCGTTGTCTACCTGCGGGCAGATGTGCTCCGATACCTCGCGGCCGGGTCGGGCTGGCTGGTGAGGAGGGGACCGCTGGTCGGTGATGCCCGCACGGCCATGCTGCTGGTGACCACGGCGGTACCCACCGGGCTTCTGGGAGTGCTGGTGGTGTCGACCACCGGCGATCTCGGCGACCGCACGTGGCTGGTGGCGGTGTGCCTCATCCTCTTCGGAATCCTGATGTGGTTGGCGGACCGACGGCCGGGTCAGCGGGGGTTCGAGGACCTCTCCTTCCGTGAGGCCATCACCCTCGGCATCGCCCAGGGCCTGGCCTTCCAGCCGGGGGTGTCGCGCTCCGGGGTGACCCTGTCGGTGGCACGCGGTATGCGACTCGAACGCGAGTCCGCGGCACGGCTGGTGTTCCTGATGAGCCTTCCCGTCATCGCCGGCGCCGGGCTCCTCTCGGCGGTCGACCTCTCGGTTCCCCCCGGTTGGTGGGTTCCGTTCCTGGTGGGAATGGCCGCTGCGGCTGTGAGTGGCGGCCTGGCGGTACACCTGATGTTGCGCCTTATGGCCCGGGTGGGCCTGGCTGCCTTCGCCGGTTACCGGGTGGTGGTCGGTCTCGGGGTCCTGGGCCTCCTGTCCACCTCGTTTCGCTGAGGGACGGTTCGGGCCTCCTGGGTCACGGTCACGGCACCAGGGCAGTGAGCAGGTCACCCCTGTCCAGGGCGGCGGCCACCTCGCCCACGCGATCGGCGGGTATCGCAACGGTGACCGTGCGGTCATCGTGGTCCAGGACCCGTGCGCCGGAAACCACCAGGTGGCCCCGGGCGGTGATGTCATCCACCGACCAGAGATCCAGCCTGTCGCCGACCTCGACCGGCAGCGGGTCCGGTCCCCGACTCAGGGCCACTCCCCGTTCGTCGCCTATGGGGCCGTCGGAGGCGCTCTCAGCGGTCGTCGGACAGGGTCGGACTTCGATGGCCGCCTGCACGGTGACGCCGGTCAGGCCGGCGAAGGCGATGGCAGACACCCACCAGATGACCCGGTGGTGTGCGGCCCAGATTCGGAGTCTGGCCAGCAGGTAGGACACGGTTTCTCCCGGATCTCCGTACGCCGATGGCGTGGAGCTGGTGGTGGGGGGAGAAGTGGAGGTCCCGGTGGTGGCCGGGGTCAGGAGACTGAGGTGGTGGCCTTGTCTCCGGAGCCGCTTGAAGTGCTCGACGAGCTGGACGACGAGCCCGAGCTGGTGGACGAGTCGGAGCTCTTGGAACTGCTGGAGGAGTCCGAACCGGAGTCCTTCGTCGAACCCGTGTCGGAGGAGGCTGAATCCGACTTCACCGTCGAGCCGGCGTCGGCCTTGCGTCCCTTGGCTCCGGAACCGTGGTCGTTCTTGTAGAAGCCGTCACCCTTGAAGGAGATCCCGACGCTGCTGAACACCTTGTTCACGGTTCCACCGCAGGCTGAATCCGGGCAGTCGGTGAGGGCGTCGTCAGCGAAGGACTGACGCGCCTCGAATTCTTCCCTGCATGACTGGCAGCGGTACTGGTAGGTAGGCATGGTGGTGGTGTCGCCGGGGGTAGTGGAGTGGTCGTTCCATGTCCGGTCGACGGGCAATGATACCGGAGGTCCGCGTTGGGTGACCCTCCGTCGGTGATGCTGGTCCGGTGACCTATCTGGTGGTGGCTGTTGCCTACGTGCTCGGGACGTTGCCATCCGCCCAACTGGTGGCAGGTCGGTCGGGCGTGGATCCGACGTCGACCGGATCAGGCAATCCGGGCGCCACGAACGTCTACCGGACCGCTGGACGTCGGGCCGGCCTGGTTGTCTTCGCTTGCGATGCGGGCAAGGGCGTTGTCGCCGTCCTCATGGGTATGGCTGTCGCCGGCCGACCCCTGGGGCTGGCCTGCTGGGCAGCGGCGACGGTGGGTCATGTGCTCCCGGCCACCCGTCGATTCCGGGGCGGCAAGGGTGTGGCCACCAGCGGCGGAGGCTCGATCGTCTTGTTCCCGGTGCTGGCCATCGGCGTGGTCGCCCTATTCGCCCTCGTGGTCCGTGTCAGCGGCAAGGCCTCCCTGGGGTCCATCGTCATAGCGGTGGCCTTCCCCCTCGTGGTTGCCGCCGCCGGTAATCCCATTGCGGAGGTCCTTGTGGCGGCGGCCATCAGCGCCCTCGTCCTGATCCGCCATGTGGCCAACATCAGGCGGCTCATGACTGGTGAGGAAGGGTCATGGAGGCGCTGAGTATCCTCGGCGGGTGATCTCCCTCGCCGAAGCCCGGGCCCACGTACTGGACCGGTGCCCCGGGCCGGTCATTTCAGAGGTGGCGTTGGCTGACGCCCGCGGTCTGGTGACGGCAGCAACCGTGGTCTCCACCTGTTCTGTCCCTCCGTTCGCCAACTCTGCAATGGACGGGTTCGCTGTGCGGGCGGCCGACACGGTCGGTCCTCCGGCTGACCTGCGGATCGTGGGAACCCTGGCCGCCGGAGCCATTCCGGACGTCGAGGTCGGCCCGGGCGAAGCGGTCCGGATCATGACCGGGGCGCCGATGCCGCCGGGTGCCGATGCGGTGGTGATGGTCGAGAAGACCGGCCTGTCCGCTGACGGTGCGATGGTGGCTGTCTCCGTTGAGGTGAAGGTGGGAAACCACGTCCGATGCGCCGGCGAGGACCTGCTTCCCGGAGCTGAGGTGTTCTCCCCGGGGACCACTCTGGGTCCGGGGCACCTCGGTGTGCTGGCCAGCATCGGTTGCGAGACCGTGGTTGTCTTCCGGCGCCTCCGGGTCGGGGTGCTGTCTACCGGTGACGAGCTGGTGGATGGCCCAGCCGCCCTGGAGGTCGGGCAGATCAGGGACTCCAATCGGCCGGCCCTGCTGGCCCTTCTGGACGAGATGGGTGTCATGCCTGTGGATCTGGGTCTGGTGGCCGATGACGAGGACGCGATCACCGCAGCCCTTCTGGATGGCGCTGCCGGGTGCGATGCGGTGCTGACCTCCGGCGGAGTCTCCATGGGGGACTTCGACTATGTGAAGGCCGTGCTGGATGAGATCGGCGAGATGCGCTGGATGCAGGTGGCGATCAGGCCCGCCAAGCCACTGGCCTTCGGCCTGGTCAACGGGGTGCCGGTGTTCGGCCTGCCCGGCAATCCGGTCTCGTCCATGGTGTCATTCGAGTTGTTCGCACGCCCCGCCCTGCGTGCCATGTCGGGCCACGTGGACCTCGAGAGGCCCCGGGTCCAGGCCCGTGTGGTCGGAGGACTCCAGCGCCATGCCGACGGAAAGATCCATTTCGGGCGGGTCGTGGTGGAGTACCGGGACGGGCGGTATCTGGCGACCTCCGCCGGGGCCCAGGGTTCCCACCAGTTGACGGCCATGGCAACCGCCACCGGGTTGGCGGTCCTGCCCGATGGCGACGGTGTGGCTGACGGCGATCTGGTCGAGGTCATCCTGCTGGGCTGAGCAGCCTGGCGACACCCGACCCGCCAGCCGGCGCCCTACGCTTGGCTACGTGGACCGACAGTTGATCGACACCTTCGGGCGCGTGCATCGCGACCTGCGGATCTCGGTGACGGACCGGTGCAACTTCCGCTGTACCTACTGCATGCCCGCCGACGGGCTGGAATGGCTTCCCCGGGAGGAACTCCTCACCTTCGAGGAGATCGAACGGGTCGCACGCCTGATGGTTGAGCGCCACGGTGTGGACAGCATCCGACTCACCGGTGGCGAGCCGACGGTCAGGGCCAACCTGACCACCCTGGTCGGGATGCTGGCGGACCTTCC
>Ga0066376_10005573_pt1 | contig 10628 bp, 9 predicted proteins | sample Knorr_S15_td_Bot_FD_77009 | JGI IMG/M metagenome (GOLD analysis project Ga0066376, IMG submission 77009) | Marine microbial communities from Southern Atlantic Ocean transect - Knorr_S15_td_Bottom_ad_5009_LV_A | ecosystem: Environmental > Aquatic > Marine > Oceanic | place: Southern Atlantic... | reverse complement strand
ATCACGATGAAGAAGATGTTGTCCTGTTTTTCGGCTGTCGTGATCGAGACGATGTTGGGGTGGTCCAACGAGGCGAGCAGGCGAGGCTCGCGCAGGAGCTCGCTGAAGTTCAGGTTCTGGCGGTGCGGGACCTTGAGAGCGACTTTCTTGTTGATCCAGGTGTCTTCCGCTAGATAGACCGTCCCGAATCCCCCGCTGCCGAGCGCGGAAACGACTTTGTATTTTCCGAGGGTGTGATCCGCGAACAGCATGAAGAGTCGAAAGTATAGCAGCCCGTCTGAGGGTCGTTATAATCCGCCGATGCCGCCACGGTTCTTCGTTCCCGCTCTGACCGTGGTCGGACAACCGGTTCCCATGCCGGAGGACGAGGCCGCTCATCTGCGACGGACGCTGCGGCTGGGCAAGGGCGACACCGTTGCGGTCTTCGACGGACGCGGCGCCGAGTATCTGGCGCGCGTCGAGGAAGCGACGTCCCGATTGACCATCGTTCGTCCCTACGAGACGATTTCCACCACGCCGGAGCCGGCGGTGGCGTTGACGGTGGCGCAGGCGCTGCTGAAGGGCCGTAAGTTCGACGATGTCGTGCGCGATGTGACGATGGTCGGCGCGGTGGCCGTCCAGCCCCTGCTGACGGTGCGCACGGAAGGTCGGGGCCGCGACACGGAGCGGTGGGCGCGAGTGGCCGTCGCCTCGGCGAAGCAGTGTCGCCGGGCGGTCGTACCGGACGTGAGGGCTCCCATCTCGTTCCACGACGTCTGTCGCGACCCCTCCGCGCTCAAGCTGCTCCTGGTCGAACCCAGCGCCGCCGAGGCCGGGTCCGGACTGCGGCAGGTGCGCGAGATGCCATCACCGGCCACGGCCCTGCTCGCCGTCGGTCCAGAGGGCGGTTGGACCGACGCCGAGATCGACGCCGCCCGCGCGGCTGGATTCATCGCGGTCACGCTTGGCCGGCGCACCCTCCGCGCCGACGCGGTCGTCGTATCAGCCGTCTCGGTGTTGCAATATATCTGGGGGGATTTCTAACTAGACGGGGCTTCGTCCATTAGACGGGGCTGCGCCCCGAACCCCACGGCCGCTCCGCGGGGACCCCGAGTGCCCCACTCGGCATCACGAGGCAGACGGGGCTGCGCCCCGAACCCGCACGCGACCGCTCCGCGGGGACCCCGAGTGCCCCACTCCGCGGCCGCGGGGCGCGCATTGTCGCGCGCCCTGGGCATCAGGCTTCGGCGCCTCAGAGCGCCCTTCTCCTGAAGATCATCCCCACCCATTCGTCCTCGGCAGCCCGCCACACACACGGTCCCGCGGGTTCGTAGGCCGCGGCCACGGCCCGCGCCTCGGTGTCGAGGATACCGCTGAGTATCAGGTATCCGCCGGGGCGCGAGAGGGCCAAGATCGCCTGGCTCTGAGCTGTCAGGGTGGCTCCGGTGAGATTCGCGACGACGATAGGGGCGGTGTCCGGCGTGTCCGCGAGAGATCCGCTGCGCAGCTCGACGCGGTCGGCCACACCATTCAGGGCGAGCGACTCCTCCGCCGACCCGAGCGCATCCGTGTCTCGGTCTATGCCGACCGCGGCGCGGGCGCCGAGCTTGACGGCCGCCACGGCCAGCACGCCTGAACCTGTGCCCAGATCCAGCACGTCCCGGCCCGCCAGCTGGACCTGCTGCAACCCCAGCAGCGCCAGTCGAGTCGTGGGGTGATGACCGCTACCGAAGCCGAGCGCCGGTCGTATCTGCACGACGACATCGTCGGCGCCGGCGGCCACCGTCTTCGCGAGGTCCCACGGAGGGGCCACGATGACTCGCCCGACCCGAATCGCGCGCAGGTCGGCTTGCGAACGCGCCGCCCATCCGTCGTCGGCGACCGACGTGGCCGAGGTCCGCACCGCGGGCCCGCACGCGGTGGCCACCGCCACCTGGGCGGCATCACGATCGGGTGTGGATGTGAAGAACACCCGGAGGTGGACGGTATCCGTCTCGCCTCTGTCGTCTCTGTCTTGAATCGCGGACGGCGCGAAATCGTCAACCAAGGCGGCCACGCGATCGGCCAACGTCAACCCACCCTCGTCCCAGTCAGGTCCGCTGACGTCGAGCGCCGGGTGCGTACTAGCCAAAGATGTCTTTGACGCGGTCGAAGAACGGGCGCTCCTCGTCGGCATCGGTGTCGGCGGGGACGGGCTCGAGGACCCGGTCGGACATCGTCGCGTCGAGCTGTTCGAGAAGGCTCTTCTGGTCCCGGCTCAGCTTTGTTGGCACCGCCACCTGCACCCGGACGTACAGGTCACCGTGACCCCGGCCGTTCACATTCGGCATACCCTTGCCGCGCAACCGAAAGCGCGTGTCCGCCTGGGTGCCGTGCGGAATCTGGATGGTGGTCGGGTCTGTCAACGTCGGGATCTTGATCTCACCGCCAAGGGCAAGCGTGGGGAACGTCATCGGTATGTCGCAGAGCAGGTCGTCGCCGTCTCGCTGAAAGAACGCGTGGTCACCCACGTGCACGACCACATAGAGGTCCCCCGGGGGTGCTCCGGGCCCACCGTGTTCGCCCTCGCCGGTCAGACGCAGCCGCTGCGCAGTGCCAATCCCGGCGGGGATCTTCACCGTGAGCTTTCGCTCGCGGCCAATCTTGCCCTGGCCGTGGCAGGACTGACACGGCTTGGCGATCACCCGGCCGATCCCGCCGCAGGCAGGACACGTACGGGCGACGGTCAGGAACCCCTGCTGGAACCGAACCTGACCGCGTCCCTGGCACTGGCCGCACTTCTCCGGGGTGCTCCCCGGGGCCGAGCCAGAGCCTCCACAGGTGTCGCACGGTTCCTCGCGGGGAATCTGTAGCGTGGTCTCGGTCCCGGTCGCCGCTTCCGCGAAGGAGATCTCCAAGTCGTACTGGAGGTCGGCGCCACGCCTGACGCCGCCGCGACGACCGCCACCGCCGAACAGATCGCCGAGACCACCCAGGATGTCGCCGAAGTCTGCGAAGATCGTCGGGTCGTAGCCGGCCCCGCCGCTACCCGCGCCGACACCGGCATGTCCGAAGCGGTCGTACCGCGCGCGCTTCTCGCCATCGGCGAGCACCGCGTAGGCCTCCGCGGACTCTTTGAACAGTTCTTCGGCCGCTTTGTCGCCTGCGTTCCGATCGGGGTGGTGCTTGAGCGCCATCTTCCGGTAGGCGCTCTTGATCGTCGCTTCGTCGGCGTCGCGAGATACGCGGAGAATCTCGTAGTAGTCACGCGTCGCTGTCACGCCTGTGCCACCTTGACCATCGCCGCTCGGAGCAAACGGTCGCGCATGGTGTAGCCACGGCGCAATTCTTCGATGACCTCACCGTCACGGTGGGTATCGCTGGCTTCCTGGGTCACCGCCTGATGCACATTGGGGTCGAAATCGGCCCCAAGCGCTTCGATGGGGGTGACCCCTCGCCGTTCCAGTAGGTCCAGCAACTGCTTGCGAATGATCTCGATGCCGCGGCGGTAGACGTCCGCGTCCGTCGTGTCGGCCGCCAGCGCCCGCTCGAGGTCGTCTACTACGGGTAACAGGTCGGTTAGCAGATCCGTCGCGCCATACTCGGCGAGATCCCGGCGTTCGCGGTCAGTGCGTTTGCGATAGTTGTCGAACTCGGCGGTGGTCCGGAGTAGCCGCTGGTAATGGTCGTCCCGCTGTCGGCGGACCTCCGCGAGGTCCTCCTCGACCGTGCCACCACCGGCCTCGGCGTCACTGGAGGAAGAGCCACTCACCGCGTCAGGCGGCGGACTGCCGCCCGGGTCGGGCGCGGTCTCGTCGCGCGGGGCCGCCGTGTCCGGCTGCTCCGGGGTCTGCGGGGTAGGCTCAGACTGATCCGTAGGGTGTTCGTCGTGCATCGTCTGCGGGCGGGGGACTGTGATTCAACAAGACTCGGCTGACGGCCTGCGAGACGCTGTCAACCGCCGCGATGGCTCGTGAATAGCGCATCCGACGGGGACCGATCACCCCGACGGTACCGGTCTGTCGGCCATCAGAATAGGTTGACGCGATCAGGCTGAACGGCTTGAGGTCGGCGGCAGTGTGTTCGGCCCCGATCACCACCGTCAGGCGGCCGGGATCGACATCGAGATACTCGCTCAACAACCGCACCAACCGGTGCTTCTCCTGCACCATTTCCAGCAGCGCTCGGAACGTGGCGAGCGGTACGGGGCCCTCGTCGTCGGAGACCTCGTCGAAGAGGGCCGTGGCCCCGTCCACGAAGACGTTGTCGCGTGGGACCATCTCTTCCAGAGTCGAACTGGCCAGCCGCAGGGATCTGGAGAGCAACGCATCGCACAGCACCTGCTCTTCCCGGAGGTGCTCGATCACGAGGGTGCGTACTTCTCCGAGGGTCAACCCGCGGAATTCGCGATTCAGGTATTGCGCACCCTGCTCGAGTTCGCTACGTCGGACCCGTTCCCCGATGTCCACGACCTTGTGGCACGGCGGCTGTCCTTCGGCGGCGACAAGCACCAGAATGCGGGTACCTTCGAGCGGCACGAACTCGATGTGCTCGAATCCGACCACCTCGTTGGTCGGAGCCAGGGCGAATCCGAGATGATGCGACACGCGAGAGAGCTCGTGTGACACGTTGGACAGCACGCCCTTGACCGACCCCGCCTGGCGTAGTCGCGCTTCGACCGCCGATGTCGATCGCGCCGCAAGCCGGTGCTCGAGGAGCAGGTCGACGAAGCTGCGGTATCCCAAATCGGTCGGCACCCGCCCCGACGAGGTGTGCGGCTGCCACACCAACCCGGCCTCTTCGAGGCTGGCCAGGGTGTGCCGCACGGTGGCCGAGGACCGTCCGAAACCGCCGTGTTCCGCAAGCCAGCGCGACGAGACCGGCGTGCCGTGGTCGATGTACTCCTGCACCAGCGCGGCCAGCACGCTGCGCGCCCGAGCGGACAGGCCCGTGCCGGTGTTTCCCGCTGACATGGAGTGCCGAGACATGACAGATGCCAGTATACCTTTCGCCAGACGGCTACACGCTGGTCGTCTCGGCGGCGCCGCGCGGAGTCCAGCGCAGCGATCCGGCGTCCTGGGAATCGGTGCTGGTGGCGTCGGCGCCGATCTTGCCGTACTTGACCGCGATCAGCTCCGCGAGAATGCTCACGGCGATTTCCTGGGGGGTCACCGCGCCCAGATTCAATCCAACCGGCGCGTGCACACGCCGCAGCTGCTCGGCCGGGATGCCTTCCGCTTCCAGCGCCTCGTAGATTCGCGCCACCTTCGCGCGGCTCCCGATGAGCCCGAGGTAGCGCAGCTGTTTCGGCGCCAGCGCCCGCAACGCATCGAGATCGTGCCGGTGGCCTCGCGTCAAGATGACCGCGAACGCGTGCGGCGGCAGCTCGGCCCGGGTCAGCCACTCGGGAATCGCATCCACGACGATTTCCTCCGCCTCGGGAAACCGCTCGGCATTGGCAAATTTTTCGCGATCGTCGATGACGTGCAGGCGGAAACCAACGGTCAGGGCAGCCTGGCCCAGGTGATAGGCCACGTGGCCCGCGCCGACGAGGTAGAGAGCCGGAGCCGGTTCGAGGGGTTCGATATACACCTCCATCTGACCTCCACAGATCAGCCCGGAATCTTCCGCGATGTCATCCGCCAGCTCGTACTTGGCGATGATCGGCTCGCGTGTCTCGATGGCGGCCTTGGCCTTCCAAAACGCCTCGTTCTCGTAGCACCCTCCCCCGATCGTGCCCACGATTCGCCCGTCCGGGAAGACCAACATTTTGGCTCCCACGCGTTGAGGCGTGGACCCCTGCGCCCGGATGATCGTCACCAGCGCCGCAGGTTCGCCGCGCTGCAACGCGGCGGCGACCGCCTCGAAAACATCCTCGTTTCTCATGGGTTCCTAGATCAGAATCTCGATGTCGCCGTTGGCTCGCAACTCGGCCACGAACGCCTCGGTGCGCGCCTGCTGTTCCTGTCGCACGAGAAACTCCCGGATCTGAACGCTGGCCTCCGCGAACGGCACCGTGCTCGCGTCTTCGAGCGCCGTCATCTCGATGATGTGAAACCCGAACGGTGTTTCCACGACTCCGCTGGTCTCGCCCGGAGAGAGCGCGAATAGCGCCGCCTCGAACGCGGGGACGGTCTGTCCCTTGACGACGGTGCCCAGGTCACCGCCGTTGGCGGCCGACCCCTGGTCCTCGGAATGGGCTTGCGCGAGTTTCACGAAATCGCCACCCTCCACAAGGTCGCTCGCCACGCTCTCGGCGCGCGCACGGGCCGCGGTCTTGTCGTCTTCCCCGGCATCGGGACTCAGACCGATCAAGATGTGCCGGGCCTCGGCGCCGCCGCCTTGGGTGAACTGACCCGTGTGCTGGTCGTAGAACGCGCGTGTCGTCTCCACATCGATGTCGACGTCTGGGGTAACCGCCGTCTCGAGCACGAGCTCGACGGCCAGGTCCCGGCGAGTCTCCCCACGAAGAATCTCGAGCGTGGTGTCCCAGTCACTCAGTTGGGTCTCGAACGCTTCCGCGGTCGGGAAGTTCGACTTCAGGCTCTCCATGCGGTCCTCCACCACGGCGTCATCGACGGCAATGCCCCGCGACTCCGATTCCTGCAGCAGCAGATGGAATGACACCAGCCGGTCCAGGACCGACCGATACACCTGGTCGCGGAACTGCGTGGGGAGCGCCTGGCCAGCCTGGATCTCCGCGCTTCTGACCGCCCGCTCGAGTTCCTCATTCGTAATGTCGTGCGTGTTCACGCGGGCCACGATCTCCGGGAGCGTCTCCGGCACCGGATCGGCCGCCGGTGGGGCCGCGGGCAACGGTTCAAGGGTGCTGGCCGGGTCCACCGCCGCTTCGGGGGGGGCCTCGGCGTCCTGGGCGCCGCACCCGAGCGCCAGGCTCAGGCTCACGATCCCGACGCAGCGGCCGGTGTGGCTCCAAACACGCATCGATACGATTATACTCGGTGGCGTGACTCTCGACCCCGATAGAGGACACGCTGGTTCGACGCTGGTACGGTGCTAGTCCAGTGCTGGTCCAGCGATGGCTCAGTGAAGGGGACACCGCTCACCTGGCACCGTGCCGTCGCGGAACGCCTCCAGCAGGGGCGCGGGGCACCGGGCCGTGGCCAGAAGTCCGGAGACCGGGTCGACCTCGACGCGTGTGACACCCGGGGGCTGGCTGAAGTCAGCCGACGGACGCCCCTCGTGCGCACGCCGCATGAAATCGGTCCAGATCGGCAGCGCCGCCTGGGCCCCGGTCAGGCCGAGCGGGCGGTTGTCGTCATGGCCAACCCACACCACGGTCACCAGTGTCGGGGTAAATCCGGCGAACCAGGCGTCTCGCAGGTCGTCGGTCGTGCCGGTCTTGCCGGCCGCGACGAGATCGAACCCGCGCTGACGGGCGGCGGCGGCCGTGCCGACGTCAAAGGTACTCCGTAGCATCTGCGTGACCAGAAAGGCACTGTCGGCGCCGGCGACCCGTCGTGGTGGGTCAACTGGCATCGTGACATTGATGCCGTCCCTCCCGCTCACCCCTACCACGGCGTGAAGCGGAACCCGCTCACCCCCATTGGCCAGCACCGTGTAGGCGGCGGCGACCTCCAGAGGGGTGGCCTCGAAGGTCCCAAGCGCCAGCGACGGATAGGGAGGCGGGGTCGTGCCGCCCGACGCGTGAGCCCAGAGTTCGGCGACCGCCGCGAGCCCGGCGCGTTCCGCCACCTTGACTGCCGCCACGTTGCGTGACCGGGCCAACGCCAGACGCGCGGTGACGGCGCCGTCGTACGTCTGTCCGAAATTCGTCGGGCGCCACGGTCGCCCGTCGTGCATGAACGTGGTCGGCTCGTCGGCGATCAGCGAAGACGGGGTGAACGCGAAGTCGGGGTCGTGGCGCGCGCGCTCCAGCGCAGCCAGGTACACGAAGGGCTTGATGACCGACCCTGGCTGTCGGCGCGCCCGCGACGCCCGATTGAACTGAGACCCGTGATAGGAGTTGCCGCCGACAAGCGCCCGGATGGCTCCGCTCCGCGGGTCCACCGCGACGAGGGCGATCTGCGGGACTGGTGCGGTGCCCGAAGCGCTGAGCCCCGCCATATCGCGCAGGCCGTCCCGGACGGCGGTCTCCGCCAACCGCTGGAGACGGACGTCGAGCGTCGTCTCGACGCGGACGCCGGGCGCCTGGCCGTTGAGCATCGACTCGAGCTGTTCCCCCACCAGGTCGGCGAAGTACGGCGCCTCGACGTCGCCGAGGGCTGCCACCGGCTCGACCGGCTCCCGCGCGGCCGACATCGCGGCGTCGGGTGTGATGAAGTCGAGCGCGACCATCGCCTGCAGCACGACGTTGCGCCGTGTCCGCGCCCGGGCCGGGTGGCGCGCCGGCGTGTTGCGCTGCGGAGCCTGGATGGTCCCCGCCATTGTCGCGGCCTCGCCGAGCGATAGGTTGTGCAGGTCTTTGCCGAACAGCGCCCGCGCGCCCTGGGTGACCCCATGAATCGCGAACGAGCCGTGTTGTCCGAGGTAGACCTCGTTCAGGTAGAGCTCCAAGATGCGCGACTTGGGCAGCCGACGTTCCAGGAGAAGCGAGAGCGCTTGCTCGTGGAGCTTCCGGGTGAAGGTTTGACCGGGCGTCAGCATCGTGTTCTTGACCAACTGTTGCGTCAAGGTGCTGGCACCGACGAGATACGGGAGATCGCCGGTCAGGTTGGTGACGGCGGCGGCGGCGATGCGCCACGGGTCGATCCCGGGATGGTCGAAGAACCGGTGATCCTCGGCCGCCAAGACGGCTTGCACCACCCGACCCGGAATCGCGGCGAGCGGGACAATCCGATGCTTGCGCCGTTCGGCCGCGGACCGGACCGACAGCAGCGGCGTGCCCAGCGAGATCCGGGAGGCCGTTCCGTCCGGTGGGATCGTGATGGCGCTCACCTGGTCGCGTCCCGCGGCGTCGCGCGTAAACCGCACCCGCACGGTTCTACCGTGGTGCGGGCCCTGCTGCTCGATCAGGGTGATGGCGTCCGGCTCCACCGCGAACTCACCCGAGCCCCGCGCTCGGTCTCGTTCGGTATAGGCCAGCTCATCGAGCCACCCGGCGAAGTCGCGGCGGTCGAGCGCCATGCCGGGCGAGATGTGGAACTCGGTCGCGAAGAGCTGGGTCGCCGCCGGCGTCCACTCGATGGCGAGACGCGCGTCGATTTCCGCCGAGAGCGACCGATACACCCAGACGCCAGCGACGACCAGCGTAACCAGCAGCGCGGCTCCACCAGCCGCGGCGCGGGTCCAACGAGCACGGGACCTGCGGCGGGCCGGCCGGCGACGCGGTGACCGGCGGTGAGTCTGGCGGGCGGCGTTCTTGCGGGCGGGGGCCACACCCACGTTATCGGTCGAAGGCGCTGTGTACCAAAGACTAAAGCGGACGCAACTTCTTCAGAGGGGGCTACACCCGAGCGGCGGGAGCGGGCATCTCGATCCGCGAACCGGTCGACGAGCGTAGCCCTCCTCACCTTGGCCATCGGGGCGCTTCGCGCGGGCTAACGGAGTGCCTATTCCGTGGCACCGAGGGAAAAGCGGGCGCGTAGCTGATCCCAGACCCGGCGCTAAAACTCCGCGCCCGCGCACGGTCCTCACCGGCGGCCGCATGGCCCCTCGGCTCGTCTCCGACGGTTCGCCGATCGAGATGCCCGCTCCCACCGCCCCCCCCGGGGGTCATCGAGGAACGACGATGGAATCGCCGCTTCCTACCCGAGGCTTCACGCCCCGCGGCCGCGGAGTGGGGCACTCGGGGTCCCCGCGGAGCGGCCGCGTGAGGTTCGGGGCGCAGCCCCGTCTGAGTACTAGACTGCCATTACCCAGTGGTGGCGCGTGTCGAGCGTCGGGTCGGTGACAAGGCGGTCGATCAGGGCGGGTCCGTACCGGTTGAGAAAAAAGAGCCCCGCGATGATCCGTTCCTGGGGCGTGCCAGATGGAAACAGCTGGGTCTGGGCCCGGGCGAACTGGCGCCGCAGGGTTTGATCGCGGCGCTTGGCCGCCTGCACGACCTTGTTGCGCAGGTTCTTGAGGTCACGCTCCATGCGTCCCCGCGTGGACTCGGCCGCGCCGGCCAGGGTCTGGTCGACGGCGGTGACCGCCACGGCGAGGGCCTCCATCCGTTCGCGCACCGCCGCGTCGGCCGCGCGCATCGCCTCGTCCACCGACTCCGGCAGCTGGGCTCCCAGCAGCTCGTTCAGGAGCGACTCGTCGTTGCGCTGCAGCGTCTCGACCGCCAGCGCATGGCGCCGGAGGAACTTGATGACCGCCGCGTCGACCAACGAGACGGTTATCCGCGACGACATCAATGGCATCGGTACGTCGAAGTGGGCGTAGACGTCTTTCAGTTGCGCGAGATAGGCCAGTTCGTTCGGCCCCGCGACGTAGCACACAGTCGGAAACAGGAGGTCCTGGACCACGGGGCGCAACAGCACGTTCGGACCAACCGTCGCCGGATTGTCATGAAGCCGCCTCAGCAACTGGTCGCTGGTGAGCGTCTCGTCGCCGATCCGGAGTTGGTCACCGTCTCGACGGATGGGTAGGCGCCGGTCCCCGATTTGGAACAGCGCCACCGAGTCCGGTTGCGCGTCAACCTGAGCGTGAAACCCGGCCTCGCGCAGACGCTCGCCGGCGGCACCCGCCAATGTGGCGGT
>Ga0066376_10005572_pt1 | contig 10629 bp, 11 predicted proteins | sample Knorr_S15_td_Bot_FD_77009 | JGI IMG/M metagenome (GOLD analysis project Ga0066376, IMG submission 77009) | Marine microbial communities from Southern Atlantic Ocean transect - Knorr_S15_td_Bottom_ad_5009_LV_A | ecosystem: Environmental > Aquatic > Marine > Oceanic | place: Southern Atlantic... | reverse complement strand
GTTTCGTTTTTACGGAGTCTGGGTAAGAAACCTCTGACCACCCTGGATATCACGGGTTTCTAGGCCAGTCCGAGATCCTTTTCGACTTCGGTAAGGGCCTCGTCGATGACGCTGACCATGAAGTCGATCTCGTCCTTATTAATGGACAGCGGCGGGCAGACGCTGATCAGGTCGCCCGCCCTGAAGCTAATGAGATTGCGCTCATACAACGCCGGTGGAATTTTCTTGGCCAGCGCCGCGCTGGCCGGGAACGGAGTCTTTTTCTCCCGATCGCTAACCAGCTCCACCGCAGCGATCAGGCCCATACCGCCTCTGACATCGCCGACCGACGGGTGTTCGTAGAGCTTTTGCAGTTGCTCGTACAGGTAAGTTCCCATCCGGTCAGAGTTTCCGATCAGGTCTTCGCGTTTGAATATTTCAAGGTTTTTAAGGGCGGCAGCGCTGGACACCGGGTGGCCGCCAAAGGTGATCAGGTGCTTGAAGGTGCGACTGTCGTCTCCGATAAACGTGTCGGCGATCTTCTTGGTCGCGATGGTGGCTCCCAACGGAAGGTATCCGCTCGTTATCGCCTTGGCGACGGTCGTGATGTCCGGCTGAAAGCCAAAACGTTCGGCTCCGAACCACGTGCCGAGCCTGCCGAATCCGTTGATGACCTCGTCCGCTATCAGGACGATGTCGTAAGTGTCAGCAATCTCACGGAGGCGGTGCCAGTACTCGGGCGGAGGGATGTGGATACCGGTGGCGGCCGAAACGGGCTCGGCGACGATCGCAGCGACGGTGTCCGGGTCCTGGTGTTTGATAAGCGTCTCGAACTCGTTGGCGACGGCGATCGCCTCGTCCACCGGGTTGTCGTGGTAGATCGGCCGGTACGAGCTGTAGTTGTTTACGTGATATGTGCCCGGCATCGTCGGGCCCATGGTGTCGGCTGCCGGGCTTCCACCCAGGCTGACGGCCATCGCCGTACCGCCGTGGTAGGAGCCACGGCGTGAAATGACTTTGTAGGCACCCTGCTTGCCGGTCAGGATGCGGTATTTCTTGGCCATCTTGACGGCAGTCTCGACAGCTTCGGAACCACCGCTGACGAAGAATATTCGTGCATTCTTGTCCGGGTAAAGATCGCTTACAACTCCGGATAGTTCGATGGTGGAAGGAACAATTGAGCCGGCAGGCGGCGAGTCGATGGCGATCATCTGCGCGTAGGCTGCGTCCGCGATCTCGGTCCGGCCGTATCCGGCGGATTTGTACCAGAGGCCAGCCATGCCATCAAGGAACCGATTGCCATCGATATCGGTCACCCAGACGCCTTCGCCGTTCACAAATATCTGAAGTGCGCCATCCCGCCAATCAGCGGTCTGCATGGCGTGCATGAACAGATGCTCTCCAGCGGTCTGCCGAAGGTTTTCTATCTGTTCTCCGGTGAAGGTCTCGGTGGTCATTAATGCGACTCTCCGGTGCGACATAGGTTGGGTAAATTGCGGCTGCCAAACAACTGGCGTCAGTTTACGGCTGCCCAGCTAGGCGGTCCATAGTCAGATCAGGAATGAACATCTCCGCCGGTTGCACGCCGGTGTGCGATGCATACAATCCACCCGGAACCGCGCTCCCACTACCTAGTCGAAAAAGCTGACATACACCGAAAGAGGTCCCGGATATGACCGTCAATATCGCCACCGTATATGAGCGATCCAAGAGCCCGGGACCGCAGCCAAATGGCCTGCAGGCCGCCGAGGATGGTCTCTGGTACATCGACCAGCGGAACGACAAGGTCTACAAGCTGGACTGGGACTCCGGCGACGAAATCATGTCCTTCCAGACCACAACGGAGCACGCCAGCGGGATCACCATCGGCGACGGCTTTGTATGGGTTTCCTCAACCTTTGGCCTGACGATCCACAAGATCGATATGGAGACCGGCAAGACCATCCAGGAACTCCCGACGCCGGGAGTCGGCCAGGTAGCGTTCTCTCCCCTTGGGGCTGCCGCCCGTGACTCAGGCGCTCACGGACTTGAGTGGCGTGATGGAAAGCTCTGGGTCGCCGTCCCGCCGTCCCAGATGATCTACCAGGTGGACCCGTCAAACGGCGAGGTTCTGCACGAGATCAAGGCCCCAGGCCTTCGCGTACACGGCATCGCATTTGATGAAGACGGCAATCTGTGGTCGGCAGACACCGCATCAGGCGTCGTGTCCTTGCTGGATGTTTCGGACGGTCGTGTTCTGAACTACATCCGGGTCCCGTGGCCGACAGAAGTCCACGGCCTGACGATCGATTCCGCCGGAAAGCTCTGGTATTGCGATGCAGAGACGATGGGGATAGGACTACTCGGCCGCTAATCCCGGCCGGGCTTGGATTTGGGCCAGAGTTGATTTAGAGATAGGCCATTGAGCGGCGGATTTTGCGATTTTTTGCGTAATGTCCGCCGTTTTCTTTTGGCTGGCGATCAAAGGCGAATTCGGGTCAGCTGATCGGCGGCGGGGGCTCGGCGTTCCAGGACGACTGGTGTGACGGTCCTATAGGCCCGGTTACTGCGAAGGGCCATGCCTGTTTTCGGATAGCGCCCCACCGGCCCGGGAACCGAAGCCATGCAATCGTGTCCTCGCGCTCTGTCAGAGGCTGACCGTTGATCTCTACCAGAACCAGATCGGCGGCGGTGTTCCAGATCGGGCCTCCATCTGATGTGCGATCCCCGGCCTTCGGCCACGCCTGTTTATGGACTCCAGTTGACGCATAACTCGCGTGACTCCCAAGCGCCGAGTAGACGATCGGGTTTCCGTCCGGCGTGAACTGAAGGATCGGGCCGATCCTTGCCACGATATCAGGAACCACCCAACCGCCATTATTCTGCCCGTGAGCGGAGAAGTAGGCCGCGATCAGGCGTGGCTCACCGGCGTTGGTGACACGAACGGTTACGTGCTCCCAGTCACCCTGGTGCGTGATGTGCCGACCTTCCGGACCATTGAAGGGGTAGAAGAACCAGTACTGGAAATCAAACGCAGCGGCATCGTCCGGCGCAGACCTCGCATTCACATAGCAAGGCGCACTCAAGCGCCCGCCGTTCGGTTGAAATCCACGTCTCGTGGTCTGTTGATTCGGCCCGCGCGGAATATCCAGATACAGATCTGTCCCACCGCGATCCCCTCCTCCGTAACCCCCCAACTTCTTGGGCGTCACACGCCCGACCGGCAGCAGTTCTTCGTCCCTTCGCAGCAGCGCCCGCCAACGACATAAACGCGTTCGTTTCAGGTACCACTCAACCGATGAAGGACGATTCGGGTCGTCGGGGTGCAGGCGGACCTCCGGGGCGAATTTCGGAAGCGCGGAAACCAGGTTAAATGCCGGATCTGGCATGGCGTCCCTGTATGTAGTGCATCAGGTCAATCGATCGGCCTGAGTAGTTCATGGCCCCGCGCGCCTCAGGTTCCGATGCTTGGTCCGCGGTCGCAGTACGCCCGGAGCGTTTCGATAGCGGACAGCACAGCCAGGTGGCTGGTGCGGGGATTGCGGACGTGTGGCTGATTCACCAGCCTGAACGTGAACTCGCCGAACTCTCCCGTGGCGTGAATCTCGTGGACGTTACCGGGAGAAGCCGGGTCCGCGACCACCTTCACGATGGTCCGTTCCGGGCCTATTCCGGCAATGCTCAGGGTCGCTGCGACGTTCACATTCGCCGGGAACAACGCTACCGCATGACGAGCCGGGCCTTCGTATAGAACCGTCGGTTTGGTGATTTCGACATCTTCCCATTTTGCAAATCCGGGCGCGCCGGAAAAAGCTCCCGGCGTTTTTGTGGACGTTAGAGTGACGCTCTCAAGCAGATCGCGGACTGAGCGAAGTGCATCGATGCCGCCCAGCGCTCCAGAGGGTATGACAATATCGCACCGATTGCTGGCGGCAAGGCTGATCAGGCGATCAAACAACTCCGTATCCGCGAGCGCGCCGGAACTAAGGATGAACAAGGAGCGGCCAGCGGACAGAATGGTCTCTCCGAAGGTAACAATGGCCGCAGGTGCTGCGCACTCGACCACAAGTGACACGTCCTGTATCGCCAGGAGTTCGTTCACGGTCCGGCACGTTATGGGCCGGGGGTTCAATTTTTCGGCCAGGCGACCGGCCGCTTCTGGATCTTCATCAAAAACGGCGATGACGCGGGCGTTTTTAACCTCTCGCTCAGAAACGGCGAGGGCGACTTCTCCGCCCATCGTGCCGCAACCAAGAAGGCCAATGCCGACGCGATCATCCATTTGAGTAGAATCCGTCCTTCCAGGCAGCATCAGGCCGTTTTTATCCAGTTACTCCCAATTATTCGGGGCATCGTCGCATGTCTACCTGCAACAAACCCGGGTTAAACTCGGTCGTCTTAACCTTGGCCTTGATAAAGCCCTGCGAGCAGGTCTTTTCTGCGATAGGGGCGGGGTCAATGTAGCAGGAGATCGGTTCCGGGATACCTCTGACGGATCGCGAATTGACCCGTCGAGATCGGAAACCTCATTCCTGGATCAGTCCTGAAATAAATTGGGGAGCAAAGTCGAGTGGCGGCATCATCAATCGCCGGAAAAGTGCAGACGGTACTCGGGCCTATCGACCCGGAATCACTGGGACCCACCATCACCCATGAGCATCTACTGATCGATTTCCGGGTGGTGTTTCAACCGCCAAACAACCCCGACGAAGCCGATATGGCGGATGAAAAACTATCCCTCACGAACCTCGGCTGGATCCGGCACAACTGGAACAGCTCACTGGATAACCTGACCCTGCTGGATGAAGAGGTCGCAACGGCGGAGGCCGGTCAGTATTTCGGGGCAGGCGGCCGAACGATGGTGGATGTGACAAGCAACGGCCTGGGGCGAGACCCTCTTGCGCTGGCACGCATAAGCAAAGCGACCGGGCTGAACGTCGTGATGGGCGGCGGGCATTACATCGGGAGCACACACCCGGCCGAGTTTGAAACCACGACGGCCGAGGGCATCGCCGAAACGATCATTCGCGATATCGAGCAGGGGGTCGACGGCACAGGAATCAAGACCGGGATCATCGGCGAGGTCGGCGTATCCACACCCTGGAACGAGTCCGAGCACAAGACGGTTCAGGCGGCGGTAATCGCACAGATACAGACCGGTGCGCCGGTGTTGATCCATCCGGGGCGAGACGAGGAGTTGCCGCTTCAGATCCTGGAGGCCATTGAGGGCTGGGGTGGAGACATGTCGAACACCGTCATGGGCCACATTGAACGAACTATCTACGACAGAGACGCCCTGAAACGCGTGGCGCAAATGGGAGCGTTCCTGAATCTTGACCTGTTCGGCCATGACTCCTCGTACTACCCACTGGCGCCCAGCTCATACATGCCGAACGATGCCCAGCGCCTGGACCAGATCGAGTTTCTGATCGATCAGGGTCACGTGGGTCAGATTCTGCTGGCGCACGATGTGTGCTCCAAGCATCGGCTGAAGGCGTATGGAGGACACGGCTGGGATCACATCATCTCCCGCGTCGTTCCACAGATGCTGGCGAGAGGGATCAGCCGTGAGCACGTAGACCAGATGCTTGTGGACAACCCGAAACGCATGCTGACGTTCGCCTAACCCGTGATAGTGGGCCGCAGAAAGGCGTCCAATCCGGGGGCTTCTGCGTAAAATTTCATGATGCCCGGGAATGACAGAACCACGTCGGGCGCACCAAAATCTGAATCCCGCGAATTATGTTTGAACTGGAGACGACGGTTTGACGCTGGACCAACTGCGAGGAATTCGGCGTTCAACCGCGATGTCGACGGGCGTGGCGCTCTTGATGCTGTTTTTTGTGGCCTGCTCAAGTGGCTCTGAGGAACCAGTAATCAACGATCAAGCTCCGTTGGACGATATTTTCCTGTTCGTGATCTCATCCGACGCGGCGATTGGCGAGAACCGATTGCCCTTCGCACTCCGCCGTGCAGATGGAGGGAAGGTTGATGTGGCCTCGACTGGCGTCACGATGACATACGAAAAGCGCGATTCCGGCATCGTACACACGGCCCCTGAGCCGACGTTCAGACAGTGGCCAGTAGGCGGCGGCATCTTCACCACAACGGTCGAATATGATAGCGCCGGGATCTGGGATTTCACGGCGAACATCACTCTGCCGGATGGAAGCCAGAATACGGCCGACGCAACGACGCTCGTAAAAGAGGCGTCCGCCACACCCGCTATCGGTTCGGCAGCCCCCGTGATGTCTACCAAGACGGGGATCACGCCGGAAGAACTCGCCCTCATCACGAGCGACGCCAATCCGATCCCAGAAATGTACGCCGTCAGTTTTGATGACGCGCTCGAAACCGGCAACCCTGTGGTGATCAGCTTTAGCACCCCGGCCTGGTGCACGTCGCAGACCTGCGGACCGCAGGTGATCACGATCGATCAGGTCCGACAGAACCACATCGGCGAGGCCGCGTTCATTCACGTCGAGCTATTCGACAACCCGGACGTTATGCGTGAGAGCGGCGATCCGTTGCTCGGTGTCGGAGCCCCGGCGGTGGAGCCATGGAACCTGCCGTCGGAGCCGTGGACCTTCATCATCAATGGCGATGGCGTGGTCGCAGCCAAGTTTGAGGCGTATACGACAGCGGACGAGCTTGAAGAAGCGCTCGCGGCGGTGCTAGCGGGCGGTTAAAGCCTGAGCGGGCGGTTCTTTTATCAGTCTGTGATGGCGCTGATGATCAACTGGCCGTTTTCTTCAAAATACTCGACCCGTATCGTCTGGCCCATCGCCGCGTGCTCTTGAAGGTGCGAAGGAGTTTGTCCAACAAACCCACGCGCCTTGAACTGCCATATGACGCCGTCGGCGTCTACCAGTTCAAGTTCAGCCAGCGCCGTGACCGACGAAGACACGACGTTTGTTACCCGGCCAACCACGGACCGATCTCCGTCGCCCGAACCGCACGCCACTATTAGCAGTACCGACAGCCCTGCGATCAAGGCCAACACGGGCCGCGCGAGCCGTCGATCTGCTATCACCAGCTACCCGTCACTTGGCGCCGCTATCAGCTGCTCCAATCTCTCCAGAAGAGCGTCGGATTCGTCCAGGATATCGCGGTCGCGTGGTTCTTCTCCAAGCGAATGCGCCTCTTCAATATCGGCCCGTGCCAGTTCGAACTCCTCAAACACGTCCATGTAGAGAGCCGCTCGATCAAGATATGGTTGCGCGCTGACGGGCGAGTATTCGATGGCGAGATTGAGGTCGGCAAGGGCGAGATCGTAGCTGCCTATCTGGAACAGGAATCGGCCTCGCCACCAGTAAGCCGGGCCTTCATCCGGCGCGAGTTCGACGCCTTCATTGAACATCTCCAGAGCGTCCGCAGCACGTCCGGCGCCACTCAGAATTCTCCCGAGAACGATCACCGAATTCGGGTCCGAAGGGTCAAGAATGCGCGCCTGAACTGCGTCCTGATTTGCGCCGAGGATGTCTCCCACAACCATGTTGGCGACGGCCCGCCCGGCGTATGCGCTGGCAAGGTCAGGTTTGAGTCGAATCGCCATGTCGAAATCCGGAATCGCCTCGTCCGATTTTCCCTGGGCCATGAAAGCGCTCGCGCGGCCTTCCCAGCCCCGAGCGAATTGAGGTTCGATCTCGATCACAACCGAGAACTGCCGTTCCGCCTGTATGTAATCGCCACGATTCAAATATGAATGCGCCCTAGCGTAGTTCCGCACGTTCTCGTTTGTATTGGGCGGTTCTGGCGTGACCGTCGGTTCGGGGGTGGGAGTGACGGGTTCTGATGTCGCTGTTGGTTCCGGTTCGGTCGTGGCGGTCTCGGACTCGACTTCCAGGGAAGCCGGAGTCACTTCGTCGATTTCACCATCACATGCGACGAGCGCGATCATGCCAAGCGCGGCGAAGGCCGTTAGCCATTTAGCCCCTCTGAGCGGGTTCCGATTCGCACGTTTAATCTGACGTCTGTTCATTCTCTGGACGTTGTCACCTTTCGTGATGTCCGCAAATCCGTAACGAGATTATGTACCCAGAGCGTGATTCCCCGGAGCACGTTTTGGGCGTATGTTGTCTCGCCGTGGCGGGGAGTTCAACACGTAATGTCCTCAAAAGGCGCTTGCCTCTCACAGGAATGACGCTGAACATATCCTGTCGATAACGTTTACTCGAGATCAACCATTGGAAGTCGTCCCCTGGAAGGGTTTTACGAACGCATGTCCCCTACGGGTTTGATTTGCTAATAGACCTTCACTGCCACACTGTCGAGCGTTCCGACGATAGCACCGCATCGGCGTCACATCTGGCTCGCAAAGCACGGGAAATGGGACTCGATGGAATCTGCCTTACGGATCACGATACCTTCTGGCCCGCAGACGAGGTGAAACGGATATCGGACGAGGCCGGGATACTTGTGCTGGCCGGTGTCGAGATCAACACCGACGGCGGGCACGCATTGGTATTCGGGTTGGACGAGTACATCTTCGGGATGCATCGGCCGGCCTTTTTACGCGAACAGGTCGATCGTGTAAATGGCGCAATGTTGATGGCGCACCCGTACCGCCGCTCACTTCCATGGGGCGTCGACCCCGGAACAAAAGGCTACGACGAAGCGCTCAAACGTGCGATCAAGGGCGAATTTATCAGGGTGGTCGACGGCGCAGAGGTGATCAACGGGCGAGCAACCGAGGTCCAGAACGAGTTCGCGCGGCTACTGCTGGATGCCGTCGGCACGCCAAAATTGTCCAACAGCGATACGCACACGGTCGAGGGGATTGGTCATGTCGCGACCGAGTTTGAGCGAGAGGTCTACGACGTACCCGGCTTGATTGTGGAACTCCAGACCGGGCGTTTCCGTCCCTGGTCGGCTTCGGGATGGATCGCCAGCGGAATGAATCCCACAAACACTCCCTCCATAAAACCCGGCTAGCGCAACCCGGAAAGACGGGCGACGACCGTCTCCAGCGCCACCCTGTCTCGGACCTCGCCCGATTTGTAGCTGAGGTCGGCCTCGCTCAGGCTGCGATGTGCTTCAGCCAGGTATTCGTGGCTAAAACGAACAGCCTGTTCCAGCGTTTTGCGCAACGCAAAGGCGGCCCTCAGACCAATTCGATTGCCGATCTCCCCCTCATCAACACCGCGTTCACGAAGGTGGCGAGCGAGGATCAACATGCGCGTCTGACGGGTCAACATGGAGAGGATGTACCCCACGCTCGCGCCGTCATCCAGTAATTGATAAAGCGCCCTCATCGCGATACCGGGGCGGCGCTCAAGGATCGCGTCCACGGCGGCGAAGATGTTGGCCTCCCGGGCGGGTGCGACCATAATTTCCACGTCATCGGGTTGGATAACCCGATCGCCGACATATAAGGAAAGTTTTCGGATCTCCTGGTCAAGCAGACGAAGGTTCGGGCCGACTAGGTCGTTAAGCCGGGCGATGGCAGAAGGCGAGGCCTGAACTCCCTCCGACATTACGCGCGCCCTGATCCAGTCCCCTACCGCGCGGCCACGCGGAGTGGAAAAGAGGGAAATGTTCAGGGCATCGGACGACTTGAGGGCGCGGATCGCGCCGCCGTTGTCCTTCAGTTTTCCATTTGGTCCGGTCGGGAATGTGTCAACAAACACCAGTTCCGTGGTGTCCGGCAGCCCGGCCAGCATTTCACCGAACTTGTCCCATCCAGATGTGGACATCTGTGCGGCCGCTGCGCCTCCCCTGCCGCGAGTGGCGTTGGTCGTATCAAGCCGCCTCAGCAGTCCGCGCACCAGCACGAGACGACGGTCAGCCAGGAATGGGACGGTACGGGCCGCCGCCTCTACCTCGCCCGGTTTGAAGTTACGTCCTTCGAACTCGATCGTGTTTGACTCGGCCGCATCCTCTCCTAGCGACGCGCGAATCTCACGCACCGATTCGTCGATGCCGAATTCATTGTCGCCGTGGAGTAACCGGATCAATGGGCAGGATCCCTAACAGGAGATAAGAGATTCCGGGTTTCGAATGGGTTAAGACTCTGGGAGAGCGCCGAGCCGGTCACGGAACATATCGGTATCAATAATTCGTATATCGGCTGGAACAAAGGTCAGATAAACTGGATGGAGACGATTTCGTTACTATCAGGTCCAACCTTCGACCACCTTTTCCCCCATGCGCGCACTCCTGCTAATCAGGTACCTTCCGCTCATCCTGCCGGCCATCCGGCTGGCGTGGGGGCTGTTTCTGGACCGTCGCGTTGGCGTGATGATCAAGCTACTGCCGATCCTTGCGATCATCTACGTCCTATCGCCGCTTGACCTGTTGCCGGACATCATACCGGTGGTCGGCTGGGTGGACGACCTGATCGTGGCAGGTGGCCTGTTGCTGTTGTTCTTCGTTCTGGCGCCACGCGATGTGGTGTTCGAACGGTTGCGTAAAGCAGCTAACCCGGATCAGGAAGAACCTCCCGACGAGACGGGAAAGACCGTGGACGGCACATTCCGATACACGGACGAGGATCGACCTCAATAGTGGTATCGGGCAACTTCCGTACGAATTTGGACTCACAAATCGGGGCAAACGTTTGTCAGACGACCGCGACCGTTCATAATTGACTTGCAAATAAAAATAACCGGGCCCACTGGGCCTCGTGAAGAGGTAGTGCACGCTTAATGCGCATCGGGATCATCGGACTGC
>Ga0066376_10005571_pt1 | contig 10630 bp, 7 predicted proteins | sample Knorr_S15_td_Bot_FD_77009 | JGI IMG/M metagenome (GOLD analysis project Ga0066376, IMG submission 77009) | Marine microbial communities from Southern Atlantic Ocean transect - Knorr_S15_td_Bottom_ad_5009_LV_A | ecosystem: Environmental > Aquatic > Marine > Oceanic | place: Southern Atlantic... | reverse complement strand
CGTTATTCCGTTTAGATGAAACAATCGAAACGATGGAAGCACTGCGCGGCGGTCCAAACCCTGTTGTATCAAATGGCCAACCAGGTTTAACAACTAACTTCCGCCTTAAACGTGGTAGTGAAGATACCGAAGGTGTATTCAAATACACAACTTCAGATTACGACTTACAACGCATTGACGCTATGGTAAGTGGTGAGATTTCGGATGATTTATATTTCATGGTGGGTGGTTATGTTAAAAGCTCTCCAGGTATTCGTGATGCTGGATTCACATCAGAAAAAGGCAGCCAGTTCACAATTAATATCACTAAAGAATTAGAAAACGGCACCATTAACTTATACACACGTCAAACAGACGACCATGGTGCATGGTACTTACCAACACCACTAAATGTTGACGGTGTTGATGCAAGCTACACGCAACTAGGTACTTTAAATCGCCAAGCGACTATTTACACTGGTGCAAATAATGACGAGCAGCAAATCGACCTAGGTGAAGGCCGTGGTTGGAAAGGTCATGTTTCTGGCGGTAGCATCAAACTTGAATTCGATAACGGTTGGAGCTTCACAGATCGCTTCAACATCACCAAAGGTGATGCAAACACGTATGGCTTAGTACCTGCGGGCTCTGCAACAACCGTTGGTGCAGTGGCTGATAACGGTGAAACAGCAACAGGTGCAGTAACTGGCACAGAATACGATGTAGACACAGCGGTTCAACAACTTGGTCGTTGGGTGGTATTAAAAGAAATTAGCGCATTCACTAATGATTTAGCATTCGCTAAAAAGCTTGATAACTTATCACTGGCCTTTGGTTATTACACAGCCAGCACATCAGCAAATGACTGGTGGAGCTTAGGTAACACAGCGTATCACGTGCTTGAAGCAGGCGGCGAAATGCTAGACGGCATCGAGTGTAATGCAAGTGTTGATGGTTGTGACTTCAACTACGATATCAACTCTACAGGCGATGCACGCACCAATGCCTTTTACACAACAGCCCAATATAAATTCAACGATGACTTTACACTTGATGCCGGTGTTCGTTTTGAAAACCACGAAGTGGAATACTCGGTTGATGAAGGTCTTGATGGCGTAATCGATAAGTCTGTTCAATATGACGAAAGCAAAACATCGTGGACAACGGGTATCAACTACTCAATTAACGATGACATGGGTGTATTTGCTCGCGTAAACCGTGGTTACAAAATGCCTTACTTTGACGACTTCCGCGATAACTTTAGCGCATACGAAGGTGGCGAAAAGTTAATTAAAGAAGTAACACAAGCCGAGTTTGGTTATAAGCTATTAACTGATAGCACCGATTTCTATGCAACATTCTTCACTAACGAAGTAAAAGGTGACACTTTTGTTCGTCGCCCAGGTGTACCAGCTGAAATCTTAACCAACGAAGCATACGGTATTGAGCTTGATTATAACTACAACCACGAATCTGGTTTCTCAGTTAACTTAAACTCAACGCTTCAAGAAACAGAAATCACAGAAAGCCCAAGCAACGAAGGTAACGAAAGCCAACGTCAGCCAAAATGGCAAGTACGTGTAACACCAAGCTATGACTTTGAAGTAAGCGATATGTATGCAACCTTATACGGCACAATCTCAGCGGTTGATGATCGTTGGGGCGACAACGAAAACACTGTTGTGTTAGAAGGTTACGAAAAAGTAGACATTGGTTTAATTGTTGAGCCTATGGAAGGTATTAAAGTGCAATTAGCGGTTGATAACTTAACTGACGAGCAAGGTATCACTGAAGGTGACCCTCGTAATGCTGATGCACCGAATGGTCGTTACATTATGCCTCGTACTACACGCTTAAGCATTAGCTACGAGTTTTAAGCGATTCTCCCAAACCCCTTGATTGAAAGAATCAATACCCAAGCCACAGTGTTTTATAACCTGTGGCTTTTTTGTTTTTCAATTAAGCAATGTAAGTGCTCTGCTAAAGACTTATGTGATTCAAGAATTAAATGCACACCTTCTTGCTGACTAGGCGTAGCGATTGCTGTGATATCCAAGAACAAAGTTTGCTGTTCTTGGCACAGTTCAGAAAAAGCCGCGACTAGCTCATCAGACTTAGCAGCCGCACCTGCATATATAGATTGATACGCGCCAACCTCATACACCGCCGGCGGGCTTAGTATCACTATTTTGGGCAATTCGCGGTGCAAATAGTAGTTTTTTATATCTAAAATAAGTGCTTCGAGGGCTTTGGCAATATCAGCAGCCGACAGTGCAAAACGGCGCTTTAAATCATTCGTGCCGAGCTGAATAACAATCACATCTAAATGATAAGCCGCTAAGTAGGGCTCCAAGTATTTAATGCCCAGTTTATCACCACTAAAAGGTGGGTCGTTCACCAGTGTACGATTGGGTTGGCCGGCTTCAATAACTTGGTAGCCGGCACCTAATTTAATACCCAGTAAACTAGGCCAGCGCTCATCGGCTGCAAAGCGCTTACCATCGACGGGCGAAATACCATAGGTATTTGAGTCACCAAAACATAAGATATTCATTAGAATGGATTCAGTGTGTAACCTTGCTGTTGCAACTGTGCATGCGCCGTCATTGCCGATAACGCCATTTGCACACCAGGAATAAGCTGTTGCTGCTTTACCTTCATGTGCGTTGCAGACTGCCCACACACATACACAACGGTATTATGTGCCAACAATTGTGAGATCAATTGCTGATTTTTATTATCGCTGTCAAAGCGCTGTTTATAAAAACTGTTTTCCAGTACATCAACACTTGCGCCACCATGCACAACTAAAGCAAGTTGAATGTTCTCAGGTTTCACACCATGGGCTATATGCATATTAATGAATCGTGCTAATGAGTTCATTTTATTATTCTGCGCCCCTTTTTCTGCTGCATCAGCTACATCAAACGCCACTTTAAAAACCGTTTGATCAGAGATTGGTGCATGGTTTGGCACATCATAATAAAAACCAAAACCTTTGATAGCAGGCTCAGCTTGCTCTGCATAACTAAACGAAGATAATAAGGCTAAAGATAAACCTAACAGTGTTGATTTCATAAAAGTTCCTGTTGTTTTTTACTCTAGCCTACCTTGTTTAAACCCGTTTAACTAGCATCAATATGTTGATACGCTTTAAAGGTCATGCCTAAGTAATTAAAGGTGTTTTTAAACATCTCGATAAACGCGTTAGGTGCCTGAGCAGATCCTGCATTTGAGAGCAATGAAAACTGCTTTTCACGCAGTGTTCTCAGTTTTGGCCTGAGTGTTTCATCATCCATGTAATCAGTGATCCGGTCTAAAAACGCTTTAAACTGCGGTGTGGTGTTATACCAATACACTGGCGATGCCAGCACCCAGTGTTGATAATTCAACAGCGCTTCAAATACCGCATAAAAGTCATCATTTTTATATTGCTTATCGTAGCAATAAGGCGAGATAACATAGTCATCTAGACATACTACATCGCCGCCATATTGGGCTTTATAATCATTAACTTGTAAACTCGTATTACCCTTTTTTCGCGCACTTGAATAAATAATTACCGTATTTGTTATTGGTTTTTGTTGCTTGACTATCACTCCTTTTTTATGATGTGCGCAGCGTAAAACCTCAAGCTAACTTTAGGTCAACACCTTGGAGCAAATTATGTCAGATAAGAAACTTATTGATGCAAACCTAGCGGTTGGCTTTGTGGCAAAACGCAGTGGCGTAAAAGTTTCAACCTTGCATTTTTATGAGTCGAAAGGGCTTATTCGCAGCTGGCGTAATAACGGTAACCAGCGCCGCTATAAACCCGATGTATTGCGCCGAATTGCCGTTATAAAAGCTGCGCAAACCATGGGCATAACTCTTGAAGACATTAAACAAACGTTAAGCACCCTACCCGAGCAACGCACACCCACTAAACAAGATTGGGCAGCTCTTTCAAAAGTCTGGCAAACGCAATTAGATGAACGCATTCAATACATGCAACGATTGCGCGAACGCGTTAATGGTTGCATTGGCTGCGGCTGTTTATCAATGGCCAAATGCCCTATTTACAACAAAGATGATTATTTAGGTGAAGAGCACAGCGGCGCTGTGCTTTTAGAAAGAGATTAAAGTTTAACTTTGCTCAGCTCACACATACCGTAAATAGCAAACGTATGCTCAGGCGCCTCCGCTATTTGAATATCAACTGTTTGCGGGCTGTTTGAGAGCTCGCAAACAAGATCGCTAAGCAACCCTTTAAGAGTATTACTATTTTCATGGATTGAAATACTTGTATACCAAAGCACAATACCTTCTGGAGTGCCATTTTCAAGGTAGATATGTTGAATAAGCGAGTCATTATCAAACATATTTGCAGGCTTGGCCGTTCTTATTAGCTTTTCATCAAAGCGAAAGCGGCCATTCTCATCAGTTATCGTCTCATCAATATATTCTTTACCATAAGTAAGCGAACGGATTACTTTTTGCTTTGCTACCGGCTTACCATTATCAAGTAAAACCCCTTGAACTAGAGCCGATAACAAAAAATCACTTTTATTGAACAAACCAAACATGCCTGCGAATACCTCAGTTGAAGTAAAAAGAAAAATAGCGACAAAATAGCTGACAGCTTTAAAACTTCCCTATTAATAATCATGACTAAACCGCTTTTTAATTATGCATTACCCTTTGGTAAGAGTGATAGTTTCAGGCATTACTTTCACCAAACCTATACGTCCTAATAAGAACATTTTCTTTTCATGATCTAACTGCGCAATCATTCTCTTGCACTTCAGAAAATTCTCATCAGAGGTCTTCTTACCCGATGGTACTGTAGAACCTAATTGGTAATACTCATCTACTTTGACGTTAGCTAGCTCTCCAATATAAACCTCTATAGCCGCTTTAAAGTTCTTTGGATTTTTCCTATATCCATTAAGATCAAAGCCTAAGCTATTAATTTTATAGTCCTTTATGTGAAACGGGAATACACTACTATTTTTATACTCTACTTTAGATAAAAATCGATAATGCTCTTCAGGATCCAAAAAATATTTCAGTTTTGTGAGCTCATCATTCTCTATGTTTCTAACAGTATACCTATCATCAAATCTATGTAGCTTTTCACCTAGATTTACTTTAATGCTACACTTTACATTTGAGCTATCATTTTGCCAATGAAGAACGGGCTCAACTTCACCAACAAGATGGTTAGTCTCTGAACTTGAATTTTCCTTAATTAGTTTTTCACCTTTTACTTCTATATTAATAAAGCTGAGCTTCAATTCATCAGACTCATTAATACTATTTAAATAAGTTCGAATAAGGTTATAACTTTTATCGTTGAGCCTTTCACCGCCATGTATAATTGGAAATTTAATTTCTATACTTCTTCCTTTATCAACGACTTTAGCCGAGAGGTCTATATCGTGAATACTTAAAAATTCATTTAAATTATCTTGAAAATCATCGAGACTGTAGTTATTACTTTCTGCCTTTTCAAAAGAAATAACATCAAACCTCACCAAACCAATATTGAACCAAAAAATAAGTATCGCTATTAACATTAAAATACACAAACGAATCATTAATGACCTCCTTGTTAGCCTATAAAATCCAATTTCATTTACAATTTTTATCATTTGAGCATAACCGCAAAGAACCAAACTTTAACAAGCAGTTCTCTTGCTTCACTACCACACGGCTTCTCTATTCACTTGGCAATCTACTGGATCTAAATAAGGTTTTAGCTCCTCAGGGAATCCGTGTTTTTCTGTTATGTCTTTATCAATTTTGAAGTAATGCTCTATCGATTGATATAAGTGAGTACCAAGCGGGATGGATGTATCCATAAAGGTCATAGCTGTGGCATATGCCAGTGAATCCCACTGACGGTTAAAACCACCAACGTAAAATGTTGGCTTAGTGAGGCGGTAATGTTTAGGGTATTTTAACGGCACCATGAGTGACACAAATACACGAGAACCACCACGGGCTGAGCCGACATTACGCTGATTTGCGCCATAGCAAACAATGTCTTCGTAAGGTAAATAAAACGGTTTTCTAAATAAAGTATGCGGTGTTTTTACAAGGCCGGTATGGCGATTAAAGTAAAACTTATCTCGGTGCGCTAATATAGCGCGGTGTTTTAAAATGAATAAACCCAAACTAAAGAACGTCACATAGATTGAGGCCATCACCCAGAAATACTCAAACCCATTCGCAATTAACGCTATGATATGAAAAAAGAGAACGATTAAAGCGAGACTCGTACAACTGAAACCAAGAATAGTAAATAAGTTAGACCACCCTCCAAACCATGAAATAGCAAGTTGTTGCCCATCATTGCGAACCCAGTGTCCTTCAAGTGTTGAGCCACGATTAGGTGACTTGAGCTCTGCTGAATATTCATCAGTAAAACGCTTACTTTTAAAGGTACGAGTTTTAAAGCTGCAGCCATTAAGTGCTTCTGCTTTTTTTAACCGTGTTTCATAACTGTCATTATGTAAATAGTCTCTTGGCAGTTGCTCATTATAGGTTTCTCTATCCTTACGGTATTTAACTTTATTTTCAGCTCTTATACTTATTTCTGCCGCTTTCTCAGGGTTGTCTCTTGTAAATTTCTCTATTCGCAACTCATCTTCTTCATCTAAAGCCAGTTGCTTAATGGTTTTATCTTTCGCTCTTGTTGGGTCTCTGCCAGGATTTTCGGCGCACCACTGGTTAATTGCATTAATACGATTTTCTCTTTTAATTTTTTCTCGTTCTTCATGAGTTAAACCGTCGTTTTGTTCAGCAATATAGCGTTCAAGCTCCTCATCACTAATAAGATTATCAATTAAATCATCCAGTTTGTTTGATTTTACTGAGCTTTTATCATCGCTACTCATTCTTACTCCTTTATTTGCTGCACTTCTTATGTGTTTTTTACAACTCAATTTATTAAAGCTTAGATTTATAATTTACTTTATAAATGAATGATGGCTTTGCTAGTTTCTTTGCCAATACGGTGGCTGAACTTACGATCATCACCCCAAGAGAAGAACCCTGGCTTTTCACCTACTTTGAAATATTCGATTGGTAAGCCATAAATACTATTAAAGCCTTGAATAGTAGATTGTCCTCTGCCATCAGGATAAACAGTGGCTTCTAATTTAAGCTCTATTTGGTCCCCTTGTTGCAAACCGTATTCAGTCAGAAATGCCTTGTAATATATTTCTGCTTGCCAGCCAGTACGAGCAGGCTGAAGCATCCATAACGCATTAGTTAATACGGGGGAATCAAGGGGAATTTGCGCAAACTTTTGATGCTTTCTGAATCGATCCATCTTAAGACCCATGATTTCTGCATACTTTTTGGCAGCTTCAACATCATAACCACGGTATGGTGCTATTAAACTTGCATGAGTAGGATTAACCATCCGCCAATAAAGTTTTGCATCGACACCGTCATTAACTGCGGCAACAGGCGCAGATAGCCCAATTGAAATAGTTTTAGCAAGATGGCTTGCAATCACTTTTGTATAAGGCTTGTAAAGTACGTTATATATATCAAGAAGTGCTAAATCAGGGCGGTTTCGCCATTGTTCTGCTCGTACACTTGTTGAACCATCATTAATAAAAGCAGCCTTACCCCACGGGCATGCATGCAACCAAGCTTCAACCTCTGATTCACTAAAATAATAAATCAGCCCTGCTGCAATAAGAATGATCACTAAGCCTGCAATACCAAATACGGCAATTAATGCAGATGCCCCTTTAGTGACAATAGCAATGCCCGAGGCTGCGGTCATACTTAAAAAACCTAAAGCCATTATGGAATTAGCCGTAGCAAGGCCTACATTACCCTTGTTATATTCGTTAACGGCATCTCTTACAGCCACATAAGTACTAATTGCACCAGCTACTAATGTAAAAAGGTTTGCAGTGTAAAATAGTCCTACTTTTGCTGATAATACACTAAGCCTCCCTCTTAATATTTTTTTAGTAAACTCACTTACAGGTACTTTATTATCAGCGTATAGAATCAACTGGCCAGAGCTTGGCATACCATAACGACGCTCAACAAGGTCTTTACCTATATTCACCATTACATCAAGTAAATCTAATACTGCCGATGCTTTATCCATCGCACTAACGCCATCACCCGTTATTACGGTATAAAAGTTAATGGCCTCTAATCCAGAAACAAACGGCAATACACCAATACTGGCTGAGCCTACTTTACCCGTTTGCTGCTTACCAAATGCTGTTTGTGCGTATTTTTTGAGAGACTTATTATGATCTTTATAACCGGTTAAATCCCAATCAGTTTTAAGCTTTTCTTTTTCAACCTTCTCTAAACCAGCTACAAGCCCCTTCTCTACTTCTTTTAATGCAGCTAACTTATTTTTATCTAACACCACCATTTTTTTTATTACTTTTTTTCTGGCACTGTCTGCTTGGTAATATTGCTTAGTAACCATAGCCTCAAGTTCATTTAAAGAGCCATCTAAACTGGTAATAAGGTCTAACCGAGCGGGTATGGTTACTTTATCGTTAACTTTAAGTTTAACGATTGGGCGCGTTCCACCATTACCAGGGTAACTGCCTTGGCTTAATGCTTCATCTATGCCTTCGGTTATTTTATTAAACTCTAAAATGCGTTGCTCAGCTCGCTTTGCACGGCTGTCAAAATTAAGCGGCACAACTGAATCGGGCAAGTTGCCTTGATAATAGTCGTTTACATCAATATCTATCTCAACAAGCAAGTCGTCTGAGATCATATGCGCTAAATGCATTATTTTTTGATACGGGTTGTATGACATCGCAACTGACTTAATACGAGCCTCACTATTAAGCATGTCTAGCCCAACATTTTTCAGGGTTGATAAATGCGCGCGGGTAACACTACTTTTTGTTTTGGCTTGTTTTAGCAATGTTTTGTAATGTTCTAATTCTCTATTTTTTTGTTTAAGTTGCCTGTTTAATTGCTCTGTGATGTCATCGCCATCAATACCTTGATTACGCGCTTCTTGAATTAGCTCATTACGTGATTTTTCGGAGCTTTTAATTTCGTTTTGTTTATTTTCTATCTGTACTTCTAAATTCTTTATTTGCCGCTGAACCTTATTACTTTCTCGCTGTAAGCTCGATTGCTTTTGCATGCGAGCAGTAAACACATCTTTAATTGTTCCGCTACCTTGAGACATTGAATATGTAGCAGAGGGGACTTCCATAATAATATTAAAAAAGCCCCATACAGCTTGACTGCTTCGCCTAAATACTTGCGTTAAATCACCTTCAATGTAACCATCTAGCCCATCGTCTTTGCTCTCAAGGGCATAAAACTCATCCATATCAAAATCGATATTTTTAGGGTCGTCAGGGTCTCTAAAATTTAAGTAATCGGTTAAGCCTGGGTTACTGCACTTTTCGTCAGGAAAAAGTAACTTGTGTAATTTCAATAAGTTTTCACGATTACTAGTGTCTTCAGGGTGGGTACCTAACACCTTTAAAATGATATGCTGCCCTAAGTCATTACTGTCTATTTGCTTAAGCTTTTGTGCGTCTTTTTCATACACTACGCTTGAACGAAGCAAGTCTGCTGTTAAATCTTTAAGTGGGGCTAATACATCGCACATTAGTTGATACATATCGAGCCTTCGGTTGCCCGTGTGATATGCATAATCCCTTGTACATTGATAAAAACTAGAGGCGCTATCTTCGTCCTCTATTATATCTTTGACATTAGCTCTTAATTCATTGATATATTCGCCTAACTCGAACACTTTTGCTGTTGCTAAAAATTTTCTGAACGCTGTTTTATCAAATTTGTTATCTACCCATTTTTTATAATCAGCAGCAATATCTTGCTCTTGTTCAGAAACACTGTCTTCACCATAGGTTGCTAACTTATCTGAAACAGACTGTGGAAAAGCAAAAAAGGTTTGTTGAACAAACGATGCTAATTCAAGCTGCCCCCTTTGCTCTTTTGTGAGTTCAGCTACACTCGACACCATTTGTCCATTTGCTACTTGCTCTATCGGCAGTGAACTAATAACTGAACGCGTTAATGTTATATCCGCTGCAGCTTGGCGTACTTTGCCTATCTGGTCAGGAATAACTGGGCAATACACACCCGCTTGATTAACAACATCAAGCACAACATGCTTAGGTAGTTTGGCGCTATTATAGCCTTGTTCAAAATCACCGAGTTTATCTAACGTGAAAAGCCTATCACCTCGTAATAGTTTCGCATCACTATTATTATCGCCGGGTTTTACTGGCTCGCCATAATTCAATCTTGGATCTTCAGGGTTAAGGCCGCCAAAAAGCTCTATTTGCTTCCAAGACCATTGCACTTCTGAATAAGCTACTTGAACCTCACAGGTTTGCCCATTTAGTTTATAAGGCACAATAACTGTTTTGAGTTCTTCGCCCGTTGCATCTCTGAAACCTTTATTTTGCTTCCACGTCATGACGCCTTTTTGCCACGTAAGATTAACATCATTAAAACGTGTCACGTTTTGCTCAGTTGTAACCTTGAGTTCACGCCATAAATGACCATCAACAAAAATGTATAAGTAACCATCTCTAAGATTCGTTTTATGATTATCTATTTCATCAGCAGGATGTGCATATCTAATGGGAAATATATGAACCAGTTCAATATCAGCTGT
>Ga0066376_10005569_pt1 | contig 10634 bp, 11 predicted proteins | sample Knorr_S15_td_Bot_FD_77009 | JGI IMG/M metagenome (GOLD analysis project Ga0066376, IMG submission 77009) | Marine microbial communities from Southern Atlantic Ocean transect - Knorr_S15_td_Bottom_ad_5009_LV_A | ecosystem: Environmental > Aquatic > Marine > Oceanic | place: Southern Atlantic... | reverse complement strand
TCTCTTGAGACTAACCTGAACGACTCGCTGCCGGAAGTCTCCATGGACGGAGGCCGGGTAGGCCAGGTGCTGGCAACCTTTTAAGCAATGCCTTGCGCTACGTGCCGGACTCTGGCTGGATAGAGGTAGTCGCTGCTAGTGTTAACGGCAGCATTGAGATGTCGGTATCCGATAATGGCCCGGGCATAGGTGAAGAGGACCTGCCCCACCTGTTCGAACGGTTCTATAGGGCAGATAAGGCACGAAGTCGCTCTGCAGGTGGCTCCGGCCTGGGACTTGCCATCGCCAAGGAGCTGGTAGAGGCCCACGGCGGCAACATTCGGGCGGAAAGCAAGCCGGGCGAGGGCTCCAGGTTCTCGTTCACCATACCCGTGTAATTAGTACACCACTTCCTCCCCGATCACTAGCACGGGGATTTGTATTCGTCCAAGCACTCCCCTTAATGTTACTTCTCCTCGCACAATCTAAATGCATTTATCAACATAGGATTGCCTGCGATTCAGGAGCAAAAATTAACAATGACTACATAGGTTCTTCATATAGTCTTCACATTCTCTCGCTATTCTGGATTTAACGGCAAACAACAACAGCCGAAAATTTAGGGGAAGATGAACTGGGGAGGCAAATCATGAACGGAAAGAAACTAATGGTAATCGGCGGAGCAAGCGTATTAGCGGTGGGGATCGTGGGCGCATCAACGGCCTTTGCGCATCCCAAGGGTGATGGAGCACAACCTCGGCAAGCCATCGTGAACTCCGTTGCGGGCGTTCTGGATATGGACCAAAAAGACCTCATAGCAGAGCTAAGGTCTGGCAAGACTCTTGCTGAAATTGCTCTGGAAAACGGCGTGGAAGTGGATGACGTCCTCGAGCATCTGGTTGATGAGGCAGGCGAGCGGCTGGACACGGCGGTTGTAAACGGCAACCTTACCGAAGATGAGGCCGCTGATAAGCTCTTTTCTGTGGAGGGGCGCATTACCGAGCTTTTGGATAAGGTCCTGCCGATGGGACGTAACATTGGCCAGATGATGAGGCATCGCGGCGGACACAGCATCATCAACACGGCGTCTGATGAGCTTGGCCTGGCCAAACGAGAGCTGATGGAGCAGTTGCGATCTGGCAATACGATCGCAGGCCTGGCTGCTGAGGACGGAGTTAGCACCGACGCCATCATAGATACGGTGGTGGCCGGAGCGAGCAAGGGCCTTTCAAAGGCAGTCGAGAATGGCGCCATCACTCAGGAGAAGGCGGACGAACGTCTGGCCATGATCGAAGAGAAGGTCACGGAGGCCATGGACAAGGCCTGGTTCGCCAATCAGGAAGAACGTGGGCAGCATGGACGGGGCTATGGATTCGGCAAGGACAACAACCGGGGCTTGGGAGCTTGGGAGGGCGGCCAGAGGCATAGCGGCGACGACAACCCTGGCGTAAGTTTTAGGCAGAGTCGCGGATTTAGCGGCGGGGAGTCTTCCGGACTTCAAGGCTTTGGCGGCGGTCCGCTTCAGTGGCTATTATATGCAGGTTCGGTAGAGCACTCTCTCAAGGACCATAAGAGGCACAGTAGGGACGAAACTAGAAATTTCGTCCCTACTATTTTTGTGGAATAATCCTGAATAAATAAGTGCTGCTGGTGATGCCTGTCATACCCATAGTTTTGTGAACTCATACACAATGTTGACAAAACTATATGGCGTGGTTTATTTTCTTTGAAAAACTATTCACTCTTTAACAATCTATACCGATATCTTTTATTAGTGTGGACAGAACAGCACCGTGAGGACGCTTTGATGAAGCGAAACTGGGGCAGTTTTTAGAAGATACAATTTTCCAAGCTGGCCAGGCCCTTTTGCGAGGGCAAAGGATCGGCTTTTTTTGTTTGGCGGGAGTCTTGCCGGAGAGGAAGATCAGGGACATATGATTCAACACATAAATTTGCTTAGAAGAAGCGAGCTGTTCAGTCAACTAACTGAAGACGAGCTCTGCGTGTTAATGCCATTTTGCACTGACGCTGCCGTCGCAGAAGAGGGAATGATCTTTAATGAAGGCAGGGAGGCCTCCCACGTTTATGTGCTCACCGAGGGCAAGATAGCTCTTCAGAAACACATCAGGGCACCTCACGCCAGACACTCCCGGCGCACAACGATTACGTTGTGCTACCCCGGTGAAACGGTAGGCTGGTCTGCGCTAATGGACCCATTTAAGTACACGCTTTCCGCCGTGGCATGGGAGTCCAGCAAGCTAGTCAGGATCGATGCACTCAATCTGCGAAAGGCACTTGCGATATATCCAGAGGTTGGTTACAAGGTAACCACCGCGTTGGCAGAAGTAATGTCGCGTAGGCTGCGAAACACGATCGATTCGCTCATAAACCAGCGCGAGATATCCTTCTTGGGCTTGAACGAGTGCAATCATACTGACGTAGTGTAGCCAGAAAATCTTAGAGATTCTGAGTACTGGGAAAGAAATAGGCCTGACCACAAAAGCTCAGTGGTCAGGCCTATTTATGTTCAAATCAAAAGATTAAGCGCGCTCGTCATCCATGTCGATGACCTGAGTTATCGCTCGTCGACGCAGATCGCATAAACGTGGAGACGCCAGCTGTCCTCAGGACCTACCGCCCTGACTCTCCAGGCGCTTCCGTCCTTTAAGGGCAGGCAGCCTTAAGGGTTCGGTCCTCATCCTCAGAATCGTCCACGGCGGAAACGTAGGTCCAGCCGCCCAGTCCTCCTGGCTCACCCTTTGCACCTGCTTCTCCGTCATCCCCTTTGCTTCCCTTGTCGCCTTTGTTACCCTTGTCGCCGGTTGCTCCGGTTGCTCCGGTTGCGCCTGGGTCGCCTGCGGGACCATCCGGAGTACCTGGTACTCCCTCAGCCTCCTGTGGCCCATCAGGCCCTTCATTACCCCGGGCGCCTAGCAGGCCGACGAGCCCCTGTTGCCCACGGGTTCCTGTGAGTCCGATCGTGCCTTGAGGCCCTACAATACCTGTTTCCCCTTGTTGTCCTATCGGTCCCCTATCGCCTTGCACGCCCTTTTGTCCTCGGACGCCTATGGTGCCCTGTTCGCCCTCTGGCCCTTGTGGTCCTTCCGGCCCCAGCGGCCTTAAAACTCCCTGAGGACCTTGTGGGCCGAATGGGCCGCGATTTTCACCCGGAGGTCCCTGAACTCCTTGAGGGCCACTGGGTCCGGCAAGTCCAATGACTCCCGCTTTTCCTGCAGGCCCTGCTGGTCCTTCAGGGCCTTGCTCACCTTGTTTACCTTGCTCACCGGGGACGAGTTTTTCTTCATCTTCGTCGCCTTCGCCCTCGTTCGATTCTTCAAGTTCCTTCAACTTCTGGGCTGCCCAGTCAGCATCCGGATCACCGGAGGACTCTTCAGACCCGTCATCTGCGTCGACCGTGTCGTCATCGTCGCCACCGAAGAAACATGCGGTAGTTAGCAGACCAAACAATATAATAAGAAGCACTAATTTCCGCGTCATGCCGATTGTGTCGCCTCGAAGTTATGGTGGTATCTACTGATAGATAAACAGAAGCAGGCATTGGCATAACTGCCTTCTGCGTAAGTCTTGCGGAGGGCATTTTTGACCGCGCTTCAGGTCTCGACTGCTAATGGCGCATTGCTTCATGGACGAGATGACGGACGAAGATATGGTGAGAAGGGTAGCCTGTGATGACACGGGTTAAGCCAGTCTTGCCGGGGTGAGATTAATGGCGAAAGTGGTGTTACTTCCCGACGAAGTAAGGGGAGACGTAGAGGCGCTTATCAAGAACTTCGACAACCACGGCTGCGGATTTGGCTATGACGCTGATGCCCAGAGACTCTTCAGGGTATTGCTTGATGCTGTTGATAGGGGTCAGCAGATGGTTGATGACCGCTTCAGTGAAGGGCCCTAAGAAATATTATTAGACGTAGATCGTGAGATGCGACCAGGCTGCTAATAATATCGGCAATGCCCTGTCTGAATAACTTCAGATGGCTAGCTAGAAGGAGATCAGTCCGTTAGGCATGGTGTACACGTAGAACTTATGCCCTTCTGGACATGTAACCTCTTTGCCGTGACCACCATCATGGTCCTGGGTTTCCAGTTCCAGATGTGGTATCTCAGAAATAACGACCATTTCATGGTCTTCATCAATTGTTACGGCCGTCGGCTCACGACCGATAGGGCAAGAGATTATCTGAAAGCCAATTCCCATAATTATTTAAGACCTCATCTGTGGAAACAGGACCACTTCGCGAATGGTCTTGTTTCCTGAATATAGCATAGCTAACCTGTCAATCCCAATGCCCAACCCTCCAGTGGGCGGCATTCCGTGCTCAATCGCCACCAGGAAGTCTTCATCCAGCCGATCCGTCTCTTCTCCGGCGAACTCCGAGCGCAAGTTCTCCTGGCTCTGGAACCGCTCCCTCTGGTCGATGGGGTCGTTGAGTTCCGTGAAGGCGTTGCACAACTCCATGCCCGCCACGAATCCCTCGAAGCGCTCCACCAGCCTCGGGTTGTCGCTCTTGGACTTGGCTAGCGGAGACATCTCCACCGGGTAGTCGACCAGGAAGCATGGCTGGACCAGGTTGTGCTCTACCTTGGACGAGATGAGCTTGTCCATTAGGCCGGGCCAGCTTATCTGCTGGCCAACGTCTATCCCGATTTCAGCCATAGCCGACTTCATTGACTCTATGGTTGGGTGATCGAGAAAATCGATGCCGCTATGCTTCTTTATCTCGTCGAGAAGGTTCAAGCGGGGCCACGGAGGTGTGAAGTCCAGCATGTGACCGTTGAACTCCACCTTGGCGGTGCCCAGTACCTGCAGGGCAACCGTGTGGACCATCTCCTCAGTCATGCTCATGACATCGTTGTAATCAGCGAAGGCCTCGTAGCTCTCCATGGTGGTGAACTCCGGGTTGTGAGTCTGGTCCACGCCTTCGTTTCGGAAGATCTTGCCGATTTCGTAGACCTTCTCCATGCCTCCGACTACGAGCCTTTTCAGGTGAAGCTCCGTGGCAATGCGCAGGTAAAGGTCTCGGTTTAGCTGGTTGTGGTGCGTGACGAAAGGGTGGGCCATACCCCCAGCGGGTATCGGAACTAGAATCGGAGTCTCGACCTCCAGGAAACCTCTGGCTGCCATGAACGCCCGTATGCCGGTGACGATCTTGCTGCGCATGATGGCGGTGCGGCGTGCCTCCGGGTTGGCAATCAGATCAAGGTAGCGCTGCCGGTAACGTATCTCAACATCTGCCAGACCGTGCCACTTCTCCGGCAATGGCCGAATCGCCTTGCAGAGAAGTGTGAACTCCTTGGCTTCCACGGTTACCTCGCCGGTGCGCGTGCGAAAAACGGGACCTCGGACACCAAGCCAATCGCCGAGATCAAAGTCCTGTAGCAGCTCATAGGTTTCCGTAAGGCCGTTGCGGCGGAAGAGCACCTGTATGCGGCCTTCGCCATCAAGCAGGTCTCCAAAGGAGGCGCGCCCCATGCCTCGGAAAGCGACCAGCCGACCGGCTACCGTGATCTCTTCGGTGCGTGCTTCCTCAGGGTTTTCGGCCTCAGCAGACTCGAACAGGGCAGTGGCTTCCAGGCTTGTGTGGGACCGATCAAACTTGTTGGGGTAGGGGTCTATGCCCTTTTCCCGAAGCCTTTCGAGCTTTTCGAGTCGTACTCGTATTAGCTCGTTTTCCGGCTGTGTCATTGGGTTGTCTCCTCGTGTAGTGATAAAGCTCTATTTCATCTTTGTGATCTTGAGCTTGATCACCTTGGAGGGAGTCTTAACCTGCACTACGTCGCCAACTTTATGCCCGAGCAGCGCCTGCCCAATGGGTGATTCGTTGAAGATCTTGCCTTCTAACGGAGAGGCCTCTGCACTGCCAACGACGATGTAGTTCTGCTTCTTGTGCTGTTCTGTTTCCACGGTGACCGTCGAGCCAATTTCCACGGTTTTCTATTTCCTATCATGGGAGGTTACAATTGCAGTAGCCAGGATGTTTTCAATGTCCAGGATACGCCCCTCAACGAAGGCCTGCTCGCTCTTAGCCTCTTCGAAGTCAGCGTTGTCCATGACGCCGCCGGAGTCATGGGCCTTGTGAATCTTTACCGCGACCTCTTGGCGTCGAACACCACGAAGGTGCTGTATCTCAGCCTGCAACTGTTTTAAGCCCTCTTCCGTTAGATAAGTCTGTCTCTGCACCATAGGTTAGGCTCCCAAAAACAAATGAGCCAAGAGGCCGCAAATCAGCAGCTTCTCTCTTAGCCCACACTTCTCATTTTAGCTTTGGGACCAAGTTTTGTAAATCCGTTTGGCTCTTTGCTTAAACTAACATGGTTATAACTAGTCTGTATTCTAAGCGAGTTATGGCAGTGGCAGAGAGACGCTCTTCGACATGAAGCCTGCGTGGCTGTGATGTCAGGCAAGGGCAGTTGGAGGCAGACATCGTGAGCCTATCGCAACGCCGTGTTCTCCAGGTTCAGCCGTCAGGCTAGAACTGCTGTGGAACAGGGCAAAACATACCGGCAGCGACGTTTTATACTATTCCAATACTTGTACGATTCTAAAAAAGGAAGCCGGAATTCTGCTTTAAGGCCAAATTGGTGCTGTGATAGCATTCCAGAACCGTTGGGTAGAAGTCTCTTCACCTTTGCGGTGTCGCTGGTCCAGAAACGCCCCAGCAATGCTAAGCTGGCCACGAAAATATAAGAGCGATACCGGTGTGAAGGAGATAATCCGCGGTCATGACACTAAGGATAACCGGAGGAGAATACCGCGGTCGTCGCCTGAGAGTGCCGAAGAGTGCAGACTTGAGGCCAACATCCAACCGGGTTCGCGGGGCGATATTCTCAATTCTTGGACTGGACTTATTGGAGGGCGCCAGGGTTCTGGACCTGTACGCAGGCACAGGAGCACTGGGCATAGAAGCCCTTAGTCGTGGTGCTGCGTGGGCGGACTTTGTGGAGGTTAATGGGCGGAGAGCTCAGCAGTTACGGGCCAATCTTCAGTTGCTGGAGTTGTCAGGCAGTTCCAAGGTCCACACAGGCAAGGTTGAAACGGTGGTGGAAAGGTTGGACGGCGGTTACGACCTTGTGATGGCAGACCCGCCTTATTCGGTGGATGACCTGACAGAATTAATGGAGATACTTAGCAAAAAAGGTACACTAGCTAATGAGAGTGTCGTAGTGATAGAGCATCGCCACGATACCGTAATTGCTGAGGTGCAAATAAGACTGGAGCTCGTAACCCGGCGACGCTACGGTGACACCTCGGTCTCAATCTACCGGGCCGGAGCTATCGATGACTAAGGCTTTGTATCCAGGAAGCTTTGATCCTGTTCACAATGGACACGTAGATATTGTGGAGAGGGCCTCGAAGCTATTCGATGAGTTGATTGTGGGTGTATACGATACACCGCCAAAAAACCTGATGTTCACAACAGAGGAGCGAGTAGAGCTATTCCAGGAGTCAGTTAAAAACCTGAGCAATGTAAAGGTTCAGCCTTTTCATGGGCTAGCGCCTAATGTTGCCAGGGAAATGGGCGCGGAATTCATCGTAAGGGGACTGCGCGCGGGCTTTGACTTCGAGATGGAGTTTGAGATGGCGCTAATGTGGCGCAACCTGGCTCCGGACATTGACGTAGTGTGCATGATGAGTTCTCTGGAATACCAGTTTGTGTATTCCAGCCGCATCAAAGAGGTGGCCAAGTTGGACGGCAAGATCGATAACCTGGTGCCGATCCACGTAGCAAAGGCGCTGTATGGGAAACTTTAGGAAGTAAAAATCCGGCATTTAGGGGGAGGCTGTATGGAAATCGGACATATCGCAGATGAGTTGAAGCTGCTGGCTAGCACCGGCACGAAGGTACCTGGGTTCCGCCGCAAGGTGATGGTCGACATAGACCGACTGATTACGCTGGGAGATGAGATGTGTAGGTCAGTGCCCGCCGACATGCAAGAGGCCGATGAGGTCATCAAGATGAAGGAGAGCATCATCAATCAGGCCTACATGGAGGCCAAGCGCATCCGGGGCGTGGCCGAAGAGGAAGCCACTGCACTGTCATCGGCCGCGCAGCAAGAGCATGCCTCCAAAGTCGACGATTCCGAGGTCCTGAGGGCTGCAGAGCTCAAGGGTCAGGAGATCAGGGAAGAGGCTGCCTACGAGGCCCAGCAGATCCTGCAGGACTCCCAACGCAAGGCCTATCGCATGATCAATGAGTCCGACTCTGCTGCCATGAGCAGGCGTGACGGGGCCGACCACTATGCTCGCGAGGTGCTCTTTAATCTTGAAGAGCAGATGGCGGACGTTCTGGGGCAGGTCCGACGGGGCATTGATGCACTGAAGCTGGAGGTTGAGGCTTCCAAGAAGCGGCAACAGCAGGTGCAGCAGATGAGCAGCAATCTGGAGCAGATTCCTGCCTAGCTGAAATATCGGATAACGAAAAAAGGGCCCGACTAATTCAGTCGGGCCCTTTTGCTTTGTCTTCGTCGGTTATTAAGAGGGCTTGTAAGCTCTGATGTTCATGCTGTGCACGTCGGATGCCCAACTCTGCTCGCCCTCCCAGGGTGTGTCCTCCAGAATCTGCACATCCACAAAGCCAGCCTCTCGCATCTTGCCCAGGTAGATGTCCTTAGGCTCGGCTCCAGACAGGCACATGACCCAGTTCTTCTTGTCTTCTCTTGCCTCGTCCGGCAGCTCGTTCACCAGCAGCATGTCCGATATGTAGGCTCGGCCTCCGGGCTTCAGTATGCGGAACGCTTCCTTAAATACCTCGCTCTTGTCCGGCGCCAGGTTGATCACGCAGTTAGAGATGATGGCATCCGCCGAATCGTCTGCCAGAGGGGTGTGCTCCATCTCCGTAAGGTGGAACTCGACATTGCTCAGTTCTAGTTTTTCCGCATTGGAGCGGGCCAGTTTGATCATGTCTAGAGTCATGTCGACACCGACTACTTTGCCTTCAGGACCGACGGCCTTGGCCGCGATGAAGCAGTCGATTCCGCCACCGCTGCCGAAGTCCACCACCGTTTCGCCCGGCAGTAGCTCGCCGATAGCCGTGGGGTTGCCGCACCCGGCGGACGCCATAACGGCCTCTACTGGCAGGTCCTTGATTAGCTCTACGTTGTACAGCTTGCTCGAATCGTCGCAGCAGTCGGTGGAGCAGCATGCGGTGGCATTTTGGGCCACCTTGGCGTAGTTGTCCCTGACCAGGTCCTTTACTTCCGCGTTGGTCATTTCAACCGCAGAACCCTCTTGGATTTGAGCGGATGGCTCTTCGCAGCAGTCGCTAGAGCAACATGCAGCCGCTTCCCCGGTTAATTCCAGCTTAATGAATTCGTCCATTAAATGCCTCCCGTATTTGCTGTTTGGATTGTCGTGCCGCGTGTCTAGTTTTCGTCACGGCCGCACGTAGACTCCACTGTAGCGCCGTCCTCTTTCACTGATGCGTCAGGTATGGCAACACGCTGGCCCAGACTCGCGCGGCAGACCTAATACGCCTTGTGGCCCTTGTTAGTGTGGCTGTATACCTTGCGCTGCCTGCCCCCTATGACTTCTGACGTGCACTCCACGTATCCACCCGCCACCATTTCCTTGAGGGTAGGGTAGATCATGCCGTCGGTGGGCTTGCACCACCCATCGCAGAAGTCTTCTATGCTCTTGGCTATCTCATAACCGTGCATGGGCCCTTGGGCCAGCATATCCAGAAGGAAATATCTACTGGTAGATTTCTTGATTAGGGCCGCCCAATGATCCACGCCGGCCAGGTTAGCGCTGATCTTGGATACCATACCAATCCTTTGTGTATATATAAAATGACTATATATTATTTGCGTAGGTATTAGTTGTCTAGACTTGTTTCAGGCCCGTCTTTCAGGTTGCGACGACCAAACTAGGCTCAGGTCTGATGCTGAGTCAGCGGGAAGGCCCCACCAATTCAAAAGCCCTCCCCAAACTGCCTAGGACGACCTGCCCTTGTTCAATACAAGAATGTCGACTGCCAGGCTGTGAAGAAAAGTCATATTTCCCCGATTAATGATCAAACTCGGCAATATGTTTTGTATATTTGTGGTCTGTGGAACAACTTTATCCCCATATTTATGTAATCGCAAGAGGCCGACATAGCGATAACATGAAAAAATGATAAAAGCTCATGCAATTGACTTATCATGACACAGGCGGGTTTGTGAAGCCACCTATTGTAATAGCATCAGCGTTGCTGAACACGCGGTAATGCAGATCCTCGCGTTGGTCCGCGACTACATTCCGCAATATCACTTGGTAGTGAATGGAGGTTGGAATATCGCGGACGCCATATCGAGATCGTACGACATCGAGGGGATGAGCGTCGTTGTAGTTGGAAATGGCCGTATTGGATTGGCAGAGTTGAAGCGCATGAAACCCTTCCATGTGTCCTTGCACTACACTGACCGCCACCGGCTGCCCACCCAAGTTGAGGAAGAGCTCGGTCTGACGTTCCATCCCGTTGTGGAGTCTCTGGTCAAAGTATGCGTTGTGGTGAGCATTCACTGTCCGTTGCATCCAGAGACAGAGCATCTCTTTGACGACGAGCTCATCGGCAAAATGAAGCGGGGCTCGTACATCGTCAACACAGCACGAGGGAAGATTTGCGAGCGGAACGCAATCGTGAAGGCGCTCGAGA
>Ga0066376_10005567_pt1 | contig 10635 bp, 9 predicted proteins | sample Knorr_S15_td_Bot_FD_77009 | JGI IMG/M metagenome (GOLD analysis project Ga0066376, IMG submission 77009) | Marine microbial communities from Southern Atlantic Ocean transect - Knorr_S15_td_Bottom_ad_5009_LV_A | ecosystem: Environmental > Aquatic > Marine > Oceanic | place: Southern Atlantic... | reverse complement strand
TTCGACGGCGGGCAGTCGGGTGGCAACGTGGCGGTGCGGGTGACCGACGAAGGTGTCATCATCGTCGACAACAAATTCCCCTACAGCTTCGATTTCATCACCGAGCAGGTCGGCAGCATCACCAACCAGCCGATCAAGTACGTGCTCAACACCCATCACCACGACGACCATTCCGGCAGCAACGCCGATTTCATGCAGGAAGCCGATGTGATCGCGCACAAGAACGCCCGCGCGAACATCGTCCGCAACAACCACCCCGGCGCGCCGCGTATCATATTCGCGGACGAAACCGCCGTGTTCCTGGGCGGCGCCGAGGTCCAGATGTTTCACTTCGGACGGGGCCATACCAACGGGGATGCGGTGGCCTATTTCCCTGATCTCCGGACGGTCCACACCGGGGATCTCTTCGTCTCTGGCCAGCGTCTGGATGGCAGCACCCTGTCGCCGTTTTGGGATTTCGGGAACGGTGGCAGCGTGCTGGAGTGGCCGGCCACGCTGACCCGCCTGCTGGCCCTCGACTTCGACACCGTGATCCCCGGTCACGGCCCGATCCTGACCAAGGCCGACGTCAGGGCGTTCCGTGGGAAACTCGAGACCGTGATCGATCGGGTCAGTCGCGAAATCGCGGCAGGCACGATGCGAGACGACATCGCCTCGCGGGTCGACACGGCCGACCTGGACTGGCCGCTCGCGCCGGTGCGCATCCAGAACGTGTTCGACGAGTTGACCGCGGCCCAGTAGGTTGACCGCATATCGGATGCCGTAACCCGTCTGAACGCAGCCAAGGTCCTGAAGCCCGAGTTGGCCTATAGGTCAACCTGTATCGGAGGTGAATCCATGCGGTTCCTATGCTCTCTCACGGTTCTCATGTTCTCCGGAATCCCCGCGAGCCTGCTCGCGCAGGATGCGTTCGAAGGTATCCCTGTCGAGCCCCGTCCCTCGGAATACATCCATTGGGACGCGGAGTCGTTTGCCGACTTTCAGAACGAGCTCGAGGGACAGCTCCGTGACGGACCTGGTATATTTGGTACCCAGTTCGTCTACCTGAATGCTCTGGAACGGGATGACGATCGACATCACGACGTCCAGATCATCCACCGATCCGGCTACACCCAACCCGAGATCCATGCCACCAAGTGGGACATCTACGTCATCCTGGACGGATCGGGAACCGCCCTCCTCGGTGGGGAGCGGGTGAATTGGATAGATGATGGCCGGCCCCAAGAAGAGCAGAGGCCACAGCTCAGGGGCGCTCGGGAATTCCAGGTCACCAAAGGCGACATGGTGCACGTTCCCGCGCGTGTTTGGCACCAGATGTTGACGGAGCCGGGAGAATCGATCACGTACGCCCTCATCAATGTGATCGAGTGACGGATTCCTCGATGGATCAGCAGATCGAGTGGCCGATAAAGTCGCGGCGCCCTCAGTCTCGGCTCGGGAGTGCGAACACGAATAGGTCGGTCCCCCTGCTCGGACGGAGCTCGGGCGTCAGATTCATCGATCCCGCCCCGGTGTTGACCGCGACGTATTGGCGTCCGTCGACCGCGAAGGTGATCGGATAACCACTGACCGATGAGCCTAGATTGATTTCCCACAGCACCTCGCCGGTCTCGTCGTCGAAGGCCCGAAACCGCCCGTTCGAATCGCCACCGAAGATGAGCCCGCCGCCCGTCGCCACGAGCGACATCGTTCCTGCCCGCGTCTCGTAGAGCCAAGACGTCTCGCCGGTCTCCACCGAGATCGCTCGGACGGTCCCGAGGTTGTCCGTACCCGGAGCGATTAGGTGTCGTGCAGCGAGCGAGTAGATCGCGAGGCCGCCCTGCCCACCGGCCGTCAGAGCTTGCGCCCGGACGCTCTCGAAGTCGGCCGTGGCCAACATCTGCGCACAGGTGTTGCGCAGAGGGTAGTACATCGTGTGGGTCCGGGGACTGTATGCGCCGGCTTCCCAGTCCTTGCCGCCCGCCCAGGTTGGGCAGACGAACACCTCCTGCTCCACCTCTCTGAAGACGACCTCCGCGTTTACCGTCACCGCTCCAGTGGCCCCGTCGATACTCTCGATCACGTTCTGACGGACCGTTGGTGTCGCCCACAGAAACTCCCCCGTCTCACGATCGAGGGTGTAGACCAATCCCGTCTTGCCGGGGATACCGGTGATCACCTTGCGGACCTCTCCCGGTTGGAGTCGCGGATTGATCCAGCTCACGACATCCGGGTCGGGTGAGACGGGCGTGTCGACGAGGAGCCGCTCGAAGGGGTGGTCCAGGTCCCAGTGGTCGTTCAAGTGCTGGTAGTACCACCGGATCTCACCGGTCTCGATCTCGAGTGCGAGCGTGGAGTTGTGGTAGAGGTGTGTATTTTCGGTGCCGCCCAGGTAGAACTTCGGCGCCGGCGAGGTTACCGACGTGCCCATGTAGATCAGTTCCAACTCGGGATCGTAGCTCGGCACCATCCAGGCGCCGACGTGTTGCCGCCCCTCGAAGGGAACGTCGCCCCATGTCTCGTCGCCCGGCTCTCCCGGAGCCGGAATGAGACGTCGTCGCCACAGCTCTGCACCCGTTAATGCATCGTGGGCCGCGATGATGCAGGCGTTCGGTCCACCCCAGGGCCGGCAGCTGCGCCCCGAGATAACCCTGCCGTCGGCGATGATCGGGCCCGAGCTGTGCGTGGCCGAGTTGATCTGGTAGTCGAAGATCTTCGTTTCCCAAACGGTCTCACCGGTCAGAGCATCGAGCGCGAACACGTAGTTGTCGTCGCTGGTGTTGATGATCAGCCGATCGTAGATGGCTATGTTACGATTGTTGCGGGCATTGCCCCCGACGAGGCCGTAGAGGTCCTCCGGCAACTCGCGGCTATACTCCCAAATGAGGTCGCCGGTCACTGCATCGAGCGCCTGAATGACGTCCTCCGCCTGCGGCACGTAGAGGACGCCGCCGTACGCCAACGGCGTTATCTCACCGGTTCGATCCGCCAGGTTTCGGGTCCAGACCATTTGAAGCTCGCCGACGTTCTCCCGGTTGACCTGATCGAGCGGGCTGTAACCCCAGCTGTCGAGCGTCCGACGCCACATGAGCCAGTCTCCCGGCGCCGGGTCCTGGAGCATGGCGTCCGTGACCGGGATGAATTCATCGGACGACTGCGCTAGGGCCGTACCCGTCAGCGATGCAAGGGTGGGCGATGCAAGGAATAACAGGGCCACAATTGCAGTGACCCGAACGCACGCTGCGAGAGGAGACTGTAGAGGAGACTGTCTAAGCATCTCAGGACTCCTAAGCCGGAGGTTCCAACGGCCATCTGATGACGACGTTAGGCGATTAGACGGATACCCGATAATAGGTGGCGGGCCCTGATCGAGGAAGCGTATGACGTTCAGCGGATGAGGTGCCTGTATACCTCGGTGTACCGATGGGCGATCTCCTTCCAGTCGTACTCGCCACGGATGAGCGCCAGTGCGTTTATGCCGCGGCGTTTTCGTCCCGTCTCGTTCATTAGCGCCTCGTGCAGTGTCGCCGCCAGGGAATCCAGGTCGTCGACTTCGCAAAACCAGCCGTTCGCACGCGGTCCGGTTTAGACCACGAAATCGAGGGGGCCTCCGCTTCAGGTGGCGATCACTGGAATTCCCGTTGCCATCGCCTCGATGTAGACCTGGACAAACGGTTCATTGTAGGAAGGTGCAACCAGAACGTCGGCGAGGTTGAGTCCTCGAGAAAGAACATCGTGGGGCAGCCACCCGCAGAAAAACACGTTCGGCAAGTCGAGGGAGCGGGCCACTGTATGAGGATGCTCGCCTTCCCATTCACTGGGCATGCCTCCCCAGACCAGCAGGTTGAACGGGGGATGGTTGTTGCGGTCGAACGATCGGTTGACTCTGGAGACGGCCTCGAGCAACAACGGAACACGTTTGAAATCGAGAAAGCGGCCCACGAATATCAGAAGCGGCTTTAAATCGCCTGATTCGTCTTTGAGCCTCTCGATGTCGGACTCGTCGTACCGAACGTTCCCCGGGACCCCGCCTTCGTCCCAGCCCTGTGGCTCCTCTACCAGGATCTTCTGCAGAAAACTCCATTTTTCATCTGCGGACCAATCCAGTGGCTGGAACAGCGACGTGTCCACGCCATTCGGGATCGTGGTGATGTGTTCCTTGTCGATCCCGAGGCGTGCGATGGCCCGCTCACGAATGTCCGGGCTGATAGCGGCAAAGTGGTTCGTCAGGTCGACTGCGTCGCTGAGGATGTTACGCCCAACGTGGCCCAGCTCATCTGGACTGCGAGACTTCTTACTCGGCTCGTCGCTCAACTCGTCGAGACGCTCCAGCATCTTGATCTCCGTCCCATGCAGCTGCGTCAGTTTGGGCACCGACGGGAAGAGTTGCGCCGCGGCAACATGCGCGTGAGTGAGATGGTGGAGGTGGAGAAGGTCGGGTTGGAAGCGCTCTCTCACGTCCTCGAAGACTCCGGTCCAGCACCGCAACAACCCTGCATACTCGGCGTCCGTGAGCTTGTAGAAAACACGGTCAGGTACGCCGGATTTGTCTTCATAGCTCGGGTGAAAGGGGATTTCCCACTTGTCGGACAGCGGATCTTCACCCTGTCCGAATCCGCGCCAAGCCTCGGTGTAATCGACCAAGGTCAGGGGGATTTCCTCGAAAAACACGTTGGCGTCGTGTTGCGGGTCGCCATCGCTCAGCGTGCCCGTGATCAGATGCACTTCGTGGCCCTGCTCGATCAGCGCCCGCGACAGATAGCGGGCCACCTGCGCGCTACCACCCCTTGGATAGAAGATGAGGCTCATCAGGATCTTCATGACGGACTGTCTCGCGAGTCTTCAGGCTCCATGCCCGCAAAGATGGCACAACGTGGCTGTCCATTGTGGAGGGGTGGGTGGGTCGCCTGCCGCTGGAGACATTGAGCGGAGTGTAGCGACCGGTATCGGGATGAGGCGCGGAGACCCCGCCTGGTCCACCGAGATCAGTCGGGGTTCTCCTTTTCTCCGGCTACTCTGAGCCGCCCGAGATCAGTCGGTTGTAGAGCAGGATCTCCGGGCGATACTCGAAGTGCATGTTGTCGAAGTGCGTCCACTTCCCGCCCCACACGAAGCCGTGCTCCTCGAAGGCCTCGATGACGGCCTGAGGGGGGCTCCACCTCCGCTCCAGCGGAATCCGATGCCATCCCTCGTTGTCGTAGACCTGGCTCCACTGCCAGTAGACCGCCCGCCCTCCGTAGGACTTCGGTACGAGGTCGACGGCCATACCCCAAGCGTGGTGACTCCGGGTGGGGGACCCCGCGATTCCCCTGTCGATGAACGAATAGGTGATGTCCAGCTCATCGATCCAGGTGGCCACGGAGGCGTCGCCCGTCGCGGCTTCGCGAACGTCTCTCTCAACGGCCGCGAGCGCGTCGACCAGCAGGTTGTTCACGAACATTCGGTGATCGAGGAAGGTGGTAGACCCGCCGTGGCTTCGGATCTGGTCGTCCGTTCGTCCCCAGAGGCTTTCCAACAAGTCGGTGCAATAGGTCGGACTCTCCTCGGAAAGAGGAGGAGGCTCCGTCAAGGGCTCGAGGGAGTACCGATAGAAGATCGGGTCGCAGTCCTCACGGCGGTCCAATCGACCTTCTTCCAGCATCCGACCATCCTGGAAGTGGATGGGCCGGCTACCGAGGGTGAAAACGATGTCCTCGTCACTGTAGGTCACCGAGTCGATGAGTGGGCCGTAGGCCTGGACGAAGGCGAGGACCCTCGGGTCGTCTCGGAGACCGTTCTGGTCCACCGGTGCCCTGATCTCGGATCCCTGTCCGTCCTCCTCTCCGTCCTCCTTCGAAGTGGACAATAGTGTCCAGGAGGAACCCACCGCACCCACGATTCCAAAGGCGAATACAGCGGGGAGGGGGAACCACTTCTTGAGGTGGAGCATTAGGAGGGCGGTTTCCTTCGTGCGGTCAACGGACGAGTCACCACCCTGGGTGACCCGTTTCTCACTATTCCACTATTCCACTATTCCGCCTTCAGCACCATCCCGGAATCCACGGCCGCACGGGGCGGAGGGAACGGCCAGATATACCGAAACGGCTAAATGAGTGTTCTCGATAGGACGATCGGCGATCAGCGATCAGCGATCAGCGTGCTACCCAAGGCGGTCTAATGAGCAGCGCCTGATCCACGCCAGGCTTGGGCACGAACTTCTGAGTCCGCCCATACTGATTGTCTCCTCCGTAGAGATTACCGTCGGAGTCGACCGTGAACGTGTGCACTTCGAGATAACCATTCGGTAGTTCTCTGGGGACACTCCACGTGTATCGCCGCTTCCCGTCGAAGCCGATGTTGACGAACCGGAGCGGTCCCAGGGTGGTGATCCAGATGCTGTCGTCGTTGACGATGATGTCCAGAGTCAGGCCGAAACCGCCCCAAGCATCGACGAACTCGACTTCACTCGGATCGTCCGTGGTCCTGAACACGTTGACTCGACCGCCCGAGCGATCGAGGGCGAAGATCATACCGTCGGGTCCGACGGCGATCGCGTGAACGCCATTGAATTGACCGGGGCCCTCTCCGCGCCCTCCGAACTCTCCCAGATAATTCGCGTCCTTATCAAGAATGATGACGCGATGATTGATCAGACCATCCGCCACCAGAATTCTGCCGTCGGGCAGGAAAGCCACGTCCTGCGGGTTTCCGAAATGGGTCTCGTCGTCTCCCGGCACGTCCTTCTCACCCAGCGTCATCAACAGCTCGCTGCCGTCGTTGGAGAAGACGTAGATCTGATGGAACGTCTCGTTGATGACCCAAACCCGGCGCTCGGGATCGTAGGGGCTTATGCGAAGCCTGTGGGGTCCGGGTCCTTCCGAACCGGCGCACAAGTAGTCCCACTGCTCCCAGATGTCGGTCACATTGCCATCACCATCGATGGTATACAGGCAATTCTGCCAGGTGCGCAGATCGGTCGCACGCAAAGTGTTGATCCCGACGGACCCCGCATATCCGGAAAATTCGGCGGGAATCGGGATCGGCAATCTGGTCTCGCCACGCTGGGCGATGAAGATGCGATCCGGCGACTCGGCGAACACGCCTGAATTGCCCCCGAAGGCAAAGCCCTGCTTGGCGAATGGCTGATGCCAGGCTTCGACGACGTCGTAAGGGCTGGGGCCAGTGGGTCCAACGTCCTGAGATGAAGCCGGTCCGGAGAGCAGCACTGCGAGTAGGCCGGTGAGCACTGTCCCCGCTGGAAGTCTTGAATTGGGCATGATCAAACTGGCTCCGTTTGTGGATCCGGTGATGACGCTGATGTTCCCACCGATATGGAAAGCCGTAATCTTGGGTCTTCACTGGCCTTCACGCCAGTACCCGAGCGCTCTTCGGGCGGGGCAGGAGGGGTCTTCGGCCAGCTCCTGACGCCAAGACGTTTCCGCGGAAACGCGAACCGGGAAGGGACTCGACTTCGGACCTACGGCTCAGAAGATGATGATGGGTATGCCCCCGCCCCCACCACCCCCGAAACGCGGGTTCACGACGTTGTTGAAGATCGATCCGAACCGGTAGGAGAAACCGAACGCCGTGAAGTAGCTGAAGCTGGTCCGGATCTGCTGCTGCCGGGTCAGGACATCATCGCGGCTCGCACCTCCGGCCGGGAGGAAGAGCTGGTCGTGGATCCGAGCGTAGCCCCCGGTCGCGTTCACTGAGAATCCGCGGAAGAGGCGATAGGAGATCGAGCCGTTGACCGCCAGGTTGTTAAATTTCTTGTCGTGCAGGTATTGGGAGCCGGTGACTGAAACGCCGACGCGACCCCACGGCTGTATCTGGTTGACCGAGAATGTGAGCGAGGCGGCGACGCGTGTCTCCTGCGTCTCGAAGTAGATCGTCTCCTCGGTGTAGTCCCAGTGGCGAACGTTCAATAACGCTTGCAGCGTGAACGCCCTGCGACTCGACTCCGAGTATGGGACGAAGTTGTATTCGATTCCCGGTGAGATATTCCAGCGTAGATCCTCGTTGACCCGTGTCGAGCGGCCTGTCCCGGCCCTCGCTCCGAGGGACCACTGCGGCGTCAGGCTCTTCACGAGTAGCGAGGACGCGTTCCAATCCTTCACGAGCGATACCACATCGACGCCGAAGTCCGACTCTCTCCGACTATATCGGGCCGAGAAGTTGAACTTCCACGCCTCGGTCGTCCTGTTGGCGCTGAAGTTTCCGGAGTAGCTCGAGTTGGACGTAGTGGATTGGCCGCTCAGGTTTGCGTTCCCCCCCACGCGGAACACCCAGAAGTTCCACGGGTCGTCCTCCTGCGATGCCGCCTGGGAGGCGCCGCCGGGACCGATCCCTCCTCCCGGTGTCTGGAGGCCCAGAGCGCCCCCCAGCGAAACGACGATCTGCTCGGCGGGGGGGGGTCCCGATGAGGTAGCGCACGAGTCCCAGCTTGAAGCGATCGGCGATCGCCTGCCGCTGCTCGTCCGTGGTGGCGTCGCCCGCCGTGCCGACGGTCAACTCCTGATCTTCCCGAGGGAGGTCCCGGTCGTCAACTGGGTACGGGACAGGGAGGTGTCCGATCTCCACGTTCTCATCACATCCCAGTCCACGGGTGGCGGGGGACGTCTGTACACGATGGCGTTTCTGGGCCGCAACGAGTTCGAGGGGGCGTCGGTTGGGCTTTACGGGGTCATGTCCTTCGCCGTGGCCCGGCGCACCCAGGAGATGCCGCGATCTTCTGCTCAGCCAGCGGCAGCGCGCGGGCGCCGCTAGCCGTGAGCTCATACATCCGTCGCCTCGGGCGTCCTTCGGCATGAGCGTCCTCTTCCTTCTCCCAACTCGAGCGCAGGAGCCCGGACTTCTCCAGCCGTCGCAGCGCCGGATACGCCGTACCGCTGGGCACGTCGCACGTCTCCATCACGTCGAAGCCGTACTTGTGGCCGGCGGCCACGGCGCGCAGGACGAGCGCGGTCACCTGGGTCATTCGCACTTCTTTCATTGGGCCTCTGGGCTCCGGCTTCGAAGGAAGTTCGGTCGGCAGTTCAAACTAGCCCGAACGCATGGATTGTAGTTTTCTACATAGGGTAGTACGAGACGGAGTGCACCGAGGTTTCAAGTCTTCCTCCCGGCTGTCGATTCAGCCTGTTCAAGGGCTTGGAGTCATCAACCAAGCACGCGAACGCACCGGATCATGTTGACCACTTCCCTCCTTCGACTCACGTTACCCATGCCCATTGAAGAATCCCGGTCCGCGTCGTGGATCACGCCGGAATGGAGATCGAAATGAGCTATCGCATCCTTCTCGCCGTTCTTTGCTCGACCCTAGCGCCCGGCGTCGTCTCGACCGCCGCGGCACAGGCTAGAGTCGCCGCCGGAAACTGGGAAGTCCCCCGGACCGCCGACGGCCATCCGGACCTACAGGGAGCCTGGACGAACGTGACGCTCACGCCTTTCGAGCGGCAAGGCGATCGGGGGCCCGTGTACACGTGGGAGGAAGTAGCGGAGATCGAACAGCCAACCGATGATGACTGCCCCGCCAACCCGGGGACCGTCGCGTGCGGAAGAACGGCCAGCACCACGGGGACCAATGAAGTTCGGTTGAGGGGCCAGGAGTACAGCGAGGTCTATTGGGATCGGGGCTCGCGCATAGCGATCGTCGATGCCGAGCCCAGAACCTCTCTCATCACCCGTCCGGCGAATGGGCGCCGGCCGGCGCTCACCGCCGAGGGCCAGCGGCGGCTCGATGAGGACCAGGACATCAGAGAGCAGTTCGGCCTGTACGACCACCCGGAGCTGAGGCCACTCGCCGAGCGCTGCATCGTCTCGTTCGGCTCGAGTGCCGGACCCCCGATGATCCCCAACACGGCCTACAACAACAACTACATCATCGTACAGACCGCCGACTACGTCATGATCAAGGCCGAGATGGTCCACGACGTGCGCATCATCCGACTCGGTGAGCCCAACCGGCTACCCGCGCACATAATGCCGTGGTTCGGCGACTCCTGGGGTCGCTGGGAAGGTGACGTACTCGTGGTGGAGACCACGAACATCAATCCCACGCAGAGGTTCCGGGGGATCTCTCCCACCGCAGATCTGAAGGTGACTGAACGCTTCTCGCGAGTCGATGAAGAAACCTTCCTCTACGAATTCACCGTCGACGACCCGACGACCTACACCGAAAGCTGGGGAGGAGAAATCCCGTACAAGAGGTTCAACGACAAGGTCTTCGAGTACGCTTGCCACGAGGGCAACTACAGCCTTTCGAGCGTACTGAGCGGGGCGCGTTATGAGGAGCGACTAGTCGCGGAATCGAGTGACTCCAATCGGTGAGTGATGCACGGGGCCAGAGCTCGGAAGCTCTACAGCGTCCCCAGTCTCAGGCTGATCATCACGCGCCTTGGCGATTCTGGTAACGCAGACGGCGTGAATTTCAACGACGCCTTCTGGGAAGCCTTGATGAAGGTGAGGTGGTAGACTGGTGCGTCCAGAATAATGCGCCTAATATCCTGTAAGGCCTAGGCGCTCTTTTCCCCTGCCGCAGGAGATCGGCCGTGACCGTCCGTCGCAGAGGTACCCTCACCTACACGGTCCTGTCTTTGGAGCTACCCCGTTTCGGTGGACAGTTAAAGTATTGGTGTTTCTATCTGTACCCCACCGCCCGGGAGTCAGAAGGTTCCTCAG
>Ga0066376_10005565_pt1 | contig 10639 bp, 9 predicted proteins | sample Knorr_S15_td_Bot_FD_77009 | JGI IMG/M metagenome (GOLD analysis project Ga0066376, IMG submission 77009) | Marine microbial communities from Southern Atlantic Ocean transect - Knorr_S15_td_Bottom_ad_5009_LV_A | ecosystem: Environmental > Aquatic > Marine > Oceanic | place: Southern Atlantic... | reverse complement strand
TACGGGAAAGGCGTCGCCTACGCCGAGGTGAACGGCCGCGGGGTGATTTTCGTCACGAGTCCGGCGTTCTTCCTGTGGGCGCTCGACGCCAAGACCGGCCGACCACTCGAGAACTGGGGGACGGCGGTGCCGCTGGATGGCTTTCCTGATTCGGGGGGCCTCGACCTGATACCGCCGCTCGTGTCGGACTGGGGACGATGGCAGGACCGGACTGCGAGCTACGACGCCAATTACGGCATCCCGAGAGAGCTCGGCATGGTCACCGCGTCGGCGCCGCCCATTGTCGTCAACGGCGTGGTCGTTGTGCTGGTGGGGCACCAGCCGAGCTACGGCCAGACCCGGATCGAGAACGTGCCTGGCGACATCATGGGGTTCGACGCGGCGACCGGCGCGTTCAAGTGGAAGTTCCACACCATTCCCCGGCCAGGCGAATTCGGTCATGAGACGTGGGAAAACGACGCCTGGCAGTGGTCCGGTGACATGTCGACATGGGCCCCCGCGTCCGCCGACCCCGACCTGGGGCTCGTGTATCTCGTGACCAACGCGTCGACCGTGCAGGGATACGCGGGCCACCGCCCCGGCGACAACCTGTTCGGTGGTTCCGTGCTGGCGCTGGACGTCCAGACCGGTGAGCGACGCTGGCACTTCCAGATTCATCGCAGCGACCAATGGAACTACGACCTGCCGACCCCGCCCATGCTGATGGATCTGACAGTGGATGGCCGACAAATTCCGGCGCTGATTCAAAACACCAAACAAGGGTTGATCTTCGCCTTCAATCGCGAGACCGGAGAGCCGATCTGGCCGATCGAGGAGCGCCCGGTCATCCAGACCGAGGTGCCAGGCAACTACACCTCAGCCATGCAGCCGTATCCGACCAAGCCAGAGCCGGTGGACCGGATCGTGTGGGACGGGCTGACCGAGGAGTACCTCGTCGACTACACCCCGGAGATGCGGCAAGAGGCGCTGGAGATCTTGAGTCACTACCGCGCGGGCGGCCTCTACGTGCCGGCGCTGCCTCAGGACCACGACAACCCGTTCTACAACAACGTGGGCTGTCTGGGGGGCGGCAACATCATTCCGCATCCGCCGGTGGCGGACCCGAGCACGGGGTTGATGTTCTCGTCTCATCGCCGCACCTGCAATGCGCCGACGTTCATGGCGCCGACCAACGGCGTAGACCAAGACGACCCGAACTACGCCGTCCCCGGCGTCGGGGGGGCCACGCCCAACAAGACACCGACGACCGGGACGACGGTGGTGGCCTGGCTGCCGCGCGGAGCCAGACGGCCCACCGCCGAGCAGGACCCGTTCGTGTCGCCGACCGGGCTGGCCACGATCGAGGGCCTGCGGATCTACAAACCGATGGACAACCAGCTCTCCGCCTATCAGATGAACACCGGCGAGCGCGCCTGGTCGCTCCCGGTGGGAGAAACCGCGGCCGTGATCAAGGGGCATCCACGGCTGCGCGGACTCGACATTCCCAATGCCGGTGGAGCCGGCTGGTCGATACAGATGGTCGCGGGAGACTTGTTGGTGCAGACTCGGGCGCTCAGTGAAGGGGTCCGCCAGATTGTCCCGGACGCGCCGCTGGAGCTGCATGGTCGGGACAAGCGGACCGGTGAAATTCTGGGCAGCGTGCCGCTGCCGGCCCCCGGTCAGTACGGCATGATGACCTACATGCACGACGGCACGCAGTACATCGTGGTACAGATCGGCAGCGTGCACACCGACTTTCCCGGCTCGCTGGTGGCCTACGCGTTGCCGTAACGCGCGCACCGCGTCTTACGGTGGGAGGGAACCGCTCCCGAGAGGCCCCGCCGTTTCGTGTGCCTTGTGCTTGCTGACTAACTCTGTACTTTGGAGAATCGATCTCTCACTAGTACCCAGACCGCCTGCAAGAAATCGCGAGCTCGTATTTTCTTGCCATCTTCAGCGGATCGACCAAGATAGGTGACCGGCAGCTCCAGGATTTTAATTTTCCTTTTTAGGAGTTGAGCGGTTATGTCTGGTTCAAAGTCAAAACGATTGCATCGAAGTTCCATTGTCTTGACGAGAGAGACCCTGACCGCTTTGTAGCAAGTTTCCATATCAGTGAGACTTGCACCATAGAGAATATTAGTTAGCGTCGTTAGCGTACGATTTGCCGCCCAACTCAAGAAACCCATGCCTTCCGGGTGCCAGGACTCTTTGAAACGACTCCCATACACGGCGTCGGCTTGATCTGTCAAAATGGGCTCAACGAGTTTCGGGATTTCGTCGGGGTCGTACTCGTTATCCGCATCCTGAACAATGACAATATCGCCTGTAAGGTGCTCTAGGCCTCGGCGAATGGCCGCACCCTTACCCATGTTCACACTGTTTCGGAAGACAGAAATCACGTGTCCATGTTCTTGTCGTTGGATGTGCTCAAGTTTTTCAAAAGTACGGTCTTGGGAGCAGTCGTCTACGAGAATAACTTCATACAGGCATGGATATTGAACGGCTACCACTCGAGAGACCAGCTCTTCGATGGTGTTTTCTTCATTGAAAACAGGAATAACAATCGACAGTTTCATTCGGTCTTGCCGGGTCCTGCGCCAGCACGCTCACCGCCGGCCGCTTGAGATCTCACCGATGAGAGGCCGCTAGTCCGGATTCTCCAGACGGTCGTAGATCCGTTGGACCGTCAGCGGGTCTACGCCGACCTGGCGAATCGGGATCAACGTGTGGTTCGTCAGGTCGATCGTCTGCGAGGCCTCCGTCACGGTCACGCCGGCCTCATGCTTCGCGGCCGTCTTCTGCCACAGATCCCGGTAATACGCCTGCACGAGATCGATCCGGTTCAGATCGGTCACGGCGCTACCGTGGCCCGGGACGAATACATCGAAGTCCAGCGCCTTGAGGTTCTCCAGCGTCTGGGGCCATTCGTCGACGAATCCATCACCCAGGTACGACGGTCCGCCCAGGGCCATGTCACCGGTAAACACGACCTTGTCGTCGGGGAAGTAGACCGCGACGTCGCCACCCGTATGGGCGCGGCCGAGGAACCGGATCTGGATTTCGCGGCTCCCGCGATGCAGGGTCATCCGGTCGTTCATGGTGACTGTGGGCGGGACCGGCGCGATTTCGTCGAAGTCCCGAACGTGCGCGGCGAAGAGCTCGAGGTCCGCTTCGAGCTGGGCCCGTTCAGTCGCGTCGCTGGTCGCGGCAACGTGTTTCCTCATTCGAGCCAGCCGGGCGTCGTTCCCCGCCAGACCGCGGGTGTATGTCCCTTCTTGGAGAGGGGCGGTGGACATTTTCGCGTAGGTGAACTCGTGCCCGATGATCGGGATGTCCGCGAACTCCTGGTTGCCGTGGGCATGGTCCCAATGGTGGTGCGAATTGATCAACACCGTGATCGGGTTGGGTGTGAGCGTCTTGACGGCCGCAATCAGGTCACGCGCCTTGGACGGCGTGACGTGCGAATCGACCAGCACGACGTCGTCGTCGTTCACGATCACCAGCGCGTTGCTGTTGAACACGGGATCCGTCGTCTGCGCGAGGTAGATGCCGTTTCGGATCTCGGTGAAACGGTGCGTGTCCGTAGTGGGCTGTGCCGCGATCAACACGCCGGCCGTCGCGCAGATGGCCACGCTTGTCAGCACGCGGAACATCGAGGAGCGTCTAATCATGGGGTCTCCGAACTTGTCCACGCCGAACCGGCGCTGGGCGGTCGTCATTCACGGGGGGAATGGTAACAAGGGTTTGGTTGAATTCATGAACAAACGAGGGCGCGTGACACGTATGGAGAATAGACGGACGCAGGAACAGTCCGCAAAGAGTTCTTTTGATTGTCTGAAGGTGGGGGGGTAGACTTTCTTTAGACAAACCAAAGGAGAGGGAAACACGCACCCATGGAACAGGTTGATATGACCGGAGCACCCGGCGGTGAGCCGATTCGACCACGGCCGATCTGGCTGTGGCCCGGGGTGGTCGCCGTGGCGCTGCAGTGGCTGGCCTGGTTGGTCCTGCCGATCGTCGTACCGACGGCCGCCCTGGTTGGCGTGCTTGGCGGGCTCGTTGGTGGGCTCGTGGTCGTGGCGTGGTGGGCGTTTTTCAGCCGGGCGCCTCGGACAGAGCGCTGGGGCGCGCCTGCGCTGATGGTTGTCTCGCTGGCGGTGACGTCGCGTGTGCTCGACCCGTCGGTCGCCACGGCAGGGATGGGGCTGTTGTTCTTTCTGTACGCCATCCCGGTCCTGAGCCTCGCGTTCGTGGCCTGGGCCGTGGCCAGCCGTGGCCTCTCTGACGGACGACGACAGGTGACGATGGTCGTCACGATCCTGCTCGCATGCGTCGGCTGGACCATCGTTCGAAGTGACGGTATGACGGGCGACGGAGCCGCGGAATTCGCATGGCGGTGGACGCCGACTCCCGAAGAGCGGTTCCTGGCCAACGTCGACCCCGAGCCGCTGAGGCCGACGGCAATGGCGAGGCCAGCGTCCTTGCGCATGACCGATGCGGCAACCGAGACCACGACGCCGGCCGAGTGGCCAGGCTTTCGGGGGCCAGGTCGCAACAGTCGCGTTCCCGGCGTGCGCATCGAGACCGACTGGTCGCGGTCGCCGCCAGTCGAGCTCTGGCGCCGGCCCGTCGGACCCGGGGTGTCATCGTTCGCGGTCCACGGCGACCGGTTCTACACCCAGGAGCAGCGCGGCGACGACGAGGTCGTCGCGAGCTACCGGCTGACCACCGGCGAACCGGTGTGGAGACACCAGGACTTGGACCGATTCTGGGACTCCCACGCCGGCGCTGGTCCGCGCTCGACCCCGACGCTGAGCGGCGGCCGCGTCTACACCTTCGGCGCCACCGGCATTCTGAACGCGCTTGACGCTCGGGATGGCGCCGTCGTGTGGTCGCGTCAGGCCGCGGCGGACACCGCCGCGACCGTCCCCGGCTGGGGCTTCGCCAGTTCACCGTTGGTCGTCGACGATCTCGTTATCGTGGCTGTCGGTGGCGTCTTCGCCGCCTACGATCTCGCCACCGGTGACCCGCGCTGGGTCGGCCGGGCCCGCCCGGTGGTGAGAATTACAGTTCGCCCCATCTGCTGACGATCAACGGGATTGAACAGGTCCTGTTGATGAACGCGACCGGGGCGACCAGCCTCGACCCAGCGAGTGGCACCGTGCTCTGGGAGCATGCCTGGCCCGGGGCCCCGATCGTGCAACCGGCGCAGACCGCGGACGGCGACCTCGTGATCAGTACCGCCGGTGCCAGCGGGGCTCTTGGGTTGCGACGACTCGGGGTCGCTCACGGGCACGGTGGATGGACGATCGAAGAGCGATGGACCTCGACCGGGCTGAAACCCTACTTCAACGACTTTGTCGTCCACGAGGGGCAGGCCTTCGGCTTCGATGGCAGTATTCTCGCCGGCATCGATCTGAACGATGGCGCACGCATGTGGAAAGGCGGGCGCTACGGCCACGGCCAGCTCCTCTTGTTACCCGACCAGGACCTGCTACTCGTCCTGACGGAGCGTGGTGAACTCGCGCTCGTCGAGGCGGTCTCGGACGGGTTCACGGAGCTGACCCGGTTCCCAGCCATCGAGGGCAAGACCTGGAACCACCCGGTGTTGGTCGGCGACGTCCTGCTGGTGCGCAACGATCGCGAGATGGCCGCGTTCCGGCTGCCACTCGCGCCATCAGGGCAACCGTCGAACTAGTGGACCGGCTACGGTCCACTAGATCTCGCTCAGACGTCGGGCGGCCTCACCCATGTCGGCAGCCGAGACGTCGAGGTGGGTGACCGCGCGCACCCGGGTCGGGTCGAGCGCGGCGAGCTTGACACCGCGCTCAGCTGCGAGACCGACGAAATCCGCAGCGCTGTGGGTCGTCACCTCGAACACCACGATGTTTGTTTCCACCAACGTCGGATCGCAGCGAAGCCCGTCGACGACGGACAGCGCCCGCGCCAGCGCACGCGCGTTGTCGTGGTCGTCGGCCAGGCGCGCGACATGGTGGTCGAGCGCATGCAGACACGCGCCGGCCAGAATTCCTGCTTGGCGCATGCCGCCGCCGAGCATCTTTCGATAGCGATGGGCACGCGTGACGAACTCCTTGTCACCCGCGAGCACCGACCCTACCGGGGCTCCCAAACCCTTCGAGAAACAGGCGCTGACGCTGTCGACCGGCCCGCACAGGGTCGCGGGCGGCGTCCCGGTGGCGACGGATGCGTTCCAGACGCGCGCACCATCCAGGTGCAGCGAGAGCCCTCGGGAGTGCGCCGCCTCGGCGATGGCCTCGACGTCGCCCTGTGGGAAGACGCGACCGCCGGAGCGGTTGTGCGTGTTCTCGATGGTCACCAGACGCGGACGGGGGAAATGCTGATCGCGCGGACGAATGGTGTCCACGAGTTGCTCGGCCGTGAAGAGACCGTGGCGACCGACCACGGTGAAGGTGACGCCGGCCCACGCTGGTCCCGCGCCCGATTCGTAATACAGACTATGGTTGCCATCCCCGACGAACACCTCGTCAGCTCGGTCGCAGTGCGTCAGCAGGGCGATCTGATTCGCCATCGTGCCACTGGGAACGAACAGCGCGGCCGGTTTCCCCAGAAGATCCGCCGAACGCTCCTGGAGCCGCGCCACGGTCGGATCTTCGCCCCAGACATCGTCACCGACCGGAGCCTGCGCCATCGCGCTGCGCATGGCCGCGGTAGGCTGCGTCAAGGTGTCGGATCGCAAGTCGATGATCGGGTTCACGGTGTGGTCTCCGGGGGAGAGGGCGATCGGCCGGCTTCATGTCCGCCGGTATGTAGAACCGAGCGGTGTGACCTGCCTTACGTAGCTCCCTATATGATGGTTCCTGAACGGAGGTGTGCGATGAAAATCTTTGCCCGGGTCGTTCCGGTTGTGCTGTGCGTCCTGCTCGGCCTCGGCCATGCCGCGGCCCAGTCCGCGACCGTGTCGGGAGACCTGCTGACCGACTGGCAACAGCAGAAACGGTCGATGATGGCGATCGCCGAGGCGATGCCGGAGACGGCGTTCAGCTTCAAACCGACCGAGGCGCAGCGCACCTACGCCGAGCAGATTCTGCACATCGCGGGCGCGAATGTGTATCTCATGCAGCATCTGGGTGGCGCCGCCGCGGCGCCGGACGTGGACACGACCGACTTCAGGTGTTCGGGCTGTCGGCCACATCGAAGACCGCGGTGCTCGAGGCGCTCGGCGCGGGGTATGACTACGGCATCGCCGTGCTGCAGGAGTTTTCCGACGAGCAGCTACTGGAGACCGTCGCCGGGCCGAGGTACCTCGGGAACGTCACTCGGGTGAAGATGGCGTACTTCACCCTCAGCCATGCGATGGACATCTACGGGCAAATGGCCGTGTATCTGCGTCTCAACGACGTGACCCCACCCGCCAGCCGTCGGGGTGGCGTCTGAGGTGGGCGGTCTGTCCTCGAGTTCAGGGTTGCGGTGTGTCAACGACGAAGTTGTCGTGAGTTGACGAGATGATGAGCAGCAGACAGCCTGATTCGGTGGTCTGGGCGCCATGGAGGCTGCCGGCGGCGGCCCGATGGTAGTCGCCCGCGGTGAGCGTCTCGCCGTCGGCGGTCACGTCCCCTTCGAGCACGAAGGATTCTTCCGCGGCGTCGTGCCGATGCGGAAAGTAGCTCGCACCGGCGGCCATCCGCACCAAGATGGTCTGTCGGCCCTGGGCCGGGTCGAGATGGAGTCGACGGATCATGATTCCAGGAAATCCACTCTCCTCCCATGGCGTCGCATCGGCCCGTATCGTTGAGTGACCGCCATAAGCCGCCTCCGCAATCGTCGGATCAGTCTGGACCGGACCACGCGCCTTGGGACGCGAGGCATCGGGCCCTATCGGTGTGGCACGGCTCGCCAGCAAGCGGTCTCGCAGCGCCGGTGGGGGTGTCGTCGCGCTCGCCACGGCGAGCTGACTCGCGGTCCACTGCATGGCGCGCACATCTGCTCGGCACTGCGCACAGCCCTCATCAAGGTGCGCCTCGAACGATGCCGTCTCGGCCGCGTCCAGAGCCCCCACCAGGGCATACAGCGCCGCCTGCTCTTCGCCCTCCCGTCTGGAATGTCCAGGCTCGAGCGTCATGGGTCGAGCTCCAGTTCGCGAAGCTGCTCTCGCAGTGACATCATCGCGGCGCGGATGCGGGTCTTGACCGTCCCGAGCGGCAGGCCCAGATGGAGGGCCGTTTCGGACTGTGACAAGCCTCGAAAGTAGGCCGTTTCCAGTGCTTGACGCTGCTCGGGCTTGAGCGCACTGACGGCCTGGCGAACCTTGACCCGTCGCTCGCTCGTCATCAGGGCTTCGACCGGTCCATCGCGATGGTCGCTCACTTCGTGGTCGAGCGGACGGGCTCCGCGGGTTCACCGTTTCGATGCGCGCAAGCGGTCGATGGCCCGGCTGCGTGCGATGGTCATCAGCCAGCCAAGCGGTGTGCCGCGCCGAGGATCGTAGCGATCGGCCTGACGCCACACCTGCTGGTATACCTCCAAGGTCGACTCTTCGGCGTCGCGGCGGTCCTGGAGAATCTTCACAGTCAGTCCGAACACCAACGCGCTGGTCTGGTCGTACAGGGCGGCGAGCCCGGTCTCATCTCGGTCCGCGATCCGTTCGATCAATGCCCCGCAAGTGTCTTGCAGCTCGTCCCTCGCGCTGCGAGCGATCGACGAAGTCACGCCCTCCGGTGTCGCACGAGGTGGCATTGGTTTCCAGTACTCTCCAGACCGCTCGAGTACCGATTCTACTCTCACAACGGGGCCCCTTCGCGAAACGCCGCACGCGGTATGGCGGCAGGCTGAGTCGGAATCTCGCGCGAGGTCGCGAGGGTGTTCCGGCATCGGAATACTGAGATATACGTCTCCACCCAGGCGATCGGATTCGCGAGTGGGGGGGGGGACGTAGACAGCGGCACGCCCATGACCATCGGCGGACCTTGGGCGCGGACCGTGTCTCATGCACCTGAATCGTGCACAATACCGGCATGACGACAACGGTGCACTCGAGACGGCTGACCTGGGGCACGGCGCTGGCCCTGGTGATGGGCCTCGGCGTCGCGACGGTCGAAGCCGACGACTGGGAGCAATGGCGCGGCTCTGAGCGGTTGGGCGTCTGGCACGAGGGCGGCATCGTCGAGTCGTTTCCGGACGATGGGCTCAGAGTGAGGTGGCGAACCCCGCTGCGTTCGGGCTATGCGGGCCCCGCGGTCTCGGCCGGCCGAGTGTTCGTCGTCGATTGGCTCGAGGACCCGGAGTCGCGCACGCTCGATGGCACCGAGCGGGCCGTGGCCCTGGACGAGGCCTCCGGGGCGGTGCTCTGGACCCACGAGTGGCAGACCTCCTATCGGATGCTGATGGCGTCCTATGCGGTGGGGCCACGGGCCACGCCGACCGTCGACGGCGACCGCGTCTATGTCGTCGGGGCCACCGGGCGGCTCTTGTGTCTCGACGTCGAGACGGGTGAGGTCATCTGGGAGAAAGACTACGTCGCCGACTACGGCACGAGTGTTCCCACGTGGGGCGTGGCTAGCGCCCCCCTCGTGGACGGCGATCGGCTGCTGACGGTGGTCGGTGGTGAACCGGACGCCCTGGTGGTGGCGTTCGACAAACGTACCGGCGACGAGATCTGGCGCGCTGTCGACGTGGTTGGCGAGATGGGCTACGGCCAGCCGGTCATTTACGAGGCCGGGGGAGTGCGGCAACTGATTGTCTGGCACGCCGCCGCGCTCGTCTCACTCGACCCCGATACCGGCGATGTCTACTGGAGCCAGGAATGGGAAGCGCGGTCAGGGTTGTCGGTGGCGACCCCGGTCCGCAGCGGCGACTACTTGTTGGTGACCCAGTTCTACAACGGCTCGATGATGATGCGCCTCAATCAGGATCGCCCGACGGCATCGGTGTTGTGGCAAGGGAGCGGTCGCAGTGAGCAGCCCGATCAGACCGAGGGGCTGCACTCGCTGATCACGACTCCGCTCATCATCGGCGACTACGTCTACGGCGTGGGGAGCTACGGAGAACTGCGCGGCCTGGATGCGCGCACGGGCGAGCGCCTGTGGATGAGTGACCAGTTGACGACGCAGGCACGCTGGGGCGCCGCGTTTCTGGTGCGGCACGACGACCGCTACTTCGTCAACAACGATGACGGCGACTTGATCATCGCGCAGTTCACGCCGGATGGCTATGTCGAGCTCGATCGGACCCATCTGATCGACGCCGACGGCAGCTCGGGGGCGCTGGTGCGGGGGCGGCCGGCTCGGTTCGAGCGCGCCATCAACTGGACCCACCCCGCCTACGCCAACAAGCACATCGTGCATCGGAACAACACCGAGATCATCCGGGCCTCGCTTGACGCGAACGACTATTCGCGATGAGACGAGACCACGTCTTGACCTCGACAGAGGCCTGTGCCACCGTGCTGTGTCACAATCCACAATACACACGCCTTGCATACCCGCAGGCTTGAAGGAGACTTCAGATGACCGATCGACGACTTCGTGTAATCGCTGTTCCCGCCATGGCGCTCGTCGCCACGGTCGCGGTGGCGACCTCGGCGGTGGGGCAGTCGACCCCTTGGGGCGACCCGGATTTGCAGGGCACCTGGACCTCGTCCGGCGCCACGCCGATGGAGCGGCCTGATGCGTTCGCGGGC
>Ga0066376_10005564_pt1 | contig 10639 bp, 9 predicted proteins | sample Knorr_S15_td_Bot_FD_77009 | JGI IMG/M metagenome (GOLD analysis project Ga0066376, IMG submission 77009) | Marine microbial communities from Southern Atlantic Ocean transect - Knorr_S15_td_Bottom_ad_5009_LV_A | ecosystem: Environmental > Aquatic > Marine > Oceanic | place: Southern Atlantic... | reverse complement strand
CCCATTTCCTCGTACTGTGGAGCAGGTTGGGATCCTATGATCGAAATTTGTTGCATACCCTCTTATGGGAAAAAAGGAGGTTGTTTGAATATTGGGCGCATGCCGCCTCCTATGTGCTTACGGAAAACTATCCTATTCATCAATATCAGATGCACCTCGTTCGCCATAGTGCTCAACGATTGAAGGTAAGACAATGGCCGGAAGATAATGATTTGTTTCGGACCTATGTGTTGGAGACGCTCCATAAACGCGGCCCCTTGACCTCAAATCAATGGCTATTACGTCCTGCCTATATTGCACGAAGACCGATTAATCGGACGTATCGACCCAAAAATGGATAGGAAAACCGGCGTCCTGCATATAAATAATATTTATCATGAAAAAGATGCATCGATGACTCACCGGACAGGAAAACAAATAGCTTCGGCGATTGAGGACCTGGGAATGTTCCTCTGCGCGAAAAAGATCGAAACACCTCGAACCGTGCCCGAAGGGTGGCGAAAGGCCCTTAAAGAACTATAATGCTATATTCAGATACCCCAAAAAATTATAACACTGAAATTGAAAACCTCGTATTGCAGGATGATGCCTTTCACCGATTAACAATGAGCGGGCACCAACGTGGATCTTCCTGTAAATGGACAAAAATATCCATTCGTCCCGTGAAGAATAAAGGAATAAGACAATATCAATTCACCTACTGGGATGGCACGCAGTCCATTATTAAAAATTACGGCGTAGAGGAAGTCCCTCCTCATCTCTCCGAAGCCCTTCATCTGCCGTTCAAACAGTTTCATGTTCAATGCAGCCATAGCGATCTACAAGTACAGATTACTAAAAAAGGCAAAGTGCTTATCAAGCGGAATAAGCCTTCTCTCAAAACCCTTCCTTCCGAATTACCCCATGACCGCATGAAGTCCTATCTGCTCCCTATAGATACGGCGGATGAGTTTTTGATTGCCATTGGTATTATGGATCAACAGGGGCGAATCAAACCGACCATGCAGGCTAAGTTTCGTCAGATCAATGAATTTTTACGACATATTGAGCCCTATATCGTCGATCAGGAAAGAGGTGACAAGCCCATCCACCTCGTAGACTGCGGCTGCGGTAGCGCCTATCTGACTTTTGCAGCGTATCATTACTTAAAAGTGTTTAAAGGGTTTGAGGTGCATGTTACCGGTATCGATCATAATGAAAAGATCATTCAAAAATGCAGGACCTTACGTGACCGATTGTCGTGGCCGAATCTGGATTTTCAGACCACACCGATTATGGCGTACAAACCTGATACCCTGCCGGATATGGTGTTCAGTCTACATGCCTGTGATACCGCCACCGACGAAGCATTGGCAAAAAGTATTCATTGGGATGCCAAGGCCATCATCGCGGCGCCCTGCTGTCAATCAGAGTTACGCAAACAGGTGCAGTCGGAGATCTTGAGACCAATGATGAGGGATGGGTTGCTGAAACACAGAACGGCAGATATCATTACGGATGCCGTGCGCGCCTTATTACTAAGAATGATGGGGTACAAAACCGATGTCGTAGAATTCGTATATCCCGCCCACACGCCCAAAAATCTGATGATTCGAGGATTATCGGGATTAAAACTAGGAGAACCATCAGTCATCGAAGAATACAAACAACTTAAAGCATTCTGGCACATCGACCCTGCCCTGGAACGATTGATCGGGGATCCCGTGCAGGATTTGTTGTAAATACGATAATCAACCAAGAAAAAACTTATTATGACGGACTTGGATTTCATCATTATAACAGCCACTGAGCATGAACAGCATACTATCCTGGAGCATATCCATCATAAAAAAATAGAAGAGGCTGGAACTAAACGATGGATCTATGGTGATTTTGCCGGCTATTCCCTCTTATTGATTGTAACGGGTATCGGATGTGTCAATACAGCCCATGCCCTCACCCTGGCACTCGAACGGCATCAACCGGGTGCAGTGGTTCAAATCGGCATCGGCGGCGCCTATGTATCATCCGGTTTAGAGGTGGGAGACATCGTCCTGGCGGATGAAGAATATTATGGGGATATGGGAGTAGTAACCGCGGATGGCTGGAAAGGGATGGAATACATCGGCATACCGGTATTAGAAAATCGGCATGATGAATCCGCGCCGATTTTCAATAGATTATCTCTTGATCTTGGTTTTGTTTCAAGAGCGCAAAAGACGTTACAGAAATCTGATTGGGATGGACCGAGGCCCAACATCATGAGCGGTCATTTTATCACCGTGCAACAATGCAGTGGCGTTCAGGGCATTGGCGATGCTCTGGCTGATCGATTCAACGGGATATGTGAAAATATGGAGGGAGCTGCTGCTGCCCATATTTGTACACTGAAGGACATCCCCCTTCTCGAATTTCGGTGTATCAGTAATCTGGTTATCGACCGGGATCTGTCAAAATGGAATATCCCGTTGGCCATATCACGCACTCAATCTGCGCTATTGTCAATTCTCACCCATTGGGATGACTGAAAAAAATATGAGGCGTCCATGAAACCACTTTCCCTCGGCTATTCTCCCTGTCCAAATGATACCTTTATCTTTTACGGTCTGGTCCACGGATGTATTCCTGATGCGCCACCGTTTCAAGAAGTACTGGAAGACATTGAAACATTAAACAGGATGGCCGGAGATGGGTCGTTGGATATGACCAAGATATCTTTTCATGCCCTGGCTTATTTACGTGATCAGTATTGCTTATTGCACGCAGGTGGTGCGTTGGGCAGAGGATGTGGACCTTTAGTGATATCAAAAGAAAATATAGACTGTTCAGATCTGATTGGAAAAAAAATCGCAATCCCGGGCCAACTGACTACAGCCGCCTTGCTGTTGCGACTGTTCGATCCCGGAGTCACGGATCTTAAAGTCATGCCTTTTCACCATATTATGGATGCCTGTCGGGATGGGCAGGTCGATGCAGGTGTCATCATCCATGAAAGTAGATTTACCTATCCGGAATATGGATTAAAAAAAGTAATTGATCTTGGGGAATGGTGGGAAGAGGCTACCGGTCATCCGATACCGCTCGGCGGTATACTCATCCGTCGTACCCTGGACAAAGAACTGATCAGGCACATTGACCGAAGCCTCCATGACAGCATAAAATATGCGTATGCCCATCCCGACGAAGTGAAGGGTTATATTCGTCAACACGCCCAGGAAATGGATGAGGCTGTCATGCAGCAGCACATCGACCTGTATGTCAATCAGTATTCGCTTGATTATGGCATTGAGGGAGAATCTGCCTTGCACGACCTATATTATCGGGCTGAAAAGGCGGGTATTATTCCCCCTTCCGATAAAACATTATTTATTGATCGCTGATTTGGGCAGATAACGGGTTGAACGCCTGGAATTAGATATGGTCCTGGTAAACAAATATTGAAAGTCGAAGACCGTCTGGTCCCCTATGGAAAAAAGGGGGGGATTATCTTGCCTTTTAAATCGGAACGTCTATTATATACAGATCCTACCTACAATCAACTCAAAGGAGGAAGATATGAAGTCCATGTATAGTGTTTTGTTCTTGGCTGTCGGTCTCATGGCCTGTGTCCTCACCTCTCCAGCCCTTGCGCAGGATGAGGACGTACTTGAGGAGCTAAAAGAGATCGCCGTGATCGACCAGAAAATCTTGGTGCCCATGCGCGATGGGGTGCGGCTCGCGACCGATGTCTATCGTCCTAAGGCGGAGGGTCGTGTGCCCATCATCTTTTCGAGGACGCCATATAACTTCAACGCCTGGCGGGATGGCGAACTCAGAACGCGCACCTACGAATCTGCATTAAAAGCCGTAAAGCGTGGTTACGCCTACGTCGTTCAAAATGAGCGGGGCCGATATTTTTCAGAAGGGGAATGGGACATCCTCGGTACGCCGCTCACCGACGGCGACGATGCCCTGACCTGGATGGCCGAGCAACCATGGTCTAACGGCAAGGTCGGTTTACTGGGATGCTCATCCACTGCCGAATGGCAGATGGCCGTGGCCGCATCTGATCACCCCGCCCTTAAAGCCGTTGTACCGATGGGGTTCGGCGCCGGCGTCGGGCGTATCGGAGATTGGCACGAGCAGGGCAACTGGTACCGCGGCGGCGCCGTGCAGATGCTTTTCATTTCATGGCTGTACGGTGTTCAGAATGACGTCGCCCGGCCCACGTTCGGCAAGGATCTGACTCAGGAAGACCTCATTCGCATCTCTCGCTCATTTGACCTGGCGCCTGAACGCCCCAAGGTAGACTGGTCGGAAAAATTATACCACCTGCCCGTAATGGACCTGATAAAAAATGTCGATGGACCGAAGGGCGTCTTCGATAAGATGATCCGCCGGAAGCCGAACGATCCGGCCTGGTACGAGGGCGGTCTGTATCACGACGACATGCCCTTCGGCGCACCGAGTATGTGGTTTGTGTCCTGGTATGATGTATCAACAGGACCGAATATTGCGCTGTTCAACCACGTCCGCGCAAATGCTACCGACACGGAGGTGGCGAATAATCAATACCTCGTTATCGCACCGACGCTCCATTGTGGATACAGAAGGGCGACCGAGGAGACCATCGTAGGAGAACGTAATGTGGGCGATGCCCGGCTTGATTACGATGCCCTGATATATGGCTGGTTCGACCACTGGCTGAAGGGGGAAGACAACGGTATCCTAAAAGAGACACCCAGGGTGCAATACTATACGATGGGCTCCAATGAATGGCAGTCATCAGACACCTGGCCGCCGGAAGAGGCTGAAATAGTCACCTATTATCTGGGAAGCGGCGGAAGGGCTAACAGTGTGATGGGCGATGGCGTTCTTTCGACCGATGCACCAGGATCAGACGACCATCCCGATACCTTTGTCTACGATCCGGCCTATCCCGTGCCTTCCCATGGTGGAAACGTCTGCTGCACCGGCAATGCCATCCAGGGTGGGTCTTTCGATCAGCGCCAGATGGAAACCCGAAACGATATCCTCGTCTACACAACGGAGCCGCTCGAAACAGGCGTTGAAGTCAGTGGAACCATTGAGATCAAGCTCTATGTCGCATCCGATGTGAAAGACACGGATTTCACCGTGAAAATACTCGACGTATATCCGGACGGCAAGGCCTACAATCTCGATGAAACCATCCAACGCGCGCGGTACCGCGAGGGCTATGATAAAGAGGTGTTCATGGAAGAAGGAGAGGTTTACGAGATCTCTGTAAGCCCTATGTCTACCAGTAACTACTTTGCGGAGGGGCACCGCATCCGGATTGAAGTATCGAGCAGCAATTTCCCGAGGTTTACACGAAACCTGAACACGGATGGCAACAACTACGATGAGACGGAAGGCATCCCGGCGCGCAACACGATTCACCACTCGGCCGACCACCCATCGCAGATCAAGTTACCGATTATCGAACGTGGCCCCAAACTCGGATCGTAATCCATTCGTTTTGTCATTTCTGCGGGCTTTGAACGGAAACCACGTATCTGAAAATCATGGATTACCGGTTAAAGCCTGCGGGAATGACAATCTTTTCAACTTTTGTAATGTACTAAGATATGACGTTATATTTGCGATACGAAGTACTTAGTAACTGATGTTACGCAGTGACCTCCTATATCGCCCGTAGGAACGGGTTCCTACCCGTCAGTAGAACAGATTATCCTGGTAGGAGCTCGCTCCTGTGAGCGATATAAGCCATAAATACGCCGAGTCCGCGTAACATGAGTTAGTAAGTAGTACATAGTAAAAAGCCAAATTCCCATCTCGACAACCCCCCCATTTTATTCCATCCAATGTCCATCCGCACAACCGGTTCCAAAGCAGATATCAGCCACCAGTCAGCCAGTCAGCCGGTCCTTCCCATATCATCCGGGCTTACGCTGCGTGCTATAATCATCGGGTTGATTCTATCTGCGGCGTTGGCTGTATGGGCGATCCATTCGGGATATATTCTTCAAGCCTCAAACATTACCGTCACTCATTTACCGGTGGCGGCCCTGTTCCCATTTGTTTGTCTTTTACTGATTGTAAATCCTCTCTTGATACGATTCCATCCGAAAAGCCGGTTCACTACGAATGAATTGATTGTTATTTTTTTCATGATCTTTACGGCGTCTGCGATTCCCGGATGGGCGTTCAGCAGTTATGCGATCTCTTTTATCAGCGGACCTCATTATTACGCCTCTCCGGAAAACAGATGGGCTGAATTATTCATTGAATATCTGCCCGAATGGCTGATCGTCCAGAACGATCAAGATGCGGTTACCTGGTTTTTCGAAGGGGCGCCGTCGCACAGGGCCATCCCGTGGCAAGTCTGGTTCTGGCCGCTCTTCTGGTGGGGCTCTTTTTACCTGGCCATTTTCATCGTTGGCGCATGCCTGATGGTCATTTTACGCAAACAGTGGGTGGATCATGAACGGCTCACCTTTCCTCTGGCGCAAGTGCCTCTCATGCTTGTAGAGGGCACAAATGAAGACCACTGGTTACCGAAAATCGCACGCAACAGACTGTTCTGGGTGGGATTTAGTATTACCGGATTTATCCTGGGTTGGAATATCGTCAGTTTTTTTGATGGCATCCCGCCGATTCCATTCGGACCGAGTTATAATACCCCCTTCACTATAGCCCGCAGTTTCCCTGTGATCAATCTCAAGTTCAATTTTCTACTGGTGGGTGTGGCGTATTTCACACGCATTGAAGTCCTGTTCAGTGTGTGGCTTTTTTATCTCGTGAGTGTGATTGAGCAGGGTGCCCTCGCCAGGATGGGATTGCCTAAACTGGGTCCGACCATCAGCGGGCAACATTTTGCCGGTTTTGTGGTGTACATCGTATTCGGACTGTGGCTCGCACGAGATCACCTGCGTCTGGTCTGGTTAAAAGCTATTGGAAGATCACAGACGTTGGATGATTCAAAAGAATTTTTTTCTTATCGGACGGCGGTGCTTGGTACAGTGATTGGTACGGTATATGTTATATGTTGGCTGGTTAAGGCCGGTATGACCTTACCATATATTCTGATTATGCTCTGTGTCATGTTGATCCTTTGGGTAGGCATCACCCGAGTGGTGGCTGAGACAGGACTGGTCTCTATTGATCTTCCCACCGGAAGCGCCAAGGATGTGACCGTCAATTTCTTAGGCTCCGCGAACATCCCGCCCGGAACGTTGACGACGATGTGGCTGAATCAAACGTATTCAAGGAACTGGCGCACGCTGGGCATGGCTTCCATGGCTCATTGCGCCAAAGTCGGCGATCAATTAGGTGGGGTTGGGAAAGGGGTATTCAGTGTGATTACCGCGTCGTTGGTGGTTAGTTTTATCGCCTCTGTGGTTTACACGTTATATCTCGGGTACGAGGTGGGCGCTTCACAATTCGCAGGTCCGGCGTTTATGGCGGGGGCGCGGGGGAATTGGGACGGCCTCGCCACCACCATGGCCTCGCCACTGGCCATGACGGCCTCCGAGTATTTGTTCATGGCGCTTGGTGCCGCAATCGGCGGGATCCTGGTATTCGGGCATCATCGCTTTTCGTGGTGGCCATTGCACCCCGTCGGGTTCGGCGTGGTGATTACCCACAGCGCCAATATGGGGATCTTCTCCATCTTTCTCGTCTGGCTGTTCAAAGCCTTGCTGGTCCGATTCGGCGGGGTGCAACTGTATAAGAAAGCCCAACCCTTCTTCATCGGTATGCTTTGTGCCTATGCCATAGGTGTATTTCTGTCGTTCATTGTGGATATAATCTGGTTTCCCGGCCAGGGGCATCTGGTGGATGATTGGTAGGCGGAAGTTGGTGAGTTGGTGAGTTGGAACTGCACCTGGTAATGCTCCACCCCTCGATTGTTTGCTCCGTACGACCACAGCGCAGAGGTAAAATCCCTCAAGTGTGCCCTGGGCTTAGCCGATATATCAGTGTATAGATATATCCGAATTAAAATAGTTCTGATTGTAATCAATCGACAACAGTGAGGATATTATGAGAAAAGTTTATCTTTTTTCATTTCTTTTTTTATTGAGTTTCTCCACGCATGGATATGCTCAAGATACTCAAGATCTGACAGACCTGTCTCTTGAGGAACTTATGAGTATCCGATTCACAGAATCAGGGTTTATGGATATTCATCATGTCCATCCAAAAGGAGAATGGATGGTATCCTACAAATACGGGCAGATGCTGATGCGGGGCAATCGAGACAGAACCAGTCGGCAAAGCAATGGAGAGGATCTACGATCTTTTATGGTTACGCCGACGGAAATGACCATGGGCATGCGCATGTTTGGGATAATGTTTGGCACGACGGACAGGTTGACTTTGATGGGCATGATATCCTATAGAGACCTTTCCATGGACCATCTCACCAGATTGGGTGCGTCTTTTACCGCTGAAGCGAAGGGCTGGAGATCTGAATATATCCGGTTTGTATGCCGTTCAAAAGAATGATACCCAGCAGACGATTCTTACATTCGGATTGAGCATTCCGACCGGATCTATTAACAGAAAAGATGATTTGCACAAAACTCGTTGAGGAAGCCCGAACCGGGACGCTGTCGGACAATGCAGTCATGATGTTATCAGAACTGGAAATCGAATTCGATCGTGTCCGTCAATTCCTGGAACGGGAGTATTGTCGGAAAGAATGAACCTGCAACTTCGCTGGGATCTGTATTATGCGCAACAGGAAAAAGATAACATTTTAGAGACCATCCTGCCCTTTGCCGATGCAGTCAAATAATAGTTCCTTAGCCCCGAAAATTCCTATTCCGTAGTTATACTATCCAAATAAGCCTCATTAGTGCTGTAGTTAATATCGTCGATAAGGGTATGCAATTGGGAGACGCAAATATCTAATATCTTTTTATCTGTTTCTCCCCGGGTGCGCAAACGGGCCAGCTGTCTGTATTCCGTTACGGCATCGTCCAATTTCCTGAATAATTCATCCATAATATATAAGACAACCCTCTTATTTACCTGCTGTAAATACTTAACAGTGAGAAAGTGGCGCAATGCCTGACCAGCCAACGATTCGCCTGGGGGCTTCAATTAATCTTGAAATCCCCTTGCAATTTGGTTATGATGTATAGAATATGCAAGCGGATTTTTCCATGACAAGAAACCAGAAAAAGGAACATCCATGTCTGACTTAGCTTATCTCCATGGTGACCTGCGCCGAGGTGTCCGACAACTGTGCACTGATTTCCCGGATGAATACTGGCGGCGTATGGACAAGGAGGAGGCCTATCCAACGAAATTCGTGACGGCCATGACGCAGGCGGGCTATCTGGCGGCCTTGATTCCGGAAGAATACGGCGGCGTTGGGACCGGTGTCACGGAAGCCTCCATTATCCTGGAGGAAGTTCACCGTTCCGGCGGCAATGCGGCGGCCTGCCATGCCCAGATGTACATCATGGGTACCCTGCTCCGGCACGGATCACCAGAGCAAAAAGCCTTTTACCTACCCCGCATCGCATCCGGTGAACTTCGCTTGCAGGCCTTCGGCGTTACCGAACCGGACGCAGGTACAGACACGACCAGTATTCGTACCACGGCGACGCGGGAGGGCGATGCGTATGTCGTTCGTGGTCAGAAAATATGGACCTCCCGCGCCTTGTATTCGGATCTGATGTTACTTCTTGCGCGTACGACCCCAAAGGATCAGGTTAAAAAAAAGACGGAGGGACTGTCTGTCTTTCTGATAGATCTCAAAAGCGCTGTGGGCAAAGAAGTGACCATTGAACCGATAGAAACCATGTTGAACCATCAGACAACCCAGGTTTTTTTCGATGATCTGCGTATTCCGGTCGATAGTCTGATCGGTGAAGAAGGCAAAGGTTTTCGCTATATTCTGGATGGGATGAATGCGGAGCGTATTCTGATTGCCGCTGAATGTATTGGAGATGGGTACTGGTTCACGGAACGGGCTACGAACTATGCAAATGAACGGGAGGTATTCGGTAGGCCCATCGGTCAGAATCAAGGAATTCAGTTTCCGATCGCCCAGGCCTATATTCATATCCGGGCTGCAGATCTGATGCGAAATGAAGCGGCCAGACTGTTTGACGCAGGCGAGGATTGCGGAGCGGAAGCCAACATGGCAAAGCTGCTTGCAGCCGACGCCTCATGGGAAGCGGCCAACACCACGATGCAGACCTATGGCGGGTTCGGTTTCGCCCGGGAATATGATGTAGAACGGAAGTTCAGGGAAACCCGCCTATATCAGGTCGCGCCGGTTTCTACTAACATGGTGCTGTCCTATATTGCCCAACATATTTTAGGCCTGCCCCGATCGTTTTAACCTCCATACCGATTTCGATACCTTTCGAGTTTTTCCCTCAGCCCGAGATGATCCAGTACATCACGGTTGATAACCGACTCAGGGCGGTTTCCCTGCATCACATCGAGGGCGGCTTGCACACACAATTCGCTGCATCCCCGGACCAACTCATCTGTGATGCCCAGGGCATGGGGGGTCAGATGTACATTATTCAAGGTGAGCAGAGGATCATCAGGTGAAATCGGTTCAGGATCGAGTGCGTCCAGTCCCGCCCCCTGGATCTGTTTTTCTGCCAGGGCTCCTGCTAAAGCTATCTGATCGATAATCGCACCACGTGCCACGTTTACCAGATAAGCCGAT
>Ga0066376_10005563_pt1 | contig 10641 bp, 9 predicted proteins | sample Knorr_S15_td_Bot_FD_77009 | JGI IMG/M metagenome (GOLD analysis project Ga0066376, IMG submission 77009) | Marine microbial communities from Southern Atlantic Ocean transect - Knorr_S15_td_Bottom_ad_5009_LV_A | ecosystem: Environmental > Aquatic > Marine > Oceanic | place: Southern Atlantic... | reverse complement strand
TTGATGCCTCTTTGGCAAGCAAAGCAGATGGCGGTCGTCTTGGGTGTTGGCTATCCGCATCCTAATTTATCCCATTTTCGCGGCATACATATTTGGAACTCAGCATCCGACGCCGAGGAATTTGTAAAAGATGGATGGTTAGCGCGCCTGTTAAATAATTCTGAACTAAACCAAAGCTTTGCTGCGGAAGGGATCAACTTGGCACGCAATCGGGCCGGTGCTCTCGAAGGCGGTAAATCCCGCATTATAACGCTTGAGAAAAAACCTGAAAAACTTTTAAAACAGGCGGGGCGAATTCAACCTGGTACATCGCCTATGAGCAGTTCTGCGATGGCTCACATTTTAAAGCAACGACGCGACTTAAGGTCTGCTGCCGACAATATAATTGCAAAGAAAATTGAAAACGTAAACTTGGCCGGTGAGTTTTCGGCTACTAAACTTGGCTTTCAATTCGAAACCGCGGCCCGTTTGTTGGTGGCAGGTGTCAAAGCACCGGTGATTAAACTAACAATTGGAAAATTTGACACCCACGCCGGACAAAATCCGTTACATGCTGAACTGCTTGCAGATATTGCCAAAAATGTTTCTGCCTTTGCAAAACTTATGAAGGCAAAAGGGCTGTGGGAGAAGGTGACGGTCATGAGCTATTCTGAGTTTGGCCGCCGCCCATTCGAAAATAACAGTGCCGGTACGGATCATGGTACGGCTGCGCCGCAATTTCTATTTGGTGGAAAAATTAGGGGTGGCTTCTATGGCGAGCAATCGCCGCTAGATGATCTCGACAATGAAAACCTCAAATACCGGGTTCACTTCAGAGAAATATATGCCTCCATCGCGCGTGAGTGGTGGGGAGTGCAGGCAGGTTTCATCAAGGAAAAGCCACTCGGTCTGTTTGTCTGAACTTATTTCATAACTTCACCATTCTTTGGCTGGGACAGTTGAAATGGCGTGATATAATAACGCTATGACTGATCCTTTTGAACTTTCCGAAGAGACCCCTAACGCGCTTGACGCATCCGCCGCCGCAGTGCCCGCCGGTCCGCCGCCTTACATGGTGGGCCTTAACGGCGAGCAACAACGCGCAGTCGAGGCCATTGATGGGCCGGTGCTGGTCTTGGCGGGTGCCGGAACCGGTAAAACACGTGTCCTGACAACGCGGCTCGCACATATTTTGGTCCAGGGCAAAGCCCGACCGTGGGAAATCGTCGCGGTGACGTTTACCAATAAAGCGGCTCGGGAAATGCAAAACCGGGTCGCCGCGATTACCGGCCGGCCGGTTGAAGGCTGGTGGCTCGGCACCTTCCATGCATTGGGTGCCCGGATTTTGCGTCGCCACGCTGAACTTGTGGGGCTCAAAAGCAACTTCACTATCCTTGATTCGGACGACCAAATACGCCTGCTCAAACAATTAATGGCAGGCCATCAGATTGATGACAAAAAATGGCCGGCCAGAGTCTTGATGGGGGTGATCCAACGCTGGAAAGATCGCGGGTTAACGCCCGACAAAGTATCAAAGGAAGAAGGAGCGGAATTTGCCGAAGGCACGCTTGTCGGTCTCTACCGGGAATATCAGGAAAGATTAAAAGCGCTCAATGCCGCTGACTTTGGCGATCTGCTGTTGCTTTGCCTGACATTGTTTACCGAAAATCCAGACATCCTTCATGAATATCAAATGAAGTTCCGCTATCTGTTGGTCGATGAGTATCAAGATACAAATGTCGCGCAATATCTCTGGCTGCGTCTGCTCGCCCAGGAGCATAAAAATATTTGCTGCGTTGGAGATGATGATCAGTCGATTTATTCTTGGCGCGGTGCCGAGGTTGGCAATATTCTCAAATTCGAAAAAGATTTTCCCGGCGCTGAAGTAATCCGCTTAGAGCAAAACTATCGCTCGACGCCGCATATTCTCGCCGCTGCATCCGGTCTCATCGCGCATAACGAAGGACGCTTGGGCAAAACGCTCTGGACCGGCATGGAAGCCGGAGATCCGGTAAAAGTTCGGGCCGTTTGGGACGACAAAGAAGAAGCCCGGATGATCGGCGACGAGATTGAAGCGCGCCAAAGCAAAGGTCACAGCCTTGAAGAAATGGCAATCTTGGTGCGTGCCGGATTTCAAATGCGGGAATTTGAAGAACGCCTGATCACGATCGGTGTGCCGTATAGGGTGATCGGGGGACCGCGCTTTTATGAACGCCAGGAAACCCGGGATGCCATCGCCTATCTGCGTGTCGTCAACAGCCAAGACGATGACCTCGCTTTCGAGCGCATCTTTAACGTACCGAAGCGTGGTCTTGGCCCAGCAACCTTGCAAGCGGTGCATCAATTGGCCCGCTCACAAGTTATGCCGATGTATGACGCGGCGCGGCTGATTGTTGAAACCGATGAGCTAAAACCCAAAGCGCGCTCAACGCTGCGGGCGCTTATTCTTGATTTCGAAAGATGGCGGGCGAATTTAGACGCGCTGCCGCATTTCGAACTGGCGGAGATCATTTTGGACGAATCTGGTTACACTGAAATGTGGAGGCGTGATAAATCTCCAGATGCGCCCGGTCGTGTCGAGAACTTAAGTGCGCTTGTCGCCGGCCTCGAAGATTTCGAAAACCTGCAAGGCTTCCTCGAGCACGTCAGTCTGGTGATGGAGAATGAAGAAAATAAGACCGAGGGCAAAGTCAGCTTGATGACGCTCCATGCCGCCAAAGGATTGGAGTTCGACAGCGTTTTTTTACCCGGTTGGGAAGAAGGTTTGTTTCCACATCAACGCAGCCTGGACGAATCTGGATTGAATGGCCTCGAAGAAGAACGCCGGCTGGCTTATGTCGGAATCACGCGGGCTAAAAAAGAGGCGCTTATTTACTACGCCGCCAATCGGCGGATTTATAATCAATGGCAGAATTCTCTGCCGTCGCGCTTTGTTGATGAATTGCCGGAAGACAATATTGAGCAAATGGCCGAACAAGGACTTTATGGCGGCATAGGCGCACAGGTAGGTTTGCGGTCTGCCGGTTCCAGTTTACATGAAACGCCGAACTCCTTTTCCTACGAATCACCTAAGAAACGAGGCCACGCCAGTAACGGCACTATAATTGAAGACGAGGCCTGGTTGGTGCCTTCAGGTTCAAATGACAGTGCCTTTGAAATCGGCGCCCGCGTTTTTCACCAAAAATTCGGCTATGGGAAGATACTCTCCTCAGATGGTAACAAGTTGGAAGTCGCGTTCGAAAAAGCCGGCACCAAAAAAGTCATCGACAGTTTTGTCGATCCTGCTTAGCTCTTCGTGGTTGATACTTTCCATCGCGTAACCATTGAAATACCGCGCGAGGCAGGTGACGCCTTCGCCGAAGCCTTGGAGCCTCATGTCGCTTCTGTGTCCTGGACGGCTGTGGAAGAATTGGTCACAGCTCAAGTCTTGGGGTTTTGCGAAACGCCACCCAACGAAGAAGCCATTTTGCTGACGATCCGGACTACCGCAGAAGCTTTGAAACTTCCTGCACCAGATATTAAATTTGAGCAGATGCCGGTGCGCGATTGGATCATGGACAATCTTAAACAATTTCCACCGATTTCCGCGGGACGGTTTTTTGTGCACGATCCTGAATATCGAGACCCGATCCCCAATGGACATATTGGATTAAAAGTCCCGGCGGGCGCCGCCTTTGGCTCTGGTGACCATGGCTCGACAAAAGGCTGTCTGCTTGCGCTCAATCAAATGGGTCATTTGAAGATAAGATCGGCTTTGGACATGGGCTGTGGCTCCGGCATTTTGGCTATTGCGCTGGCGAAGCGTTGGCGCATTCCCATTGTGGCAACTGACATTGATCCGATTTCAACCGAGGTGACCCACGAAAATGCTGAGATCAACCAAGTCTCACGTTATGTGCGGAGTTTGTGCGCGCCGGGCTATGATCATCCCGAGGTGCGAAAGCAACGCTATGATCTTATTGTCAGCAATATTTTAGCGAGGCCTCTGGTCCGAATGGCAAAAGATTTAGGCCGACAGCTCAAGCCGGGCGGATGGGCAGTGTTATCGGGTCTGTTGCTGAGCGATGCCAATCGCATCATATCCGCTCATCACCAGCAAGGCCTCAGGCTCTATAGGCGTGTAGAGCTGGGCGAGTGGATCACGCTGGTGATGAAGAAGCCTATCTAAAAAATACGATTGTTGCGCCGATGCCGATAAGCGTGCCGGCCATCGATACCGCCCAGCGAAACTCCATCGGGATCACCGTGCGGCCGCAATAATTGGTCCCGGTGCCGATCGCCATCGCAAGGAACGGCCACCACCAGGAACCAAAGAAAAAGCCAGCGATGAGCATGGCAATTGCCGACATGCCGCCAACCCAGGCGGACGCATCAAATAAGACGGGGGTAAGACCGAAGGAAGGAAAGGCGATGCCGGACGTTAAGACGGTCCGGTGTTGATCAAATCCGAGGGAGAAACCTATAATCGCAAGGACATACCACTCAAGCATGGGTCAATCTAGCATAGGATTGCATCAATCTAGCACAGCCAGCATTTCGCTGATGCGGGTGAATTTTTCCCAAGGATGGCCATCGACGGCCCGAGCGATTTCGGCGTCTCTAATTTTCAAGACCTCGTTGAAGGAAACCGTGCGGATATCACGAGAAGACAGCAGAGCATCGATAGCGGTTCCGCCAGGCCGGCCAATTTCTACGCCGGCCTTATTTAAATCTTCGGTTAGAAGATCAACGACGCCGCGAGAATCTGGGCCGTTTGTTGGGATTGTGCCACTCGGGCCGCGTTTGGCCCAGCCGACGACATAAACATTATCGCTCACACGGCCAGCCTCGTTTTCAATTGTTGCGCCGTTAAGCGGCAATCCTTCAGGTGGATCGGCGTAATAGCCAATTGCAGTAATCACCGAGCAGCACGGCACATCGAAAGTCTCTCCCGTGGCGACAGCGCGGCCATCGACAACTTCGGTGCGCTCCAAACGAATGCCTTCAACACGGTCTGTTCCCAAAATTTCCACTGGCGAGGCATAAAACTGAAAATGCATTTTGACCGATTTTTCAGGTTTATCTTGAGCGGCAAGCTCGCGCAAAATGTTAAGGTTTTTTTCTTTGATGCCTTTTTCGCGGCCTTCAAATTCACCCTCAACTTCATCCGGAATTTGACCGCCATCGACAATTGCGGCGCAGCGTTCAAGATCACGCGTTTCGCCCAGCTCTTTGGGTGTAAAACCAGCCTCAACAGGACCGCGGCGACCAAACATATGGACGTTCTCAACAGGCATATCTTGAATGCTATCAAGGGCATGCGCACAGATATCAGAATCGTCCATTTCAGCGCGGGTCTTGGAAATCACCCGGCAGACATCAAGAGCAACATTACCGATGCCAATGACAGCTGCGCCGGTGCCATCCAATAAAGGATTAAGATCGCGGTAGTCCGGATGACCGTTATACCAGCCGACAAAGGCGCAGGCACCATAAACGCCGGGTAAATCCTCCCCGGGAATGCCCAGCTTGCGGTCGTTATAAGCGCCAATCGACATAATTACGGCGTCATAATTTTCTTTAAGTTCTTCAACAGAAAGATCTCGTCCAATTTCAACATTGCCGAGATAGCGCACCTGATCAAGCTCAAGCGTGCGGGCAAATTGGCGAGCTGTGTTCTTCGTTTTGAAGTGATCCGGCGCAACGCCAAATCGAATTAGGCCAAAAGGCGTTGGAATTTTATCAAACACATCGATTTGACAATCTGGAAAGTTTTTAAGTAACGCGTCGGCGGCATACATTCCGGACGGGCCGGCTCCGACGATGGTAAAAGACGCAACCATATTTGCATTAATCCCCGTTTATCTCGCAATATTGCGTGACAATATTTGATTTTATTAGGGGGGAGATTGTGACAAAACCCCCGTTAGGTCAAGCGCCGGTTTAGGCGAAAAAGGATCGCTCAACACACCTGATTTGTGAGCTCTTTTCCATCTAAAAATTCGGTCAATACCGTGCGGGTGAGCTGGCTGCGATTGAGCCAAGCCTCTTCGGTATTTCCTGCCAAATGCGGTGACATAACAACATTGTCCATGGAGCATAAGGGGATGCGATCCTGGGCTTCGCCGCCGATAACATCCAATCCGGCATTTTTGATAGCGCCACTTTGCAGCGCTCGGACAAGATCGTTGGTATCGACAATCGTGCCGCGCGCAATGTTGACCAAGGTGCCGCCCGGACCAAGCGCTTCGAGCACGCTAGCATTGACGATATTTCTGGTTGCCTCTCCGCCGGGACAGGAAATCGCAAGGATTTGAACTTCTTTGGCGAGCTCCAGCAGCGATTTGCAATACGTATAGGGAACATCATCACGTTCAGATCGATTGTGGTAATAGATGTCCATATCAAAAGCTACCGCGCGTTTGGCTATTTCACAGCCAATCGTGCCTAATCCCAATATCCCGATTTTTTTGCCATAGACCGTCGTTGAGTGAAATTTGGCGCATTCCTCATAGGCTTCGTTTTCTCGCATGGATTTGTCATTGGCGAGTATGTGGCGAGACACCGCCAGCATTAAAGCAAAGGCATGATCGGCACAGCTCGGCGCGTTGGTGCCGGTGGCATTTGTGACATGAATACCGCGATCTTTCGCTGCCTCTAAATCCAAATGATCAAGCCCCACAGATTGCAGACAAACCAATTTTAAATTCGGCAATTGGTTCATAAGCGGCACGTCGATATGGCGGGGGCCATCGGAAACGATGATTTGAATATTTTCGCCGACTTCAGCCAGAAGTTCATCCCGGTTGGGGACTTCCTCGGCGAAATGCAGATCAAATAATTTTGGGAGCTCCGCACGATTGACCTTATTGATTGGACAATTGACCAGCACCCCGATTTTCTGGTCGTCATTAGACATCTTATTTCCCCCATTTATTTTTGGTTTTTCATACTTTCTCGATGATTATAGAGGAGCCCTGACCGACGCCAACACACATTGTGCAAAGAGCTCGATTGCCGCCATTGCGTTGGAGTTGGTACATCGCCGTTGTGACCAGCCTTGCGCCACTTGCACCTAATGGATGGCCAAGCGCGATCGCGCCGCCTTGAGGGTTTACGCGTTCATCATCATCAGCAACATCAAGCTCGCGGAGCACGGCGAGCCCTTGCGCTGCAAAAGCTTCGTTTAACTCAATGATATCCATATCGTCCATTGTCAGGCCGAGGCGGGCAAGAAGTTTTTTAGTCGAGGGCACCGGGCCGATTCCCATTACCCGGGGCGGGACACCGCCCGCGGCCATGCCAAGGATACGGGCCTTTGGCGTCAGGCCGTGTTCTTTTGCGGCTTCCTCCGATGCAACGATCAGCGCGCAGGAGCCATCATTGATGCCGGAGGAATTGCCGGCCGTAACCGATCCGCCTTCACGGAAGGCGGCGCGAAGTTTTTGCAAACCTTCGATGGTTGAGCCGGCTCTCGGATGTTCGTCAGTATCAACGACGATATCGTCGCCTTTTCGCTGTGGAATATTTACAGCAAGAATTTCCTCTGCGAGCGTGCCATTTGCCTGAGCCTTTTCGGCTTTGAGCTGACTTCGAAGCGCCATGGCATCTTGAGCTTCACGGGAGATATTAAATTCTTCGGCGACATTTTCAGCCGTTTCGCCCATTTCATCGGTGCCGTGCAGCTGTTTCATTTTTGGATTTACAAAACGCCAACCAATAGTGGTGTCATACATTTCGGCGTTGCGTGAAAATGCGGTCTGTGACTTCGCCATGACAAAAGGTGAGCGTGACATGCTTTCGACACCGCCAGCTACAAACAGATCTGCATCGCCTGCTTTAATTGCGCGGGCTGCACTGCCAACTGCATGCATCCCAGAAGCGCAAAGACGGTTGACGGAAACACCTGGAACAGAATCCGGCAGGCCAGCGAGTAACAAAGCCATGCGCGCAACATTTCGGTTGTCTTCACCCGACTGATTTACGCAGCCGTAAATCACGTCATCAACTTTATCCCAATCAACGGAGGAATTTCTCTCCATCAACGCTGAAATCGGCAGAGCTGCCAAATCATCGGTACGAACGGAAGAAAGCGCGCCGCCATAACGGCCAATAGGCGTACGAATTGCATCACAAATAAAAGCTTCGGTCATAAAATTATTGCAGGTCTTAGAAACCTGTCCCTTGTTGGTCACTGTAAGAATTGAAGGCGCAGTTTACGGGACCAATACGCCCGGTGCAAATCACGACGAAAAAATGTCCATTTCTGAGATACACTAATAAATTCCATTGCTATAACAGTAGAATTAATTAATACTATTACAACCAATAAAAGCATATTGAGGTGAATGATCATGAAACCAATTTTAGCCGCCTTTGCCATTGCAGGTTTAGGAATTGTGATTTCAGTTAATGGCGATTTAGCGGCCGAGACTCGTTCAGTCGAGAAAGAGCTGTCGAATTTGAATAAAATTAAATTCAATCGGTGGTCACTCTCAAAATGGCACTTTGGACACTGCAACCAGTACCCCGGATGGGGCATGGATCGGGCGCATGGTTGTGGACAAAGAAAGTTCTGAGAATTGTTCTTTCGATTTCAAAAACATAAAAGCCAATTTCTCCAATCAAATAATGACGTTGCATTTTCAGAATAGCGGCAGCGACATAAAGTTGGATTTGCCGTTAAATGAAAAGGGCACCTTTTCCGAATGGCAAGGACTGAGTGTTCAACTTCTGGATCTTGCAAAACTATATGATCGCGAATTTAAATTTTCTGGTGAGGTCAAAGGGAATATTCTTACCGGCAGTTTTTTCGCCGAGGTGACGCGAGTCGGCGACACGTGCGGCGGTGATATGTATTTTGTCAAAAAAGGCACACTTGAAGCCAAGGCCTTTTTAACCAATCGCGATGTTCGAGTTGTCAGGCTGGAACATCGATTGGAGATGATTGAAAAAAATCCGTCACCTGGAAACGACGCTGAAACAGCAGAAAAAACAGCCAGTTTGGCTGAGGTGGAAAAAGAGCAGAAATTAGAGGCTGCTCGATTGGAAAATTTAAAAGCTGAAGCGGAACGAAAAATTAAAGAACTGGCCGCGCTGCAGAATCAACCGGCGCAAGGTAAAAACCTCCAGAAGGCCCCCGAATCTATTATAAATTTTGGACCTACCATGCTCTGATTGTGGGAATTTCAAAATATCAATATCTTCCAAAGCTTCGAACCGCCGTCGCGGATGCCAATGCTATGTCCAAACTCCTCAGAGAAAGTTACGGCTTTAAAATCACGAAACTCATAGATCCATCGCGCGCTAATATTTTGGATGCTTTGGATGAGATGCGGTCAAAATTAAAATTTAAAGATAATTTACTTATATATTATGCCGGTCATGGCTGGTTGGATAAACAGGCTGACGAAGGCTATTGGTTGCCGGTTAATGCGAAGCCGGACAGGCGGTCACGCTGGATGTCAAACGGAACGCTGACAGCTGCATTGCGGGCGATCAAAGCCAAGCACATTATGGTCGTTGCTGACAGTTGTTATTCTGGCCGCTTGGTTAGGGATGCCAACATCAAAACAGAAAATTCGGGAGAGGCGGAATACCTTCAAAAAATGTCACGCAAAAAGGCACGTGTGGTTTTGACGTCAGGTGGATTGGAGCCGGTTGAGGACGGCAATGGCTCGACGCACTCTCCATTTGCCACGGCGCTGCTAGCGGCGCTCGAGGAAAATAAATCCGTGATTGATGGGACATCTCTCTTCAATGTCATTCGCCGTCCTGTTATGGTGAACGCCAACCAAACGCCACAATATTCCGATCTGCGTCGGGCGGGTCATGATGGTGGCGACTTTCTTTTTATAAAAAAGAGTTGGAATGGCAACTGATTTATCGGCGAAGAATTGTGTTCCCTGCAAAGGCGGAATTCCGCCGCTTGAATTAAGTGAGGCGGAGGCCCTGCTTGCCCAGGCGCCGGAATGGGAAATGGTCGCCGGGGCCACGCGTTTGCACCGTTCCTTTAAGTTTAAAAACTTCCAAACGGCAATGGATTTTGTGCAAAAAGTCGGTGCCATAGCCGAACAGGAAGATCATCACCCGGATATCGAGTTTGGCTGGGGCTATGCGAATATTCTGATTTTTACCCACAAGATCGATGGTCTGCATGAGAACGATTTTATTCTTGCCGCCAAAATCAACGACATCGCAATTTAATCAATCTTGTCCCAATATGACCATCGGTTCGAGTTTGTCGATCTCGGGGTCGTAGTCGTTTAATTCGAGGATAACGCCATTGGGATCCCGGACAAAAACCTGGTAGAGCGGGCGATCCGCCAAAAGCCGATCCCAATAGGATATCGAATTGTCCCTCATATATTGGACAAGATCGGCAGATTTTTCGACTGACAAGGCGATGTGGTCATCCATACCGGTTTCAACCATGTCATTGGCTTCGACGCGACCAAATTCGCTGATCGAACGTGCGACCATTTCCTGGATTTGCGCCTCATCCGTAACGTCGGTGGTTAAACCAAGCGCTTTACCGCCAGTTGCGTGAATATCCTCTACCACCGGATCGCATTCTTCAGTGTCCGACAGCACCACGCTTGCGCCGGCCTCTGCCAGCGCTTTGGCATATACCGCCCCCAACGCAGCGCGCTCGCCGTAAGCGGCACCAGTGACAATCGCCAC
>Ga0066376_10005562_pt1 | contig 10641 bp, 11 predicted proteins | sample Knorr_S15_td_Bot_FD_77009 | JGI IMG/M metagenome (GOLD analysis project Ga0066376, IMG submission 77009) | Marine microbial communities from Southern Atlantic Ocean transect - Knorr_S15_td_Bottom_ad_5009_LV_A | ecosystem: Environmental > Aquatic > Marine > Oceanic | place: Southern Atlantic... | reverse complement strand
TATTTATTTTAACCAATTTTTTTATATTATTTGATATGTCAATCTGTAAAAAAAAAAATTAAAAGTATAATAATGAAGTTATTTCAATTTTAAAATTAATCAATTCTAACTTTATATATTTTTATATTAAAAAATTATGACACTTCCTACACAAAAAGAAAAGAAAGAAGTTGAAGAATGGTTTAGGTGTTTAAGAGAATCAATATGTCAATCATTTGAAAACATAGAAAAAGAATTTCAAAATGAATTAATTAAAAAAAAGCCTGGTAAATTTGAAAGAAAAAAATGGAAAAGATTTAAAACCAGTAAAAAAGGTGGTGGTGGAGAAATGTCTATTATGAAAGGAAGAATATTTGAAAAAGTAGGAATTAATATTTCAACGGTTTTTGGCTCCTTTTCAAAAGAATTTAGAAAACAAATTCCAGGATGTGAAAAAAATCCAAATTTTTGGGCAAGTGGAATTTCATTAGTGGCTCATTTGCATTCTCCATTTATCGCAGCAGTACACTTTAATACAAGACATATAATTACAACTAAATCATGGTTCGGTGGTGGTGCTGATATAACGCCAGCAATCCCAGATAAAAAAAACGTTGCCTTTTTTCATAATTCTTTGAAAAAAACTTGTTCTTATCATAATAAAAAATATTATTCTAAATTTAAAAAATGGTGTGATGAGTATTTTTTTTTAAAACATAGAAATGAAACTAGAGGTGCTGGGGGTATATTTTTTGATTATTTAAATACAAATAATTGGCAAAATGATTTTAATTTTATAAAAGACATTGGAAAATGTTTTTTGAAAATCTATCCTGAGATTGTAAAGAATAAAACTTATAAAAAATGGACTAATGAAGATAGAGAGAAATTACTGATAAAAAGAGGCCGTTATGCGGAATTTAATTTATTATATGATCGAGGCACACTATTTGGTTTAAAAACTGGTGGAAACATTGATGCAATCTTAATGTCCATGCCACCAGAAGCTAAGTGGTTATAAATTTTTTTATTTTAGTTATACATTCTTTTTTGTTTGGCTTAAAATCATTTTCTATCCACCATTTTTCCACTTGTTGTAAAATCTTCCCGACCAAAGGTCCTGGTTTAATAGATGAGTTTAAAACATCTTTCCCTTCGATTGGAAATTTTGGTAGTGTTAATTTTTTAACTAAATTTATAGCCTTAATATATTTTTTTAAATTTACACTATTCTTTTTGTGTTTTGTGTAATCAAGTATTGCTAAATCTATAAATAAATCTTTTCCAAATATATAGGCTGCTTTTAAAATATCTCTTTTTGTTTTACCTAAAACAAATTTTTTTTTATGAAAAAAAATTTTACTTATTTTTTTAATTGTAATGTTAGATAATTTTAAAAATTTTATTGTTTTATTTAAAGAACCTATATTTTCTGGCAAGAGAGCGCAAAGTTTTAAATAAAAATTAATAAATTTCTTATTTATATGAAATTTTTCTAAATTTTCGATTTTTTTAAGATCCACTTTGCCAAAGACAATATACTGTAAAATATTATTTTTCTTCATTAGATTAAGGGCTCTATATGAATAATCGCTTTCTAAAATTTTTTTAAATTCTGAATAAATTCTTTCTGCTGATAATTTTCTTAAAAAAGGTGAACAATCCTTACATATTTTAAGATCGGTTTTTTTTAAATTATTTTTTCCATAATATGCATAAAATCTAAAAAATCTTAATATTCTTAAATAGTCTTCTTTTATTCTTTTTGTTGTATCGCCAATAAAGTTTATTTTACCTTTCTTTAGATCATCAATGCCATTATGATAATCATATAATCCTCCTTTAAAATCACATGAAATTGCATTTATAGTAAAATCCCTTCTCTGTGAATCAACTACCCAATCTCCGGTATATTTTACTATGGCATGTCTTCCATCAGTTTTAATATCTTTTCTTAAAGTTGTAATCTCAAACTTTTTTTTATTTATAAAAGCTATAACTGTTCCATGACTTATACCGCTAACAAGTGTTTTGATCTTACTTTTTTTTAATATTTTTAATACTTGGATTGGAACAATAGTGGTAGCTAGGTCTATATCAGAATCTCTTTTTTTGATAATTAAATCTCTAACACAACCTCCAATAAACCTAACCTCCTCTTTTTCTTTTTTTAAAATTGAAAATAGAAATTTTATATCCTTATCTGACGTCCAATGTTTTATATTTATTGTTTTCATTTTTTTTGTAAATTATTTTAATTTAAAATAATTTCCTTGACTTAAAATACTATATGAGTTGCTGTTTTTTTTTTTCAAAGCAATATCAACCAATTGATAATAGACAGACCGTAAAATTCTTGCTTCCAAATTTCTTTCAACAATTATATAGGGTACATAACCTTTATTCTTTTTTTTAAAAAATAAAGGATTTTTTTTGCTTAAAATTACTTCATGATCTAAATTTGTTTTAAATATTATTTTTTGTTTCTTATCTTTTCCTTTAACATTAAACAACTCAACAACAAACGGTGAATCCTCAACTTTTATGCTTCCTTTTTCAGCAGGTGTTTCTAAAAAAAAATTTCCTTTATTATCAGAAACCAATACTGATGAAAATAATTTAATAAGTGCTTTTCTTTTAATTAAACTATCATTATAAAACCATTCTCCGTTAGAATTAATTTTTATAGGAAATTCTTTTATTTTTAATTTTTTTTTCTGCTGCAATTTATTAATTTGAGTAATTTTTTTTTAATTATAAAATAATTCATATGATAAATCCATTTCAAAGAAATTTGGATAATTTAGGCAATTATCTTGCTTACCCATTAATTAGATTTATTACTGGTATACTTTTAATACCACATGGATATGGAAAATTAAAAAAAGGGTGGAATAGTGAATTAGATGGTTTTATTAATTTCTTAGACAAAGAATATTCTAACCCACTTATCACTGGTGTTTTCTTAGCCTATTTAATCGCTTTTACTGAATTTTTGGGAGGTATATGTATAGCATTCGGTTTTTTTACAAGAATTGCTGCTCTATCAGTGACTATTTTTATGGCATTTGCAGTCTTATACCATTTACCACATGGTTTTTTTTGGAGTAAAGAAGGTTATGAGTATCCTTTGATGTGGGGCGTAATAACATTTGCAATTTTTCTTCGTGGTTCAGGTGATATTGCCATTGACAAAAAATTTAGATAAATGGCTAGATCAAAAAAGAATATTGTTTGGTTATTTTTTTTTATAACTTTATGTCTTGTTTTGGGAAATGGTTTAGGTGGGTACTTTACATTTGTATCAGTTGAAACTTGGTATCAAACATTAAATAAACCGGTCTTTAACCCTCCGGATTGGGTTTTTGGTCCAATTTGGACAACGCTTTATATTTTAATGGGAATTTCAATATGGTTAGTTTGGAAAAGTGAGCATAATAGAACAAGAACCATAGCAATTAGAATATTCTGGTTACAATTTTTTTTTAATGTTTTTTGGACATATCTTTTTTTTGGAATTCAAAAAGTTAGTCTTAGTTTTGTAGAAATAATATTTTTATCTTTTTTGATTTTTTTTAATATATTTTATTTTTTTAAAATCGATAAAATTGCTAGCTATTTACTAATTCCATATTTAATTTGGGTTTTATATGCATCCTTTCTTACCTATAACATTTGGGTTTTAAATTAAATAAATAAATGGCTGGGGCGGCAGGATTCGAACCTGCGAATGCGAGTACCAAAAACTCGTGCCTTACCACTTGGCGACGCCCCAAAAAGAATATTCAGTACTTAAATTTATATTAAATTTATAAATTATTCAAAGCTTAACTTTTCAAGGAAGTGGTAATAGACCACCAATTAGGATGTTTTATTTTTATAACTTTATTAATATTTCTAGCATCAACTGAATTCTTAAATAAACCAAAAACTGTTGGGCCGCTACCTGTCATTCTAGATAATAAACAATTTTTTGATTTATCTAAAAAAGACAATATTTCTTTGATTTCAATAACAATTTTTTTTGCAGGCATTGATAGATCATTACTAGTTTTTAAAATCCATGAATAAAAATTTTTATTATTTAAATTTTCCTTGATAGTTTTTTTTTTAAATAAAAAATTTTTTTCATACTCTAAAAAAACTTTTTTTGTTGAAAGTTCTATCATTGGATTAATTAAAATAATTGAAAACTTAGGCAACTTAGGGGCTTTAGATAAAATTTCCCCATATCCCTTAAAAAAAGCATGTTTATTATATAAACAAACTGGAACATCGGATCCAATTGTTTTTGCAAATTCGTATAATTCTTGTTTTTTTAATTTATTTCTATTAATTCCTCTAATAATTGCCGCTGAATCTGCAGATCCTCCGCCTAAACCTGCTGATACTGGAATTTGTTTATTTAAAAAAATTTTAAAGTTTGGTTTTATTCCAATTAAATTTGATAAACCAAATACTGTTTTTTTTATTATATTTTCTTTATTATTTAAAAGGCTTTTAAATGGACCTGTAATTTCAATTGAAAATTTGTTATCTTTTATTATTTTTATTTCATCATATAAATTAAGAAAACAAATTAAGCTTTCTAAATTATGAAAACCATTTTTTCTTTTTTTTAAAACATGTAAAAAAAGATTAATTTTAGCATAAGCTTTTAAATTAAAGACTTTATGTTTTGTAACCATTAATTTTTAAAAATTAATAGATGAATTATCAGTAAAATTTTTTAATTTTATTTCAATTTTATTTTTTAATTCATCATCAGGTTTGAAATTTAATGCTTTTTTCCATTGAAAAAAGGCTTCTAATTTTCTTTCTTTTTTTTCATAAGCATCTCCTAAATGATCATTGATTATTGGATCCGTTGGCTTAAGGCTAACAGCTTTTTCCAATTCTTTAACGGCATTATCATAATCCTGCAATTTATAATATGCCCAACCTAAACTATCAACTATATAGGGATCAGCAGGTCTTGATTTATAAGCCTTTATAAGGAAATTTTTTGCTTTTTCTATATTAAGACCTTGTTCTATCCAAGAATAACCAAGGTAATTTAATACTTCCGGTTGATTTGGAACAAAATTTAAAACTTTTAAAAAATCACTTTCAGCTTTTTCCCACTGACTGGATCTTTCATATGCCATTCCTCGTGAATATAAGAGATCCCAATGATTTTTATTTATTTCTGTTATTCTAGAGATTGCTTCATTATAAGCTTCTATTGCTTCGCTATATTTTTCATAATTTTTTAAAATATCACCTAATAATTGAAGAATATCATATCTATTTTTTCTTTCTACAGACATCTGTTTTAATAATAAAACAGCTTCTTTGTTTTCTCCAAGAAGCTCTAAATTTCTTGCTTTCCTTAATCTTGCATGCCAATAAAAAACTGATCTGGGATGTATTTTTTCATATATTTTATTTGCTGAAAAAAATTTACCCTCATCTTCTGACAATTCAGCTAAAAGCATTAAGGCAATTTCGAAATCATTTTTAAAATAAAGTGAAAAATTTGTATATATAATAGAGTATTTATTTGTAAAATCGGATCTAAATGTACTAGCAATATTAGTAAATAATTCAGCCATAGCATCGGATAAATTATTAATTTGTTTTTTTGGTAATATATTTTTTTTTAATCTATTAATTTCATTTGAAATTAAAAGTTCGTCGTTTGTGTCTTTAATAAATTTCAAATATAATTTTTTAGCCTTCTCTTTTTGGCCTGTTCTTTCAAAAGAATTTCCTGCAAGCTGTATTAACCTGAATGAAGGACTGTCAAATGAGTTAATTGATTTCTCGTAAAAAATATTAGCTTCTTCATATTTTTTAAAATATTCATTTATTAAAGCAATATGTAAATATCTCAATCCATTAATAGCAAAATCTTTTTCTAACTCATTAATTATTTCAATTGATTTTTTATAATTTTTTTTTTCTGCAGCTGTTATCCACGCTCTAATTATCGAGATAGAAAATCGTTCATATGAATCTCTTTTTATTTTTTTTGTTCTTTCTAATGCTGAATTTAAATTTTTATTTTTAATATCATCAACAATTAATGCCAAAAAAATCAGAGTTGATTCTTCAAACAAATACTTTTCAATTTTTTTTCCAATTAAAACACATTTTTTAATCTTGTTTTTTAAAAGATATAAAGTACAAAGTTCTTTTTTTACATCCAAATCTTCTTTGTGGTCTTCTTTATTAATATTATTTATATCTATAGCTTTTTCAAAAAAATTTATTGCTGAATCATAATCTTTTTTTGATAATGCGGATCTTCCAGCTAAATAATTTCCAGAATCAAGTAATAAAGTAATATTTTCAAAAAAAAATGATAATAAAAAAAATAATAAAAATCTAAATTTCATTTTTAAAAAAATAAAAAAAAAAAATTACATGTTAGGATACTTTGGTCCACCACCACCATGTGGTGGCACCCAATTAATATTTTGAGTAGGGTCTTTAATATCGCATGTTTTACAATGAACACAGTTTTGAGCATTGATTTGCAACTTTGGTTCTTTTGTATCCCCTATTTTAACTATTTCATAAACTCCAGCAGGACAATATCTTTGTTCTGGGCAATCAAAATGTTCTAAATTGTATTTAATAGGAATTTTTTTATCTTTAAGTTCTAAATGACAGGGCTGATTTTCTTCATGGTTAGTATTTGAAATATAAACTGAAGATAATTTATCAAATGTCAAAATGCCATCAGGCTTTGGATATTCAATAATCTTTGAATTTTTAGCTTTATTTAAAGATTGATGATCTTGATGATGTTTTAGTGTCCAAGGTGCCTTACCTCTAAAAATATAAGTATCTATCGCACTATAAATTAAACCTGGTATCAATCCCCATTTAAATGAAGGTCTTATATTCCTTACTTTATAAAGTTCATCCCATACCCAAGATTTTTTCAGCTCTTCTTCGTAAGTAAAAACTTCTTGATTCGAATTCTTATTATAAATATTTTTAAAAATTTCTTCTGCTGCTACCATTGCTGATTTCATTGCTGTGTGTGTCCCTTTAATTTTAGGAACATTCATAAACCCTGCTCCGCATCCTATTATTAATCCCCCAGGAAAAGTTAGTTTAGGAATTGATTGCAAACCGCCTTCGTTTAAAGCTCTTGCTCCATATGATATTCTTTTTCCACCATCAAATATTTTTTTAATTTTTGGATGTGTTTTAAACCTTTGAAATTCATCAAAAGGACTTAAATAGGGATTTTTATAATCCAAACCAACAACAAAACCAACTGATACTTGATTTTTTTCTAAAAAATAAAGAAACGATCCACCGTATGTATTGTTATCCAAGGGCCATCCAATCGAATGAATTATATTTCCAAGATTATGATTTTCTGGTTTAATTTCCCATAATTCTTTTAATCCAATACCATAAGTTTGTGGATCAGAATTTTCTCTAAGATTAAATTTTTTTATTAATTCTTTTGTAAGAGATCCATGACAGCCTTCTGCAAAAATTGTTTGTTTTGCAAAAAGGTCATATCCCATTTGGAAATTCTCAAGCTTTTTCCCATCTTTTCCAATTCCTAAGTCACCTGTTCTAATTCCAATAACATTATTATTTTCAGCAAAAAGAACTTTGGTTGCTGCAAAACCAGGAAATATATTTATACCCAATTCTTCAGCTTCTTTTGCTAACCATCTGCAAAAATTACCTAAACTAATTATATAATTCCCATCATTTCTCATTTGAGGTGGGGTAGGTAATTTATACGAACTATTTTTTGTGAATAATAAAAATTGATCTGTTTTTGCTTCTGTAATTAAAGGAGATTTTTTTTTTCTCCAAGTTGGTATTAATTCGTTTAATGATTGAGGATCCAGGACTGCTCCAGATAAAATGTGAGCCCCTACTTCTGATCCTTTCTCAACGATACATATATTCAACTTTTTATTATTTTGTTTTGCTAGTTGAGCTAGTTTTATTCCAGCTGAAAGACCTGAAGGTCCAGCGCCAATAATTAAAACGTCAAAATTCATTTTTTCTCTATTCATATACTTAAAATATAAGAAAATTTAATAACTTATCAAATTTCATTGTTTAATGATAAATAAACAATAATAATGTATGATACAAATAAAAAATAATTTTATCATTTCATAATTAAATTGCCTGATCTAAAAAAAAATTCATTAAATTTATTAGAGTGGTATAAATCTGTTGGTATTGATATCTGTATCCAGAATAGTCCAAGAGTAAGATTTAAAATCAATAGTGAAGATAAAAAAAATATTTTTTCAAATAAAATTAATAATTTAAAAGATCTAGAAAAAAAAATTTATAAATTTAATGGTTCAGAATTAAAAAAAACTGCAACTAAATTAGTTTTTGGAGATGGAAATCCAAAGTCAAAAATTATGCTAATAGGAGAGGCTCCTGGATATGAAGAAGATATATCAGGGCTACCCTTCGTTGGAGCCGCTGGAAAAAAACTTGATGAAATGATTAATGCTATTGGATTAAATAGAAGAAAAAATGTCTATATAACAAATATTGTTCCTTGGAGACCTCCAAATAATAGAACACCTACAGAAAAGGAATTTTCAATATTTGTACCATATGTTGAAAAGCATATTGGTATTATAAATCCAGATATAATTATACTTCTTGGAAATATTGCCGCAAAAGCTATATTGAAAACTAAAAAAGGTATAACAAAACTCCATGGTAATTGGTTTAATTATAAAAATCCTTATCAAAATAAGTCGATTTACGTTATTTGCATTTTTCATCCTAGTTTCCTATTGCGTTCTCCAGGCCAAAAAAAATATGCCTGGGAGGATTTAAAAAAAGTTGAAAAAAAAATTAATGAATTAAAAATAAAAATTAATGAAAAAAATTAAATCCTTAAATATAGCTATCTTAACAATATCAGACAGTAGAAATGAAAAAACAGATAAGTCTGGAAATATTTTAAAAAAAAAAATTAATAATTCTGTGCATAAAGTTTTTGAAAAAAAAATATGTAAAGATGAAAAAAAAGAAATCGAATTAACATTAAAACATTGGCTAAAACAAGACGATTTAAATGTTATAATTGCTAGTGGTGGAACTGGACTAACGCGAAGAGATATAAGTCCTGAAGTTTTTAAAAAATTTTTCGAAAAAGAAATTCCTGGCTTTGGTGAAATGTTTAGATTCTTAAGCTATAAAAAAATCAAAACATCAACTTTGCAAACTAGAGCGTGTGCTGGGACATCAAAAGGAAAATATCTTTTTTTATTACCCGGATCTCCATCAGCCTGTAAAGATGCATGGGATCAAATTATAAGACATCAATTAGACTCGTCTTTCAAGCCGTGTAATTTAGTTGAAATTTTACCAAAAATAAAATAATGGACTTTGATTTAGAAAATTATTTTGGAAAAAAAGTTGTAGGAATAGATGAGGTAGGAAGAGGACCATTGGCTGGTCCTGTGTTAGCAGCTGCAGTTTATATAGATAGGTCATTATGGAAATATTATTTAAAAAAATATCCAACTATATCCAAAATTAACGATTCAAAAAAAATATCAAAAAAAAATAGAAAAAAAATTTATGATATTCTAACAAAAACAATTTCTTATGGGATAGGAGCATCAAGTGTAAAAGAAATCGATAAAAAAAACATATTGCAAGCAACATTGATAGCTATGGAAAGAGCGTATAAATCATTAAATATAAATGCTGAATTTGTTATAGTAGATGGTATTAACATCCCTAAAATTAATACTAAAGTTAAAGCAATTAAAAATGGAGATAATAAGTCAATTTCAATAGCTTCCGCTTCAATAATTGCTAAAGTTGTACGTGATAAATTAATGGAAAAATTGTCTAATAAATATCCAAGATTCTTCTGGGAACAAAATTCTGGCTATGGTACAAAAAAACATATTGAAAATATTAAAATATTTGGAATAACGCCACATCACAGAAAATCATTTAAACCAATTCTAAAAATGATAAAATAAAATAACATTGTCGGGATCAAAAATGGAAATAAGAGAAAAGCTTAGTGTAAATAAAATTATTCAGGGCAACTGCATTGAAAAAATGTCAGATTTCCCTGAAAATTCTTTTGATCTAATATTTGCTGATCCTCCTTATAATCTTCAATTAGAAAAAACCCTTAAAAGGCCTGACCATTCTATAGTAAATGGTGTTAGAGAAGATTGGGATCAATTTAAAAATTTTGAGGATTATGACAAATTTACTTACAATTGGCTTAATGCTGCGAGAAGAATACTCAAAAAAAATGGTTCATTATGGGTAATAGGAACATATCACAATATTTTCAGAATTGGAAAAATTTTACAAGATTTAGGTTTTTGGATTTTAAATGATGTTGTTTGGATAAAAACAAATCCAATGCCAAATTTTAGAGGTACAAGATTTTCTAATGCCCATGAAACTATTATTTGGTGCACAAAAAACAAAAATTCTAAATATACCTTTAACTATAATCTTATGAAATCACTTAATGACAATATTCAATTAAGGAGTGATTGGGTTTTCCCAATATGTAATGGTTCTGAAAGATTAAAATCCAACGGTATTAAAATACATCCAACTCAAAAACCCGAAACACTTCTGACAAGAATAATCCTTTCTACAACTAAACCTGAAGATTTAATATTG
>Ga0066376_10005561_pt1 | contig 10643 bp, 7 predicted proteins | sample Knorr_S15_td_Bot_FD_77009 | JGI IMG/M metagenome (GOLD analysis project Ga0066376, IMG submission 77009) | Marine microbial communities from Southern Atlantic Ocean transect - Knorr_S15_td_Bottom_ad_5009_LV_A | ecosystem: Environmental > Aquatic > Marine > Oceanic | place: Southern Atlantic... | reverse complement strand
CTCTATGATGGATTCCCCAACAATCCGCATCCCATGGCAGTATGCAGTGCGATCGTTGGCTCCCTGGCAACATTCTATCAAAACGAATTAGACGTCAGAAACGAACATGAGGTGGAAATCGCCATCCACCGGCTGATGGCAAAACTGCCAACCATTGCGGCGTACAGTTATAAAAAATCCATCGGCCAACCCTTCCAATATCCTGATAATACTCTGAGCTATTCCGCAAACTTTTTGAAAATGATGTTTTCCCTTCCCTGCGAACCCTATGAGATAGATGAAGACGCTGCCAAAGTTCTGGATGTTTTATTGATTCTGCATGCCGACCACGAGCAAAATTGCTCCACCAGTACCGTTCGCCTGGTTGGAAGTTCCATGTGCAACCTGTTTGCATCGGTGTCGTCCGCGATTTATGCCTTATGGGGTCCTCTTCACGGAGGCGCAAACCAGGCCGTAATTGAAATGCTGCAAAATATTCATGATGATGGGGGAGATGTTAACAAGTACGTGCAAAAGGCCAAAGATCCTAACGATCCTTTCCGGCTAATGGGGTTTGGACACCGAGTTTATAAAAACTTTGACCCTCGTAGCCGAATCATCAAAAAGCTGGCCGATAAAATTTTCAACAAACCGGGAGTTCAGGAACCACTTCTTGATATCGCATTGCAACTGGAAGAGATCGCCATTAAGGACGATTACTTTATTGAGAAAAAACTTTACCCCAATGTTGATTTTTATTCGGGCTTGATTTATAGAGCCCTGAACATTCCCGTCAATATGTTTCCAGTTATGTTCGCAATAGGCCGTTTACCAGGCTGGATCGCCCAATGGAAGGAACTTCATGGAGACAAGCAGTTCAAGATTGGCCGTCCGCGACAGTTGTATCTAGGCTCGCCTAAAAGGGACTACGTTGCCATGGAAAAAAGGCAGGGGTAAAAAACTTATCTTAATCAGGCAGGCTCAATGGTGCAGGTGAAAGGGAATTCTTCCATAGCGGCGGCAGTGTGCACTTGTTCTACTTTAAACTCAGCCTGCTCTAGCGGCAAAGTCTCGACAAGGGCTGCGCCATGAAGATGAATTTCATACATCAGCTTTTCCGCGGTCGAATAATCTTTGCTGAACATTTTGATCAGAACCCGAATAACGAATTCCATAGTGGTGACGTTATCGTCCCACATAATAATTTTATAGAGCGGGAGATAGGCCCTACGGGTTTCCCCTTCAGATTCCTCAATAATTCCCGGCGAAAAAGGTAATGTTTCTACTGGCATAAGGTAATATTTCTAGTGGTACAACGACTAAAAAGAAATTGCCCCAAAAGGGCTAATGGTTCGATAAACTGACCGTTTCCTATTTTAAAATAATATTAAAAAATATAACAACTTTTTTTTATTTTTTTTCTGCCCGAAAATATGAGTTTTAACCCTCTACAACGTCATCCTTTCCTGATTATTCTCCTTTTCGGCTTGATCTTCACCAGTTTTTGCCCAACCACCTATGCCCTGGAAGCAAAATTGGCAATACCGATAACATTGGGCGAATATAATAACTTCCTCCCTGCAGGAAAAATAACCCGGTTTGCCGGAGAAACCCTATATTACGACATCAGTTTCCTGTGGTTTAAAAACGCCGCCTCTGCCAAAGTGAGCTTTTTTGAGAAACATGGAAAATATTTTTCAGTCCTGGAAGCCAGCACCAAGGGCTTTATTGGTTTTTTCACATCCTACCGCAAGCATTTTTACAAGACTGAATTCGAAATCATTGATAACGGCAAAAAACTCCGGCCCAAAACTTTCCTGCGGCAGGTTACCATTGGCAGTCAGGTGGAAACTACCCGGCATAAGTTCGATTATGACAATCAATCGCATTCCTGGCAGGTCCATGTGGATGAAGACTTAGTGGAAACAGGACAAAATGAGATTCCTCCCGGGAGTGCTTTCAACGATATTCTCACCTCTTTTTACAACGTACGAAATGAGGTTTATGGGAAGTTGGAGAAAGGAAGGAAATTTAAAATCAGAACCATTCCCGAAAAGGGACATGATGAAATTTCTGTTCACATCTGGTCGGAACGGGATCAGGAGCGATTTAGAATTGAAGAGGAACGGGGAAAAAGGGACGAGCTGTTATTCAATATCATTGTGCCAAAAGAAATTTTCAAGACCAAAACCGGAGAACTGAGAGCTTGGATATCCAAACATTATGTTCCGGTTGAAACCACCGTCAGAGATTATATTTTGCTGGGCGATCTGCACGCCCGTTTCACCCGCAGGGAAGCACGCCACCTGCGAGCCGCCAGTAGCAACTAACAATAACTCCTCCCCTGTCAACGGGGCAACCGTCATCATGCCGAGACAACTCTTTGCTCACCAAAAAAAGCGCTGGTACCCTTTCAGGGCACGATGGCTAAGGAAAAATTTCACGCACACTGGCCCCACGCCTAGTGGTCAGACATCAAAAGCCAGAATAGGCGGATCCTGCCAGATATTCACTTCAGTCTTGTCATCCAAAGTGACCGCACCAAACTGGACCGTATAGGGTTTCTCATTTTCGCAATCCAACTCGATGGTAATTTTTTCTATCTCCCATTTCCCGGACTCCGGACCAACTAAAGTCAAACTATGGGCAAAACTGTTCACATCAAAACTTCCCTCAAAAACTTTTCCGGACTCCGCAGACCCTTCCACATTGTCAAAAGGCAGTTTATGATTATTGAAATTGAAATGAACCGGCTCAGACATCCCCTGCTGACCGGTTTGCACCTTGACTTTAAACGTGTTGACTCTCGGCATGGTTTCCCCTCAGGAAAAATACGGGTTCAAACCCGCTGTATGGTCGGTTTCATCGAAGATCGCACCCACCATAGGTACGGCCTTTCTAAATGAGGTGTGAATCCCCTGTTTGAGGGTTAAATCGGCGGCACTGCACCCCTGACATCCTCCGCCCATTTGTATGGTGACTGAATTTCCTTTAACAGCAAGCAGGCTGATGTTTCCGCCGTGCCCGGCCACTCCCGGGTTCACCTCGGTATCAATTACTTTTTGAATTCCTTCACGAATTTCTTCTTCAGAAGGCAGATTAGAAATGATTTTTTCAGCGATAAGGCCTTTACCCGCCCCCAGTGCATCCCGGATTGCCGTACCGACTTCCTTAGCCAGAGGAAGCCAATCCACCAGGGTTTTATCCTTGCGGGTGACCGTCACGGTGGATTCACATACTAAAGCGGTTTCCACATCGTCCAGGCAGAACAGAGCTTCAGCGAGGGAAGATTCCATCGCGCTTTCAAAACCCGAGAAAAACCAGGAATTCCCCGTCATCAAGGGACGGTTAACGGTGAAAAGGCATTGATCCCCCGTTGGAGAAGGTTGCGCCTTAATTAAAACTTCATCGGAATCTTTTGGGAAAACACCTTCAGAAATAGCCGGGATTTGGAGTACACTGCGTTCTAGGGGGAAATTTGACGGCGCCTCTGTTTCAGGTTGGGGTTCGGGTTCAGGTTGAGAAACCACAGTACTTTTTTCAACCTCTTCCGCGATCACCGATGTTACCGGCTCCGCTTCCTGCTTCATACCCGTGAAAAAACGTTTTATAAAGTTCAAAGGATTGTCTCCTGTAAAGTCAGTTTTGCTACTAATACCACAATAACCCTCTATTCTTCATATAGATGCCAGAAATACAAGAAAGTCGCAAATTTCCCTGCAAAATTTCCTCTGGTTTGCGCCTTCCCTCTACAATTTTGTTTACTATCGGTCTTTTAGTCCGAAAAAAAATAATTGCCCCCACAGTTTTCCAGACACCCCGGTGTGAGTAAACACGATAAAGGGTCAAACCTGAAAAGCGTTCTCGAGCAGTTCGATTTTCCATGAACCCGGCGTATCGGATGTCAAGGCCACCACGTCGAACCGCATAGGTCTGTCCGAGATTCTCTTCCTGGCAAGGAAACTTTTAGCGGTTTGGATAATTTTTCGCTGCTTTGCCGGTGTTATGGCCATAAAAGGATGACCAAACTCATGACCCGCTCGCGCCTTGACTTCAATAAAAACGATCACCCCGCCCTGCTCGGCTATGATATCTATTTCACCCACTTTAGCGCGGAAGTTTTTTTCAAGAATCCGGTAACCTTTCTTTTTTAAAAAGGTCAACGCGGCCGACTCGCCTTCACGACCAAATTGTAATCGCTCCTGAGTCAATGCGGAGTACCTCCGCTGGTAATCTGCAATATCATTTTCATGCTCCCAATAGTTTTATCTCGGCCCAATGAGTCATTGCCCATTGCCTCCACGGCTAACCCAGCACTTTTGGCGGCCACATAAGCGTCACCGCAACATTGCCACCGGCCGCTTGGCCGGGGCTAGCAGTGGGCGGTATTCCAGTTTTTGCCCCACCCCATATCCACTACCAATGGGACTTTAAGCTGGACCACTTCTTCCATTTCCTTTTTAACCAGAGTCCGCATTTCCTGCTCTTCTTCTTTCGGACATTCAAACACCAGCTCATCATGGACTTGCAAGATCATTCGGGATTTTAGTTTTTTCTCGCTGATTTGTTGTGCCAATCGAATCATCGCCAGTTTGATCAGGTCCGCCGCACTTCCCTGGACCGGGGAATTGATCGCAACCCTTCCTGCCGCCTCCCGCAGTTGCCGGTTCTGACTGTTAAGGTCTGGCATATAGCGTTTTCGATTCATCATAGTCTGGGTATAACCAACTTCTTTTGCCTTGGCTACAGTTTCCTCCATATAAACTTTGACCTTTTTATAAAGCGCAAAATATTGATCAATGAATTTTTTAGCTTCCTTAGGATAAATTTTTAACTGCCTGGAGAGACCGAAAGCACTCAAACCATAAACGATACCGAAGTTCACCGCTTTAGCCATTCTTCGGGATTCCGCATCCAGACGATCCGGGGTCGTCCCAAAAATTTCGCAAGCGGTACGGGTGTGAATATCTTCACCCATTTGAAACGCTTCAATCAAAGCTTCATCTCCGGAAAGGTGGGCGAGAACCCTCAACTCTACTTGCGAATAGTCCGCCGAAAGCAGGTAATTATTTCCTTCCGCTATAAACGCTTTGCGGATTTCGCGTCCCGTTTCGGTACGAATTGGGATGTTCTGCAGGTTTGGGTTGCTGCTACTCAACCGCCCGGTAGCTGCTACCGTCTGGTTGAATGAAGTATGAACCCTTCCCGTTTTACTGAATATTTCATCCTGCAACGCATCCACGTAGGTGGACTTGAGTTTGCCCAATTGCCGGTAGGCCAATACAACTTCAGGAAGCTCATGCTCTTCGGACAATTGCTCCAATACGGTGACATCGGTCGAATAGCCGCTCTTGGTTTTCTTGATGACCGGCAGTCCCAGTTTTTCAAACAGAATCACCGAAAGTTGTTTAGGAGAATTGATATTGAACACCTCCCCGGCTATGGAATGAATATTCTTTTTATGTTCTTCGATCTTTTCCGTTATGATCGTGGAAAGATTCTGCAAATGCTTTTTATCCAGTTTCATCCCGTGGATTTCCATCTCTGCCAGGACTTCTAATAGGGGCAGTTCCAAATCCTGGAAAAGCTGAAGGTCATCGCCTTGCAAAAGAAGGAAAAGTTTTTCATAAAGTCGCCAGGTGATATCCGCATCTTCCGCCGCATACTCGGTCGCTCGCTCGACATCCACTTCATCAAACCCGATCTCTTTGGACGCGGTGCCCACCACATCCTTATATTTGATGGTGGTGTGGTCTAGATAATCCTGGGCCAAAGCATCCATACTGTGCCTCCTGCCGGAAGGATTCAAAATATAGGAAGCCAGCATGGTATCGAAGGCAATGCCCTTGAGATTAATTCCTTCATTCCGTAACACAATCAAATCGTATTTGATATTCTGGCCAACTTTTTTAATTTTCGGATCTTCAAGTAGTGGCTTGAGTTTCTTGATAACCCAATCGAGAGGCAGTTGTTCGGGAACCCCTAAATAGCGATGGGCTAACGGAATGTAGCAAGCCACTCCTTGTTCACAGCAAAGCGAAATCCCCACCATCCGGGCCTGGACCGGATGTAAGCTAGTGGTTTCCAGGTCCAACGCGAAAATTTTTGCCTTCTTTAATTGTTTGAGCCATCGCTCAAAATCGGCCTTGGTGAGAATGGTTTCATACCGGCTTGCAATAGCTGGAGAACTCGCAATGGGGGTAGGCTCGGAACTATCTTCCAATTCTCCGAGCAAGGAGGAAAACTCGAATTCAGAAAACAGTTTTTTCAGGTCCGTATTGTTGGGGGGCTTGAGCTTAAGGTTCTCAAGTTTAAACTCCAACTCCATAGACGTATTGATGGTCACCAGTTGACGGCTGAGTAGCGCCATCTCTTTATCCTGAACAAGTTTTTCCCTGAGTTTTTGCTTGTCCACTTCGTCGATCCGTTCATACAACGCATCTATGGAACCGAATTTACGTATGAGTTCCGTGGCAGTTTTGGGGCCCACCCCTTTAACTCCGGGAATATTATCACTGGAATCGCCCATCAAACCCATCACCTCAATCACCCGGTCTGGGGGCACACCAAATTTTTCCTCCACACCTTCTATATCAAACCATTTATTTTTCATGGTATCGAGCATGCGGATATCCGGACCAATCAACTGCATCATGTCCTTATCGCCGCTGACTATGACTACCTGCAAACCTTCTTCCGTGCCTTTTTTAGCCAGGGTTCCCATAATATCGTCGGCTTCAAACCCTGGAACCCGGACACTGTGAATATTAAAGGCCTGGACCAGAGGTTCAAAAAAGGGGAATTGTTTTGCCAGGTCTTCAGGAGGCGCTTCCCGATTGGCTTTGTAATCGGCGTACATTTCGTGACGAAAAGTCTTTTCCTTACTGTCGAAAGTCACCGCCAGGTAATCTGGCTTTTCGTCTTTCACCACTTTCTGCAACATATTGATGAACCCGTACAGGGCATTGGTGGGAAATCCTTTTGATGTCGACAAAAATTGCCGGATACCATAATAGGCCCGAAAAATGTAGGAAGAACCATCTATCAGGTAGAGGGATTTAGGTTTGCTCATAGTTGCCCTTTAAATATGAAAAATGCTGACCAAGTATAAAGTCGCGGCTTTACCGTGTCTAATTAATTGTGTTATCATAAAACTCTCTTATGATTATGAACTAATTGAATTAAAAGGCTTAAATTGGACCCTACACAAAAATGCGCGCCTTGAAAAATTCATCGGAAAATCAGGATGACCGGTTGATCATTGAAACCGCCCGCAGGGTTCTTAGCATTGAGAGCCAGGCTGTAGCGGGACTGGAAAGCAGGATCGATTCCCAATTCGTCGAGGTCGTGCGCCACCTGAACCAATGCAAACACCTGGTGGTCACAGGGGTTGGGAAATCCGGACTGATTGGGAGAAAAATCGCATCCACGTTTGCAAGCATCGGACTGCCCACCCTTTTTCTGCATGCCGCAGAAGCCAGCCATGGAGACCTGGGAATGATTTCTAAAGGGGATACGGTGATTGCCATTTCCAACAGTGGGGAAACGGAAGAGATTGTCAAACTGCTCCCGGTTTTTAATCGCATCCATTGCACACTGGTAGGAATGACGGGAAATAGGGAGTCCACCCTGGCAAAACGAAGCGATTATATTCTCGACATTAGCGTTAAAGAAGAAGCATGCTCAAAAGATCTGGTTCCCACCGCCAGCACAACAGCCGCCTTGGCAATGGGTGACGCACTTGCCATGGCATTTATGGAACTTCGCGGAGTGCAGGAAGAGGATTTTGCACTCAACCATCCTGGCGGCAGTCTCGGTCGGAAACTGCTCACCCTGGTCGATGACCTGATGCATTTTGGGGAGGATATCCCCAAGGTAAAAGAAAATGCTGACATCTACCAGGTACTCAAGGAGATCTCGCACAAAAGATTGGGAACAACTCTGGTAGTCGGAGATCAGGACCAACTTCTCGGCATCATTACCGATGGGGATTTACGGCGCCTGATTGAAAAGAAAAAAGACATCTCCCAAACCCGCGCAAAGGAAATGATGGCCAGCCATCCCAAAACTATTTTAAAGGATACCCTGGCGGCTAAAGCCGTTAGAATTATGCAGGACCATTCCATCACCTCCCTGGTTGTGGTCAATGATGACCAGAAAATAGAAGGAATCATTCATCTACATGATATCCTCAAGGCAGGTGTCGTTTAACTCTTACCGGATACATCCCGATTAAATTATGACCGGCAACGAAATCAGAAAAAAATTCCTGCAATACTTTGAAGATCGGGGGCACACGGTTGTGCCCAGTTGTTCACTGGTCCCAAAAAATGATCCAACCCTTATGTTCACCAATGCGGGAATGGTGCAGTTTAAAGATGTGTTCCTGGGTGAGGAAAAAAGAAATTATAACCGCGCTGTATCGGTGCAAAAATGCGTTCGCGCCGGTGGAAAACACAATGACCTGGAAATGGTCGGGCGCACGGCCCGGCATCACACTTTTTTTGAGATGCTTGGCAATTTTTCATTTGGAGATTATTTCAAAAAAGAAGCCATCCAGTTTGCATGGGAATTCTTAACCGATGTGATTGGACTACCCCGGGACCGTTTATACATTTCTGTCTTCGAGGATGATGACGAAGCCTTCAACCTGTGGGTCGATGAAGTGAAAATGCCGCGTGAGCGGATATACAAGATGGGGAAAAAGGATAACTTCTGGGCCATGGGTTCCACCGGCCCCTGCGGCCCCTGCTCGGAAATATTTATCGACCAGGGTAAAACGGTAGGCTGTGGACAGCCCTCCTGCGAAGTCGGTTGCGATTGCGACCGGTTCCTGGAAATCTGGAACCTGGTTTTCATGCAATACGATCGGGATGAATCCGGCAAACTCACTCCGCTTCCTAATCCCTGTATCGACACGGGGATGGGATTGGAAAGACTGGCCGCTGTCGTTCAGGGCCGCACCACCAATTACGACACCGATCTCATGATGTCTATCATCACTGAGGCGGCCCGTATCATAGGCAAAGAATATGGCAAGCAGGATGAGGTGAATGTCTCTCTTCGAGTGCTGACCGACCATGCCCGCGCCTCGGTATTTTTAATCAACGATGGAGTCATTCCCTCCAACGAAGGCCGGGGTTATGTTTTGCGTAAAATCATGCGGCGAGGCCTGCGACACGGAAAACTTCTCGGTCAGAAAGGCCCCTTCTTTCACCGTATCACCCGCAAGGTAATCGATGACTTTAGAGAAGCGTATCCCGATTTAAATAACAACAAGGACTTCATTCAAAAAGTTGTTATTAACGAAGAAGAAAGTTTCGGCAGTACCTTGCATCATGGAACCCAACGCCTGGAAGAAATCCTGGAAAAAGTGCGTAAGGAAAAACTCACCACCATACCCGGAGAAGAAATATTCAAGCTCTATGATACCTACGGTTTTCCCACGGACCTGGTAGAAGAAACCGCCAAGGATGCCGGGTTGACCCTCGACATGGAGGGATACACCCGAGCCATGAATGAGCAGAAGGCCAAAGCCATGGCCTCCTGGAAAGGATCGGGAGAAAAAGAAGTCGCCTCCTTCTACAAAGAGTACCTGCAATCCTCTCCCGCAACCGTCTTTGAAGGTTACGGAACCACTAAGTGTGAGGGCCGGGTGGTAGCCATTTTAAAGGACCAGAAACCTGTAGATTCTGCCGGTTCTGGAGACGAGATAGAGTTTCTGACCGACAAGACTCCCTTTTATGGAGAATCCGGAGGACAGGTTGGAGATTCCGGTCGGGCTTTTAATCATGATATTCAACTGGAACTCAATAACGCAAACAAGCCCCTGCCCGACTTGATTGTTCATAAAGCAAAAATTATCCAGGGAAACCTTCATACCGGGGACAACCTGACTCTGGAGGTGAACCGGCAAACACGGGGAGACACTGCGCTCAACCATACGGCCACCCACCTTTTGCACGCGGCACTTAAGGAAGTTCTAGGCGAACATATCAAACAGGCTGGCTCTTTGGTCGCATCCAATCGATTGCGGTTTGACTACACCCATTTTTCTCCCTTGACGGACAAAGAAAGAATCCGCATTGAATCCCGTGTAAATGAAAAAGTCCGGGAAAACATTCAGGTTTCAACACAGGAAATGGACATTGATAGCGCCATAAAAGAAGGCGCGATGGCATTGTTTGGGGAAAAATATGGCGAGACGGTCCGTGTTGTAAATATCCCCGGTTTCAGCAAGGAATTGTGCGGCGGCACTCATATTACCGCGACCGGGGATATCGGTTTGTTCCGCATTACTTCCGAAGGGGGGATCGCATCTGGCGTTCGCCGCATCGAAGCCGTAACCGGTACCACGGCTTATGACACCATCCGGGCCGAGCAGGAATCTTTATCGGCAATTCGCGGACTCTTAAAAGCTCCTTCTAACGAGGAAATTGCAAAGCTGAAAAAGCAGTTGGCAAAAAACCGGCAATTAGAAAAAGAGATCTCCGCTCTGAAGGAAAAACTGGTCAGCGGTAAAGAGTCCACCGGCCCCGATGATGTACAAAAAGTGGGTGAGATTTCGTACCTGATCAAGAAACTGGAAGGGTTGGATGCAAAAACTCTGCGCACTTTTATCGACAATGCCAAGAACCAATTAAAATCCGGGGTTGTGGTCGTGG
>Ga0066376_10005559_pt1 | contig 10649 bp, 10 predicted proteins | sample Knorr_S15_td_Bot_FD_77009 | JGI IMG/M metagenome (GOLD analysis project Ga0066376, IMG submission 77009) | Marine microbial communities from Southern Atlantic Ocean transect - Knorr_S15_td_Bottom_ad_5009_LV_A | ecosystem: Environmental > Aquatic > Marine > Oceanic | place: Southern Atlantic... | reverse complement strand
TGACTATTTATTAGAAGAGGGAGTTAAATCTTTTGTAGATATCTTGCTGACATCTAACAAAATGATGGAGATTGCTAATTTTACTAATCCTATGCATAGTCATATGAAAATAAAACCTTTTTTTAGGGCTAGTTTTTTATCTTCAGTTGCTTTAAGGGGGAGTACAAGGTCTAATTTTGACAGTCTTTTGGGTGCTAACTACATACATATTGGTGTAATTAATAGCATAATTAAAAGTGAAGATAAGATTGGAGAGTCGTCAGAAATTGTTGGAATTCAAATACCAAATATAAGCTTTAGATTTAAATTTTTCGAAACTTTTATTGTGGGGTATCCCAGGTGTTTAATGTTTCACAACGTTGCAATATCAAAAAAAGAGGTGTTTCAAGAGGCAATTGGTAGGTCGCAACACTATGCTGCTTTGGCATTACTAGATCGCGCCTCGGATTGTAATTATATAATATGGAATCCAAATTATAAAAACATTATTGAAGTTTATAATGTATTTGGTATTCGATCCTATCGAATTATCTTGATTATATTGTTAATGAGGTTCCCTCGTACTTTATTGAAATTTATATTCAACAAAAGGGTTAGCTCGTATTTAAAAGAAATATCAAGTAAGAAAAATTTAATACAAAAATACGGATAAAAGCAATGCGTTTTATTAAGTTAGTAAGAAAGTTGTTAGGTATAAAAAGTTTGGTTAAAACTATTAATTCCAATAGAAGTTTATTGTTAGTGCTATCTTTCCCTATTAAAATAATTGACATTCTATTTGTCAGACCTAAAAATGAAATATTGTTTTATGGATATAACGGGAGATATAATGGAAACTCTTCATCTTTGTATAGGTATTGCCTATCAAAAAAAAATCAATTAAGACCCATATGGTTATTAGACAAACAAGATCTTAATCAGTTTGGTAATAGCAAGAATTGTTTTTTACTCCCCTGTAAAAACTCTAATATATTGGATCATATTAAATTATTACTAAAAATTGCTCACGCAAGGGTTGTGGTTGTAGCAAGTGTCGGTGATTTGCGATTTTATTGCTCTCTTCTGTACTCTAAAAAACGCATAGAGGTTTTGTTGTTTCATGGCATAACAGTAAAAGCTATGGGTGTAATGGCTAAACATCTTACAAAAAAACAAAAAAATATATGGCGAACTCATCCAAGCAGGTTTGATCTTATATCTGTCTCATCTAGTGTTGAAAAATATTGGGTTTCTTCTGGTTTTAATATAAATCCAGATAAAGTTCAGATACTAGGCATGCAGCGCAATGATAAATTTAATATTAATTTGAGTAAAAATGAAAATCTAACAATAGATTCTTTATTTTCACAATTAGGCATTGACAGAAATAATATAGATATCGCAAAGTTCTCTTGTGTTTTATATGCGCCAACACATAGAGATCATTCATCTACTCAACAAATCACAATGCTTGAAAATATAGATAAATACAACATAAAGACATTAAATGAGTTTCTTAAAAGTGAGAATATTTTTTTGTTTTTGCGTGAGCATGCTATTTCTGATGTAAATAACTTAAACAATGATAACCAACTATTGGAAAGTAACATTATTAATTGCTCTGCATCAATAATTCCTAGTATAGAGAACTACTTACAATATTTCGATACAATAATTACTGACTATTCAGGAATCTATTTAGAGTATCTTAGCTCAAAAAAATCTCTTGCTTTTGCACTGTTTGATATAGACGACCAGAAAAGAAATAGAGGATTAATATTGCCTGATGAGATATTGTTTCCCGGATATGTTTTTTCTTCACAGCAAGAATTAATTTATTATCTGAAAAATAGGCCCGCCATTGATAAAGATTATCAGGCTCAAAGAAGTTTTTTAAATTCACTGTTGTTTGAAAAAGGGGGGGGAGGTGCATGCAAAAGAACATTATTAGAAATTAATAAGATAGGTGGCTTTTCTTAATTGAAAAATATTTATGAATAACAATGAGTGATTTATTAAGGAGGAAATATGTGTGCAATGCCTGTGTGTGAAAAAGACTATTTAACTGAAAGGGTAGTTGGATATTGGTCTGTGATTCCCAATGTACAAATACATGAGATTATGGGCATGGCAGGATATCAATTTGCTATTGTTGACCTTGAGCATGGTAGCTATTCATTTCAAGAGGCTCTAGAGTCTATTGTGGCAATTCAATTTGCAAATATGGATGCATATATTCGCCCATCAGGACATGATGAAAAAGAGATTTTACGTTGTTTGGAGTTAGGGGTTCAAGGAATATGCATTCCTCATGTGAAAAATAAAGATGAAGCAATAAAAGTTGTAAGTAGTTGCTATTACCCACCATTTGGGGTAAGAGGGGCTAGCGGATTTACACGATCTTCTCATTATGGAAATGGTAGCTTTAACGAACATTCAATTAAACAAAACTCTACAATTAATGTTGTTTTATTAATTGAATGTTTTTCAGCACTTGAGAATATAGAAGAAATAGCATCTGTACCAGGTGTAGATGGTATTTATTTCGGAACATACGATATTGCTAGCTCAATGGGAATTGAACAGCAAGACTCAAGGGTGGTGCAAAAAGCAATTAGTAATGCCATTGAAAGAATAGCAGGGTTATCAATATTTACTGGACAGGTTGCAGTAGATCATGAACAATATGCTAATTTAGATCCAAGAATAAAATTTGTTCCAATAGGTGTTGATTGCGGTATTTTCTTAAGAGGGGCGAAAGATAACTTAATGAAGAGTTTGTCATGAAGGTTTTATTGGTAGGGTATGGTTATTATGTTTTAGGTAATAAAGATGTTGAAGGAGGAACTGTTCTCCCCTCATTGTTTGGTTGGGCTATGAATAATTCAGACCAAGAATTAGTAATATCTATTTTGGTTAAGAATGATAAGTCAAAAGTAAGAGCAGAAAGTAGACTAAATGACTATTTAAGAAATAATATTTACATAAGTCATATTAATAATGTGGTATTAGATATGGTGACTTACTCTGAGGTGAGTGTTGATTCTGCATATGACGCAGGGATAATAGCGGTTCCAGAGATTGGACATGTTGATGTATTTGATTTTGTTTCAAAATATACTGATCATATAATGATAGTAAAACCAGTAGGGATAGATTGTAGTGATGTAGATGTAATTACTGAGCTAGCAGATACTAGAAAAATTGATTTATATGTTGATTTTCATAAAAGATTTGATGAGTCAAATATATTGTTAATTAACACTGTATCAGCTGATTCTGCAAAAAAAATGACTTTCAAGTTTTCATATGGGCAGAAAAGTGAAATGCCACTTAAATATTTTAGAGCATGGTCAGAATCATCTAATCCTTATCAATATTTGGCCCCACATTATATTGATATTATTGGTTGTGTTTTACGCCGCAGAATTAGCTTATTTCCAGAAATTGATATTAGTGGAAGCATTTCAGCGGATTATTTTGAGACTAATCAAAAGATTGCATCTTTAGTTGCAGCAAATTTAGTAATTAACGTTGGTGAGTTTTCTGTGCGAATAATATCGGATTGTAACTGGATGGAACCAAGTTGTAGCCCATTTAATAGTAGGCAGAGGATTGAATATTTATCTGAAAATTATCATTATATTTCTGAACAAGATAATAGAGGTCAGATGAATTTTACTAATTCTAATATGCAAATTCCTAATCCTCATTATATGGTCTATGATGATATATATGGTGCTGATGGTTACGGTAAAAGAATATATGAAAATTTCCTCAATGCCAAGTTAAATCGTTTTAATAAAGATCGATTACCAAACATATATCAATATCGGTTTGTATCAAAAATTATTGACTATGTAAATAAAGGGGTATCACAATAAATATAAATATAGATAGTGATGAAATTACAGATTTTTTTGAATCAGTATTGAGTCGTGAAGCGGTTGATAAACATGTTTCTAAGTGTGTTATTAAAGCTCTTGTTAACGCCTCACTATTTGGTATTGATTCTCATGGTGTAAATTTGTTTAAACACTATGTTGAGTGTATAGAATTTGGCAGAATCAAGCCAAACAATGAGCCATCATTTGAAAGTAGGGGTGCAGTTATTACATGTAATGGGAATAATACTTTTTCGCATTATGCTGCTAATAAACTAATTTCAAGGCTTGATAAAATTTCTTCAGAATTAGGGGTAGCTTTTGGATCAATTGTGAATACAGATCATATCGCAGCAGTTGGAATTCATGGGTTTAATGCCTTTCTTCCTGGAAAAATGATACTGGCCTTTACAAATGCTGATGCACTAGCCAATAGTCCCGATGGTTTATCGACTATTTTTGGAACTAATCCAATTAGTTTAGTTTATCGAAATACCAAGGAAGAGCTGCTCTATATTGACCTTGCAACCACTAAATTTTCAATGAATCGTGTTAAAAATCATCGTAGAGAAGATAAAAAATTACCACAGGGAGTTGCTCGGGATGCTAGTCGTGAAATAACTACAAATCCACACCATGCAAAAACGCTAGAACCAATAGGAGGTCACAAAGGTTTTGCTTTAGCATTTTTAGTTGAAATGTTGACATCTGGTGTCAATGCTAGAACACCATCTCATAGTATTACTCCTATGTATAGTAGTGACCTTTCTCTAGAAAGAGATCTAACACACTCTTTTATTGTAGTTGACCCTAGCTTTTTTGTAGCAAACAATCTTCCTGGTCAAGATCCATTTAGTGTTATTGAGTCAATTCGACAATCTTTATCTTCAGAGCAAGTAGAGTTAAGTCCGGGAAAGAAAGAAGCCAATACGTATAAAGTTAGATCCAAAGAAGGAATACCCGTTTTAGATGAAATATATGAAGGTTGGAAGGAGTTAGGGTTTAGAAATGGTTGATATACTTATTAGAATAAGAAATGAAGCAGAATGGTTAGTCCTTTTGCTTAACTCTATTCAATCTCAAGTTGATATAGATGTTAATACAATTTGTGTTTTGGATAATGGCTCTGAGGATGACGTTAGGTCGGTAATAAATTTTTTCCCAGATTTAAATGTTAGCTATCATAGCTATAGTAGAGATTATGTGCCTGGGCAGATGTTAAATTATGGAATTGAGCTACTTTTGGAGAAAGAGAATCCTGGCTCATGCGTTGTTATTGTAAGTGCGCATTGCTATATGAAAAACAATATATCATTAAGAAAGCTGATAGATCCTATTGAGAAATCTTCAGGCATTAGAGCATCTTTCGGCCGACAAGTTCCAATGAATATTTCTGATCCTCAAGCTATTCGAGATTTAACCTTAATGTATCCGAATGAATCTAGGGTGATTTCTGAAGTAGGTATTTTTAATAATGCTTTTAGTGCTATTTCTTATGAGGCATTATCTCAACATAAGTTTCATGAGGGAGCATCTAATCTTGAAGATGTTATATGGGCTGCTGAGGAGATAAATTTAGGATATAAAATATCATATCAAGCCGATGCAGAAGTTATACACTATCACGGTCCTCACCATAGCAATAATAATCGTAGGCTGCATGATACTGGAAAGGTTATAAAAGCTTTTGAAAATATTTTTCATACGCAGTTGCATGAACCATATATTTATTCAGAAATGATTGTCCCACTATTTTTTGGGGTACCTAGAGATAAAGCGTTATTTCAACATTTATATTCCTTACTTAATCACACTAAATGCTATTTAATTATTAACGAAAATGAGTCCATAGATAAAAGTTTGTTGCAAGATAATTTGGTCGTGATTAAACAACCAAAAGAATATCAGAATAAGGCATTATATGGAATGTTTGATTTTTTGGACGCAGAACTTATTAAATACAACGAATTTAGTCCATATTTGATAAGTTATGATAATAGTTTTAACTCAACATATCCAATAGTTGATCTAGAAAGAGCCTGCACTGCAATTAGAGAAGATTTTGGGCTGGTATACTGGCCAGTTTATTCGTCAACCGATATAGTTTTTAGTTTAATAAATAATGAAGTTTTCTCTAATCTGAATCTGACGGATATGGTTGACAATAAGTTGTCAAATTATGTTGTAGTAAGGGGTAATGGTTTTGTTATTAGTAGGAAAGTATTCAAAAAAGCTTCTCTAATTCATAAGTCGCCTAAGTTTATAGAGCTTGATTATGAAGGTTAATGCATTTATTGCAGTTAGAGGTGGATCAACTCGTGTCCCGTTTAAGAATTTTAGAATTATTAATGGTAAGCCCTTATATGAACACCTTACTGACGAATCATTAAAATGTAAAGAAATATCCAATTTGTTTATTAATACTGACACTAAATTTATTTTAAATTATGCAAAAGATAACTATGGAGATTGTTTAAATTACTATTTAAGGGATCCGTTGTTGGGCACATCAGACGCAACATTAGATGAGTATGTTTATGATTTCATGTTGAAATATCCATCTGATATTTGTATTTTTCTAAACCCTTGTAGTTTATTTTTAAAAGCTGAAACAATTGACAACGCAATTAGATATTTTATTAAAAATAATCTAGATTCGTGTGTTGCTAGTGAGGTTATACAAACACACTGTTTTTATAATAATCGGTCGGTAAATTTTAACTTTAACCAAAAACAACCCAGATCTCAAGACTTGGTGCCAATACACGCAATGACAAGTGGTTTTTTTATCTGGAATAATTTAACTTTTATTAGAGAGTATGAGTCAAGAGGTTCTGCTAATTTTTGTGGTAAGTTCGAATCATTTGGCGTATCACATATTGAAGCAATAGATATTGATGAAGAAAACGATATGCTTTTAGCTGAAGCCTACGCTCTTTTACTTAAAAAAGATAGGGTTATACGCTATCCAGATGTTGTAGAAAAAGCTATCAAAAATAAAGTGTTAAGAATGAACTAAAGAATGAGTAATATCAGCATGTCATATATGAAATGCTAGTCAAAGTTTTTGAAAATGTCAATTGTACTTAAGGCAATAAAAAGCTAATAAAGGTTATTAGAGAGCAGGAGATGTTTAATTTTTAATGAAAGTATTTCAGACAAACCCAAGACTAGTATTTCTTTCTGATGATAAAGTCTATAAGTTTTTTAATTCTCAACATGAGTGCGATGATGAAGTTAAATTAATACAATCATCTCCCATGGTAAATTTCTATGATGCTGAGTCTGGCTTTACAATGAGGTTTGTTGAAATTGTAGAATTCGGCGATTTTTTTTATACCATGAAAGCGATAAAGGGCGAGAAACTCACATTATTGTGTGATCCTTGTGCATACAAATATGCAGGTATTTGGCTTAGGTGTTTTCATAATCTTACATATAAAGATCATATAAAGACAGCTTGTTTATTTGGAGATTATTCAATAGATCATATTTATATAGACAATGTTAATAAGGTCGTTTCCACAATAGACCCCGGCATTAGTTTTGGAAATGTTGGAAAGGTTGAGATAGATTTATCTAGGTTTATTGTTAGCATTTTTCAGACAAAAAGTATCAATATCTCTAGAATGGCACAGCAAATATCTGAATTTTTTGATGGGTACGGTGTGAAAAAAATTGATTTTGGTATTTTAACAAAACTAATAAGCTCCAGAATATCAAAGAATTTTGAAAAAAGAATAAAATTAGGTACTGGATTGAGACGATTTTTTTCAGCTTATTTTTGGTTAGTAAATTCAACTATTAAATATTATTTTATCAATAGAAGCTTAAAAAAGAAAATTAAGAATGAGCATTAAGGTTTTTGTATTCATAGACAGTATTAGGCCCGATGAAAATTGGCTAGGGCTTGTGCAAATTTTTCAGAACTCTAGCATTGCAAGTCATATTACTATTGTTGGTAGTATTGAAAAAAAGTACTATAAGTATTTATCTTCCAATATTTTAATTATTGAAAAGGTTAAAGCTAAGGATATACGTAAAGGCACTATTGTTTTTGGTATGCCGTCAAAGTACTTTTTACTAAAAATTATTAATATTGTTTTTTATAAAAGTATTTTTATAAATATCGGCCCTGGAAAGATTACAAAAGCTATTGGCATTCATAAACACCCTGAAAAGAAAACTAAAAATAAAATATTTGAGTTTGTCAAGTATTTAATGCCACATAATTATTATTTAGCTGCAGATTTTGAGGATGCAATGTATCTTGCAACAGCATATGGTAGGGATATAAATTTTTATTTACCTATTGGCCTGCCTAAGAGTGTACATATTGCATTGGAATTCTCACAAAGAAGAGAAAAAACAAAAACAGGGGTTCTGTTTGTTCCAACTCATAGGTGGGAGGGCGAGGTTTCTGTCATTAGCAAGTGGTTGGCTAGTGATGTATTTGTTAATAAGTTAAACAGAGATTACGATATTTTTTATAACAATCACCCTGATGAAGATAACTGGGAGGTGCATGAATCAGTTATAAGAACTAGAGAATTAAACAACTCTTTTTGGAGAGATGTAGATATATTGGTAACAGACTACTCTTCAATTGCTCATGATTTTATTTCAGCTGGCGGTGAGTGTGTGATAAATGTAACATCAGATTTAGCAGAGTTTGAAGAGCATCAAGGGAAAAGTCCACTTTCTTTTGATAGACAATTTCCAGGGATTGTGTGTGACTCACAAGAAGAATTAATAAAAGCTCTTAACAACGCTACTCTCAGCAAAAAAGAGATTGATGTTGCAAATTTTTCAGATTTATGGGTCCGAAGAATATTAAGCTTTAGAAAAAAATAGTGTCAATATTAGAGGCGATTCTGTTTTTAGCTTTTGTACCTATAGTTATATTTGCATATGTAAATAAATATCAAACTCTGGATAATGCTGTTATGTATTCTATAATTATACTGTTATGTATTGCTTCTGCATTCCAGTATTTTATTTGGGATCCTGTTGATTATAGTCAATACAAAATTATATTTCAGAAGTACCCAGATGGATTTTCGTCCATTTACACACAAGGGCATGAACCGGGGTTCAACTTTTTTACCTGGTTATTTAAATCATTAAATTTTAGCTTCGAGTCATTCATTTTTTTTATAGTGCTTGTTTCATTTTATGGAATTGTGCATATATCAAAACTATTTAATAAAGATAAATTATTGATTTTTCTTTCAATAATTACATTAGTTGTTTCTTTTAATTTATTTTTTAACCTGTATAGACAGGCTATATCTGCCTCACTACTGCTGATTGCTTTGATGCATAATGGGCACATTATAAAAAGAGTGTTAATTGTGATGTTGGCAACACTTTTTCATATTTCTGCAATAATACTTTTTCCATATTTTATTGTACAGAATCGCAAATCTCCAGTATTTTTGATTGCTAGCATGACGCTGTCATTACTTTTATTTTTTATTGGAATAGATGATGTTATATTTTATGTTGTTAGTTTGATGTCATCATTCACAGATAATATTCCATACTCGTCTTTTGCGCGAGTGGAGGGGAATGTGTTTTCAAGTGACAAGGTGCAGTACGCATATAGGTCATACTACTTTCTTAGTATATTTCTTATTGTATTATTTGCCTTTAATCACAAGAAAGGAGTAGAAAAAATAAAGCATATTTCTTCAGAAATACAATGGAGATTGATTAATTTCCTTGCTTATGGTGTAATAATTTATAGTGCTACTTATAGTATTGGCGCCTTATCTCGTTTAGGCATATATTTTTATATAATAATACCAATAATTTTGTTTTTAGTATCGAGATTATTTTTTAATTATAGTGCTGCAAAAATACTTTTAGTTTGCTTTTCTTGTTTTGGTTTATTTGGTTTATTCTTAGTAAAGAATATCTATTTAACTTGAATTAAATATTTTTTATATTATTGATGATATTTGTATTCATATGGATCTTAAAAGGAGTAAATTATTTTTTCGATAACTAGGAGGAAGTTTTTTATAGCGTTTAAAGAATGCTGGTTTGTTAATAATTTCAGCCAGCTAAGCCCATCATTTTTAAAGGTTTGTATTCATTCATTAGTACCTCAAAGAGGGTGCCTCAAGAAAAAGAAAGTCCAAACCGTTGTTATCGATCTTTTTAAAGACGACAGGTGTATTTTTAACGAAATTAAAAAAAAGACTCGATACGATATTAGAAGATCCAACGAGAGAGATAATGTTGCGTTAGTGTGGGCTGATCCTATTGACAACGCAACTATTAATGATTTTTGCCTGCTATATGACTCTTTTGCAAAAAGCATAGGTATTAATAACGCTAATAAAGAAAAAATGATCGCTTATAGAGATGGCAACAACTTGGCTTTTACAAAAGCTATTGATGGTAACGGCAGAGTGATCTGTATGCACGCGCTCATTTTTGATGACAGTAGGGCAAGACTATTGTATTCGTATTCAGTTTTTAGAGGGCTTGATAAAAACACCCGGGATATTTCTGGCAGGGCCAATAAATCTTTGCATTGGTTTGATATTATCCAATTTAAAAAAAGAAGTCTCAAGTGTTATGATTTTGGCGGTATTAGTTTAAAGGGTGAAACTGAGAATATTGATAAATTTAAAATGGCATTTGGTGGCGAAGTTATCACCGAATACAATACAATTTGTTTGGATTTTTTTTGGTGGGCTAAATAAGTGGCAAAGTATTTATTGCGTCTTGACGATGCGCATCCGAAAATGGATGTCAAAAATTGGAACAGGTTGG
>Ga0066376_10005557_pt1 | contig 10651 bp, 9 predicted proteins | sample Knorr_S15_td_Bot_FD_77009 | JGI IMG/M metagenome (GOLD analysis project Ga0066376, IMG submission 77009) | Marine microbial communities from Southern Atlantic Ocean transect - Knorr_S15_td_Bottom_ad_5009_LV_A | ecosystem: Environmental > Aquatic > Marine > Oceanic | place: Southern Atlantic... | reverse complement strand
CGTCAACACGATGGTGACCTGTGCGCTTGTTTCAACGGGCCTCGACAAATGTGAGGCACGACTGATCTGCGATCCGAGCCTTGATTGCGCGGTCGCAGAAGTGGAAGCATGGGGCGAAGACGGTGGCTTGATCCGCACCGAAAAACGCCAACCCGCAGTCGGCGTCTCCGGCACCGAAATGCTGAACTCAACCTGGTTCTCAATCGAACGAGCTACCGGCGGTCAAGCTACGGTTCTCGAACTTGTCTAGTTACGATCTGATATGAAACTCACGCATAACATTCTTGTATGGACGATACTAATTTTGGGATTGGTTGGATTGACGATTGGCGTGCGTGGTATTTTTCTCGGCATGCCTGGTGTTCCTATTTTGGATGCGTGGTATATTTATGATCAAATATCTGACCAAGGTTTTTCTTTATATTTGGGTTGGCTTCCTTATGAGGACCATCGCCCAATCGTGCCAACAATTTTGGTGCAAGGCGCCTTAATGTTCAGCGAATTTTGGGCGTGGTCGGCATATTTTCCACAACTCATCTCTCTGGCAGCAGTATTAGTTCTATTCGCAACAATTTTTTACACTGTTTTAAAATTCGAAAGTCGGAATCGGCTCGAGATTTTTGCGCTATTTATTTTAGTTTTATTTACTGCGTTTCACCCTTTTCATATAGCCTCTTTGCTCGCTGTATTCAGGACATGGGTCGCGTTAAGTTTATTTTTCTCTGTCTTCTCCAGTATCTGTTTCTATCTTGCATACTGTAGTTCGGTTGAGCAAAGGCGGCCTCTATATTTTTTGGCGAGTTTGACACTTGCGATTCTCGCCTCCGCGACCGGGGCATCCGGTTTGTTGGTGTGGGGTGTCATCTTGCTCGTGGCAATTGCGCTTAGGATTAACTTCAAACACCTGATTGCGATTATTGTCGTAGCTGTCTCAACAGTCGTTGCCTTTCGAACACGATCCGATATCGGTTTTGTCGAAGATGGGGGCCTGGCCTGGATTTTTCACCCGTTTGATTATCTTCTTGAACTGACTTATTTTTTTGGTTCGGTTATCGGCAGAGGACTCTTCATTCAGCCGTTTTCAGAATATTCCATAGCCGCCTCAATTGTTGTTGGAACCGTAGTTTTGGCTGCTTCGCTAACATTCGTTATTCGAAGTTTGCTGAACGAACGAGAATTGGATTTATCGTCGATTGGATTATTTTCGGTTGTCACATTCGGGTTAGGTTGGGGATCAATCTACATTTTAAAACATGGTGCTGTGCCGCCCAATCCGCCAAATTGGATTGCAGCAGGAGATTATGGTGCCAGGATCAGAGGTGCCGTTCGACAGTATGCCGATGATCATTGAAAGAGATGGTAAATTGGTTGGTTATGGTGTTTTGCATGAAGCGCTTTCTTTGAAATTAAATTCGTCCGGGCGAAATACCGATGTGAGGAATTGGGTAATTCCAACTGCCAATTCCACCAACACTGATCAATATAGCATCGTGTTGGTTTCTTCGGACCTTTCTTCAGTTTGCAAATTGAATTCCTAAATATGGCTTTTTAGATTTATGCTCGCCGCTGATATTTAATACAACGATACCCATTGACCTAAAAATCAAACGATCCTAACATTAGGATAAATAGCCAGTTGAGCTATGGGCGAAAACGCTAAGGTAGGGCAATGGTCACTCGAAGCGATAGCGAAGTTCTGACGCGCGTTGGTCCGGATACGCCGATGGGTAAACTCATGCGCCGCTATTGGATACCCGCCGCCAAATCTTCTGAACTCATTTCTGATGGTGATCCGGTCCGTTTGATGTTGCTTGGCGAAAAGCTGATTGGCTTTAGGGACACGTCCGGCAAAGTCGGCATTATGGACCATCGCTGTCCGCATCGTTGCTCCTCATTGTTTTTTGGCCGCAATGAAGAAGGCGGCATTCGCTGTGCTTATCATGGCTGGAAATATGATGCAGAAGGTAACTGCGTCGACATGCCCAATATTCCGGCAGAGCATGATTTGAAAGATAAGGTTCACACCAAGGCTTACAAAACAGAAGAGCGCAACGGACTGATCTGGGTCTTTATGGGCGATCAGGATCAGGAAAATATTCCGCCGTTGCCCGGCCTGGAGCCTGCGCTCCTCGAAGAAGGCGAGGTGCGCTTTATTTTTGCACAGCGCGAATGCAATTGGCTGCAAGCGCTCGAAGGCGATATCGACACTTCGCATTTTAGCTGGCTACACGCTGGCAGCATCGAACTGGATCAAGTGCCGGAAGATAACCCGGGGAAGTATCAGCTTACCAACCGAGCACCCGACTATCATGTTGCTGATACCGATTGGGGAACCATGTATGGTGCCTACCGCGAAACCGATAATCCGGACGAGCTTTACTGGCGGGTTGCGCAGTTCCTTTTCCCTTTTTGGACAATGCCGCCCGATGGAGATTTCACCGAACACATAATCGCCCGAGCCTGGGTGCCGATGGATGATGAACATACGATGTTTGTCCATATTTCCTGGATGAAGAATGCGCAAGGTTTGCGTGTTGATAAAAACGGTGAGCCATTACCCGGTATTAAACTCGGCATGGATTTTGAGCCCAATGATACGTCCTGGCATGGACGTTGGCGCTTGGCGGCAAATAAATCTAACGATTATAAAATTGATCGGGAGGCCCAGCGAACCAGCTCCTTCACCGGTATCACCGGCATTCATTTGCAGGATCAGGCGATCACCGAAAGCATGGGGGCGATTACGGATCATGATTTCGAACATCTTGCGCCGAGTGACCGAATGATCACGCAGACACGCAAAACCCTGATCAATGCGGCGAGAGCCTTGGATAAAGAGGGCGCTGCACCGCCTGGGTCCGACGATACTGATATATTCTTGCAGGCTCGGTCCGGAGATTTCCTGGCAAATCGCGAGGTCGACTGGCGAGATGCTTATGATGCACAAATGCGGCTTTCGAGCGATCCAACCGGCCGCCTCAATGCCGCTGAGTAAATTATTTTAAATTAGTATAATTCTAACTATTGACTTAAATTTGTAACAGTCCTAACGTTAGGATAATTAAAAGAAAACATAATCTTTGTTAAATTAGGGATAGCAGGGTGACTCAAGTTCAAGCGCGAAAGCGTCAAAATCATAATCCACCAATTGCTCATTTGCGCCAATCTGTAACCAATGCAGACGCGCTGGTTGCCCAAATTCGTGATGGCATACTTGATGGCGAAATTAGGCCGGGTGATTTTTTAGGCTCTGAGCGTGATATTTCCGAAAATTTTAATGTCAGCCGTAACACTGCGCGAGAGGCATTGCGGTCGTTGGCAGCTTTGGGTGCAGTTGAAATAAAGGTCGGTGTCAAAGGCGGCGCTACGATTGCTCAAGGTGATGTTGTCGCGATAGGTGAGGCTTTGGCAATTCAGCATTGCTTGGCGGAAGTTCCTGAAGATGAAGTGCTGGAAATTCAGTCAGTCCTTGAAGGACTGGCGGCAGAGCGGGCAGCGGAGCACGCAACTCCCCAAGATATTGAACGGCTTGAAGAGTTACTTGAGGAAGCAAAAAGGCTGGTGGATGATCCGGTTGCTTTCACTAACTCCAGCCGGGAATTTCACTCGGCGATTGCCGATGCCGCGCACAGTCAAGCGTTGAGCATGCAGCTTCATAGTTTGCGCTACGTTATTTGGCCGCCTCACAACACAATGCCTTATCCTAAAGTCGCTGGAAATGTGCTGAAGTCTCATCGTGCGTTATTGGATATTATCAAAGAACAAAACGCTGCCGGGGCGCATGAGTTTATGCGTGATCACATAGAACACATTCGAAATACGCATCGTAAAATTAGAGAAAATGGGCGTTTGGAAAATGCTATCTGCTGCTGAATATATCAGCCAATAAAAATAACGAGTTTAAAATTTAACCGTAACTTTTCCTATACAGGGAGGAAAACATGACTAAAGCTAAGTTAACTAAATTAGCGTTAACGGCATTGGCGACGGGATTGATTGCAAGCCCGGCAATGGCGCAAAAATCAAAAGATACGCTCCGCATCGGATACTACGATCCGATTTCCATTGTTGATGCGACCCATGATCCGAAGCCGGAAACAGGTTTTTTGTCTCGCGCGGTTTATGACAATTTGTTGGCGTATGATCGGAAGAATGACAAGTTCCGACCCTCTCTCGCAAAGTCCTGGAAACGGATTGATGCGAAGACGCTCGAATTTAAACTTCGGGAAGACGTAAAGTTCCACGATGGCTCTGAGTTCGATGCTGACGATGTGGTCTATACGATAAATTGGTTTGCCAATCCAAAGGTTAGGTTCCGCATTAAATCCCGCTATCTGTGGATTAAAAATGCAGAAAAAATCGACAAATATACAGTTCGCATCCACTCCAAACGACCCGCCGCTGTTGCTTTGGCGCGGTTTGCCATTTCAACGCCGATTTATCCGTCAGATGTTCACGGCGCTTTAAAAGTCAAAAGCACCTTTGGTAAAAAAGGCATCGGTACCGGCCCGTATATGGTTGAGTCCGTCGATCCTAACAAAGGCGTTGTTCTCGTGAAAAATCCGAACTTCAAACATGGCGGTCCTTGGCGGCCGGCGGCCAGGATTGGTCGTATTCATGTGCTGCCGATGCCGGATGTACAAACTCAGACAGCTCAGTTGCTGACCGGTGGTCTTGATGTCATGTACCGGGTGCCGAAAGATCAGCTGGAAGCGCTTAGAAGCAACCCGGCACTGACGGTGACCACGCAAAAAGGACAATTGTTTTATTACATCGCGATCGACTCGATTGGTAAGTCAGGTCATCCAGCCCTTAAGGACAAACGCGTTCGCAAAGCCATCATGATGGCGATCAATCGGGATCAGATTAAAAAAACGCTGATTCCAGGTGGCAATAGCATGAAACAAATGGATGCCATGTGTCAAAAGTGGCAACGTGGATGTGGTTTCACGACGAAGCCGCCGGCATATGATCCAGCTGCTGCTAAAAAACTATTAGCCGAAGCAGGTTTCCCGAACGGTTTTGAGGTAAACATCACCTCAACATTACCGCGCATTATTCCTGTGGCCGTTTCTGGTGATCTTCGAAAAATCGGCATTAAAGCAACTGTCTCTAAGCTTACCTTCGGCGCGTACCGCAAAAAACAACGTCAGGGCAAAATTCAAATCCTGGTCAACCAATGGGCTTCGGGCGGTATCCCGGACGTTCAATCGACCGCGACGTTTTTCCATGGCAAAAGCCCTCGGAATTATTATGGCGATAAAGTCATCTCCAAAACAATTCCGAAAGCCGAAGCCGCGTTTGATGATGCCGTACGGCGTAAGACCTATGCGACATTGTTTGATCGCAACAATACGGAGGCTTACATGATGCCGATCACGCCGAACCCTCCGACTTTCCTTCACACCAAAGATTTGGTGATTGATGGCGGCGAGATTGAAACTTTCGGTACATCACCCGTTCATATGTACTGGAAATAAACGAGTTTGTGCCGGGAGGGCGAATGACAAGATATGTCCTTCCCGGCATTAATTTTATTACGAGGATTGAAGAATGGCAGAGATCGTCCTGGGAATAGGCACGGCGCATGGACCACTTTTATCCACGCCGCCGGATAAATGGGATTTGCGCGCAGAGGCTGATCGAATGAACTCGGCCCATGCGTTCAGAGGTGGCACTTATACTTATGAAGAACTCTACGAATTGCGCAAAGATGAAAATCTAGCTGAACAAAATGCGCTTGAAGTCCGCACTGAATATCACGCTCGATGCCAGACACAGCTCGATTTTCTTTCAAAAAAAGTAGCTGAAATCGATCCCGATATTTTGCTGATCGTTGGTGATGACCAGCGCGAATGGTTTCAAGAAGACATCCAGCCGGCATTTTCAGTGTATTACGGCGACGAAGTCGTCAATACGGCCTTCGATGAAGAAAAGGCCAACCAAATGAAACCCGGCCTAATTTATAGCGCCCGCGCAACTCACCCGAACGAAGATCAGGTGTATCCCTGTGACGCTGGTCTCGCGAGTAAAATCATCGAGCAAGCCATCGAAGAGGAATTTGATGTTTCGGCATCAAAATCTCCGCCGCCCGGTCCGAACGGTCCAAAAGGGATTGGCCACGCCGTTGGTTTTGTCTATCGGCGTATTTTAAATGATCAGCCAATTCCCCTGGTGCCGATTTTAATTAACACGTTTTTCCCGCCCAATCAGGTGAAACCAAAACGCTGTTATGAATTTGGTCAAATGATAGGCCGGGCAATAAACGACTGGGATAGCGATAAAAAAGTTGCCGTCTGCGCGTCCGGCGGCGTCAGTCATTTTGTCATTGATGAAGATTTTGATCACCGTATTTTGGGTGCCATGCAAAAAGGTGATGTTGAGACGATGATCAATGAGCCAAACAATATGTTCCGCTCAGGTACCTCTGAAACCAAAAACTGGATCGTTACGGCAGGAATTTTGTCGCAAACTGAATTCGCCATGGAATTGCTCGACTATGTGCCGTGCTATCGCTCAGATGCCGGCACCGGGAACGCGATGGCTTTTGCGACCTGGACCTAAGGTTGAAAAAACGAAATGTTGTCGCAGGAAGATAATGAACTTTTAACCAAAGTTGGTTCTGGAACGCCAATGGGTGAATTGTTGCGCCGCTTTTGGACACCTGCATTCTTGTCTGAAGAATTACCCACGCCCGATTGCGATCCCGTGAGCCTGCGTCTGTTGGGTGAAGACCTCGTTGGTTTTCGAGATAGCGACGGCAACATTGGTGTTCTTGAGGCCTATTGTGCCCATCGACGTGTGCATCTGTATTATGGCCGCAATGAAGAATGCGGGCTGAGATGCGTCTATCATGGCTGGAAATATGACGTTAATGGCAATTGCGTTGATATGCCCTCCGAGCCTGACCAGACCAATTTTAAAAACAAAGTGAAGTTGACTTCTTACCCAACCGTCGAGCGCGGCGGCGTGATCTATATCTATATGGGACCGGCGGAGCTCAAACCGGAACCGCCAGAGCTGGAATGGTCCTACCTGCCAGAAGTCCAACGCACAGCGACGAAGCGCCTACAGCAAAACAATTGGGCGCAAGCGGTCGAAGGGGGTATCGATTCCAGTCATATTTCATTTTTGCATAACCGCACAATCGGACAGTCGGTCAACAAAGACTCGCCGATCCCGCGTAATAAATACCATGGCCAGGACCGCCACCCGGTTTTTGAAATTGAAGAAGTTGACTATGGTTTGAGGATTGCCGCCCGGCGCAATGCTGAGCCTGGCAAACATTACTGGCGCATCACCCAATTCCTATTTCCATATTATACGATGATACCGCCAGTTGGTAATTTTGAGACTTCCAAGGGTCAGCCTTATGCTGGTCACGCCTGGGTGCCAATCGATGATGAAAACACCTGGACCTGGTCGTTTGGCGCTAATCCGACACGCGCCTACACAGAAGAGGAACGTGAATTTGCCGGTGGCAAAAATGGTATGTGGGGGCCGATTGATGAGAAGTACCATCCGCTTCAAAATCGCAGCAACAATTACCTGATCGACAGAGAGGTCCAGCGTACGCAAAGTTTCACCGGCATCAATGGTATTCCAAACCAGGACGCTGCCGTGCAGGAAAGCATGGGGCCGATTGTTGATCGCTCCAAAGAAAGATTGGGGACATCAGATACCGCAATTATTGTTTTTCGGAAAAGCATGATCCGATTGGCAAAAGATTTAGCAGAGGGCAAAGAACCCATCGCTGCCTCCGATGGAGATTTATATAATGTGCGCTCTGTATCGATTTTGCTCGACGAAGGTGTGGCCTTTGCTGATGGCGCCGAGCATTTATTTCCGGGCGGGGACATCCGCTCGGCAGCTGAATAAGTTTTATGTAGGAGAAATAAAATGAACAAATTTAACATTCGGCCGCATATGCGGTTGCAGGAATGGGTCGCCGAAGAAAAAGGCTACTTTGAAGATGAAGGTCTCGACTACATTTTTACCAAAAATAAAACACCGATGAAGGCTGTTGGCACCGGCCAGGAAAATAAAAAAGGAGCCTATCAAACATTTGAAGATGGCCGTGATGCGGATGTTAGCTGTGCCTGTCATTGGACCGTCAATATGGCGGCATCAGCGGGTCATGGGCAACTTTGGGGAGAGGCCTATTCTGTCACACCTTCCGGTATTTTTGTTGCGCCGGAATCTGATATCGAGAAGCCGGAAGATCTTGCCAATGTACCGGTGACGGTTGGCTATCAATCCGGCAGTCATTATTCAACCATCCAAGGGTTGGAGCCTTTCTTAAAAACCGATGAAATCAATCTTCATTTTGGCGGGTTGTTGATGGGGCGTCTCAATTTATTGGTTGATCGCGAAGTGCCGGCGGGTAATGCCTTTGGTGCGCCGATGTATATTCTCGAGCAGCTTGGCTTTAGAAAAATTCTGGATACTACATTTATGATCGCGACCATGGTGCCGCCAAATGTAAACCGAGATGATGTTGTTAAATATTTCAAAGCGCTAAAGCGGGCGCAGGCTGACATCGATTTGAGGCATGATCTTTATACCCATTACTTCCTCAATGAACTGCCGGATCGTTATAAAGACGTCGCTGATACAAGGCGCTTTGGCCCCGGTGAACGCATCGTGTTTGAACCTTATTCACAGGAATTATTCGACGGCACGCGAGAGTGGGTTATTGAAAGAGATATTTTCCCAGAAGATAAAATAGGTGCCGAAGATTATGACCATGCCGTCGTAACCGCAGCCTGATTTTGAGCACGTAAAATGGACACCGTTGAGTTCCTGGAGGAAAGTTAAAATAATAAGGTGCCGCGGTAAGGGGGAGGTAATATGGAAAATGTAAATCGCCTTGATGCGGCAGGCGTGCGATCGAAAGTATCTCACCCAATTGTAGATGGCGACGGGCATATTTTAGAGGCCCGACTGACAATCCTGGATTACGTTAAAAAGATTGCCGGGCCAGAAGTTGCGCTCCGCTACGAGAATATGGAGTCGCCTTGGAAACACCAAGACGTACGGCAAATTTTCTGGGGCATGCCGTCTGGTCCTCATTCGCTCGACCGGGCTACAGCGATGTTGCCAAAGCTTTATCGCGAGCGGCTGGATGAAGCGGGCATTGATGTGGGGATTGTTTATTCAACGGCCTGCTTACCCCTAATGCACGTTCGAGATGACGAAATGCGCCAAGTCGGCCACCGCGCGCTTAACACGATGCTGGCAGACATTTTCAGTGAAGTTGGTGATCGTTTGATCCCAAATTGTGTCATTCCCATGTTTTCACCGGAGGAAGCACTGGCGGAACTGGATTACGCTGTCGGCGAATTGGGGTTTAAGGCAGCGACATTTGGCACCGAGGTTCGGCTGCCGGTACCCGAAATTGAAAAGCAAGCACCTGAGCTCGGAAAATATACCGAACGCGTTTATCCCGTTGCGCTCGATGCTCTCCATGATTATGACCCTGTCTGGCAGCGCTGTATTGATTTGAAAGTACCGGTTGGCTGTCATACCGCGGCGAGGGGAGGCGGTAGCCGCCATTCTTCACCATCAAATTTTGTTTTCAATCATCTCGGCGGGTTTTCGACAGCAGGTGATTTTTTCTGCCGGGCAATATTTATGGATGGCGTTACGCGCCGTTTTCCGGGGCTAAATTTTGCTTTCCTTGAAGGCGGTGTTGGTTGGGCAGTGCAGCTTTACAATGATCTGTTTGAGCATTGGGAGAAACGAAATCTTGATTTCATGACTAAAAATCTTGACCCGGCGAAATTAGATGGCGATCTCATTCGCGAGATGGCCGACAAATACGGCGGTGGCATTTTGACAGGTGATGCTTTGATGGGCGAGCGGGCGACCAATCCTATGGGCGGTATTGTTAAGGGCGATGTTGAACTTGATGAGTTTCGAAGATGCGAGATCAGCAAAAAAGAAGACATTCGCGATCTTTTTGTTGAGCCGTTTTACTTTGGCTGCGAGGCTGATGACGCTATGAACACTATTGCCTTCAACACCAAAATCAATCACTACGGGGCCAAGCTTAAAGCCTTTTTTGGCTCGGATATTGGTCATTGGGACGTTGAGGATATTCGAGATTGCGTGCCGGATGCGTATAAAAATGTCGAAAAAGAGCTTTTCACGGACCAAGATTTCGAGGACTTTATGTTCACGAACCCCGTTAGTCTATATACGAAACAAAACCCGGATTTTTTCAAGGGTACAATCATTGAAAATCGGGTAAACCAGTTGGTCGTAGAGAAAACTCAAGCGGCCTAATTGATCTAATATTTGGGAATGTTTATTGGCTGGACTAAGATCCTTTGGCGGCGTTGGGCGCGCTTTACAAGACCGCAACTATCGCCGTTATTGGTTTGGGCTCGCAGCTTCGACAGTCGGATTTTGGATGTTTCGGGTTGGTCTAGGCTGGCTTACCTGGGAACTCACAAAATCTCCAACTTGGCTGGGTGTCATGGCGTTTGCTTCCCTGGTTCCCATTCTAATTTTTGGACCGATTGCCGGTGCGTTGGCAGACCGCGTTGGTCATACACGCGTCGCGATGGTTTCGATGGTTTTCGCCTGTTCCAATGCTTTGGCGATGGCCTATCTCATCTATGCAGATCTGATGACCGTCTATGTGTTG
>Ga0066376_10005556_pt1 | contig 10656 bp, 9 predicted proteins | sample Knorr_S15_td_Bot_FD_77009 | JGI IMG/M metagenome (GOLD analysis project Ga0066376, IMG submission 77009) | Marine microbial communities from Southern Atlantic Ocean transect - Knorr_S15_td_Bottom_ad_5009_LV_A | ecosystem: Environmental > Aquatic > Marine > Oceanic | place: Southern Atlantic... | reverse complement strand
TTTCTGTTGCTGCGGTATATTGTATGGTCGGCTTGCGGAAGTATTTGAACCCTGGTGTTTAACTCCATTTAATATCATTTATCAGACTAAATACAATATATAGATGTTGATAATTGACTGAAAACAATAAGGTTTTATATCATAATTCATAAATCACAATTGCTGATCCCTGCGGGCTCCAGCGAGCGCTGCGCGGTTCCACAATTGGTATAAACAGAAAGGTCTCTCATGTCTATTCCTACGCTCACCAATATCGATGTCCGCAGCAAACGGGTGCTCATGCGCGTGGACTACAATGTGCCCATCGATGATCAGGGCCATATAATCGATGACACACGTATCAAAGCATCCTTGCCTACACTTAAACATATCCTCGATCAGGGCGGACGCGCTATTCTGATGTCCCATCTGGGGCGTCCGAAAGGCCTCGTTGAATCTTTGCGACTGAAACCGGTGGCAGAGCGCCTGGCGGCGTTGCTCGGCGCCCATGTACACTATGCGACAGATTCAATAGGTGAAGGGGTGGAGCAGCAGGTAGCGCAGTTAAAAAATGGGGCATGTCTACTTCTGGAAAATATCCGGTTTTATGCAGAAGAAACAAACAATGATGAGACTTTTGCGCGGACCCTGGCTCAATTCGGCGAGGTATATGTAAATGATGCGTTCGGCACCGCCCATCGGGCGCACGCATCCACCGAAGGCGTGACGCATTTTATCCCCATCCGTGCAGCCGGGTTTCTGATGAAAAAGGAGCTGGATTATCTAGCGGGCGCCGTGAGTGATCCGAAAAGACCGTTTGTTGTCATTCTCGGTGGGGCGAAGGTATCGGATAAAATCGCCGTAACCCAACGGTTGATCGAAATCGCCGATACTCTGATCATCGGTGGTGGGATGGCCTATACTTTTCTTAAAAGCCAGGGGGGAAATATCGGTCATTCGCTATTAGACGAAGAAAATTTGAGCTTTGCTGCGGAGATGATCAACAAGGCGAAGACTGAGAATAAATCTCTGCTGTTACCCATAGACCACGTGATCGCTGAAAAGTTTGATCCGGAGGATACACGAATCACCTCTCAGGTGCCCGATGGATGGATGGGTCTGGATATAGGCCCTGAAACACGGGATCAATTCGTCGAGGCCATTGAACAGGCCGGAACGATTCTCTGGAATGGTCCGATGGGGGTCTTTGAAAACGCCGCATTTTCCGGCGGGACCGCACAGGTAGGTCAAGCCGTAGCCCAAGCAACCGACCACGGCGCCGTATCGATTATAGGTGGGGGAGATACGGCGGCCGCAGTCAATCTGCTCGGGCTGAAATCACGTATGAGTCATATATCCACCGGCGGCGGCGCTTCATTAGAATTGCTCGAAGGCCGCGATTTGCCGGGGGTGAAAGCGTTAGAATAGTGGAATATCGGAACTAACTCACCGGCCCCGCGATTGGTCCAACCATTGTAGTCTTACCGCGGAAATCGGTGACCCGGATTTTTATATCGCCGTTTTGTTTGGGCGTATCGCTTGTCAGAATCAGGCGTAAACGACGAAATTGTGTCGCGCGATCGCCGAAGATGGTCCCTTCCAGAGAGACTCTGATTCCTTCAGATGTATGCTCCGTTGAAATTCTGATCTCTTCCGGCAGGGCGAGCACTTCAACCCCTTCAAGCGCCGGTGAAACGAATTCGATAACCGTCAGATTTTCCATGTGACTGGACTGAACGGTATAGACCCAATTGGGCGGTCCGGCCGGTAAAACGGTAACTGAAATCAGGTCCCTGGATGCATTGAGCGTCGGTTGCCGGGCGCAACCGGTCATGATGACAATCATCAGGGCGATCATGAGCGTACCGGTACCGATTGTTCGAGTATAGCTAAATATGGAAGACATGATGATACCTCGTGTTTAATTTGATGGGCTCAACATGATACGTGGATTTTTATGTTTTTTTTCAGCTTAGCTGTTTTGCATAGGCCGTTTCCGGGTTTATTGAAGGTTCCCCGCAGCAGGCTACGGGGAATTCGCATCGCCATGCTGTTCATCCTCGTTAACCTTTCCTACACCTTGTAAGACGCAAAACAACCCTCATGGTTCCACAGGGGACAGCAGGTACACTGGTTCCAGTGATTTTCCATGTCGCTTGATGGGATGTTTCAGCCGCAGTCCAAAGACGCTGGTTCCCGGCTTTCGCCGGGATGATACACTGGTGGAAACACTAAACACATACGGCAACATGTTGCGTCTCTACAGGGCTTTGCCTCGCATGGCTTCCAGAAAACTCTGGGCTGACCGGGAAAGATATCGTCCCTTTTTGTATATCGCCCCCATCTTCTGACGCGGGCGACCTTGAAAATCGCTGATCTTCACCTGAGCCAGGACACCGTTTTCGATCTCTTCCGAAATAGCGATAGACGGAACAATAGACAAGCCTGCGTCGATACGTACAAAGCGTTTAATGACTTCAATGGAGCTTAGTTCCATCTTGATGTCCAGGGTCACCCGAGCTTTCTCGCATAAATCGTCGATCAGACGCCGTGAGGCGCAATGTTGATCGAGTAGAATCAGCGGATAGCGTTCCAGGTCTTTAAGATGGATGGTCCTGCGGTGGGCCAGAGGGTGGTCCGGATGGGTAATCAATACATCGTCTCTGGAAAAAAGCGGGATCGATTCGATGCCCGGCGCCAGGTAAGCCAGGGTTGCAATACCCAGATCCACTTCGTTGTTCACCACGGCCTGTATGGTCCTCAGGGATGTGGCATTTTTCACGACAATATCAATACCCGGATAGCGTTCCTGAAACGGCTTGAGGATGGCCGGAAGACGGTAACAGCCCGTGGTATCCGAGGTACAGAGGACCAGGCGCCCTCGCTCCAGCAGATCCAGATCTTCCAATTCCTGTACCGCCTCCTGGAGCAATCCCTCTATCTCACTCACATATTTCAGCAGGACCTGCCCCGCATCTGTAAGCGCCAGATACCGGGTCGTCCGGTCGAACAACGGCCTGCCGATAGTCGCTTCCAGTTTCGCCACCTGAATGCTGACCGCCGATTGCGAACGAAAGAGCGCTTCTGCCGCTTTGGAAAAACTACCATGTTTCGCCACGGCTTGAAACGCGATCGTCTGAGCATAGGATAGATGCATGTGCGTTGGTGAGTTGGAGCCTCTTTTGATATATATATTGATACATGTAATAAGATATATTAAAATTATAAATTTGACTAATATATATTTTCCCATATTTTGTCAAGCCAATAAGAACGATTTGTTGATTTGTTGATGGCATGTGTCCTTTGGACACGATGCGAGCCCTTCGGGGTTGTCTGATTTTGTTTTTCAATCACCAAATCACCAGATCACCAAATCACCAAATCCAATCCCCGGGGGATTTAATGGCCCAGATCGCATCGACTATTTCACACAGTTTGAAAGAATACCGTCTTCTTCCCCGCTTAACGGCTGCCGACGGCGATGCGCTGCATGTATCGCTGGAGACCCGCTTATGTCGACGGGGGGATGATTATTTACATCTGAGAACCCCCTTTCTCAGCGCTGCGATGCAGGCGGTTACCAGCGTTGAGATGGCGATTGCTATGGCCCAATTGGGGGGGATGGGCGTTTTCACGGTCAGCCAGGACGTTGAAGAGCAGTGCAGCAAGGTCGATGCGGTAAAACGCTTCAAAGCGGGCTTTCAAACGGATATCATGACCCTCTCGCCGGAGCAACCGATACGGGCATTGATCCGGATCATCAATGAAACCGACTACACCACCTTTCCGGTGACGGATACGGGTGTGTTTCATGGTAAGTTAGTCGGAATTATTACGGATAAGGACTTTGATGAACGCTATGACCATGGATGCCTGGTCTCGGAGCGTATGAAAACAGATATTCAGGTCGGTACGGATATAGACAGTTTGAAGGCGGCCAATCAGCTCATGATTGAATATGGCCGGGGATTTCTGCCGATTGTGTCCTCGGAGGGCACTTTGATCTCCGTTGTATTTAAGAAAGATCTCGACAAGCATATCCGACATCCTTCTTCTACGGAAGATATTCAAAAGCGCCTGGTCGTAGGCGCGGCGGTGTCGACCCACCCGGAAGACCGTGAGCGGGTTCAAGCGCTTGTAGAACATCAGATTGATGTCATCGTCATTGATGCATCGGACGGCTATACCGAATATCAGAACGAGATGTTGACGTGGATTAAATCGCAGTACGAGGTGCCGGTTATTGCAGGGAATGTAGTGACCGGAGATGGCTTTAAATATCTGGTGGAATCCGGCGCAGATGCTGTTAAGATCGGGCTGGGGATTGGATCTGGATGTACGACCCAGACCGTCAAAGCCACAGGACGCGGTCAGGGGACCGCCGTTATGGAGGTGGCCGGTGCCCGCGACGAATATGCAAAAACATCCGGAATTTACATCCCGCTTGTTGCCGACGGCAGCATTCAGGGACCGGCAGACATGATTATCGCCCTGTCTCTGGGGGCGGATACCCTGATGATGGGAAATATGTTAGCCCGTTTTACAGAGAGCCAAGGAGACCTGGTGCGCAACGCCAGCGGCGATCTGGTAAAGGAATACTGGATGGAAGGCAGTAAAAAAGCCCATAACAACCGCCGATATGCCCAGCTTGCCGAGACGTTTTTTGAAGAGGGTATCGTCGGCCAGGTTCCGCACGCCGGATCAATATATGATAAGTTTCCGACGATCAAACAGATGATCAGATCAGGCATGGCGACAGCCGGATGCCGTACCATTGATGAACTGCATCAGGACGCTATTCTGGAACTGCAATCGCCAGTTTCCTTGCAGGACAGCGGGATTCATGATATTGTGGCGACGCAGTCGACGCAGGAATTTTGAAAATGGTGATTGATGCCGCTCCGCTCGCTGTACTTTTTGGTAATTTGGTGATTGAAAGGCAAAAATCAGATAACCAATCAGCCAATCAGTTCAATACTCCATCCTGTTTCCAGTTCGCTCCAAAATTATGCGCCGGCTGATATCCCATGCCGTGCGCCTGCTTAATGAGATACTTGGGATTGGGGATGTCGGCGCAGATATGGACCATGTTCCATCGGGCGGTCCACCAGGCCTGGTCACTTGCATCGCGGGCCAGGGCCAGGTTAAACGCCTGCGCCGCATCACGGTAGTCCAGCCAGAGCAGATCGGGCGTCTGACCGACTACGTCTTCCTCGTAAACCAGCTTACCGAGACGCAGACTGGTGACGGTCACCAGAAAATCACGGGCGAATTCGCGGGCCGTCTGTTCGCCGAGATATCGGGACATCTCCGGCATATCGGGGTCGGGCAGCGGTTTCCAGAGTTCGCTGATATACACCTCATCGGTATAGGAGCGAAAGATGTCGAGCGTTCCGCCGTAAACAAACTTTTTAATCCCGGCTTCAACCCCTGCTTTAAACAACTGGTGCGTCCCGCGCGTGGCCAGGTCGAGCAGTTGCTGATCGCGGGCGTGCGCCTCTTCCGGTAAATTCGGCGGCGGTTCACCGGTATACAGGATGGCATCCATGCCCCGAACGGCGCGCCATACATGATCCTGGTCCAACAACGAACCCTGGCAGGCTTCGCCGTTTTCCGGCGGCTCGACCGCCGCCTCGTCCATCAGACGCAGACTGTGGCCTTCACCGAGGATGGCGATGATCTCTTTCGCCAGCGTACTCGCCGCGCCGGTGATCAGGATATTCATAGAGGCTCCTTTTAAAGGAAGTGGTATCTTCAATTTTCAGATTGGAATAGACCAGATCGATAATAATACATGACCACCCATCCGTCAATTATATCCTTATGGGTCCTGTGTAAAATATGAAAAGGAAGAAAACCGATAGACATATGTCTGTTTATTTGTACATGTATTTGTACAAAAGGAGGTGGCTATACAGAACATTCCAATTAGTGAAGCGCGTAATCAGATGACATCCCTTCCGGAAATATTGACAGCCGAATCAGGGGCGGTAGCCATTACACGACGAGGAAAGCCTGTACTGGCTATTATGCCATGGGAATTATATGAATCCATCATTGAAACCTTAGAGATTGAGCATGACAAAATCACCCTACTCGTTGTAGCCACCGGCATCCGTAAAGAGGGGGATAAAAAAGATATTTATTCTCTCGCCAGAAAATTGCTTCGATTACATCTACTTGATGACCCGGATGGGTAAGTGGCGATCTTAATCGCTCTATCATCCTGAGTCACCACCCACTCACCAAATCACCAAACCACCAAATCACCAATTTGTATAGCTTCCATCTCGCTTATGTAAATGCGGTGCTTCCCAGAATTCGAAGTCTTTAAGCGCCTTTTCCTCGTTGAATTCCACGCCCAGCCCGGGGGCCGTCGGAAGCGGGTAACCACACCCTTCCAGCTTCATTTGCCCTGGGAATAAAACGGTATCAAAAGAAAACTCCCGTTCCCGCGATTCCAGCCAGGCGAAATTGGGCACGGCGGCGCTGAAATGAACATGTGCGGCCGTGCTGATCGGACCGAGTGGATTGTGCGGCATCATATCGATATAATGGGCCTCACACCAACCGGCGACCTTCATGGCTTCGGTCAGGCCGCCGACATTGCATACGTCGATCCGTGCAAAGTTGGTCAGCCCCTGCTCGATGTACGGCACAAACTGCCATTTGCTGGCAAATTCCTCACCGATGGCAAAAGGCACCGGCGTCATCTGACGTAAGGCGGCATAGGCGTCCGGACATTCGTCGCGGATCGGCTCTTCGAGAAAATCGAGTGTACCGGACGGCAGGCGCTGACAAAACGAAGCAGTTTCCGCGACATTGAGACGATGATGATAATCAATTCCCAATACCGGCCCGAAACCGACAGCTTCGCGTACTTTGATAATCCATTCCGCTGTGATGCCTACCGATTCACGGGGTTCAAACAGATCGGCGTCACCGCCCTTATCCGTATGGCCCGGCACGAAACGGATCGCCTGCCAGCCGTCCGCGACCAGCCGCTTTGCATCTTCGACGACTTTCGGGCCATCCAGAGAGGTAGAGGTAACGAAGCCCGGCACCGTATGTCGATGGGCACCGCCGAGAAGCTGGTAGACCGGGACACCCAACTTCCGGGCGACCACATCGTGGAGTGCAATATCAATGGCGGAAATCGCGCCGGTCAGGGCCCGGCCGCCCTCGAAATACTGGCTGCGGTACATCTCCTGCCACAAAGCGCCGATCCGCATGGGATCTTTGCCGATCAGGAACTCACGGTAATGCCGGGCTGCGCCTTCAACCGCCAGTTCCCGGCCCGAAACGCCAGCCTCTCCCCACCCTTGTATTCCTTCGTCCGTCTCGATCTTCAGGATGAATTGATTGCGATGGCCGATCCAGATGGGAAATGTTTTAATCGCGGTGATTTTCATGGTATATTTGTCCTTTTTATTTAAACCACAGCCGCAACACCGTCTTACCCAGCACCCATTCCATATCTTCCGGGGAGATGAACGTCATCTCATCCCGCACCACGGATAGTGTCTGGCCGTATTCGGCGTTACTCAGGCAGACCGGCCAGTCGGTGCCCCACATGATCCGGTCGGCCCCGTAGGTCTGATAGACTTCTTTGACCATCGCGTGCGTGTCCATCCACGGGTAGCCCCGTTGCGAAATAGACCAGGTGTGGCTGATTTTAACATATACACGTGGATATCGAGCCAGATCGAGCAGCTCTTGAATTTCATCCGGCTGATCGGGATGCGCGTCCGCCATATGATCCACGACTAAATCAAGATCGGGATAGCGGTCCAGCAGGTTGGCCAGATCCGCCAGCCGTCCGGGTCGGGTGAGTATCAGTAGCGGCACCCGGAGCTCCGACGCCCGCTCAAAGATCGGCGGCATCAACGGTCCGGCAAACCAGTCGCCTGCCGGCCCTTCAGCCGGACTCAGCCGCACGCCCTGGAGGCCGTGTTCCTCTACCCATTGGCTGAGATGGTCCGGCGCCGCCGGGTCTTCGGGATTCACGCGGCCCACGGCGACGAATCGATCCGGATAGGTCTTCGCAGCATGGACGGCATACGAGTTGTCCCAACGATAATGAATCACCTGGACCAGCACCGTTTTTTCCACCCCATGCCGATCCATCAACGCCAGTAACATCTCGGCGCTCCGGTCTTCTTCAGGCGGATTCAGATTTTCCTTCGGCCAGGGGAAGGCGGGGTCGTTTTTCCAGACATGGGTGTGAGGATCGATGATGCGCATGGGGACTCCTGTGGTTATGAAAGGAAGAAAGAACGAGAGGAAGAAAGCTGCTTGGGCATCTTTCCTTTTTACTTCCTTTATTTCAAACGCGCCTGAAGCAGATGACCTTCTATGGAGGTGACGTACAGGCTATGCAGGTTGAGGTCACCGAAGCAGCAATTGGTCGGCCGGTGAGCAGGTAACGGGTGGGTGGACAGCACCCGGCCGGTCGGGGCGAAGACGTAGATCATGGGACCGGGACCACTGACCTCCCAGCCTGCTGTGGCCACAATATTGCCGGCAGCGTCCACACACATCCCGTCAATGCCTCGATGCGGATAGAAATTATGCAGCACGTCATACGCACCGAGCGTGCCGTCGTCAAGGATCGGATAGGCCCGTAGTTCGCGTGATTCGTTATCGCCGTATTTACTCTGGGCGACGTACAGAGTCTTTTGATCAGGCGAAATAACCAGTCCGTTGGGACAGGTGGTGTCGTAGGTCATGCGCTGGATGGTCCAACGGCCGTCTGGCTGAGGATCGCAGCGATAGACGGATTCATGGTCCAGCTCCATATCATCACGATAATCACCATATCTAGGATCTGTGAACCAGAGCCGGCCCTGTTGGTCGAACACCAGGTCGTTCGGGCTGTTCAGGCGTTTTTCTTCGAATTGATCGGCGATGACATCCGTCGTGCCGTCGTCATTATACCGTACGACCCGTCGTCCTTCCCCGCCGCCTTCACAGCAGTATAGCCGTTTGTCCTGGTCCAGCGTCAGTCCATTACCATTGTTGGTATCTCCGCGCACAACGGTCAGATCTTCGGTCGATGGGCAGTATCGGTAGATCAGACTGTTTTCTATATTGGTAAACAACACGGCATAGCCGTCCCACACGGGGCCTTCGGTGATCCCGCCGAACGGGCCGGCGATCAGTTCAAATTGCCAGGGCATGGCTTATTCTCCCTATTTATTTCTCACAAATTTTGTCAGGCGCGCATCATACTGCACTTCGCCGACGTACAGATCGCCACGCGAGTCCATCCAGATGCCGTGAGGACAGGCGATGAATTCGCCGGGTTTTTCGCTCTTTTTCCGGCCACCCCATTGGGTGATCAGATCGCCGTCGAGGGTATAGATGCTCAGTTGCTGATCGAGTTCGGCGATGTAAACCACATCTTCTTTGGGATCGAAAAAGATCGTATCCGGTTTGGCCAGGCCAGCACGTTCTTCCAGGTAGTTGCCATCCAGATCGAACAGTTGAATGCGGTCGTTGGTGCGGTCGCATACCCACAGCCTGTCGTGCCGGTCTATGCGAACGCAATGCGACAATTCGAACTGGCTCGGCCCGGTGCCCCATTCGCCCCACGATTTGATGTGATTTCCCTCGGCATCGTAATGATGCACCCGGGCATTACCGTAGCCGTCCGTTATATAGAGATCGCCGGTGCGCGTCACCACCAGGTCGGTCGGCAGGTTGAACGGGTCTCCATCGTTGGCGCCCGGCTGACCCGGCGTGCCGATGGTCAGAACCAGCTCGCCGTGCTTGTTGAATTTCCGGATACAATGATCTTCCCGCTCGGTGCAGAACACATTGTCCTCATCATCGATATAAATACCGTGCGCGTCCACGAGAATGTCGTCGCCCCAGGCCTCCAGGAAATGGCCTTCCCGATCGAAAACCATCAACGGATGTTCACTGCGGGAATAAACATACACCCGATCCTGAGAATCACAGGCTACGCCGGGAATCCATCCGAATGCCCATCCTTCGGGTAATGTCCACCAGTTTTCCTGTACTGTATATGTGTAATTGTCACTGCCGAAGGTCATAAGGAACTCCTGTAGAAATGGTGGTTGGATGATTGTCTGATTGGGTGATTGGGTGATTGTCTGATTGGGTGGTTTGCTTTAATATAAAAGGAAGGAGGACGATCTGCCCCCGGTCCGCCCACAAGCATCTGACCCGCTCCACTACCGTCCGATACTCTTATGTAGATGTCGGAATTGCTGGTACGGTACGATTGGAACGCCACCCACCGGCCGTTGGGCGACCAAACTGGAAAGTATTCCGGATGCGAATCAAAAGTTAACCGTTCGGGGGTGTCGCGTTGGAGATCATAGATCCAGATGTCCTGGTTTCTCTGATATGTCGCTGTGAACGCGACCCGTTTCCCATCAGGCGACAGGGCAGGAAACGCAAGTCCTGCCCGACTGTCCCCGACCGATTCGACGCGTCCCTGGCGGTCTACCCATATCAGTCGCCCCGGCGGGAAACTAATAATTTCATCGACCGTCCGATATACCAGCGTACCATTGGACGATACCGTCGGGTAACTGCCGACTCACTCCGCCGAGTTCCAACCCTTTGACCACGTCATCGGTCTCGGTTTTCGCGGTCAGAAAAACAATAGGAATATCGCGGGTGTCCGGAGAATTCTTGAGGCGA
>Ga0066376_10005555_pt1 | contig 10658 bp, 10 predicted proteins | sample Knorr_S15_td_Bot_FD_77009 | JGI IMG/M metagenome (GOLD analysis project Ga0066376, IMG submission 77009) | Marine microbial communities from Southern Atlantic Ocean transect - Knorr_S15_td_Bottom_ad_5009_LV_A | ecosystem: Environmental > Aquatic > Marine > Oceanic | place: Southern Atlantic... | reverse complement strand
TGAGCATTATGATCGGTACGTCTCCCAGGTCTCTTAGTCGTCTGCAAACCTCAAGCCCGTCGATTTTCGGCAGCATAAGGTCCAGCACAACCAGATCAGGGTAGCTTTCGGCGGCCTGGTCTAGGGCTGTCTGGCCATCAAGCGCGACGTCCACTTCGAAGCCGTCGCCGCGCAGGTAGCGGGCAACGACGTCCGAGATGGTTGGATCGTCGTCCACTACCAGGATGTGTTGTGTGGCTTTCTCTGTCATAAGTGTGTCCGGCAATTCGATTCACCTTGATTATAAGTGAGGTAGCTCGAATTTATTATGGTCTTCGATTGCAAGAAATCGTGTGCAATTCATTACGAAAGGATTACAGATGTTGGGTCGGAGTTTGAGGGAGAGCCTACGGGCCAAGCTCTCGCGCCTTCAGGTAGTCCTGGTAGCTGGCGTCATGCTGGCCTGCCATGGCGTAGAGGATGCTGCGGTGGCGGTAGGCGCTCCAGAATTCGGGGTCTAGCTCGATGGCGCGAGACATGTCTGCAATGGCCTCGTCCGTCCTCTCTAGCTCAGAGTAGGCCAGCGCCCTGTTGTGGTAGGCGTCCCTGTACTGCGGGTCCAACTCGATGGCACTGGTGATATCGCGCGCCGCCTTTTCAGGGTCGCCGGTGCAGAGGTAGGCCAAGCCTCTGTTGTTGTGGGCCATGCTATTTTCAGGCTCCAACTCAATGACCCGGCTCATGTCCTCTTTGGTGCTTTCGTAATCGCTGAGGTTGGAGTAGGCGTTGCCCCGGCGAAATAGAGCTGCAGCGTCATCCGGGTCCTGGCTGATAACCAACGTTGTTTCTTCCACGATCTTCTGCTGCTGCTCTGGATCCCGGGAGCCGCCAGTTACGGGTTGTGGGCTGTTCTGTTCCAATGTTGCTGCTCCATCAAGCTACGTAAATTTTTGCTTGACCGTAATCCTACCGTACGCATTTTAGCCGTTTACCGAAAATAAGAGCAGGTGGGCGCCCCGTGGCGTTCAAGCGGTCAGGGCCGTCTGCGAATTACAGTTTGATCGAACCTATCAACGCTCGCCAGCGGCGGCCAAATAGCAGTATCAGAATCAGTGCGATAAGAATTCCACTGGCGTCCAGCCCGACATCGGATATGGCGCTGCTTCTTCCTTCGGCAAAGCTCTGATGAATTTCGTCTAGGACTGCGTATGAAATGGTCCAAGCCAGGGTGGCGGATACCACAAGGCGAGTTGATAGGGGTTTGTAGTACCGGAACAGGTGGTAGGTGGATGCTGCGAGCACTCCGAACTCGACCGGATGAACGAAATACTGTGATGTCAAAATATTGGAGATGAATGGTGGAAGTATTCCTGCGCCTTCTTTGACCTGCCCCAGGGAGTTGGCGTTAGTGTTGGACACCAGGAATATGGCCAACATGCAGGCAAGCATGGGCATCCAGTAGAACCCGAATTTGTAAATTACAGTTTTCAAAAACTTGTCTTCGATGTAAAGATAGGCACGCCGATTTCCAATGATGCAGGCGGCCTGCCGAAAGTGCAATATGGCATGGTGTGCCGCTTGAAGCAAACGCTGGTCACTCCAGGTTCACAGGGATTCACGTAACCATCCACCCCTGTGTTCACTTTCCCCTGATATAAGCTCACTGGGGCAAAAATCCTCCCCAATAAATTTCCTGTGGTCGTAGCTATGTTGTGGTCCCCGCTTCGTCGTTGTTGCCCGCAGGAAATACAATACACGCCCTTTTACACATGAAACGGAGTTGTAGCTTGAGCAACCTGTTTCATCGAGCAAATACTAAATCTCTTCCCCGGTTCGTCTCTCGGATAGGTTGATTCAGACTCAGGTTATGAAGATAGGGAACAACCTATCGCCTGGTATCACCTTATCCAGCTTGTGAAATAGAACTGTTTTAACTTGCTTCACGCACCTGTCTGGAAAGTATAATATCGGAGCTATATCTGCTAAGGCCCTTTTGGACATGAAATTCTCAATCAGTCGGAATGGTGTTGGTAGACCCACACTCGAAAGGGTATTTATGGAGGCGATTTGCTAGTTCTAAAAGGCCTGATGGTAGTTGTTCTGATCTTGGCGATTGCCTGTTCAAATCAAGATGGACCCCGTCTCGTCGAGCCGGACGAGCCTGATGTAAGGGTAGAGGAGCCTACTCCAACGCCGACCCCAGATGACTTGATGAACGGCAGATGGGTTAGCATCATTTCCGAAACGCAGTCTCAGGAAACAGACGGCCTGAGAATTGACGTAAAGCAGATGCGATTTAGTGTTCCTGAGCGATTGTTGCCTGACCTGACAGTTGCAGAACTTACTAAGTATGGAATCACCGGGATTGCTTCACTTGTAGCCATGCGTATTAACGTGGAAAATATCGGAAACGAGGCGGTGGAGTTCAATCCATCTGGAACCGGTAACGTTTTAACTGTCGTTGGAGTCGATACGAAACCAATATTCGCTTTGACTGGGGAGACAGCGAATCTGCTGCCTGGAGAAAAAGAGGGGTTCATGATCGTCTTTCCCGTAACTGCTGAACTGAGCGACGTTCAGGAGCTGACATTCACCGTTCGTGGGTTGACTTTCTTCTACACTGAATTCAACGTTAAGACTCCGTCCTAGGCTTTCTAACATGGAAAGTGCAATCAAGGCTGCGCTTGCCCGCGACCGTACGATAGATATCACGACGACGGGTCGCAAGTCGGGTCAGCCCCGCCGGATGGAGATCTGGTATCGAAGGATCGACGACCGAGTTTTCATCACCGGAATGCCGGGCACAAGATCGTGGCTGGACAAGCTGTACGCCAACCCAGAGTTCACCTTTCATCTGAAGGAGAGCTTGCAGGCTGACTTGCCGGCTCGGGCCAGAGTCATCACAGACAGGGCCGAGCTTAGGCAGGTGTCAACCCTGCTGCTGGACGACCCGTTCAGCGCTGAGTTCGAGGAGTGGGTTGCTAACAGCCCGCTTATAGAGATCGAGTTGCTCTAAGCAGCTAACTGAGGTGTTTTACCCCGTAGACGTGTCGTAAGTTAGATCTCTACGCCCAACGCAGTTGCAACGGTGTCCATGTCCTTATCACCACGCCCGCTCAGACCCATCAGGATAATGTCATCACTTGAGAGAGTTGGGGCAAGCTGCGACACATAGTAGAGGGCATGAGAAGGCTCTAAGGCCGGAATGATGCCTTCGGTGCTGCAAAGTAGCTTGAAGCCTTCCAGAGCCTCGGTGTCGGTCACACTAACGTACTCGGCGCGATCTGCGTCCTTTAGCCAGCTGTGCTCGGGGCCAACGCCCGGGTAGTCCAGGCCTGCCGAGATGCTGTGAGTTTCCATTACCTGGCCGTCGTCGTCCTGAAGCAGGTAGGACATGCTGCCGTGGAGCACACCGACCTCTCCCTTCACCAGCGTTGACGCATGTCGAGGTGTGTCGACACCGTCACCTCCGGCCTCTACGCCGACAAGCTTCACACTCTCGTTTTTGATGAACTCGTAGAACAACCCCATGGCGTTGCTGCCGCCACCGACGCAAGCTATTGCATAGTCTGGCAATCGGCCTATAGCGTACTGCATCTGCTGCTTGGCCTCTGCACCAATGACCTTCTGAAGGTCTCGAACGATCATGGGGTAGGGGTGGGGGCCAACGACGCTGCCGATAAGGTAATGAGTGGTCTCGACGTTGGTTACCCAGTCACGAATGCACTCATTGATTGCGTCCTTGAGGGTGCGGCTGCCTGACGTAACGGATACGACCTTTGCCCCTAATAGACGCATGCGGAAGACGTTCAGGGCCTGCCTGCGAATGTCCTTCTCGCCCATGTAGACGATGCATTCCTGGTTGAGCATGGCGCAGATGGTGGCCGTTGCCACTCCGTGCTGACCGGCGCCGGTTTCCGCGATGATACGGTTCTTGCCCATGCGCTTGGCCAGCAGCGCCTGTCCCAAGGCATTGTTGATCTTGTGCGCGCCGGTGTGCGCAAGGTCTTCCCGCTTGAGGTATATCTGGGCGCCGCCTAGCTCAGCGGTGAGGTTCTTGGCGTGGTAGAGAGGCGTGGGCCTTCCGACGTAGTGGGTGGCTAGATCCTGCAATTCAGCTTGGAACTGCTCATCGACCAGGGCCTTTGCGTACTCACGCTCTAGCTGCTCGATGGCGTTCATCAGCGTTTCGGGAACGAATCGGCCACCGAACTGACCGAATCTGCCTCTTTCGTCTGGAAGGGTATCTGGCCTCTGCATGTGCGATCCTTTACTGTAGGGTTTAGTCGCTGGCTGGGGTGAGTTTCGCTCCCCTGGCGTCAGTAATCGGGGGTGTCTGTTCAGCCTGGTTTTGCGTCCACCTATTATCGGCGGTCTGTTGACCTAACGCAACGCAGTCCCTAAAATTGGATTTTAAGTCTGGTTGGGACCAAACAAGGTCAATGTTAGCCAGATTTTGAGCTGATGTTTAAGCGTCGTTACGTTGTTAAAGGCACCCACAACGGTAGTATTAGGAGGCACAAGTGCCCATATACGAGTTTACCTGTACATATTGTGAGCATAGATTCGATCAGCTACGGCCCATGAGTCGCATGGAAGAGCCTGCCCAGTGTCCCATCTGCAATCGTGATTCCAAGAAAGAGCTTTCGGTGTTTTCCGCTTTCATGACTAACAGCAGCGGTCAGATGAGCGCGGTGGCTGGGGCTGGTGGTGGCTGTTGCGGTGGTGGTGGAGGCGGCTGTGCCTGCGCTATGTAGTTTCGGATATCAATCTGCGCCGGAGAACAGTGGATTAGTTGGGGATTTGAAATTGCTCTGGCTTTGCTAGTGGAAGTGAGGTCTACTGAGTGAATGGGTCCGAAAAAATATGAGCGATTTCAATGTAGGCTGGCAGCTATTTTTGCAAGAATCGATGCTGGCCCGACATTATCCGCGAACGGTGATGTTAACGGGCGCCTCGTTTGTCACTAATCCGGTTCTTGATTCTATATTGCCATAGGCGCTATTCATTCGCTTAGTCTCGTTAGTTGATGAGGCGCTTGAATTATACATAGAATCCCAATCTCTCTCGATGCCAAGCGAATTTAAGAAAAATCTCAATGGGAGGATCGAATATCTACAAGGGGAAAGCCTCCTCCATGAAGCTGATTCGTTACATTTACTTAGGAGAAGAAGGAACGAGATCGCGCATGTCTCAGATTCAGCAAGGCTTGATTGGAACGAATTAAAATCGGCTGTTGACACGGCGGAAGCTGAGCTCCAGCATTTGAATATAGTAAGCATTAGGCCCAAGTACGAATTTTATGGAGAGAAAAGTCAGGCGAGGGAGTCTGAGGACCCCAATGTCATATTTTCCTTCGATTATTCTGCCGGAATCAAACTAAATGGCGATTGGGTTTATCGCATAGGATGGATTGAGAATATTCACAAATCAACAAGTGAATAACTCCAGGAGGCAACATGGCAACATCAACAAGACGAAGAATGACGCTAGTTGACCCAACGACGGAACCGGTTGTTCCCGAGTTTGCTGGCGCTCCCAGGCTCGTCGACCTTAAGAACAAGCGAATCGGAGTCATCGACGACAGCAAGGTCAATGCCAAGGAGTGGCTTAAAGAGCTGACGGGCATTCTGGATGCCCGATACGGCATTGCTAGTATCAAGTACCACGCCAAGCCTTCGGCCTCCAAGCCCGCAGATCCAGCAATTGTTGAGGAGCTGGCTAAGGAGTGTGATTACGTCATTGTCGGGGTGGGTGACTGAGGGTCCTGTAGTGCGTGCAGTGTGCACGACGGAATACATGTTGAGAATGCAGGAACCCCATCGGTAACGATCTGCACAGATGCGTTCATCGATACGTCCAAATCCATGGCGGCCATGTGGGGTACACCTGGCTACCCGACTATCTTCACGCCTCACCCAATTGCAGGCCTTTCGCAGGCGCAACTCCACGCCAACGCCGAAGAGGTTATCGATAGGGTTGTGGGGATACTTACGGGTAAATAGGCCTACCTATGCGCAGGCACCCATCGCCGGAGAAGTCTGGGCGCGAAGGCGAGTAGCAGCGCAAAGACGACGGTGGATGCCGCGATGAGCATCGTTGCGTCAAAGAAGAAGTTCTGAGGGAACATGGCGATCAGGTAGTCGACACGCGGGTCCAGTTGCCAGAAGTCGTTGCTGAAGCTGACCAGGTGGAACAGCAGGAAGAGCTGGTTGAAGGCCACTGCTGAGAGCAAGCCTACCACTACGACTAGCGCCAGCGTCACCTTGCCTCCGCGACTTAGCACGCGCAGGAATGCTGCGGTAAATAGCCGTCGTGATATGTAAAAACCCACCGCCGCGAAGGCCAGAAAATACAGCCCTATGATCTCCTGCACACGGTACACGTTGTTCACGAGAATTTTGACGTCCCTCATGTGGTCGATCTCTCGCTGGTTGTACAGGTTCTCTCTCAAGACGCCCAGCACGAAAGTGCGTATGACGATATCCTCATCGTCGTTGTTGAAGTAGTCTCGCAACTGGGCCGCTGCGTCGAGCAGGTCATCGCGTTCAATGCCGGTGTAATGCGAGATGTTATACTTGTCGAAACCGTAACTGTACAGGCCCGGAAAGCTGATTACCCAGCGCACACTGGTGGTTATCAGGAATATCGGCATCAGGGCGATGAACAGTACGACGGCTACTTTTCTTGCAATTTCCATAGGTCACCCATGATATCACTTACGGCTTTGAACGCATGCTAGTCTAGGGTCGGATTTAGGAGCTTCAATTGGAATTCGGTGTTAGCGCTTCCAGAATTTTCCCCAGCACTTACGAGGGACTGATGCTCGTACTAAGACGTCTCCGCGGGCCAAAGGGTTGTCCGTGGGACAAGGAGCAGACTCATGAGTCGCTAAGAGAGTCTTTGCTGGAGGAGTGCTACGAGTTAGTTGAGGCCATCGAAGAGGGCGACACAATGAAGATGGCGGAAGAGCTGGGAGACGTTATCCTGAACGCGGCCTTTCATGCCAATATAGGCGAGGAGCAGGGCGAGTTTACGTCGGACCAGGTCTTTGCTGGGCTGATCGACAAGCTAGTGCGTCGCCATCCTCACGTATTCTCCGGCGTTAAGGTGTCAGGCTCTGCCGAGGTGGTGGCCAACTGGGACGCCATAAAGCAGCGAGAGGCTGGTGGTGAAGAGGCGTCCGCTCTGGGAGGGGTACCGAAGGCGATGCCAGCGCTGTCCTATGCGCAGACCATACAGCGCAGGGCTGCCAGGACGGGTTTTGACTGGGAAGATTTCAAAGGAGTGCTGGACAAAGTTTCCGAAGAGGTGGGGGAGATACACGACGCTGTGTCTGATGAAGAACGGGAACAGGAGTTGGGTGACCTGCTTTTCTCTGTTGTGAATGCGTGCCGCTGGATGGATGTGGATGCCGAGGCCGCTTTACGGCACGCCAATGCGCGATTCTCTGGACGATTCAAGGGGATGGAAAGCCTTAGCCGAGAGCGGGAACTCGATTTCCGACAACTGCCATTGGATGACAAAGAGGGCCTGTGGCAAGAGGTCAAGGAGTCGGAGAAGTAAAGGGCAGGTCAGACCCACCCCTTTTGGAAATTCCTTGTTACTTAGACCCTGTAACTTAAGCCGTGCGAAAACTGAATTGCTGCTCTAGGCCAATCGCCAGAGCCTGCGGAAGCCAATAGCCATAGCAATCGTCAAGGCCAACACTACGACTGCCGATATCTGCGTGGCCATGGGAGCGCCCATTGACTCGGCGATGAAGCCCGCCGTCAGGCTTCCCGCTGGCATGAAGCCGAAAGTTAGGATGTATATCCCCGACACTCGACCACGTATCTCATCCGGAAGCATGCTCTGAATCGTTGCGTGGGCCGTGGAGAAGTACCCCATTACTCCGATACTCCCCACCATGAGGATAGGGAAGGCCAGCATCAGCGAATCGTTTAGCGACATGGCTACCATTGCCAGGCTTGTAATCGTGATGCAGCCCAGAATTATCCTTCCCTTCCTGCGAATGTCTCCGAGGGAGGCCAACACCAGGGTGCCCAGCATGGAACCTGCTCCAACCGAGGCCATTAGAAGACCCAGCGTGGCTGGTCCAACATCGAAAACCTCGGCCGCGTAAACGGGGATCAGCCCGTGAAAGAACGGAATGACCATCACCGGCGGCACGAAGCCAAATAGCAGCAAGCCCAGTATCAGTTTTTCCGACCGAATATAACGAACGCCTTCCATGATGTCATCGAAGGCCGAACGTATATTCAGTTTCGGCTTGGGCTTAGGTGCCAGCTTCAGGCCAAGAATCATTGCTGCGGCTGTCGCAAGAAGCGCCGCCTCAATCAACAGAGCCGGACCTGGTCCCGCGAAGGCTAGAATAGCGCCGCCTATTGCAGGTGATGCCAGACGAGTAGTGGCGAAGGCCAGCGAGTTTAGTGCGAAGCCGTTCACCAGGTTCTTCTTGGGAACAACGCTGGGAATCAACGACATTCTGGCAGGGTCAGTGATAACCCAAGATATGCCCATGAAGAAGACAAAGGCGAAAATGTGCCAGGCCTGCGTGTCACCAACGATGACGCTGATGCCGAATGCTAACGCCAGCAGTGACTGATAGGTCAGAACCACAGTCATGAGCTTTCGCTTGTCCCAGACGTCGACAATCACGCCGCCGAGCGGTCCTGCCAGCAATATCGGCAGTGCGTCCAGTCCCATGGCAAGGCTGGTTAGCAGAGCAGACTGGGTGAGCTGATAGGTTAGCCAACCCACAACGACCATCTGCAGCCAGAAGCCTGCGCTGAAGAAAAAGCTGGAGGCCCAGATGAACCTGTAGTTGGTATACCTGAACGAGTCAAAGGTATGCACCTTTGATGGCATGTGAATATGCTTAGACATGCGAATAGGTGGCATATGTGGGTGCGGAATGTGGGGGTAAAAGTGGCGATGTTTGGCGGGCCGAGCCGTAATGGCTTCTGCCGGGTGCACAATTATGTCGCCCACGGGATGAGCGGTTGCCACTGAGCTTTGGGCTACGGTGGCCTGCAAACTCACTGTCGGGACCTCTACCTCTGCGGAAACGAGGCTTTTGAAGTTCTGCGAAGGAGCGTCTAGCTGATTGGAATTTAGGTCTACTGTTGTGGTTGAATCTTGAGGCTCTGGATCTGCGCTAGACTGGGACTTATTCAATTGTGGTTACTTAACACCTCGCGAAATATTTTCCGCCATGGCCGTGGTGCATATGTGCAAACCCGCCTTATTAAAACCTAACATATTCATGAATAAAAATACATGTTAAATGGTCGTCGGTTTAGTAGGAATATACGCCTATGTTTTGTCAAAAAACGGAAGCGGGTCAATGGTGCAAATGGTCTATATATTCGGGCTACAGATACTTAATATCGTGTGAACCCTAACCGGATTCGCGTTTCTATTTCATCGGCCAGCGATTCTACCAGAGCACTAGCAGGATTCATCAGCATCTGACGCAATCCTCGTCGAGGTCTGATGAAGACAGGCTTGGGGGGAGCGCCCGCCATGTCGGCTGCCATTTCAATGGCCATTTCCAGGTCGCCCAACTCGTCGATCAGGTCCAGCTCTTTGGCCTTGGTTGCCCAGAAGACCTCTCCGGTGGCGACTTCACGAACTTTAGCTTCGTCCATGTTGCGGCCTTTAGCCACTATGGATACGAAGGTGTCGTAAGACTCGTCGATGAGCTCTTGCATCTTGCCTTGCTCTTCGTCGGTGGCCTCGCGCCAAAAAGCACCCATGTCCTTGTATGGCCCGCTCTTGTTGACGACAACGCCCACGCCAATCCGCTCCAGCAGCTCTTGCAATGCAGGCCTGACGGAGATCACGCCAATGGAGCCTATTATGGCGCCCGGTGTGGCGATGATCTTGTTGGCGGCACAGCTTATGTAGTAGGCGCCGGAGGCTCCCAGGCCACGTATGCAGGCAATAACGGGTTTACGCTCGGCCACCTTCAATACGCTGCGGTACAGGTAATCGGAGGCGGATACTCCGCCGCCAGGAGAGTCGATGTCCAGCACCAGTGCGCGCATGCGGTCGTTCTTCGCGATGTTAGTGAAGATATGTTCGTACTGGTTTGACTTGATCTGCCCGCCAATGGTGCCGAATAGTTCCACGACGGCTACGCGGTGCAGGATAGTTGGATTGGCCTGGAGTACGAACATGGGGGCTCCTTTATTTATTGGTTCTCACAACATTGTAACGGCGCTCTTACAGGCAGGGTAGTGCAGGCCGTAGCGAAATTCTGTTCGGCGAGTTCTTATTAAGGAGACTGGTTGCCCCGGGCATTCAAAACTACAGAGTACATCGAATGGTCTGCGGCGATGTACAGGCGTTTCATGTCCGGCCCGCCAAAGCAGCAGTTGGCCGTGCGCTGCTCAGGCACCAGTATCTTGCCAAGAAGCTCTGCCTGCGGACTGTACACATGGATGCCGTCCCAGGCGCTGGTGAAAATGTTACCGTTCGAGTCGCAACGAAAGCCGTCTGGTTTCCCGGGCTGGACGACTGCGAACTCTCGGCTATTTTTGAGGCGGTTGCCGTCTGCCACATCAAAGACCCGGATGTGACCGGGCGCGCCGGTGTCGGAGATATACATCAGGCTCTCATTTGGGGAGAAGCAGAGGCCGTTGGGCATATCGAAGTCATCGCCTACAATCTCC
>Ga0066376_10005553_pt1 | contig 10661 bp, 12 predicted proteins | sample Knorr_S15_td_Bot_FD_77009 | JGI IMG/M metagenome (GOLD analysis project Ga0066376, IMG submission 77009) | Marine microbial communities from Southern Atlantic Ocean transect - Knorr_S15_td_Bottom_ad_5009_LV_A | ecosystem: Environmental > Aquatic > Marine > Oceanic | place: Southern Atlantic... | reverse complement strand
CGGCCCATTTCATTACAGCCTCCCCAAAAATTGGGGAGCCGATTAACGCAACGGCAAGAGCCGCCGAGAAAACCCCAAAACCGAGTAACGGCTTCCACATGCCCTATCTTGCCCCCATAACCCGCAAACGCAAAGAACCTTATAACCGTGAAATCCGACGAATGTCCGCTTTGGGTCATAAGCAGACTCTTTACGACTACCCCAAAGATGTCCGCTTTCGGGGGTAAAGCGGAAATAATTAAGGGTGTGGCAAAGAGTCCGCTTTCGAGGGTAACTTGGGAATTATCGGATTAGACCTTAGCTTCCCACCCCCAAAAAAGGCTTAATGCCTATTTCGGCGGCGGCGTTGGAAAAACGAATCCGCCACGTCTTGGAAGACCCGCGCGGCTTCGTCGAGGCGGAACAATTTGCCGGCCCCGACCGCCGCCGCGCCAAGAAGGCTGAAATTGGCGGGCCGGAGCGCCGCGAGCATGAGCCTAAGATCATCACGCCGCCACCGCCAAAGGAATAAACCGGGCCGAAAAAGCCGTTAGGGTTTCTCCAAAAATTTGGCGGCCGCGCGCACCGTTTCCTCCATCGTCCTATTGGGGTCCAGGGTCGCCCGGGTTTCGGCGGCGAATGGCGTTTGGGCCAGGATCCTGAAAATAGCCGCCGCGCCTTCGTGGTAACCCGGCGTCACCCCCTGCTCGGCGAAGGTCTTGGCAACTTCCTCCATTTCACCGATCCAGCGTTCGGAATCGGCGGGGATTTTAGGAATGCGGGATTCCATGGCGGCAAGGGTGGGGCCTTGGCTGAATTCAAACTCTTCACGCAGGTCCGCCGTTAACCCTTGCGCCTCGGCGGCAAGCAGGACGGCGGTTTGCAGGGTAAATGTGCCCTTGGTCAGCCCCGCATAGCACATTTTTATGCCCGACGCCGGGCCCGGTTCCGAACCGATGGTCTTGACCACAAACCCCTTCCCGTCCAGCGCCTGCATCGGCCCGGTATCGGCACCAGAGACATAAAAACGGGGGCCCGGTCCGTGACCGGGCGCAAGGCCGATAATGCCGGCGTCGATGTAAGGGGCACCTGCGGCCTCAATAACGGCGGCAATATCCCGGGTCGTCATCGGTGAAATGGCGTTGCAATCCACATAGACCGGCTTGGCCCCGGTTCGGTCCATAGCCCCCGCGACGTCAGTGGCTTGGCCCAAGGCCGCAGCCGGCGGCAGAATGGACAGCACCAGATCGGCCTCACTGACGATGGCATCCAGGGTACCGACATCACGAAAGCCCGCGCTCGCGGCTAACTCCTTAGTATGGTCGCTGCGCCCATCCAGGCAGGTGATGACATCGTGGCCATGTTGGATCAACACCGCGCCGGTGGCGTGGCCCATATCGCCGGGCATCAGGACGGCAATGGTGTCGGTCATGTATTCGGGTCCTTTTCAGTTTTTCACACGCAGTTACACCCTGTTCACATCCACTTTATACAGCTTTCACATGGCTGGCGTAGAAATGGTGTCACTGACATCCATACTCTTGCGGGGAAATGCTAATGGCAAACAAAACGGTGATGATTATCGAAGACGACGTTCTTCACATGAAACTTTTCAAGGACATTCTGGAAAACCTCGGCTTCTCTACCTTAAGGGCCCGTGATGGAAAAGCAGCCCTGGAGATTGCCCGCATCACCCACCCGGATCTGATCATTATGGATATGCGGCTGCCGTTTACCTCTTCCTTCGACATCGTCAAGCAGCTGAAGAATGATGAACGCTTGAAGGATATTCCGGTCGTCGCCGTCACCTCGCTTGACGACAATATGAAAAAGGAAGAATACCTGCGCCATGGGTTTGACGACTTCCTGTCCAAGCCCATCGCCGTTCCGAACTCCATCAAGACCGTCGCTGACATGTTCGGGCCCGCCCCTTTCACCGTCCATTAGCGTCTTTTCCGTTTTGTCCGGCCAATCGGCTTGTTCCCGTTATTGTTCCGGGGGGGCCGATTGCTTAGATTAGGCACATGCCTAGCCTTCCGGCCCATTCCCCGGCCCGCCGTATCCTCAGCGATGTTTTCGGCTTTTCCTCGTTCAGGGCAGGGCAGGAAGAGGTTGTCGCCAATATCCTGGAAGGGACCAGCGTACTCACGGTCATGCCGACGGGGTCCGGCAAGTCCCTGTGTTTTCAAATTCCGGCGTTGGTGAAGGTCGGCTTGACCGTCGTCGTCTCCCCGCTGGTCGCCCTGATGGAAGACCAGGTGGCGGCCCTCAAGCTCGATGGCATCGCCGCGGAAACCATCAATTCATCCCGCGACCGTGAAATCAACGTCGATACCTGGCGGCATGTCGCGTCGGGCGCGACCCGGCTGCTTTATATTTCGCCGGAACGGCTGATGACGGAGCGTATGCTGGCGGCGCTGCAGCGTATGGACATCGTCCAGATCGCCATTGACGAGGCCCATTGCATATCGCGCTGGGGGCCATCCTTCCGGCCCGATTACGAATCCCTGACCCGGTTGACGGATTTATTTCCCGGCGTCCCGCTGTCGGCGTTCACGGCCACCGCCGACGAAGCGACCCGCCAGGACATTAAGGCCAAGCTGTTTCAAGGCCAGGGGCGGACCTTCGTCACCGGGTTTGATCGACCTAATGTCCGTCTCGCTGTCGAGGCGCGGCGCGACTGGAAACACCAACTTGTGGACTTCGTCCGGGCCCGGCCCGGCGATAGCGGCATCGTCTACTGTCTGTCACGCAAAAAAACCGAGGCCGCAGCCGAGTTGCTTGTCAAAAACGGCGTTCGCGCCCTGCCTTACCACGCCGGACTGGACAGTGCCCAGCGTACGGTCAATCAGGAAATTTTTATGAACGAGGAGGGGGTGGTGATGACGGCGACTATCGCCTTCGGCATGGGCATCGACAAGCCCGACGTGCGTTACGTCTTCCACGCCAACCTGCCCGCCAACATGGAGGCCTATTACCAGGAACTGGGCCGGGCTGGGCGGGATGGCGACCCCGCCGATGCCTTCATGCTGTATGGCCTCGACGACATTCGCCAGCGCCGCATCTTTATTCAGGAAGATGACGGCGATGATGACCACAAGCGCCGCGAACACAAAAGGCTGGACGCCCTGATCGCCTACTGCGAAGCGCCCCAATGCCGCCGCCGGGCGCTACTGTACTATTTCGGCGAGGATGCGGATGCCTGCGGCAACTGCGACATTTGCCTCGACCCGCCGATCCTGGAAGATGGCGCGATTCATGCCCAAATCGCGCTCGGTGCCGTTGAGCAAACCGGCCAGCGATTTGGCGCCGCCCATATCATCGACGTGCTGCGCGGCGCCGATACGGAAAAAATCCGAAGCCTGGGGCATGACCGCCACCCCACCTACGGCCGTGGCGCGGAAGAAGATAAAGACACCTGGCGATCCATCCTCCGCCAATTGGTGGCGGCGGGGTACCTTCGCCTGGACATCACTGGTTTCGGTGGCCTCAGCCTGTCCCCAAACGGCAAATCGCTGCTTGATGACGGCGGCGACTTTCGCTTCCGCCGCGACGCTACCCTTCCGAAAGGCGCGTCCAAACGGGCCGCGGCAGCACGGGCAAGTGTTGACCTGTCCGAGGCCAACGAGAACCTGCTTGGCGCCCTCAAGGAACTGCGGATGGATTTCGCCAAGCAACGGGGCGTACCGGCGTATGTAATCTTCTCCGACCGATCCCTAATTGACATGGCCGAAACAAAGCCGGCAAATGATATCGAATTTGCCGAGGTCTTTGGGGTCGGCGCCGCCAAGCTCAGGGATTTCGCCCAACCTTTCCTGGCCCTGATCGCGGAATTCAAGGAGGCTTGAAACGAAGGTAACTTAAAAAACGATCAATTTAGACCGTTGACCCCCGACCCTAAAAAAACAGAGGCCCCAATGCCGTTAACGGAATTGCATCATTGCTCCATTCGCACCGAGAAATTAGAGGAAACCAGGGATTTTTATGTCGATATCCTGGGCATGGAGGACGGTGAGCGGTCGTCATTCAATTTCAGTGGCCACTGGCTCTATGTGGAAGGCAAGCCGGTGGTTCACCTTGTCGGCATCGACCCCGACAACCCGGATGGACTGGCCGAATATTTGGGCGAAAAGGGTTCAAACGACACGGATGGGACCGGCGACATCGATCATATCACCTTCAATTCCGTTGACCCGGAAGCCCTTATAGCGCTGTTGAAAAAGAAAAACCTGCCCTACCGGGAAAGGAAAGTCCCCGACTTGAACCTGTTTCAGGTTTTTCTGGAAGACCCCAACGGCGTCACCCTTGAAATCAACTACTACGGTGAGAGCTGATTGCGGCGGCGGTTAATCCCCGGCCGGAAGATCCTTTTCGAAATGAAACCTCTTGATGCCGCCGCCGATGGTGCGGTTGGACTGTTCCTCGGCCACTTCTTCGCGAACCAACTGGTAGCCTTGCGCCTTATATAGCATCAGGGCCGCTTCCTGCACCTCCGACGTGCTGAGTAGAATGCGCCGGTAGCCTTCCTCAATGCAGAAATCCTCGAGATGAGACAACAGCCGCACGCCGATGCCCCGGCGGCGGTAATCGGTGTCCACATACATGCGCCGGACCTCGGCCTCGGCCTCGTTCAGACGCTCGATCCCGGCCATGCCGACGACCGCGCCGGATAAATCGGCAACCCAGAAACCGCTGCCGAGCGTATGTTGATAGTAGTCCGGGATCCGCAAGATTTCTTCGTCCATGACCCTTTCGATGTAGGCATCGAAGGCGGCGGCATTGTCGGGGTTCGCGATATGCCGGTTCCATTCGATAAAGATAGCACTGACGCGGTCCTGATCTGCAGGGTGGAAGGGACGAATAATGAGCGATTCCATCATGGGATAAGTCTAGACAAGGGAATTACCCCTTCAGCTTTGTCCTCAGCAGTTCATTGACCATTTTCGGGTTGGCCTTGCCGCCGGTGGATTTCATCACCTGGCCGACGAACCAGCCGATGGCTTTTTCGTTGCCGCCCTGGAAGTCGGCGACCTGGTCCGGGTTTCCGGCAATCACCTGATCCACGGCGGCTTCAATTTCGCCGCTATCGGTGATCTGTTCCAGGCCCTTGTCTTTGATAATTGCAACGGGGTCATCACCATCCACGTACATGATTCCAATAACCGTATTTGCCGCGGAAGTGGAAACGGTATCATTCAAAACAAAATTAAGCAGCTTTCCGAAATTTTGTGGGCTTACGGGACTGTTTTCTATCGATTTACCCGATCTTTTTAGCTCACGAGGCATCTGATTAATGACCCAATTGGCAGCAAGTTTGGGATCGCCGCACTCCTCTACCACCGCCTCAAAAAATGCCACCGTTTCCTTTTCCGCCACCAGCACGCCGGCGTCATAGGGCGTGAGACCAAAATCATCCATTAAGCGTTGTTTGGTTTCATCGGGCAGTTCCGGCAGCGAGGCACGGATCGCCTCGACCTCGTCCTCTGTCAGTTCCACGGGCAACAGGTCGGGGTCGGGGAAATAGCGGTAATCGTGGGCGAATTCCTTGGACCGCATGGACCGGGTTTCGCCTTTTTGGGAATCGTACAGCCGGGTTTCCTGGACCACCTCTTCGCCGTTATCGTACGCCTGCACCTGGCGTTGGGCCTCATGCTCGATGGCCTTCATGACGAAACGAACGGAATTGAGGTTCTTGATCTCGGTGCGGGTGCGCAATTCCGTCTCGCCAGTTTTGCGCACCGACACATTGACATCGGCGCGCATGGAGCCCTCCTCCATGTTGCCGTCACAGGTGCCCAGGTACCGCACGATGGAACGCACCTTGCGTAGGTAGATACCGGCTTCTTCAGGCGTGCGCAGGTCGGGTTTGGAGACGATCTCCATCAACGCGACGCCGGAACGGTTGAGATCGACGAAGGTGCGCTTCGGGTCCTGGTCGTGCATGGATTTTCCGGCATCCTGTTCCATGTGCAGGCGTTCGATGCCGATTTCCCGTGATCCCCCATCCGGCATGTCCAGGACCACCGTACCCTCACCGACCACCGGTTCGGCGTATTGGGAAATTTGATAGCCCTGGGGCAAGTCGGCATAAAAATAGTTTTTGCGTTCGAACACCGAATGCAAATTTATTTTAGCCTTCAGCCCAAGGCCGGTTTTAACCGCCTGGCGAACGCATTCCTCATTTATCACCGGCAGCATCCCCGGCATCGCCGCATCAACCAGGGATACTTGCGTGTTCGGCCCGGCACCAAACGCCGTCGCCGCACCGGAAAATAATTTCGACTGGGAAATAATCTGGGCATGGATTTCCAACCCGATAACAACCTCCCAATCGCCGGTTTTTCCCTCGATGATATAGCTCATGGGGTGGCCCCCGGTCGGGCGGTAAACCCGGCGGCGTCTTCCAGGGACTGTGCCACGCGCAGCAGCGTTTCCTCGTCGAACGGCTTGGCGATCAAATGCAACCCCAGCGGCAGGCCATTGGCGTCGAGCCCCGCCGGCACCGAAATCGCCGGCAGCCCTGCCATCGACGCCGGCACGGTGAAGACATCGTTGAGGTACATGGCGACCGGGTCGTCCATTTTTTCGCCGATGGCAAAGGCGGCGCTGGGCGCCGTTGGCGTCAACAGCACATCGACATCCTCGAAGACCTTGCGGAAGTCATCCGCGATCAAGGTGCGGACCCGCTGTGCCTTGATGTAATAGGCGTCGTAATACCCCGCCGACAGGACATAGGTGCCGATCAGCACGCGGCGGCGGACTTCATCGCCAAAGCCTTCGCCGCGGGTCGCTTCGTACATCTCATCCAGGCTATCGCCGTCGAGGCTGAGGCCATAGCGGACCCCGTCATACCGCGCCAGATTGGAAGATGCCTCGGCGGGAGCGACGATGTAATAGGCCGGTAGCGCATATTTGGTATGCGGCAGGGAGACCTCGACGCATTCGCAACCTTGGTCTTTCAGCCAGTCCATGCCCTGGGTCCACAACGCCTCGATTTCCGGTGGCATGCCGTCCAGCGTGTATTCCTTGGGGATTCCGACCTTCAACCCCTTGACCCCGGCATCGAGCCCAGCGGCGAAATCGGGAACTGGTATCGGCGCGGAGGTGGAATCTTTCGGATCGTGACCGGCCATGGCGCCGAGCATATGGGCGGCGTCGGCGACGGAACGGGTCAGCGGTCCGGCCTGATCCAGGCTTGAGGCGAAGGCGACGATGCCCCAGCGCGAACAGCGGCCATAGGTAGGCTTCAACCCGACGATGCCGGAAAACGATGCCGGTTGGCGGATGGAGCCGCCGGTATCGGTGCCGGTGGCGCCAAGGGCGATACGGGCGGCGACGGCGGCGGCGGACCCTCCGGAAGAACCCCCCGGCACAAGGTCCTTGCCGTCGTTTCCTTTCCACGGGTTTTTCACCGGCCCGTAATAAGAGGTGACGTTGGCGGAGCCCATGGCGAATTCATCCAGGTTGGTTTTGCCCAGCATGACCGCGCCGGCGTCGCGCAAATTGGTGGTGACGGTGGATTCGTAGGGCGGCTTGAAACCATCGAGGATGTGTGATCCGGCTGTCGTCAAAACGCCATCGGTGCAAAACAAATCCTTCACCGCGATCGGGATGCCGTCCATGGGCCCTTGAGCGTCACCTGTAGCACGCCTGGCATCGGATTCCTTGGCCCGCTCAAGGGCCAAGTCCGGCGTCGGGGTGATAAAGGCGTTGAGGCCGGCGGCGATTTCCATGGCGCCTAAGTGGGCCTGGGTCAATTCTTCCGAGCTAAAGTCGCCCTTGGCCATGCCGTCGGCGGCGGCGGTGATGGTCAGGTCTGTCAGTTCCGTGGGCGCGGGGGTGCTCATTCCACCACCTTGGGAACGGTGTAAAAACCACCTACGTTCGCGTCGCCTGAAGGAATTTCGGGGTCGGTGGCATTGGCGAGAACATCGGCGGCGCAATCGCCGTCGGAAACCGTATCGGCGCGCCTAGGCCAGGTCATATCGGCGACCGACGTCATCGGCGCGACCCCTTCGGTCTCGACCTCGCTTAATTGCTCCACCCAGCCGATAATGTTCGACAGCTCCCCGGCCAAGGGTTCCAGGGCTTCTTCCGGCACCCGGATCCGGGCCAGGAAAGCGATTTTTTTAACGTCGTTTTTATCCAGGGACATCGGCGGCTCCAATTGCGGGCGGGAAGGTAGCCCGGCGTCCATCCGGTTTCAAGACGCGGTCGAGCGCCGCCCCAGTCTATTGGCCGCTGGCACCGACGGGCTTCGCCGATTTTTTTGTCACCGGCAGGGGGTCCGGATACTTAGGCATGTTTTTGATGAGATCGGTCCACGCGGCCTTGTTCCAGGCCTGGATCGCCATTTCGACGGTCGCGGTCAAGGCCTCAGGAACGGAAGTGACCTTGGCAATTTTGGTTTTGGGAATTTTTCCGTATTTTTCGATGTTGACGCCGTCAAAAACAATGCGGTCCTTGTCCAGGTTAAAAAGGATCGTCGTCGAAAAGATTTCTTCGTAGCCGCCGTCCAGGTCCAGGATGTCGATGTTGATCTGAAAAATCCGCTTTGGCCCCATTTGATAGGGCGCCTCGGTGATGAACATGGGCGTGCGGAATTTGACCTTGCGGGCCCCCGTCCGGCAGTCCCACAAGACATCGTAATCGGCGATCTCGAAGATATGGCCCTCGACCGCGCTTTTGCCCTCGAAGCTGATGGTGTAGTCACACGTGGCGCCGCCCTTCACCCCACTGGCGGCCTTGCCGGTCAATTCGTTTTCCAGGGTGCCGTCGATCAGTGGCAACAATACCTGGTCATAGACAAAGCCGACGTCCTTGCCATTTTCGCGCACCGCCACCCAGGCGAAGGCGGCCCGGCCAACCACATGAATGCGGCTGCCAGCCTTGAACAGGCCGACCTTCTTGGATTTGGTCTTGGGTGCGGAACGGATCCTGACGTCCTTCAAGACGATATAGGTGCCGACCTGGGGTTTGATCTTGACGCCCCGAAACATCACGTCTTTTTTTTCAGCCGCGAAAGCGCCACCGGAAAAAGCCGCTACCAAAACGGCTGCGCAAACGCCCAAGGCGTAAACCATCCGAGAACCGTGTCGGTTGCTAGCCATCATCATTAAGAGCAGCCTAAGCCCCCCCGGCGCTTAAAATTAGGTATAACAGAGGCTAAAGCTATGATAGCCAACGTGGCGCGTTGCCTCCACTGTCTTTTGAGGAAGCAGGTTTTTTTGAGTTCGATAACAAAGGAAATTCAGGGTGGCGGTTACGGAAATCAACGCGATCTTAGGCCTGCTGAAGCCCGGTCAACGCCTGTTGGGGCTTGATATTGGCGCCAAGACCATCGGCTTGGCGCTGTCTGACGTTCTGGCCATGCTGGCGACGCCCATGGAAACCATCCGGCGGACAAAATTCACCGCCGATGCCGAACGCCTGGCCGAAATCATCGAAACAGTGGGAATCGGCGGGCTGGTCTTAGGGCTGCCGGTGCAGATGGACGGCACCGAAGGACCAAGCTGCCAATCGGTGCGGCAGTTCGCCGACAACCTGCTGGGGAAGATGGATATTCCGATCGCCTTTTGGGACGAACGGCTGTCGACATCCGCCGTCCAACGCGTCCTCATTGACGAGGCCGACATGACCCGCAAACGCCGCGCCGAGGTCGTCGATAAAATGGCCGCCGCCTACATCCTGCAAGGGGCGTTGGATTTCATCAAAACAGCGAACGCCGGATGAGCTCAGCCCTATTCGCCCTGGCCCCGGTATTCGGGATGATCGTCATCGGCTATGGGCTGAAGCGGCGCGGGTTCGTGACCGATGCATTCTGGGAGCCGGCCGAAAAATTGACCTTTTACATCCTGTTTCCGTCGCTGCTGGTGACCAAGATCGGTGGCGCCCAGACCGCCGGCGACGATCTATTGCCGATGGCGGCGGCCTTGATCACGGCGACGCTGATTATTTCCGGCCTGGTAGTGATGGGAAGACCGGGACTACACAAAGCTGGATTAAGCGGCCCCGGCTTTACGTCGGTTTTCCAAGGGGCGATCCGGCCCACTACCTTCGTCGGCATCCCCACCGCCTATGCCCTTTTCGGCGACACCGGACTGGCGCTGTTCGCCGCCGCCCTGTTGGCGGTCATTCCGATCGCTAATTTCTTCAGCCTCGCCGTCTTGATCCGATGGGCCAAGGTTCACGAGAACGGCGCCCAGCCCGGATGGGGGGGCGTCGTCGGCTTGGCGCTAAAAAACCCGATCATACTGGCCTGTCTTGCCGGCGGCGGACTGAACCTAACCGGCACCGGCTTGCCACCGGTGATCGGGCCGATTCTTGAGAACCTCGGCGCCGCTTCCCTGCCCCTGGGGTTGATGGCCGCCGGATCCGGGCTCGATTTCAACAACGTCATGAAATCGAAAGCATTCGTCTTCGGCACGTCGTTTGTGAAATTGCTGATCACCCCCGCCGTCACCTACGCCGCCTGTGTAACCTTCGGCGTCGACGGCACGGCGTTGAGCGCCGCGGTGCTGTTCATGGCGCTGCCGGTGGCGGGGGCGTCCTATGTAATGGCGCGCCAATTGGGCGGCGACGGTCCCTTGATGGCCGGCATCATCACCGCCAGCACCATCGCCGCCGCCGTCACCCTGCCGGTGGTGATCATGCTGACGGTGAGGTAAGCCCCTACGCCACTT
>Ga0066376_10005552_pt1 | contig 10661 bp, 10 predicted proteins | sample Knorr_S15_td_Bot_FD_77009 | JGI IMG/M metagenome (GOLD analysis project Ga0066376, IMG submission 77009) | Marine microbial communities from Southern Atlantic Ocean transect - Knorr_S15_td_Bottom_ad_5009_LV_A | ecosystem: Environmental > Aquatic > Marine > Oceanic | place: Southern Atlantic... | reverse complement strand
GGTCTGTGCGCGCGTCGTCGGGATTCACCGGGGTCGCGCACGTGCCGACATCCCATCGTCCCTCGCGAACCAAGTCGATGGCCGACTTGACGTGCGCCTCCTTGAGGAGCGGTTCGTCACCCTGCACGTTCGCGATGAACTCGAAGTCCCGGTATTCGCGCCGGTCGGCTACCTCAGCGACGCGATCGGTACCCGACATGTGGTCCGGTGACGTCATCTCGACCGGCGCGCCCAGCGCCCTACAGATGCGCGCGACCTCTTCGGAGTCGGTGGCCACGACGGCTCGATCCAGCACCGACATCTGCTCCACACGCCGCCAGACCCATTCAATGAGGGGCCTTCCGAGCAGTGGGTAGAGGGGTTTGTTGGGGAGTCGCGTCGAGGCGAGTCGGGCAGGAACGATGCCTACGACCTGGCCGCTCAAGGGGCTTTTCCGGGGCCGGAATGGCGCGATTGGGATGCTAAATTCACGCCTGGAAAGCTACCGGCGGGCGGGGGGTAGGGTCAACGCCCTGGCGTACTAAAGCGACAGGAAGTTGTGCAGCAATCGCTTCCCGTGCTCACTGAAGAACGACTCCGGATGGAACTGAACGCCCCAGAGCGGCAGTTCACGGTGGCGCATCGCCTGGACTTCACCTTCGTCCTCGGGGTCCGTGCTCCATGCGATCGGCTCGAGCACGTCCGGGAGAGACGCGCCATCGCTAACCAAAGAGTGGTAGCGGGCGACCTGGAATGGCGAGGGGATGCCCTCGAAGAGCCCGTCTCCCCCGTGTTCGATGGGACCTGTCTTGCCGTGCATGATGCGGCGCGCCCGCACGGTTCGCCCTCCAAACGCTTCGCCCAGTGATTGGTGCCCGAGGCACACACCGAGCATGGGGATCCCCTCTGCGCCGAGGGTCCTGAAACTCTCGATGCTTACGCCTGCCTCGGCAGGTGTGCACGGGCCGGGTGATACGACGACTCGGTCCGGCCGCAGCGCCAGGAGCGCGTCCACGTCCCTCTCGTCGTTGCGCACGACGAGAGGATCCGCGCCCAGGTCGCCGAGGAACTGGACGAGGTTGAAGGTGAAGGAGTCGTAGTTGTCAATGACTAGGAGCATCGCGGAAATCTACGCCACTCCCGCGGGGTGAGAAGGCCCCGGGCCTGAAGAGGGAACGGATCCGCCGCGTATCCTGCGGGTAGGGCCACTGGAGTTCCGTCGTCCACGCCGGAGGAAGCGTGTTCACCCGCTGCCTGGTTTGCGCTACATCGTTCGAGCCCAACGACCAGTTGGAGTATCTACCGAACGGGACGCGCGTGGCCTTCGATCCCAGGCGCGGACGGCTGTGGGCCGTGTGCTCCACATGCAAGCAGTGGTCCTTGACCCCGATCGAGGACCGGTGGGAGGCGCTGGAGGAGCTCGAGAAGCTGACCCGGGACAAGGCGCGTCTGCTTTCCCAGACGGATAACATCGCGCTGCTCAAAGCCGGACCACTCGAGATCGTCCGCGTAGGCAACGCCAAGCTCACCGAGGAGGCCTGGTGGCGATACGGCCGGGAGCTGGCGTCGCGCCGGCAGAACTACAAGAAACTATCGTTTGCGGGCACCGCCGCCGCGGGTGCGGTGGTCATTGGCGGGTGGGCCAGCGGGGGTATGACGCTGCTCGGCATGTGGTTCATCATGGGCCACGCACCGGACTCCATTACGGACGCGGCACGATGGCTGCGTTTCGGGGGTTCGGCTTGGCGTGGTGCTCGCGAGTGCCAAGGGTGCGGGTACACGTTCAGGAATGTGCCGTACCGCGACCGGGGCAGCCTCGGCATCTTTCCGGGTGGCCAAAATGGCAAGATCGAGCTCGTGCAGCGGTGCCCCGTGTGCGGACCCCATAAGGACGGCGGCCTCCACCTCACGGGAAAAGAGGCCGACCGCACGCTCCGGCGCGTCCTGGCATACCACCACTTTGCGGGGGCCTCCGAGCGACGCGTGATCTCGGCCGCCAAGCTCATCCAGGAGGCGGGTTCGCCTCAGGACTTGACGCGCTTCGTGGTGAAGGACGGTCGCCGGATCGGTGACCTTCAGCGGACCGGTGCGATCGCACTCGAGATCGCGGCGAACGAGTCCGCGGAGCAAAAGCTCCTGGAGCTGGAACTGGCCCAGCTCGAGACGCACTGGAAAGAGGAAGAGGAGTTGGCCGCCATCATCGACGGCGAACTGACTCCCCTGCCGTTGATCGAGAGCCTGCGGCGTCAGGTGACCGGGCGCGGGTAGCGGCCCCGGGTGGTCAGCCGGGCGTCTCCATCTTCCAAAAGATGATGCCGCCAGCCTGTTGGCCAACCTCCGCGGAGCCGAGCAACTCGAAGGTGCGCAGATCGTAGACGTCGACCTTGCCCGGCTCGGCGCCCTTACCCTCCACGCTGACGAAGGCATAGCGAGAGTCCGGCGTCAGAGCCACTCCGTGCGTCACCGTCGTCGAGGAAGGAACGACCGCCAGGCTCTCCCCGGTTGCTGCGTCGAAGAACTGGACCTGGCCGGCGCTCTTCAGTGAAGCGACGAGCACGCGGCCGTCGGCCGTGACCCCGAGGTTGTAGGGCGCGCGACCGGTCGGGAACTTGCGCTCGAGCGACCAGGTCTCGCGGTCGATCACCAGGATCTCGTCACTCTTGTTGCAAGCGACGAAGACGGACGCGCCATCGGGCGTCGGTTGTGCCCACGTCGGCGAGCAGGTCGGCGGCTCGGGGATGGGGCGCGAGCCGGCCCCGGCTTGACCCGCTCGGGTGAAGCCGCGGGCACCGGTCAGCACTTCTCCCACCTCGTAGTCCTCCAGCGGGCCCTCGTTGCCCTGCGCGACCGAAAACCGTCGCGACACGGCGAAGGTGCGGGTATCGATTTCGACCAATTGGTCGTCCCGCATGCAGTTGGAGTACGCGAAGAGCCCGTCGCTCGCCATGCGCAGCCCGTGCGGCATCGTGCAGGTCGGGATCTGATCCACTTCCACGAGGTCAGGTGTGTATACGACCGATACCGTCGACGGCACCAACTCACCGTGCAGGTTGAAGTTCACGATGAACGCGTAGAGACCGTCCGGGGTGAGGTCGAGCGTCGAGGGGAAATTCCCGAGCAGGATCGGCGCAGCCACCAGCGTGTCTGGTCCCGCGTCGAACTTCCAGAGCTTGCCGTCGGGGATCCCGTGAGCGGTCGTCATGTACAGGTATCGACCATCCGGGGAAATGTTCAGACCGTGCGGCCCTTCAGTCTCGATCGCCATTTCTCCGACGGGCGTTGTCTGATCGACGCTGACTCCGTCCGGGCCGAGCCGGATGCGATGGATGAGGTCTGCGGACTCCGCGGCCACGTAGGCGTAGTAGACCGCCTCGGGGCCCGTGGTAGCCGGCCCGGCCGAGCCTGAAGACGGACCCCCGTACGATCCGCTGCAGGCGGCGAGTAGGAGGGTGGTCCCGAACAAGAAAGTGCGTTGAGTGGTCATCGATCCTCGGTCGTGCAACAATGGCCCCGTCCGGTTGGCGCGGCTAAACTGACGGTCTAATAGGCCGAAGTGGTGGGTCCTTTTCAAGGGAGTAACCGTTCGATGAGACATATCCGTGCCGCCCTGATTCTCACGGCCCTAGCGTTAGCCGCGCCACCGCTGACGGCCCAGGCCGACTTCGCGGCGGGGCTTCGCGTCTCGAGCTTAGCCATCGAGCCCACCGAGATCGTGTTCGAGGCGGGTTCACAGGCCTCCATCTCGATCGTGGCGCTCGACGCGGATGGGAATCAAGTGGACGCATCACTCCGCGTTCGGGGTACTCGTGGCCTCCGCCATAGCGACGGTGTTCTCACGGCGGCCGCTGGAGGCGACTATCAGCTCTTCGTCTCTGTGGTGCTGCCCGCCGGTTCGTCGGCCCAGCCGACCGTTGCCACCGTGCCCGTCCATGTCACCTGGCCGCCGGTGGCGTCCGTGGAACTGGAACGTGAGACCACCACCCGCCTGTATGCCGGGACGACGGTGCGCTACAGTGCTCGAGCCTTCTTCACCGACGGCACCGAGCGCCCGGACGCTGTTCTATCCTGGACCTCTTCGGACGAGTCCGTCGCGAGCGTGGATCGGTGGGGGGCGGTGACCGCCCATGCCGCTGGTTCAGTCGCAATCAGCGCCGACTTCGAGGGAGTGCGCGGCACGGTCGAGCTGGACGTGCCCGACCTGACTGCCCTCGGCCTGGAGGTCCGGGGTGGCCCCGACCAGGTGCGTCAGGGTGACGTGGTGACGTTCGAAGCCGTGGCGACCAGCGGCGGCCGAGTGATCGACGACGTTCCGGTCATATGGTCGATGTTCTTCCTGCCGGACGACACCATCAACGCTCCGGGAGCCGCCGGTATCATCGACGACGGCAAGTTCGTCGGCGAGGTGCCCGGCCAGTACACCGTGCTGGCCTCGGTCGGAGATCTGGTGGCGCGCAAGAAGATCGATGTGCGTCCTCGCGGGGCGGTCCAGGACATCGAGATGATGGGGCGCGGCAGCGTCACCGATCAACGCACGTCGGACTTGTGGGTCTACGAGGCCATGGATGGTCGGGACTACGCGCTCACGGGGACCTGGAGTGCGGCGGGATTCGCGTACTTCTGGGACGTGACCGACGCGAACAACATCGTGAAGATCGACTCGATTCAGGTCGATGCGCGCACCGTGAACGATGTGAAGGTGGCGCCGAATGCGCGCTATGCGGCTCTCTCGCGCGAAGGCACGTCCAACCGACGTGACGGTCCGGTGCTGGTGGACCTGGCGGATCCGCAGAACCCGGTGATCGCGTCGTACATCGACGACCCGCACATCACGGGTGGCGTGCACAACATGTTCGCCACGGACGACTATCTCTTCGCCCTCGCGGGCGGAGACAAGTACGTGATCTTCGACGTGACGGACCTGTCCAACCCGAAGTTCGTCAGCGAGTACAACCATCCGGACAGCCGCGTCCACGACGTTTGGGTCCTGGACGGTATTGCCTATTCCTCGGAGTGGGGCACGGGTGTGGTGGTCGTCGACGTCGGAAACGGCAAATGGGGCGGCTCGATCGAGAACCCCGTCTTCGTGACCGCGGTGCCCTACCCCGTCGGCCGCACCCATGCGGCGTTTCCGTACTACTCGGAATCGGCGGAGAAATTCTATCTCTTCCTCGGCGACGAGATCATGGGTCGGGGGGACCAGGCCTGGCGCGGTACGGGCCTGAATAGGGTGCCGCCCCAGGGTGGAACGCCGGTCGCCTTCAGCGGCTATATCCACGTCATCGATTTCACCGATCCGATGAATCCCAAGGACGTCGCCCGCTACGAGGTCAGTGAGTTCGGTACCCACAACAGCTGGGTGGAGGACGACATCCTGTATCAGGCGTACTACGACGGCGGAGTGCGCATGGTCGATGTGTCCGGTGAACTCATGGGCAATCTCGCGACTCAAGGGCGGGAGATCGCGGTGTTCAAGCCCTTCGATCCCAACGGCTGGGCGGCCAATGTCAGCGTCGTCTGGGGCGCCCAGCAGCACAAGGGCAACGTCTTTTTCACAGACCTGGCGTCGGGTCTCTGGTCTGTGAAGCTGCGGCCGACGCAGCGTCCCATCAGCTGATGTACTGAACGGGGTGGGGGGCGTGGCGGCCCCCCCCCTACCCCGAGCGCAGCTCCGCTAACGTGGTGACCCTTCCTTTCTGAGCCCATCGCGCTAGGGTCACGGCCTCGGGCTCCAGGCCCAAGCCCCAGGTGGCGTCCGAGAGCGCCGTTACCGGGTATCCACGGGCCTGCATCCCGTCCACCGCCTGGGTCACGCATACGTCGCGAGCCACACCGATCACTACGAAGGACAAGGGTCGCCCTAGCTCCTCACCGACGGCGGCCAGGAATGATTCGGTCGCGGGATTCCCGGTGAAGACGTCGAATCGCGTCTTCTGAATGAATACCGGCCGCGCCTGACTCACCGCCGTTCGCGCAACGGTGATCGCCGCTTCGTGGTCTGCGTCGAACTCCAGCACGACGGGGTCCGCCGGTCGGATCTCGGGGATGATCCAGGCGCCCTCCCGTTCGCCCGAGTCGTGTGAGCGCCCCATGCAGTGCGGCGGGTAGGTGCCGGTCTGGGGGTCGGGCGACTGATCGTCGATTTCGTCATCGTCGAGTCCGTGCCAGTCTCCGGTATAGACCAGCAGGTCGCACTTTTGCTTCATCCAGGCAACGGCTTCGCGGAGCGTTTCGACGATCAGCGTCGAACCCGGGTCGTCGTCGTCGCCCAGGTCCTTTACGTACAGCCGTCCGTGCGGGTCCATGAAGTCGACTTGGGCGTCGACGATCCACCCGATGACGCTCAAGTCACCCGCTCTAAGCGTTCGTTCCCCCGATACCAGCGCCCCACCTTGGCGAGCGCCTCACCCTCCAGGCGGACGACGTCGGCGGTGTAGTCGTACGATCCTCGCACGAGCGCCGACCCGACTCCGTATGAGTCTACCGGAACGCGCAACGCCTCGAAGTGCCGGATCTTATCTACGGAGAATCCTCCCGACACCACGATGCTCACATCGTGGAAGCCCTCCCGGTCGAGCGCGTCTCGTACTCGCTCCACGAGGCGCGGGTTCACACCCCTCGGGTCGAAGTCTCCCAGCTCCCCTTCGAGCGATCGATCGACCATGGCCGCTGATGTGTCCAGTCGGACACCCCAGAGCTTGGCGCCCATCGCGCGCGCAACCGCTAGCGACGTGTATACCGAATCGTTGTCGAAGTCCACGAGCGAGATCACCCGCACTTCGTCCGGCGTCGCGTCGGCGAACGCTTGCGTCGCCGCCACCGCGTCCCCGCCGAAGGCCGCGATCAGCGCATGCGGGACGGTCCCGATGCCCTCGGAGCCCCACCACGACGCCTGCGCGTCCGTGGAGACGCCGATGGCGCCGGCTATGTGCGCGGCCCAGCCATCGCCCGTTTGCACCATCCAATGGTCGTGACGCGCCGGGAAGAACATGATGGGGCGTGGCCAAGCGGCTTCCACCACCGCCCGGGTATTGGTGGCGATCCGGGTCCGGCGCGCAAGCACGCCCACGTACAGGGTCTCCAGGTGCGCGAACGCCGCGTACGGTCCCGTGATGTGCATCACGGTTTCCCACGGATCCGCACGATCGCCGTCCCGCAGCGACAGCACTTCGAGATCGGAGAACGAGTAGCCGTCGCTGAGGCAAAGCTTCAGAATCGCGATCGCCTCATCCGTTCCGGCGACGAACGCATCCCTTTTCTGAAACACCTGCATGGTGACCACCGGCTCCAGTCCGTGGTGCGTGAGCACCTCGCGAGCCCGGACGAAGTACTTATCCGAGTAGTAGCCACTGCGCATCTTCTCCACGGGGAGCTGGAAGATCTCTGGCGCGAGCCGTTCCGCACTGCGGATGGGTGGCGGTGGGCCGGTCGGCTTTTGTGGATCGATCGGAGGAGGCCCCGTTCTCGAGGGGTGCTTGCCGCGTCAGTCGCTGGGTTAGATGGCGCAGGCCATGTCCTGTGCGCAACACATCGGTGATTTGATCATTCCGTCTCCGTTCGGGCACTTCGAGACCTGGACTGTGCTGCCGTCGTCCTTCGTCAGCGTGTCGTTCTCGAGCGCGGCACCGCACTTCGCGCACGTCATGTTTACGCTCATGCCACACTGATCACACGTGTAGGTCGCCATTCGGTGGTTCTCCGTGTTGGTAAAGACGAATCTAGGCCTCAGGCGGCCCAAGTGGCCGCCACAGTAACGTACTCGAACCGGGCAGTCACTCCCTCGGATGGCGCTCGGGAAGCCTTGGCCTCGTCGCCGAGAGCGCCGCGCAGCCACTTGTGTATGGGGCACCGGCGAAACGATACTCCTCAACATCATGTCGAAGCTCTTGTGGATCCTCGGGCTCAGCCTCGGGATCTCTTTCCTCTGCTCGATCCTCGAAGCAGTCTTCCTCTCCGTAACGCGCTCCTACATCGCCGTTCTCAAGGAACGCGGTGAGTGGGCGGGCGTTTGGTTCGAGAGCGTCCAGGACAACCTCGACGAGCCCATCGCGGCGATCCTGACCCTCAACACGATCTCGAACACCGCGGGTGCGACGCTCGCCGGTGCCGCGGCGCAGGACCTGTTCGGTAAGCCTTGGGTCACGGCGTTCACCGTCGGGCTCACGCTCGCGATCCTCCTCTTCTCCGAGATCGTGCCCAAGACGCTTGGCGCGACGCACTGGAAGCGCCTGGCGAAACCCGCCGCGCACACCCTGCGCGCGATGGTATTCGGGATGAAGCCGATTCTGATCCCCCTGGGCTGGGTATCGGGCTGGATTACTCCTTCCGAGGGCGAGCCGACGGTAAGCCGCGAAGAGATCGAAGTGCTCGCGGGCATCGGGCGCCGCGAGGGTACGCTCGACGAGGACGAGTGGAAGGTCGTGAGCAGCGTCATCCGGCTCGACGAAGTGTCGGTCGGGGAGGTGATGACGCCCCGGACCGACATGAGCGCGGTGCCCGCAGAGTCGTCCGTGGCTGAAGCTCAGCAAGTCATGCTCGATACCGGGCATTTGCGCCTGCCGGTGTTCGAGGAAAGCCTCGACAACATCGTTGGCGTCCTGGTTGCTCGTGATCTTTGGCGCGCCGGACAGGCGGGCGTCGAGTCGATTCTGGACGTGATGCGTACCGTGCCGTTCGCCCCCGCCTCGAAGCCGGTGGAAGATCTAATTCCGGAGATGCGCGCTGAGCGGGTCAAGCTGGCGATCGTGGTCGACGAGTTCGGGGGGACCGCTGGGCTGGTGACCCTGGAAGACCTCATCGAAGAGATCATCGGTGAGATCCAGGACGAGCACGAGAGCGACGAGCCGATCCCTTTCCAGGACCTGTCGGGTGGGCGCCAACAGGTTTGGGGTGGCGCTTCGCTACGCGACGCGAGTCAACGCCTCACGTTCGAGCCGAGCGAGGACGAAGAAGAGGGGTTCGACACCGTGGGAGGCTTCGTATCCGGGCGACTGAATCGAATCCCAGTCGTCGGCGACGAGGTCGATGTCGAGAGCGGTCGGTTGCGCGTCACCAAGATGACGGGTCGCCGCGTCGACTACGTGCTCTTCGAGCCCCGAAAGGCTGCCGGTAGCTAAGCGCCGGGTTCTTCGGCCAGCGTATCGCTGACCGGCACCTGGGAGGCAGCGGCGGAAGCCGCCTCGAGCTTTCGCTCTACCTGCTCCTCGAACCAAAACGAGATCGCCAGTAGCACGGCGCCGCAGGTGATCGCCATGTCGGCCACGTTGAAGATCGGGAAGTCCCAGAATCCCAGATCGATGGGTCCGATGAAGTCGACAACCCCGAGGTCCCAGCGAACCCGGTCCCAGAGGTTCCCGATCGCCCCGGACACCACGAGGGAGATCGATCCGACCCTGAGGAAGTCTCGCGAAGCCGCTTGCTTGAAGAGGACTGCGAGCAGAATAAGCGCGACGATCGTGATCGGCACGAAGAACCACCGCGAGTCCTCACCCACCGAAACCCCGAACGCAGCACCCTTGTTGTACGCGAGCGTGAGCGGAACGAGGCCACCCCAGATTTCGCTGCTGCGAACACTCAGCGCGTCCAGCGCCCAGCGCTTGCTCAGGAAGTCGAGGATCATGACCAGCGGAAAGGTCAAACCGAAGATTGCGATCTTCGAACGCACGCGAACGGCACTCCGAGCTCAGGGTGAAAACGACTCAGGCAATGTACAAGGTCAACGAGGGTTCGTTCCCGCTCCATTACCAAAGAGCAGCAGGTCGATGTCCTCGTAGACGGGCACCGGCTCGGTCTCTCTTCCCGCGACCTCGTCGAGAGCGGCCATCCCCTCCGCGAAATCGGCGTCGGAGATCAAGCGGAACGGGCTCATGGCTCCTTGCCGAATCCTATCCGCGTACGAGCGCATGCTGGTGTCCTGCCGCTGGCGCACGTGCCGGGTCTGGCCTCATGACTTTCTCGCGACCAGCCCAGGCGGCGGTGGATCGATACCGATTGGTCAGCGAGGCGGCGGTAGTGAGGGCAGCGGGCGGGTCCGCGTGGATAGTCCCGATGGGCTGAGCGGGGTGGGGGCTAGAAGCCCGGCACGTCGGCAGTTGGCTCGAGCATGAGCGCTGGCTTCGATCTCGGATCGAATCGTACGCAGTGGAAGCCGGGGCCTGCGACCCACCCGAGTTGGCAGCTGGCCTGGCCCCTTAGGGAACCTCCCACAATCCAGTCACCACTCCCTTGCTGGCGCCCGAAGCACCCCTGCCGCACACTGCGCGTGCTGCGTGCAGCGTAGCACGCCGCAGGATGTCTCCTTCCCCACCGGGAACTGTAACCCCATCCACGAGGAGCGCCGCCGTGAGAAGTCACCCGATGAAGCACTGGTTCATGTTACTTACGGGCGTGGCCGTCGTGTCCCTGGCGATGGGAGCGCCGGCCCGGGCGCAGCAGCAGATGGAGCAGGCTCCCGACCGAAACCGGGGAGAGGGCCCATTCGAACGGCTCATCATCCGGGGGGTGACGCTCATCGACGGTACCGGGAGCCCGCCTCAGGGACCCGTGGACATTGTCATCGAGGAGGATCGCATTGTCCAGATCCGGGGCGTCGGCACCCCGTTCGTGGACATCGACGAGAGCCGCCGGCCAGGAGGTGCGACCCGGGAGATCGACGCCACAGGTATGTATGCCATGCCTGGGTTCGT
>Ga0066376_10005551_pt1 | contig 10662 bp, 14 predicted proteins | sample Knorr_S15_td_Bot_FD_77009 | JGI IMG/M metagenome (GOLD analysis project Ga0066376, IMG submission 77009) | Marine microbial communities from Southern Atlantic Ocean transect - Knorr_S15_td_Bottom_ad_5009_LV_A | ecosystem: Environmental > Aquatic > Marine > Oceanic | place: Southern Atlantic... | reverse complement strand
TCCAGGTCATAGTCGCTGATGCTCTGACCCAAGTGCTCCGCCGCAGGAAGCAAATCTCCCATGAACATCATTATGCAACCGAGTTGGCGGTGAGCGATTCTAAAACGGACGGGGTCCTGCCCAAGTTGGGCCGCCTCAAGATTTTGTTCAGCTACGGACCTGGCTGATTGATATTTGCCCCGCAACCAGTAGAAAGCGTGCAGGCCGTCCATCACCTGAAAATATTGGGGTGTTTCCCCAATCTGGTCTATCAACTCCCAGGCCCGGTGGAATGCTTGTTGTACATCCGATAATGCGTATCCACGGATTTGGACCAAGCATTGACCCAGCAAGGCCTGTAATGCAACTTCTTGAGAAACTTTGTCCTGTGTATCGAGAACATCTTCCAGGAGCCCCAACCCCGATGAGGTGATTCACTGCTTCGACATTCGCGGAGCGTTGCCTTGCGATTTCACCCGCCTTCTGCCAATAGGCAATAGCCAGCAGGTTGAACCTGGCCTCGGTGAAGTGGTGAGCCAAAACGTCATCAATGATTCCGAACATCAACACTTCATCTCCAATCTCCATGGCCTAGGCGCTACCGAACCGCTATTGAGTAGGCGTGGGCCTTCCTCCTCCCAGAACAAATTCCTCAACGATTGATGAACCTCCATGCTCTTACCTTTAGCGTGTGAACTTTGCTTAAACGGCAACCGTATTGCCCAAGCGGGACCGAGGAATTGAGGTCTGGGTTAAGGAGTCGGCGCGCGGATTATTCGGTTAACTCGGCGTCCTGAGTGTGCAGTTTGAAAATTCGTCAGAGGTGACAATCCGTGACAGTCCACCAAATCCTTGTCGTTTTCTAGAGAATGCACCATAATGAAACGTGATGTTAGAAAGCGAAAGATATCAAGATGTAAGCACTTTTACTAGCGGAGGATCGGCTCCCAGCAATATCTCCATTTCTCAAGTCAGGGTGATGGCCGTCCGGACCGCTCAGGCCACGCCGGGTCGTCGGCGTTGGTTTCTAATAAGAAGAATGTTGTTTGACGTCCTTAGTGATTACGAGGACAAAGACAGCTACACGATAGTTGTCTCTTTCCGTCCAACAGGTGATTTCGAGGGGACACCGGGCCAAGAACGGTTTAGATTCTCCAAGACTGGAAGATTCCAAGACCGGGACGTGCTGAGTTACCCGAAAAGTACCAAGCGCTTCAGAATCAGGCGTAAAACTGTGGTGAAGGGGTTAGTGGTGGTTTTAGTGTTGATAGGGTTCGGAATATTGGGTGTGGTGCTGGCGGGGGGAGAAAACTGCGAAGAAAACCCCCGAATCATTTGCCAAGATAGCGTCATACCAAACTCAGCCGACTAGAATTTGCCGGTAGGGAGAGGGAGTCGAACCCACCTACGCCGCTCGTCATGAGGCATAACCGCCTGGTCATAAATCAGCACGAGTTATCATTTATGTGTGCAGATTTAATCCGCACAGGTTGCTGTTAAAATCTTTTTATCTTCCTAATAAACTCGTTTAAGGTGGAGGGAAGTCTTTCGTCCACATACCTTACAGCAAACCTTAAAAGTTCCGGATTTTCCATCGAATGGACGTCTGTTAAGGCTAATAGTTTTTCCCCATGTTCATCAAGATATTTCCCGGCGAGATATTCATTACTGACATCACCTTCTCCAAAGGCGTCTATCTTCCCTGCCAGTAACTGTGACACGACTTCATCCTGAGAAGGCACAAGTGGAATTATCGTAGCCCCTAACGGTTTGTACCTGAGGTCTCCGTCTATGTGGGCACTGGAGGTAGGCGTTACGACTATTTTTTTACCCTCGAAATCGCCGGGACATTTAAGAATTTCCAAATCTGACCTACGTATCAACAACGATCTGGTTACAAGCATATAAGGATCACTCCATACGGCGTTTTCACCAAGATAACGATCCTCGTACTCCATCATGCCTGCTGCAGATACATCGCAATCGCCATTGCCGGGGGCTTCCCAAAGACCGGCAAAGTCCCTCTTTTTGATCTCTACCTTTAGGTCCATTTCCTCCGCAAACTCTCGAAGAACACTAATATCCGTGCCTACAATGTCTCCTCCATCTTCGTACGAAAACGGTGCGAACTCTGTGTAAGTACAAATAGTCAAAATCCCTTCCGATATTGTTGTAAACGCATCTTTATTCTTTGCCATAATTCATGCCTTCAATGGGTAAAACGTATTTCTATTGCATTTTAGCAAGTCAAAAGAAAGTACCGCCTACTTTGACTCCCACGTGCTGCAGACGCCCCAACAGGCTGCGGCTTGTGCCGGTGCTGTGATTTGCTTGCGAGAACAGTCTATGCACATCGGCCAAAGTAAAGGCAGGTATTAACCGAAAGGAAAAGGCCCCCGGAACCAACCGGGGTCCTACTTTTGAAGCTAAATTGACGTTGGCGGGAGTGTGAGGGAGTCGAACCCACCTACCCCGCTCGTCACGAGGCATAACGGATTTGAAGTCTCGCCCTATTCTACTGGAGCGTACTTGAAATTCACATTAGATTGCTCCGCAGGAAGTTGATAGCCTTCACACTCAAAAGGATAAGCGAGCACTCCGCTGGGGAAATCCGCGTCTGGGTCATAGCATTTCCAGTAAAAGAATGAGCCGGGCTGAACCCAGTGGAGATAGGGGGTACCACTCCTGACGGTTGGATTTACGAATGTATGTGTAACTTTGAACCGGAAGGGCGCCATAGAGTGAGTACCGACACTGCCAGTGAACCCGATTGGAGCCCCACGTTTTACCGAACGTCCAATCAGCGCATCACACGAACCGAATTCACCTATTCCTGGACTTACATAATCGTTAAATTCGAAGAAAAGGTGACCCACGGCTTGGATTGTACCCTGCCATTCTTCGACTTCGCCACAACTCATGTTTTGATTGTGACCAAGCAATAATGGCGAGGTAGATAAATGATAGGTACATACAATCATTCCTGGCCAATCGGGACTTTCAGACTCGAAACATATCTCCAAATCATTGAACGGGGCGTCTTGTTGACCGTCTGGGTAGGTCCGGTATTCGGCATTTCTGTTATCAAAGCCCACTAGAACCATATCGATTGGAGCGAGTACTGGGGTGGAGAGATTGAGCTCGAACTCCATGCTCGTCTTATTTGGGTATGGTGCGCCTCCCAAAGGACCGCCAATCTTAGGTCCAAGTGTAATAATGTTGGGGTCTGCACTCGTGCCATAAACCTCCGTTTGAGTATTGATGCCTTCAGCAGAGGCTGGCGGCGAAGTAATTGCGGAGGCGCTTGATTCTGGTACGCCGGGGGTTATTGTTGGGGTAGGGGCGGGAGGGCTTGGGGTAGCAGTAGGAACTGGTGTAGAGGGCTGGGTTTGGGCACTGGGAGTGGGATTACCTGCCCCCATGATCGTCCCCATATCAAGTCCAAACATGTCCATGATTGCCTTAGTATCTTGCGGGTACTGCATTAGGCAGGGGATGACGACGCCCAACTGCTGGGGGGCTATATCGCCTCGGCCACTAATCAAGGCGTTGTACTGCGCACTCCCCAAAGCTGTCTGAACGCAGGCGACAAGTTCCGGTGACACCCTGCCTAGTACCATCGATATGGGTGGCAATGTAGATGATGGGCTGGATGTGGGATTAGGTGCGGCAGTAGGCACAGAAGTACTAGTTGGAACTGGGGTTTCCGTAGGAGTTACTTCCTCACCAGCTGCTATTGGAGTAGGCCCAGCTTGCCCCCCTCCACAACCAGCAGCAAATAAAATTGATGCTATTCCTGCTATTAGCAGACCAACCCTAAATAACTTCATTTCCTACCCCCAGGGTTGCGCGAATCCCCAACTTTTGTTGCTGACTTCGGACTTAGACGTATCCTGCCCGCTTATATTTTTCGATTTGACTCGGCAAGAATTTCACGTATTTGTCGTCAGGGGTCTGTTTCAACTTGAATAGCACCCTGATTCGCTACGGAGTTCTTCTGCGGTTTCTTGTAGTTCTAGGTGGTCTTCTCTGATTGGTTGGGCTTTCTTAGCCAATTGGCACTCCTTACGTCATCCACTGTACTTATCGGGCTGGTAGATTTCTTGGAACCCTTGATTACTTGAAATACCTTCTTCCCTGCTTGGAACAGAACTGCTCCTGCCATGCGTGCAACTCAAAGCACTTGGATTACCCCCTGGACTTAGCTTGGAACTCTGGGCGGTGATTGCCGGGATATCAGGATTCGACTATTAGACAACTCCCACGCCCGTGACTAATATATCCTACGACCCAATCTGATTTCCGGTTTAGAGGTTAACTACGATGGACGCTCGAGATGTCAACGATTTTTTAGCAGGCATAAAAATGGCTGTTATGGCGACAATTAACTATGATGGGTCGCCGCATCTATCTCCAAACTGGTACTACTATAACGGAGAACGATTATTTTTCGTAACGACGAAAGAACGGAAAAAGTTTTTCAACTTGAAACGTGACCAGAGAATGTCAGTGTGTGTGTATGAACCACCATTCGCATCGGATTATGTGGTAGTTCAAGGCGCCGCCACCATTGATGATTTGGTTCCAACGTCAGAACTATGGGGAACAGCCCGGCTAGTCATAGAGAGATACGTTAACGCTGCCGAAGTTGATGCATATGTAGAGCGTTGGAAGACAGAACCACGAATTCTCGTGACCATAACTCCGGAGAACATTTACACTCGACCAGGGCGTTGATTTGCTCTCTTTAGCTGGGGGAGTGTCACCAATCGGTGACAATGGGTAGTGTATACAATCGTATACACCTCAGGGGAGTGCCACCCAGCGTTTTTCGTTGGTTTGACCCCAGTCCTTTCACCGCCTCTATAATGCCCCCATGGCCGAAATCAGACCAGTTAAACGCAAAGGGAAGTGATGCGGACCGTATTGCTTGTCCTCATCTTGTCGTTGGTCATGGGCTGTGTTCCTGGCAATCCTCCAACTGACGCTAAGGCCCTATTTGTATCACGTGAGCTCGATGTAAGAATCAGCCCGAACAATGCTGGGACTTTCATGCTGAACCCAAGCCTGTTTGGGAAAGGTGGTTATTCACAGGGGGGCGAATTACTTGAGACTGAGAGAGGAGAGATATGCCTACTTATTTGATTCAGGCTTCCTACACCGCGCAAGGCGTTTCCGGGCTGACCCAGAGTCCCGAAGACCGGTCAGGGGTAATACGTTCTTTGCTCGAAGGGCTGGGAGGCACTTTAGAAGCATTCTACTATGCCTTCGGCGACTACGATGTGGTGGAGATTGTAGAATTGCCTGACAGCGTTTCCATGGCTGCGTTTTCCATGGCCCTCGGCGCCAGCGGGGCGGTAACCAATGTCAAAACCACTGTATTGATTCCTGTCAGCGAGGGAGTGGAGGCCGCCCGCAAAGCCGGCAGCATAGGGTACCGTCCCCCAGGCAGCTAGGCCTGGACTATGCCTTGGCCTACAACAACCGCGGTGATGCTCACAATTACCTGGGCCAAGATAAGTAGCAACAATACGATAAATACAAAGCCTGTTTACTGGATAGCCAATACTGCTAACGGCTTCGCCTCAAAACCCCGCCCACTTGCAGCCCTAAAAACAATCTACCAAACATCCACTTAAAGGAGAAATCCGATGAACCTCTGTGTTGTATCCACCTTTGATTGCACCGTTGCAGACTTCAGAACCGCGTTCAAAGAATATGAAGATGAGATAGGTAAGGTTTGTTCAGCGTGGGAAATCGCTGAAGTGAACGAGCATAAGGCGGTCACTATGATGAACGTTACCGACAAGGATGGTTTCGAAACTCTTATGACTTCACCAGAGTTTATCGAGTGGAACACCGCCAACAACTGCGTTGACGTCATCTACTCACTTGAACAAATCGGTTAACTATAAGGTATCCATTGGGAAGCCCAACTAAGCCACTTTCATAAGCCGGAAAAAGCCTTTAGTATTCGCCAGTCAATCTTCAGGTTTTGGAGGACACGATTCTTTTTCACATAACGGCTCGGCACACCCCAGAAAACTGTCAAGTAGCACACGGTAGCGGTCCCAGCATCCCTAGCTACCCTGCCCGGTACAAAGAAGCAGGCGTAGAGCCCATTGCCGGTGGGTCTTGTCCACCAGCGCATGCGTCTTTTCTATTGGTTGAAACGGATGATATGTCCAGATTGACGGAGCTGCTCAGGCCAGCGTTGGGACACTGGCAGGTCGAAATCAATAACGTCCCATCAACCGAGGTGTTGCCATGACCCTGAAGCAAAAGCCTTTCAGCTATCCTTGGGGCAGCGGGTACGTGGCCGAAGAAGCCAGGGTGAAAGGGGAGTATCACGTGCCCACCCTGCAACTGCTGAAGTACACCGAAGGTGAAGCTGCCGGTAACGTGAGCGTTAGATTTTGTCACTACGGTCACGCTGGCAACTTCCGGCGGTCGCCGCTGATGATGTCCCCTGATGAAATTGCCATGATGCGGGAAGCATTGCACGAGACGCCGGAATTGCGGGAGTTGCTGCGGAGGTTGGTTGAGGATTAACTTTAGTATTAATTTGATGATAAGGGTTAAGCTGAGTGGGGACAGTAATCGGCTTTAGATTTGCCCGAAAAAAGCGACCGGAAAAGTGACCGAAATTCCCACGACTGTACCAGACCAGATGGACGTATTAGGGAGTTGTAGGCACGAAATACCAGCAGTAGCACTTACCATGCGCTAAACAGGGAATCTAAGAAAACGTTGACAAAGCTAAGGCCTGCTCGCTGGAAAGCCACTGCCGCTAACGGCTTCGCCTCAAAAACTCGCCCACAGCCAGCTGCTTATTCAAAATTGTAGCGCGCGGTGGCCACCACACCTTGAGTAGGCCCGAAGGTCGGACCACTTTCTTGGCAGGTGTAGGCTGCGCCCACGAGAAAAAAACTTGCTACCGTGTGGGCAGGTTGTATACATATTTTTTAGTGCTCTTTTAGGGTAGAAAGTTCTCCGCTAACACAGTGTCATATCATTTTCTCATTGCCCATTTCATTATTATTATACTTACCTGCATGAAACGCGTTGGTCGACCCCCTACCGGGCACAAGCCATGCCTGTCGGTGAGGATGGAACCCGCCATGCTGCAAGCGGCCCGGACGCAAGCCAAGGCAAAGGGACTGACGGTGGGCAAGTGGTTAGAGGGTGCTATCCAAGAAAAGATAGAACGGGAGGGCAGTAACGGCGAGCAATAAACCATCCCTAAGGTACATTGCCAAAGAACTGGAAATCAGCCCGGCTTACCTCTCCTACATGCTGAGCGGGAAGCAGCCCTGGCGTAAGGATTTATACCAGCGTTACGCAGGAGTTGTTAACACTTGTGTTAACAGTGATGGGCAGAATGGTAACAAGGCAGCAAAAGAGGCCACCCATGCGAATGGCCTCTTTAGTCGTAATCTCAAAGTTGGCGGGAGTGCGAGGGAGTCGAACCCACCTACCCCGCTCGTCACGAGGCATAACGGATTTGAAGTCCGCAAGGGCCACCGGGCCCCATCCACTCCCTCTATTGATTGACCAGGTGATTAACCACGCCCGGTAAATAGTCCCTGGGGTATTTTAGCCCCGGAGTTTTGAGTCTTCCCGAGTATTGAGTCGCCCGGGGAACAAGCGTAGGCTGACTAGTCAGCCAGAATGCCGTCTATCTCTTTCTTTAATGCGCCCTTGGGACGCGCTCCCACTATGGTATGGACCGCTTCTCCGTTCTTGAAGAAAATCAAGGCCGGGATGCTGCGCACGCCGTACTTCATGGCTATGTTGGGGCTGCTGTCTACGTCCAGTTTGCCAACGCTCAATTTGCCGTCATACTCCAATGCCAGCTCATGGACTGCCGGGGCGATCTGTTTGCACGGGCCGCACCAATCAGCCCAGAAATCGACCATTACCGGTATGTCCGAGTTGATGACCATATCGTCCCAGTTGGATTCAGTAACTTCGATGGGTTCCGCCATTTTCTGCCTCCAGAATTAATTGCTGCCCATTTTTCAGGACACTATAACTTAGATGCTCCCTTGCCGCCGCCGATGCGCTGCCGCAATAGAAACCAATTGGAAGATACCAAGCGGCGGAGGATGGCGTAATTTTATACTGCCCGTTATATGGTGGTCAAATTTGGCCTGTCAGGTAGGCTTGGTAATCTGAAAGTCCTCAGCCCTCAGCCTGCTGCGCTCAGAATCGATTGGCCTGGGAAATGGGTGCCTTCCAACGCCCATTTGTTTTCGACATCCAGCTTTTGAAGCTGTCTGAGATTAAAGCTCATTCCTTGGATTAGATTACAGCTTCAAGTATAGTAGTCAGCAGTATGCAAACGGCGAAAGAACATATTGACCGTGGGCAGCAGATGACCTTGGATTTGACCTCTTGGGGCCGTCTGGGCGAAGCCATGGCTGATTATCAGGGCAACGACGTTTTTGTCTTCGGTGGCATCCCCGGCGAACGGGTGGTGGCCGAGGTGGTCAGGGTGCGCCGCAATCACGTGGCTGCCCGTATCCTGGAGGTTTTAGAACCTTCGCCCCACCGGGTGACTCCGCCTTGCGGTTACTTCGGAGACTGCACCGGGTGTCAATGGCAGCATCTGGACTACCAAGAGCAACTATCCGCCAAACGCGACAAAGTAGTTGATGCCCTGGCTAGAGTGGGCGGGTTTGATGCACCCAATGTCTGCCCGGTCATTCCCTCTGAACGCCAGTACGGATACCGGAACCACGCCCGTTTTACTGTTGGACAAGCCGGTGGACGAGATGGCGCCAGAAATGATGTAAAAAACGGGGGGCCCGGAGGGGAACGCGGAAGCCTAGGTGGATTTTTGGGCTTCGTTAACAGAGAGACAAGGCAATTCGTGGCCATAGACGAATGCCAAATTATGCATGATCAAATCAACCTCAGATTGTCCCAACTTCAAGGCAACTGCGACGAGACCACCCAGCTTTCCATCAGGGCTGGCACGGAGACCCAAGATTTCCTGGTGCAACCCCAGTTGTTCCACCCCGATATCCCAATTCCCACCGGCCAGAAAAGCTATGCCGATTCGGTGGGTGGCAAACAGTTCAGGGTATCCTCCCCATCTTTCTTCCAAGTCAACATCGAACAAGCAGCCGCCGCTTTGGATGCAGTGCGCCGGTGCTTGGACCTTCAGCCCGATGATGTGCTACTGGACGCCTATACTGGCGTGGGCACATTCGCCGTCCTCCTTGCCCCCTATGTCAAGAAAGTGCTGGCTGTGGAAGAGTCCTCCGCTGCCGTCGCCGATGCCAAAGATAATGCTTCAGGGGTGGAAAATCTGGAGTTCATTCTAGGCAGGACGGAGGAGGTACTCTACCGCTTGGAGGAAAAGCCGTCGGCTCTGGTCCTCGACCCGCCTAGGTCCGGCTGCAAGCCAGAGGCACTGGCGAGCCTGATTGATTTAGGCATTCCCAAGGTCGCCTACGTTTCTTGCGACGCTGAAACCTTGGCCCGTGATTTGAAGGTACTTTGCCAAGGCGGCTATCGCCTAAACCAGGTGGTGCCAATAGACATGTTCCCGCAGACCCACCACGTTGAATGCGTGGCGGCCCTGAGTTATGAACGCCCTGCTATCGCAGATAATGGTACTGAGATAAAACAACTAGTGCTGGCATCTGCGTCTCCCAGGCGTAAAGAGTTGCTGGAGGGACTGGGGCTGCGCTTCCAGGTGGAGCCAGCCAACATCGAAGAGGCGGTCTTGGAGGGAGAGTCTGCTCAAGAGACAGTGTCCCGGCTTTCCCAGGAAAAAGCCGCTGCCGTAGCGTCAACTCTGGACTCCGGGTTGGTCATCGGCGCCGACAGTTTGGTGGTTCTGAATGGCCAGCCAATCGGCAAACCGGTGGATGAAGAAGACGCTCGCCGCATGTTGCGGTCTCTTCGGGGCACCAGTCACCAAGTCACCACGGGCATCACAGTGATTGACGCAGGCTCCGGGCGTTCCCTGACCGCCAACATGACCAGCGATGTGAATCTTAGGCTCATCTCGGATGAAGCGATAGAAGCATCCATAGCCTCCGGCACTCCCATGGATAAGGCGGGCGCCTATGCGGTGCAGGACACAGTTTTGCGCCCGGCTGCTTCTTGGGACGGTTGCTACTCCAACATCGTGGGGCTGCCTATGTGCAAGCTGCTGGAGTTTTTGGAAGAGCTTGGCTACGGCCAGCCAGCAGACAGGAAACGGGCGGCGGAATACTGTAGGGGGAATTGCCCGAATCTGAGCCTCCCTATCGGCGACCAAGGTGACGCGCAGGGTGACGTGCCAGGTGATGCGCAAGGCGGCCTGCCGGGAAACGTTCAAGGTGACGTGCCAGGAGACGTTCAATGAACTTGATGGGTATGGGCTTAGCCGAGATTGCGGTGGTCATGGTGGTGGCATTCTTGGTGCTTGGCCCCAGCCGGGCTATCACATTGGCCCGCACCGCCGGAAAACTTCTGGGCGATTTACGTCGCACCTTCAACGATGTTGCCTCAGCTATTACGTTAGAGGAACAAGGTGAGGACAGAAAAAAGGCCGAATCACCCCAGGCCGGCACTCCTTGGGAATCGCGCCCCGTGCCCCAACCGGAGGCAACCCAAGCGGATTCCGCTCCAGACTCAACCTCGAACGGGTTGAGGCCAGAAAACCCCGAGCCTGAAGATGACTCT
>Ga0066376_10005549_pt1 | contig 10666 bp, 7 predicted proteins | sample Knorr_S15_td_Bot_FD_77009 | JGI IMG/M metagenome (GOLD analysis project Ga0066376, IMG submission 77009) | Marine microbial communities from Southern Atlantic Ocean transect - Knorr_S15_td_Bottom_ad_5009_LV_A | ecosystem: Environmental > Aquatic > Marine > Oceanic | place: Southern Atlantic... | reverse complement strand
GCAATATCTGGATCGACGCCAGCCACGACGGCTACCGCGATCTCATCGGCCTGACCCACCGGCGCCGGCTTTACCTGACCGCCGACGGCGACAACCTGCGGGGCGAGGACATCCTGAGCGGCGGCGGTGCGGTTGGGCGATTCACCATCCGCTTTCACCTCCATCCCGGCGTCAAGTCGTCGCTGACCGCCGACGGCGCCGGCGCCCTGCTGCGACTGCCCAATCGCCAAGGCTGGCGCATGCGCGTCGCGGGGGCCGACCTGGTGATCGCCGACAGCGTCTATCTGGGGATCGCCGGCGCGCGCAGCCGCAGCGAGCAGATCGTCCTCTCGGGGCCGCTCAAGGGCAGTGCGACGACAATCAAATGGGCGCTCTCGCGGGTGCCCGCGAAAGAGAAAAAAACCTAGCCCGGATTGGTCCCCGAGATGACCCAGGACGACGAGTCCATGACGATGCCGTCGGCATCGCTTTTTTCGGCCTCGATCGCTACGGCCAGGGCGGCTTCGATTTCCGCGTGCTTGGCCTCGGCCTCAGCGCCCGCTTCGCGGTAGACTTCCCCCGCCGGTCCCAGGGCGAGTTGGAAATTGACCGCGTCCTCCACGGTACGCCCGACCAGCACCGGCGCATCGACGCGCTTGAACTCGATATTCTCGTAGCCGGCGACCTCCATCATCTTGGTGACCATCTCCTGGTTGGCCATGGAGAAGGGTCCCGGCCCGCAGGTCTGGGCGTCCTCGCCCGGCGGCGGCAGGAAGCGCAGAACCACGGCCTTAGCCATGCTCAGCCAGGGATTGTCGGCGGGCGTGCGCCAGACGATATGGGTCATGATGGCGCCCGGCTTCAAGGCGGTCCGCATGTTTCTGAGACCAGCCACCGGGTTCGAGAAAAACATCGTGCCGAAGCGCGAAAAGACGAAATCATACACCGGCTCGAAGGGGTAGGCGAGGACGTCGCCATTCATGAAGGTGAGGTTTTCCAGGCCCGCCTCCGCCGCTTCCTTGACGCCGTAATCCATGAAGGCATCGCAGCAATCCATGCCGACCACCCGGCCGCCGGGCCCCACCCGCTCGGCGAAATAGACGGCGGTGTCGCCGAACCCGCAGCCCACATCGGGCACGCTGTCGCCGCGGCCGACCGGCAGATCAGGCAGTATGGCCTCGCTGTGATGGGACAGGCCGCCGACCAGCACATGCTTGAATTTGATAAATTTGGGAACCAGCACTTGGTTCCAGAAATCGACGAATTCGTTGGGCTCGGTTTCCGCGGTGCTCATGCGCTTAACCCCGGTTGCTGAGACCAACCCTACACCTTAAATGAGGCCGAGTCTCCGTAACTGGCGGGCGATGACCTCGGCCTCGTCATAGAGCGCCAGCGCCCGGACCCGGCCCGCCGCGCCCCAGGCCTTGCGCAATTCCGCGTCCCCGGCGAGCTGCGACAACGCCTCGGTCAACGCCGCCACGTCGGCGACGGGAACCAGCCGCCCGGTTTGGCCGTCGACGACCTCCTCGCGGCTGCCGCGAATATCGGTGGCGACCACGGGAAGGGCGCTCATCATCGCCTCGATGATCGAGCGCGGCATGCCTTCGCGGTGCGACGGCAGGGTGAAGATATCGGCGGCGCGCAGCAGCTCGGGCACGTCGTCGCGGGCGCCCAGAAGATGCAGGCGGGGGCCTCGGGCGGCGTCGATTTCGGCGTCGATGGCACGGGCGTGGTCGCTCGCCAGCCGCTCGCCGACCACCCACAGATGAACATCCAGATCGCGCACGGCCGCCAGTAATTCAGGGTACCCCTTCTCGGCCACCAGCCGGCCGACCACCATGACCACCACCGCGTCCTCGGGCGTGTCCAGGGCGCGGCGCATATCGCCGCGGGTCTCCGAGCCGGGATGAAAGCGCCCCGGATCGACGCCGTTGCCGATCGCCTCGATGACGCCCGAGCGGCACAGGCCGAGGCGCCGCGCGGTCTCGGCGTCTTCCTCGGCCTGGGTGAACAGCACATCGGTCGCCCGCCCGGCGAGCCATTCCAGGGCGATGAACGCGGCCCGCTTGAGGCGGCCCATGCGGTCGTGGAAATAGAAGCCGTGGGCGGTGTAGACCACACGGGGCACACCCGCCCGCGCCGCTGCCAGCCTCCCGATGAAGGCGGCGACCGGGGTGTGGACATGCACCATGTCGAAGCGCTCAGCGCGGAACAGCCGGACCAATGCGCCATAGGCGGCGGCATGATCGAGGGTCGCCAGGCGTCGCGAGAAGGCCACGGTCTCGACCCGGATACCCGCCTCGATAAGGCGCGGCACCAGGGGTCCGTCGGCGCAGACCGCGACCACCTCGTGACCGGCCGCCGCCTGGGCCCGGGCAAGCGGCAGCAGGAAGTGAAAGAAGGTGAAATCGACGGCGCAGAGCTGGCAGATTTTCATGGCCTCACCGCCAGGCCGACGCGGCCGTCGCTCCATAGCCTCTCGCCGTCGGGGCGGCGGTGGCGCAGGGTGGCGATCATGGCGCGCAGGCGCTGGTCCACACCCTCGAGGGGCTCAGGCGACCATAGCCCGGCAATACCGCACATGAGGTTAGGCCGGCGCGAGACCGCGCGCCGGCGCGAGGCCGAGCTCGCGCGCGACGATACTGTGGATATGGACCGCGCCGACGATGGCCCCCGCCTGATCGACACAGAGCAAGGAGGTTACGGCGTGTTCCTCCATCAAGCGCAGGGCCTCGATGGCGAAGGCATTGGCCGGCACGCTCAAGGGCGAGGGGCTCATGATCGAGCCCGCCGTGGCGCTCTCGAAGCCCTTGCTGTCCTGGGCGGCGCGACGGATATCGCCGTCCGAGATGAAGCCGACTTGATCGGGGTGGACGCCGGAGGCGCGCGGTTTTCCGCTGACGATGGCGAAACCCTGGCCGCCCTCGGTGATGGCGCCGATCAGCCGCGCCATGGCGGTATCCGGGGTCACCCAGGTGAGGCTGTCCAGGGGCAGCATCTGGTCGCCCACGGAGCGCAGCTTCTGGCCGAGCGCGCCGCCCGGATGATAGCGCCGGAAGGCTTCCGCCGAGAAGCCGCGCAAAGCTAGGCTGGCCATCATCAGCGCGTCGCACAACGCCAGGGTGGTGGTCGAGGACGAGGTCGGCGCCATGCCGCCGATGCCGGATTCCTCGACCACCCCGGTCTCGACGATCCAGTCCACATAGGGCGCCAGCTTGCAGTCGCGGCCGTTGGCGATGAGCACCGATTTGACGCCGAACTGGCGGATCATGGGGATCAGGGTGAGCAGCTCGTCGGTGTTGCCCGAATGGCTCAGCAGGATGGCCAGGGTGACGTGATCGACGATGCCGAGATCGCCGTGCAGGGCGTCGGTGGGATGGAGAAAACTCGCGCCATGGCCGGTCGACAGCAGGCTGGCCACCAGCTTGCGGCCGATATGGCCCGACTTGCCCACCCCGACCACCAGGGCGAAGCTGTCGGGCGCCGCCAGAGCCCGCACGGCGGCGCTGAAATCGGCGCCCAGCAGATCCGCCGCATGGCCCAGGCAATCGGCGCCTTCTCTCAGCACAGCGCCGCCGGCGGCAATGATCTCGCTGTCGTCTGGATTTTTCATGCTGTCCGTATGGGGGATGGCGTGTGTATCTGTCAAGAATAGCCGAAACCGGGAAGCCGGGGTATAAGCTTCGCCATGAGTTGGCTGACTTTACTGCTTTACGGGCTGTTCGCGCTCGGCACCCTCGGCATGACCTGGGCGGCGACCGGGGCGGTGCTGGGGAGCCTGCGCGCGCGCGCCATCCTCGATCATCCCAACGAGAGGTCGAGTCACGCGACCCCGACCCCGCGCGGCGCCGGGTTGGCGGTGGTCGGGGTGACGCTGCTCGCCTGGTGCCTGGTCGCCGCCCTGACCGGCGCTCTCGGGCTCTATTGGCCGGTTCTCCTGGCCGCCCTAGCCCTCGCCGCGATTTCCTGGCGCGACGATCTCTACGGCCTGGCCGCCTGGCCCAGGCTGATCGCCCAGGCCCTCGCGGTGGCCGCCGGGATGACCGCCCTGCCCGGCGATGGCCCGATCTTCCAGGGCCTGCTGCCGCCGCTTCTGGATACCGCCGTGGCCGCCCTGGGCTGGCTGTGGTTCGTCAATCTGTTCAATTTCATGGACGGCATCGACGGCATCAGCGGGGTTGAAGCGGTGGCCATCGGCGGCGGGCTCTGCCTGGTCGCCCTGGTCGGCGGCATGGGCGACGGCGCCGGGCTCTACGCCCTGATCGTCGCCATGGCGGCGCTCGGCTTCCTGCCGTGGAACTGGCACCCGGCGCGTATCTTCCTGGGCGATGTGGGCAGCGTCACCCTGGGCTATCTCATCGGCTGGCTGCTGCTCGGCGCCGCCGCGGCGGGTTTCTGGGCGGCGGCCCTACTGTTGCCGCTGTATTATCTCGCCGACGCCACCCTGACCCTGTTCAGCCGCCTGCGCCGCCGGGAGCCGGTCTGGCAGGCCCACCGCAAACACTATTACCAGCGCGCCATCCGCCGGGGCATCGGCCAGCGCGCCGTGGTCGGTGCGGTGACGGCGCTCAACGGGCTGCTCATGGGCGCCGCGTTGTTGAGCCTGACCGGCGGTCTCGGCGTCCTGGCCGGCCTGGTCATCGGGGCGTTGTCGGTGATCGGGGTGTTGTGGTATTTTCGCGGATCGAGTGGGGATTATTGATGATGCACGGCCTCTCGGCAAACCGTGACTAAACGGGGATTCCAACGACCGTTCGTCGCCGCGCTCCATGATCTTTTCATGGCGGCGCTGTCGTTCGTTCTAGCGATCTATCTGCGCCTCGGTGACGCCAACATGGGATCGGTGAGCGATTTTCTGGTCGAGGCCACCATTCTGTTTACCGTGGTCTGCGGCCTGGTCTTCTGGCGCTTACGCTTCTATCGCGCACTTTGGCGCTATGCGTCGCTGTCCGACCTGATCGCCCTGACGCAGGGCGTCACCCTGGCCATCCTGGTGTTCCTCCCGGTGCTGTTCTTCACCACCCGCCTCGAGGACTATCCGCGCTCGGCGATGGTGATCAACTGGTTCGTGCTGCTGGCGCTGCTCGGCGGGCCGCGTTTCATCTACCGCATGATCAAGGACCGCGGCATCAACTGGGCGATCGCGCGGGCAACACGAAAGCAACCGGATAGCCGCATCCCGGTGCTGCTGGTCGGCGCCGGCGACGCCGCCGAGATGTTCATCCGCGACATGGCGCGGGGCGGCGCCCGGGCGGCCTATCGGGTGGTCGGCGCGCTCGACGATGATCGGGCAATCATCGGCGGCCAGATACACGGGGTGCGCATCTACGCCGCCATCGGCGATGTCGCCGATGTGGTCGAAAAACTGACGCGAAGGGACGAGCGGCCGCAGCGGCTGCTGCTCAGCAAGCGGTTCCCGGGCGAGACCGTGCGCGAGTTGCTGGATTCCGCCGACGCCCTCGGCCTGACCCTGTCCCGCCTGCCCCGGCTCACCGATTTCCAGAGCGGTGAAATCGAGGACGCCAGCGAGATCCGTCCGATCGCCATCGAAGATCTACTGGGCCGGCCGCAGACGGTTCTCGACCGCGCCGCCATGGCCGTCCTGATCGAAGGCAATCGGGTGCTGGTGACCGGCGCCGGCGGCACCATCGGCGGCGAACTCACCCGCCAGGTCGCATCCTATGGGCCGGCCCATCTGGTGATGTTCGACAACGCCGAGTTCAATCTCTACGAGATCGACGGCGAAATCACCGGGCTTTATCCCGCTCTTTCGCGACAACCGGTGCTCGGCGATATTCGCGACCGGGCGCGGCTCGACCAGGTGCTGGCCCGGGAGCTGCCCGATCTGGTATTCCACGCCGCCGCCTTCAAGCATGTTCCCATGGTCGAGTCCAACCCCAACGAGGGGGTCCTGACCAACGTGGTCGGCACCCGCAATCTGGCCGACGCCTGTCGCGCCGCGGGCATCGAGACCATGGTCATGATCTCGACCGACAAGGCGGTCAACCCGTCGAGCGTCATGGGCGCCACCAAACGCATCGCCGAGCTTTATTGCCAGGCCCTCGGCGCATCGGCGGGGGGCACGCGGTTTGTCACCGTGCGCTTCGGCAATGTCCTGGGCTCGACCGGCTCGGTGGTTCCCCTGTTCCAGCGCCAGCTCGCCGGCGGCGGCCCGTTGACCGTGACCCACCCCGACATGACGCGGTATTTCATGACCGTGCGCGAGGCGGTGGAGTTGATCCTGCAAGCCGCCGCCATCGAAGACTCGGAGAGCCTGGGCGGCGATATTTATGTGCTCGAGATGGGCAAGCCGGTGCGTATCGACGATCTCGCCCGCCAGATGATCCGCCTCGCCGGCCTGCGGCCCGGCGAGGATATCGCCATCGAATACACGGGTGTGCGCGAGGGTGAAAAGATGCATGAGGAGCTGTTCCTGGCCAACGAAACCCTGGCCCCGACCAGCCGCGCCGGGGTGCTGCTGGCGACCTCGCAAGCCGCCGATCTGGAGGAGCTGCGCCGCCTGCTGAACGAACTCGCCGACGCGGCCCAGGCGCGGCGCACGGCGGAGACCTTCGCCCTGATTCACCGCATCGTGCCCGCCTATGCGCCTCTCGGCGAGACCGCGCGCATCGGCGCGGCGCAGTAAAACCCGCCACATCCAATCGAGATAAAGTCACAATGCCCATTACCCGCGCCCTGATTTCCGTTTCCGACAAGACCGGTTTGGTCGAATTCGGCCGCTTCCTGATGCGCAACCGGGTTGAAATCCTGTCCACCGGAGGCTCGGCCAAGGCGCTCCGCGAAGCCGGCGTCACGGTCGTCGAGGTCGCCGATCACACCGGCTTCCCCGAAATAATGGACGGCCGGGTGAAGACCCTACACCCCAAGATTCACGGCGGCATCCTGGCGCTCCGCGAGGCCCACGGCGCGGCCATGGCGGAACACGGCATCGCGCCCATCGATCTGGTGGCGGTCAACCTCTACCCCTTCGAGGCGACGGTGGCGCGGGGGGCTCCGTTCGATGAATGCATCGAGAATATCGACATCGGCGGGCCCGCCATGATCCGCTCGGCGGCCAAGAACCACGGCCATGTGACGGTGGTCGTCGATCCCGCCGATTACCAATCAGTGATGGACGGCATGGCGGCCGGGGGCGGCGATACCAGCCCCGCCCTGCGCCGCCGTCTGGCCGGCCTGGCCCTTGCCCGCACCGCCGCCTATGACGCCGCCATCGCCAACTGGCTGGCCGCGCAGGCCGGCGAGGAGCTGCCCGAGAGACTGTTGATCTCGGCGAGCCGCCGCGAAGTGCTGCGCTACGGCGAGAACCCCCATCAGAACGCCGCGATCTATGTCGGCGGCGCGCCCCGGCCCGGCGTGGCCGGCGCCGAGCAGGTCCAGGGCAAAGCCCTGAGCTACAACAACCTGGGCGACACTGACGCGGCCTTCGAGCTGGTCGCCGAGTTCGCCGAGCCCGCCGTCGCCATCATCAAACACGCCAACCCGGCCGGGGTCGCGATCGCCGGCAGCCCGGCCGAAGCCTATCGGGCCGCCCTGGCCGGCGATCCGGTGAGCGCCTTCGGCGGCATCATCGCGCTGAACCGGCCGCTCGACGGGGCCACCGCCACGCTCATCGCCGAGCTGTTCGCCGAGGTGGTCATCGCGCCGGGAGCCGGCGATTCGGCCCGCGCCGCACTCAGCCCGAAGAAGAACCTGCGGCTGCTGCTGACCGAGGCCATGCCCGACCCCGCCGCCCCGGGACTGGTGGTCAAATCCCTGGCCGGCGGCTATCTAGTCCAGGGCCGCGACGGCGGCCGGATCACCGCCGACGACTTGACGACGGTCACCAAACGCGCCCCGAGCGACGCCGAGCTGCGGGATCTTTTGTTCGCCTTCACGGTCTGCAAGCATGTCAAATCCAACGCCATCGTCTATGCCCGGGACCGCGCCACCGTGGGCGTCGGCGCCGGCCAGATGAGCCGCGTCGATGCGGCGCGCATCGCCGCCTGGAAGGCCGCCGGGATGGCCGAGAACGCGGGCGAGCCGCACAGCCGCGCGATCGGCTCGGTGGCCGCCTCGGACGCCTTCTTCCCCTTCCCCGACGGCTTGCTGACCGCCGCCGAGGCGGGCGTCACGGCGGTCATCCAGCCCGGCGGCTCGAAGCGCGACGACGAAATCATCGCCGCCGCCGACGGCGCCGGCCTGGCCATGGTGATGACCGGAATGCGCCACTTCCGCCATTGATGGGGGCGCGGCCGCTACGGCGCGGGAGTCTGATCCGGCTCGGCCATCGGCAGCAGCAGGACGAGACCGACGGCGAGGAAGCCGAGGATGGTCGCCATGCCGGCGCGCTGGCTGTCGAAGGCCAGGGTCGCCCAGCCCACCAGCAACGGTCCGGCGAAGGCGGTGACCCGTCCCGACAGGGCGAACAGGCCGAACATCTCGGCCTCGCGGCCGGGCGGGCTCATGCGCGCCATCAGCGAGCGGCTGGCCGACTGGGTCGGCCCGATGAAGATGCCGAGGGTCAATCCGGCGGCCCAGAACCAGGGTTCGCTGGGCGCCAGAACGCCGCCCGCCACCCCCAAGAGCAGGCCGCTGATCGAGATCACCAGGACCCGCTTGGCGCCGATCCAATCTTCGATCCAGGCGAAGGCGAAGGCCCCCAGCCCGGCGCTGACGTTGAGCGCGATGCCGAACAGGATGACCTCGGGGAGCGCCATGCCGAAGGTGCCGGCGGCGTAGATGCCGCCGAAGGCGAAGACCGTGTTGAGCCCGTCGATGAAGAACATGCGGGCGATCAGGAAGCGCAGCACCGAGCCCCGGCGGCGCAGCGCCCGCAGGCTTTCCCATAGCCTGGCCAAACCGCGCCGGATCGCCTGCCCGGCGGGCAAGCCGGCGCGCGGATTGTCGGGCACCATCACGAACAGCGGCCAGCCGAAGATCACGAACCACAGCACCGCCAGGGGGGCGACGGCGCGCACCGGCTCGGCGCCGGCGGGGTCGAGACCGAAGGGCGGCGGCTCGGCCTGAACCAAGCCGAACAGGGCGATGACCAGGCAGGCGAGGCCGCCGGCGTAGCCCAGCGCCCAGCCCCATCCCGACAGCCGGCCGAGGCGATCCCGGCTGACAATCCCCGGCAACATGGCGTTGTAGAACACCATGCCGATCTCGAACCCGGCGTTGGCCAGGGCGACGCAGACCAGCACCCACAGCACATTCGAGGGCTCCGGCGTCGCGAACCACAAGGCCGCGCCACCGACCACGGTGACCGCCGTGCAGGCCAGCAGCCAGGGCTTGCGCCGGCCGCCGGAGTCGGCGACGGCGCCCAGCAGCGGGCCGAGGACGGCCACGGCGAAGGCGCTCGCCGCCATGGCGTAGCCCCACAGGGCGGCGCCCTTCACCGAATCGCCGACGATTCCTTCCGTGAAATAGGCCGAGAAGACGAAGGTGATGATGACCGTGGGAAAGGGCGAGTTCGCCCAGTCGAACAGACACCAAGCGGCGCGGGCGCGACCGGTCGGCGCCGCCATCAAGCGTCCCCGTCAACCGGCGGCGAGCACACGAATCTGCCGGTTGGCTACGGTGAGCATGGCGAGATCCTGGATATCGGCCTTCCTGAGATCGTCGATCAACCGCCGGTTACGATCGACCGGGGAGCGGTTGGCGTCGAGCCATTTGTCGACCGCGCCGGACACCGACGTGCGGCCCTTGGCGGCCAGCACCGCCCCGGTGAGGACGCGCTGCTCGCCATAGAGATCGTCGATGATGGCGGCCACCGCCTGGTGCTGCCAATGGGAGTCGGCGGCGAAGCCGCGGGCGCTGTTGCGCAGCCATTCGAGACCGAGACGGTCGCCGAGATCGAAATAGACCCCCGCCACCGCCTCGACCGCGAGCTTGTTGGCGCGCGCCGTCTCGACGATATCCAGCGCCGAAACCAGCACCCCGAGGCTGGCGACCTGGCGGGCCAGGGCCTTGGGCACGCCTTGGCCGGCATAATCCGCCACCGCCTGGGCGACGATACTGGCGCGGCTCGGGCTGATCAGCTTCTTGAGGTCCCTGGCCAGGATATCGATCCCCGGCGCGAAGGCGTCGATCGCGGCGGTGATGTCGAGGGGCTGCGGGCGATTGCGCAGAAACCACAAGGTACAGCGCTCGACCAGCCGCCCGACGTCGATCAGCATGGCGGTCTGCACCGAGGCCGCTACCTTGTTGTCGAGCGCCTCGATGGCCGCCCAGAGAGTCCGCAAGCCGTAACAATCGCGGGTGATGGCATAGGCCCGGGCGGTCTCGCTGGGGGCGAAGCCATGGGCTTCGTTGAACTGGCTGATGAAGGCGGCGCCGACCCGGTTGACCATGCTGTTGGTGACCGAGGTGGCGATGATCTCGCGGCGCAGCCGGTGGCGGTGGATGACCGATTGGAATCGCTCGCGCATCGGTTCGGGGAAGTAGCGCGTGAGGTCGAGCGCCAGATAAGGGTCTTCGGGCAGATCGGAGGCGAGCAGGGTCTGAAAGAGCGTCATCTTGCTATAGGCGAACAGCACCGAGAATTCCGGGCCGGTCAGTCCCCCGCCGGCCTTCCGCCGCTCCTCCAGGGTCTCGTCGTCGGGCAGGCCCTCGAGGGCGCGGTTGAGCTCGCCGGCGCGCTCCAACTCGCGCATCAGGCGGGCCTGGCCTTCGAGCAGCCCGACTC
>Ga0066376_10005548_pt1 | contig 10667 bp, 8 predicted proteins | sample Knorr_S15_td_Bot_FD_77009 | JGI IMG/M metagenome (GOLD analysis project Ga0066376, IMG submission 77009) | Marine microbial communities from Southern Atlantic Ocean transect - Knorr_S15_td_Bottom_ad_5009_LV_A | ecosystem: Environmental > Aquatic > Marine > Oceanic | place: Southern Atlantic... | reverse complement strand
CCCGCGAAACCCTCGATCCCGGCCGGACGCTGGAGCAGGCGCTGGTCATCTACCGCGACGCGCTGCCCGGCCGGCAATTCGCCGGCGCGGCGGGGGGCGATGCGGGGGGGATCGTGGCGCGGCGGCTCGATGCCGCACCGTTTGCGCCGTTCGGCGATGTCATCGTGCTTGGCGCCGGATCGCCCGGCACGCGGGACGACCTTGCGGCGGCGATGGAAAATCGCCGCGACCATGCGCGTCTGGCGCCGACCCTGTCCCGCAATGCGCCAACGGCGATGCCGCTGCGGGTGAAATGGATGGAGCGTCATCCCTATTCGTCGCAGACCTTCATTCCGCACGATCTCGGGCGCTATCTGGTCCTTGTTGCGCCACGGGCCGATAATGGCGACCCACGCATCAACCAGTTGCAAGCCTTCGTCGCCGACGCCAGCCAGGGGGTGACCTATCGTCCGGATGTCTGGCATCATCCCTTTACCGCGCTGGACCGGCCTTCGGAGTGTTTTGTCCTGCGCTACGACGACGGGACCGATGACGATACCCAATGGTTCGAGGTCGCCGACGGCCCGGTCATCCGACTCGCCGACGCGGGCTAGCGGCGGGTGATGCCCAGGCAACGCCAGGTTCTTGCGGTTTGCTGCGGCACCCATATCCAGCATGACGGCATGCTCGATATGCTGTACCCGCTGTTGCCGCTGCTGGCGCAGAGTTTTGGGCTGTCTTACGCCGAAGTCGGTCTGGTACGCGCCGCCAACAAGATGGCCATGGCCGGTTTTCAGTTGCCGGCCGGATTGCTGGCCGAACGCCTTGGCGGGCGGGGGCTTCTTGCGCTCGGCACGATAGGGGCCGGGGCGGCGTATCTGTTGCTCGGATTTAGCGCCGGGTATCTGTCCTTATTGATGGTGCTGTTTTTAGCCGGCTGCGGCAATGCGGTGCAGCATCCGCTATGTTCGTCGATGGTCTCCGCCGCCTATGGCGCGGACCGGCGTCGCGGCGCACTGGGCACCTATAATTTTTTTGGCGATGTCGGCAAGCTCACCTTCGCCGGATTGACCAGCCTGGCGATCGGCACCGGTTATTCGTGGAATGTCACGGTCCAGGCGGCCGGGGTAAGCGGCGTGATCGCCGGCATCGCGCTGTATTATGCGCTGCGGTCGCTCGATGTTGCCGGCGCGCCGGACAGAGCGGCGCGTTCCGGCGCGTCGCCAGCGGGCCAGGGCTGGGGCATCCGCGACCGCACCGGATTCGCCGCGTTATGCGGCATCGCGATATTCGACGCCAGTACGCGCACCGGCTTCCTGACCTTCGTCGCCTTCCTGCTGATTGAAAGAGGGCTGGCGGAGAGCTGGGCCGCACTTGCCGTCGTCATGGTTTTTTCCGGCGGGATGGTCGGCAAGCTGGCCTGCGGGTTTCTTGCCGACCGCATCGGCGTCATCCGCACCGTGGTTTTGACCGAACTTGGCACCGGGATCGGTATCCTCACGATATTGTGGCTGCCGAACATGGCGGCGTTCTTTTTATTGCCGTTCATCGGTGTTGCGTTGAACGGCACCTCGTCGGTGCTGTACGGCACGATCGGCGATCTGGTCGACGAAAACCGCCAGCAGCGGGCCTTCGGGCTGTTCTATACGCTGGGTTCGGTCTGCGGCATTCTGGCGCCGCTGAGCTATGGGCTGCTTGGCGATGTATTCGATATTCCGGTCACGATGGCGGTGATCGGCTGTGTCATCTTTTTGACCATCCCGCTTTGTTTGGTGCTGCGCCGGTCGGTCAATCGAGGCGGAATCCGTGTTTGTTCAGGAACGCCTTGAAGCCCGCGCGTTCGGGCAAGGATAGCTGGCGCGTCACGTTTTCCGACCAGCCGCAAAAGTCGAGTACGCCGTATTTATCGGTATGGCGCTGGTTTTGCGCCGGAATGGCGTAGATTTCGTGGCGGCGGCGGTCATAGGCGTCGACCTCGCTTTCCAGGCTGGAATCGTCGTAGCGGTCGCGGTGGACCACAATGGCCGGCGGCAGACGCATCGAGACATAGCCCGGCGCCGACGGCCACCCGACGCATAGCCCGGCAATCGGGAACACTCCGTCGGGAAGTGCTAGCAATTCACACATCAATTCGATCCGGTTCCGCACCTGACTGATCGCACAACAACCAAGACCGACCGATTCCGCCGCAAGGATGAAACTTTGCATCGCCAATGCGGCGTCGATGCAGCCATTCATAAATGTATCGACATTGTCGTTGGCGTAGTCATGCCCGCGGATTTCCGCCAGCCGCCGGATCCGCCGGTTGTCGGCGCAGAACATCAAGAACACCGGCGCGTCGCCCTCCCAGCCGCCGATGACTTCGCGGGATTTGGGGTCTTCGACGACGATGATGGCGTATTGCTGCAAATCGGACTTGGCCGGCGCCGATTGCGCGCAGGCCAGCAGCGTGTCCAGCAGGTCGCCGGAAACCGGTGCGTCGGTATAGCGGCGATGGGTGCGCCGGTTGAGGATGCCGGCAAGCGCGCCGTCGTCCGGCAGATCGCCGCCGATATCGCGCTCCAGGCCGAAGCGCGCCTTGTACAGTTCCGCGATTGATTTCATGCCGCATCGTCCCTCGTATGCACTGGAGAAATTTATTGCGCCGCCGGGATCGCCTGGCGCTGCGCGCTGTCGCCGGGGCCGCCATCGTGGGCTTCCAGCGGCGCCGACAGGCGGATTCCCGCCATCAGGTAGCCGTCGGGCCGGCCGGTATCGGTCTTTCCCTGAAATTCCGCATAGGGGGCGGGTAAAGGTGGTCCGTCCGCGCAAGCCAGCCACAGGCGCAGCAGATGCCGCCGCTTTTCGGGTTCGGCGTGGTCCTCGTAGCTGGTTCTGGAATGCATGATGTAGTGGTTGTTGAGAAATTGTATGTCGCCCGGCTGGAACGCAAAATCGACACGGAATTTCGGGCTCGACGCCAGTTCGTCGATCAAGTCGAACCCCTGGTTCTGCGCTTCGGTGAGGCGGGGCACTTCGGCAAAGCGCTGCGCCTTGCGCGCCGTGCTGCGCACATAGCTGGTGAGCAGGCTGCCGCGATAGAAATTGAAGACCGGCATCCGGTACCATGGTTTGCAACCGGCCGGTATTTCGTCGCGCCGGTCGCGGTAAACCGGTTGGGTTAGAACCGCCGCCAGATCGGGGCGGGTTTCGAGTATTGCGTTAAACACCGCCGCCGAACTGACGATGCTGCTGAGCCCGCCCGACTTCGCCGTGGTCAAGGAAAGCAGACCGACGACATCGGCCGGGTCGGTGTGAAATTGCAGCTTCGATGCGCTCTGGTAGCCCCGCGCGAGCGGGCGTTCGGCATCGAAGCCAAGATCGCGGACATGGCCAAGCGCATGGCCCTTGGCGTTCTGCGACACCGCTTGCCCGATATACGCGCCGATGCCGAAATAGGCGATTGCTGCCTCGCGCCGGTTATAGCGTTCGACGGGCACGCCTTTCAGCAAGGCGAATCCCGGACCGTCATGCAGCGCCGTTCTGATTTGCCGCAAAACACCGTCCAGCCGCGGCAGCGGAAAGTCCGCCGCCTTGATGGCCAGGATATCGAGGCCGCGCGCCACGACCGCCGCGACGGCGCCATCCAGTTCGGCGATCTGCGCGGTGGACAGAATATGCGTCCAATCGGCCGGCCGCGCCGCCATTTCCGGCCCCAGCCAGACACGGGGTCCAACGACCGGTTCGAGCCGCGATCGCGCCATGATTTGTCCTTTGCCAGCCGGTAACGGCGTGGTTACCCTAAACGCCGCAAGCCCGACACTACACCATGGGGACGACATGAAAATCAAATCGGTGACCGCAACCTGGCTGCATGTGCCGATACCCGAGGCCCAGCAGCATGTCACGGATTTCGGGCGCATCGCGTCATTCGACACGACGTTGGTCCGCGTTGAAACCGTTTGCGGCATCGTCGGTCATGGCGAGGCTAAATCCGCCGTTGGCAGCACCAGCGCCAATCACGCCCTGTGTACGTTGATCGAAAAGGAACTTGGCCCCTTGGTGACTGGCGAAGACCCGCGCGATATCTCGCGGCTGTGGGACGTGATGTATAACGGATCGCGGGCGCATTTCGCGCTCGACCGCGGCCATGTCTTTCCCGTTCTGGGCCGCCAGGGCCTCAATATCTGCGGTCTCGCCGGGATCGATATGGCGCTGTGGGATATTCTTGGCAAGTCGTTGGACGCGCCGGTATGGCGCCTGCTGGGCGGCCGGCGTCACGAACGCATGCCGGCCTATGCGTCGGGCGGTTGGGCCCCGGCGGACCGCATCGCCGAGGAGCTTCAGGGCTTCATCGACAGCGGTAATTTCAAGGCGGTGAAGATGCGGGTCGGGGCTGGCGATGGCGATGTCGCGGCTTCGATTGCGCGCGTGCGCGCGGCGCGTGCGGGACTGGGCGCCGATATCGACATCATGTGCGACGCCCATGGCACCTATAGCGTCGCCGAGGCGAAGCGGTTCTGCCGCGGCGTCGCCGATTGCAATATCGCCTGGTTTGAGGAACCGGTGACCGCCGATGACAAGCCGGGGCTGGCTGAAGTCCGGGCTGCGACCGATATTCCCATCGCGACGGGCGAAAGCGAGTTTACCCGCTTCGACTTTCGCGATCTGGCGATGTTGCGCGCCGCCGATATCTTTCAGCCCGACCTTGCCATTGCCGGCGGCATCACCGAAGCGATGCGGATCGAGGCGCTGGCAAGTGCCTATCAGATCCGCTTTGCAGCCCATCTTTGGGGCGGGGCGTTGGCGTTCGCCGCCGGCTTGCAGGTCTCGGCGGTGGCGTCGACCGGCTTTATTCTGGAATATTCGCTTGGCGCAAATCCGATGCTGCGTAACCTCGCACAAGAGGATTTCGTTGCGGTCGATGGCTTCATCGACATCCCCGACCGCCCCGGACTCGGCGTGACGGTCAACGAGGATTTCGTCGCCAGCGCGCGGGTTGAATTATCGTAAAGGCCGTTGCCGGTTATTTATTCGCCGGCTCTCTTGAACAATTGCCCGCCGCGTATTAAATCTCGGCTGGCACTCGGCACTATAGAGTGCCAACATCAGACGAATTTTTGATTTTTAGCACTGGAGGGGTTCGACATGAAGTTCATACCATTACACGATCGTGTATTGGTGCGCCGGGTGGAAGAAGAAGAAAAAACTGCCGGCGGTATCATCATTCCCGACACGGCGCAGGAAAAGCCCATGCAGGGCAAAATTCTTGCCGTCGGTTCGGGCGCGCGCAACGATAAGGGCGAGATCACGCCGCTGGACGTCAAGGTCGGCGACAATATTCTGTTCGGCAAATGGTCGGGCACCGAAATCATGGTCGATGACGAAGAACTGCTGATCATGAAGGAATCCGACATCATGGGCGTTATTGCCTAACCGGGCCTTGCTTAAGGACTGGAAATTCAGGAGGAACACTAAATGGCTGCGAAGCAAGTCAAGTATTCAACCGATGCCCGCAACAAGATGCTGGCTGGTATCGATATTTTGACCAACGCCGTGAAGGTGACGCTTGGTCCCAAGGGGCGCAACGTCCTTCTCGACAAGGCGTTCGGCGCACCGCGCATCACCAAGGACGGCGTGGCCGTCGCCAAGGAAATCGAACTCGAGGACAAGTTCGAGAACATGGGCGCGCAGATGGTCCGCGAGGTCGCCTCGAAGACCAATGACGTCGCCGGCGACGGCACCACGACGGCAACGATCCTGGCCCAGGCGATCGTTCGCGAAGGATCGCAGGCGGTTGCCGCCGGCATGAACCCGATGGACCTTAGGCGTGGCGTCGATCTGGCGGTCGCCAGTGTCGTCGCCGATCTGAAAAAACGCTCCCGGAAAGTCACCACCAGCGCGGAAATCGCCCAGGTGGGAGCGATTTCCGCCAATGGCGATGCTGAAATCGGCAAAATGCTGGCCAACGCCATGGAAACGGTCGGCAACGCCGGCGTGATCACGGTCGAAGAGGCCAAATCGCTCGAAACCGAACTCGATGTCGTCGAAGGCATGCAGTTCGACCGGGGGTATCTGTCGCCTTATTTCATTACCGACCAGGAAAAGATGCGCGCCATCCTTGAGGACCCGTATATTCTGGTCAACGAAGGCAAGCTTTCCGGCTTGCAGGCCATGTTGCCGCTGCTCGAAGCCGTGGTGAAATCGACCCGCCCGCTGCTGATTATCGCCGAGGACGTCGAAGGCGAAGCGCTGGCGACCCTGGTGGTCAACCGCCTGCGCGGTGGTCTCAAGGTGGCCGCGGTCAAGGCGCCGGGATTTGGCGATCGCCGCAAGGCGATGCTGGCCGATATCGCCGTTTTGACCGGCGGTCAGGTGATTTCCGAAGATCTTGGCATCAAGCTGGAAAACGTCACCCTGGACATGCTCGGTCAGGCCAAGAAAATCGAAATCGACAAGGACAACACCACCATCGTCGATGGCGCCGGCAAGAAGAAGGATATCAAGGCGCGCTGCGATCAAATCCGCGCACAGGTCGAGGAAACGACGTCCGATTACGATAAGGAGAAGCTCGAAGAACGGCTGGCCAAACTGGCTGGTGGCGTCGCCATCATCCATGTCGGCGGTGCGACCGAGATCGAGGTCAAGGAACGCAAGGACCGGGTCGAGGATGCGATGAGCTCCACCCGGGCCGCGGTCGAGGAAGGCATCGTCCCCGGTGGCGGCGTGGCGCTGCTGCGTGCGATCAAGTCGCTGGATAAGGTGGCTTATGCGAATGACGATCAGCGGGTCGGCATCAACATCGTGCGCAAGGCGATTCAGGCCCCGGCGCGCCAGATCGTCGAAAACGCCGGTGAAGACGGCGCCGTCATCGTCGGCAAGTTGCTGGAAAACAAGAACCCGAACTGGGGATATGACGCCCAGAACGGGAAATATTGCGATCTTGTCAAGGCCGGCATTATCGATCCGGCCAAGGTTGTCCGCACGGCGCTGCAGGATGCCGCGTCGGTGGCCGGACTGTTGATCACGACAGAAGCCATGGTCGCCGACGAACCGGAAAAGAAGAGCGCCGGCGGCGGCATGCCGGATATGGGCGGCATGGATTTCTAGTCGCCGGTAGGGAACCTGTTATTGTGGCCGCACCTTCGGGTGCGGCCATTTTTTTAGCCACCAGGGGAACGGCGATGGGAGAAAAGGCGGCGGCGCGTCTCGGGATGGCGGCGCGCCTCGGGATATTGATATTGGAGACCCGGTTCCCCCGTATCCTGGGCGATATTGGCAATCCCGAAACCTGGCCGTTTCCGATCCTCTACAAGACGGTTTCCGGCGCATCGTCGCAACGGGTCGTTCGTGAACGGGGCCGGGGCCTGATCGGCCCCTTCCTGCAAGCCGCCAGGGAACTGGAAGCCGAGGGCGCGGACGGGATCGCCACGTCTTGCGGGTTCCTTTCGTTGTTTCAAGATGAACTTGCGGCCCATGTCGGCGTGCCGGTGGCGACGTCGAGCCTGATGCAAATTCCCCTGGTCGAACGGTTGCTGCCGGCTGGCAAGCGGGTCGGTATCATCACGATCAGCGCCAACTCATTGAGCGCGGATCACCTGCGATGCGCCGGTGTCGACCCGGCGACGCCGGTCGCCGGTACCGATGACGGGCTTGAATTTTCGCGGGCGATCCTGGGTGATGCGCCGACGCTGAATTTCGAGGCGGCCAGGCAGGATATTCTCGACGCCGGCGACCGCCTGCTGCGAAACCACGGCGATATTGGCGCCGTGGTAATGGAATGCACCAATATGGCGCCCTATTCGCAGGCGTTGGCCGCCCATCTGCAGCGGCCGGTTTACGATATCGTGTCGTTTTTGACTTGGTTCCAGGCTGGGCTGTCACCGCGTGGGTTCGCCCGCTGAACATCGCGGTCTGTGGAAAAACAGTGGATAATGTGTGGATTGCATCCGGTTTTATCCCCTGAAAAATCGCTCTTCGTGTCGATTATCGTTGTGAGGACCGTCCTGGACTCGCAAGATGAAATTGCGATCCAGGTGTCTTCGGGCGGTTGGGTCGCCTGGACCGGGAAGCCTTCGGGTGTACCGTTTCAGGGTCCAGACCGCCTTCGGGTGGCGCGGGCCAGGGAACCGGGAAACTTTTGGGTGGATCGGTTTCCGGCGAACCGGGACATCTTCGGATGAAACGGCTCAAAGGAGATCGAGAAGCGCTCAAGCGAAACGGTTTCCAGGATCGGGGCGCCTTCGGGTAAACCTTTCCGGGAGGCGTCAGGAGTGCTCTTCGGAGCACGGCGATGGACCCCGCGTCCGCGCACCTGACGCCCTTTCCCGTGCCGCCAAACAAAAACCCGGCGCGACAATACCCAAAAAAAGGCACCGTCACGCCGGGTTCCCTGACGTCCTCATCAGCTTGATGGACCCCGCATCCATGCACTTGGACGCCTCGTTGATAGCCGTGGCCCGCGTGAGCGTCAACTACATTTAGGGGAAAACTAAGAATTTTCGCTAGATATTGTGTGGGCGCCGTATGTTAGAGTGTGTCTGCTGACCGAATTGAAGGGGGATGGGCGATGCAGGGCGTGGTATTTCTTGGCGACCGGAAACTCGAAATCCGCGAATTTCCCGACCCGGTCCCCGGTCCCCGCGATGTCGTGCTGGAGATCAAGGCGTCGGGCATGTGCGGCAGCGATCTGAAGCCATACCGAAACACTTGGACGCCGGGTGCCGTGAGTGGCGGCATCAAGCGCAGCGACGAGCCGGTCATCGCCGGCCACGAGCCCTGCGGCGTGGTTGCCGCCGTGGGCTCGGCGGTGACCGAGCGCGAGGCGCGGATCGGCCAGCGCGTGATGGATCACCATTACCAGGGCTGCGGCGTCTGCAAGCATTGCAATTCCGGCTGGGCGCAAATGTGCCTCGATGGGCCGATCGTATTCGGTTCCGGCGGCCATGGCGGTCACGCGAAATACATGAAGGTTCCGGTTTCCACCCTGGTGCCGCTGCCCGACGAACTATCCTTCGAGGTCGGCGCCGCGATATCGTGCGGCACCGGAACGGCCTATGGCGCGCTGCGCCGGTTGTCTTTGCGTGGCGACGAGACGATTGCGATATTCGGGCAGGGTCCGGTCGGCCTGTCGGCCACGCAGCTTGCCATCGCCATGGGCGCGCGGGTCATCGCGCTCGATACATCGCCGGAGCGCTGCGAGATGGCGCGGCAGTTCGGCGCCGACGTGGTAATCGATCCCGGCACCAACGATCCGGTGGCGGCGATCCGCGACCTTACCCACGGCGAAGGTGCCCATAAAACGCTCGATTGCTCGTCGGCGTCCAGCGCGCGGCGCGCCGCCGTGCAGGCGACTCGCGCCTGGGGCACGGCGTGTTTTGTTGGTGAAGGCGGCGACGTGACCCTGGAAGTCAGCCCCGATATGTTGCGGCGGCAAATTACCTTGATGGCGTCCTGGACCTTCTCGACCGGCGGCCAGGCAGATTGCGCCCAGTTCGTCGCCGACCGGAAGATCGATGTCGCTAAATTATTCACCCATCGCTGGCGGCTCGATCAGGCGGAAGAGGCTTATCGGCTGTTCGACAAGCAGATGGACGGCAAGGGCGTAATCGTTCCCTGATACAATGCGCATCGGGTAAGTTCCGGACGCGGTTGTTTCCACAAGACGACGATTCCAACGATGGATGGAGGGTGACATGGCTGAAGATGAGCTGGAGGGCGATTGGGTCCACGGGTGGCCAGACCGCAAGCGGGCCGAGCTGATGCCGAGCCGCGACGCCGAGGGCCGGGTAATATTGGCGCGCTCTCCGGTGCTCGATCTCGAAGGGTTGATCACGCCGACCGATGTTTCCTACATCGTTGCGCAGTTGCAGATGCCGGAACCGGTCCATCCCGACGATTACAGCTTCTCGCTGTTCGGCGAAGTCGAGAAACCCATCGAATACACCTTGGAGGAACTGCGCCGGCTGCCCGGCCGGACCGTCCGCGCGGTGACCGAATGCGCCGGCAACGATGCGGAATTTTTTGATTACCTGAATGACCGCTCGAACAACCGCAAACCGTCCTTGCACATGAAACACGAAGAATACGGCACCTGGCGCAGCCAGATCGAGGGCGCTGAAATCGACATCGACGCCATCATTCAAGCGATGCCGAGCACCTGCCTGGTCAGCGGCGGCGAATGGATCGGCGTGCCGTTGGGCGAGGTACTGCGGCGCGCCGGGATCAAGGACAACGCGGTCGCTATCCGTGTCGAGGGTTTCGATGAAGGCCGGCCCGATCCGATCCTGCAATACCGTTCCGTTGGCCGCACCGACTTCGATGTCGTCGATCCGGGGATCATCCATTACGACAAAGGGTTGCCGATTGAAAAAGCGATGGACCCCGATACCATTCTCGCCTGGTCGCATAACGGCGAATTTTTGCAGCATGTACATGGCGCGCCGGTGCGCTTGATCGTCCCCGGCTGGGCTGGCAACTGGTGGGTGAAATGGATTCATAAGATCGAGGTCATGGACCATATGCCCGATTGCTATCACCAGACCCATTATTTCGTGTCGGGTACGTCGCCGGACGATCCCGACAAGAAAATGATGACCGCGCTGGGCGTGAAGACGCTGATTAAGTATCCGCGCGACGAGGATTCGCCGATCAAGGTTGGCGTGCATTCGATTCGCGGCATGGCGTGGAGCGGCGAAGGCGAGGTCGTG
>Ga0066376_10005547_pt1 | contig 10668 bp, 9 predicted proteins | sample Knorr_S15_td_Bot_FD_77009 | JGI IMG/M metagenome (GOLD analysis project Ga0066376, IMG submission 77009) | Marine microbial communities from Southern Atlantic Ocean transect - Knorr_S15_td_Bottom_ad_5009_LV_A | ecosystem: Environmental > Aquatic > Marine > Oceanic | place: Southern Atlantic... | reverse complement strand
GTTCAGAACCTGGGCGGCGATCCCCTTCTCTTCTCGCAGGAGACCGAGCAGCAGATGCTCGGTGCCGACGTAGGAGTGGTTGAAGTCGCGGGCTTCCGCCATCGCGAACTCCAGAACCTTCTTCGCACGCGATGTATACGGCAGCTCTCCGAGCGCAATGGTCGCCTTGCCTTTGCGTACCGACTCTTCGACCCGCTCGTGGATCTGCTCGAGATCGACATCGAGGTTGGTCAGAACCGCCGCGGCGACGCCTTCGCCTTCGCGGATGAGCCCGAGCAAGATATGCTCGGTGCCCACATAGTCGTGCTGTAGGCGGATGGCTTCCTCTCGGGCCATCGCCAGCACTTTCCTAACTCGGTCGGTGAAATTGTAGTTCATCGTGCGTCCGGACTGTCGTTCGGGGGTCCATCATCTGCCGACGAACCGTCGGAAACAACGTCCCCTTCAGATGCAAGAATGCGCCGTACATAGGCCGCGCGGTGCGTGTCACTCTCCGCCGCTGGGAGTTCCCGCCCCGCGGCCTGCTCCAGGTGAGCCGGCTGCGTAAAGATCATCATTTTGTTCAGCGTGTATACACGGAGACCGGGGAGGAGTTTCAGAGACAACCCCAACCGGACGCCCGAGAGTAAATTCATCAATTCTTCGAAGGAAAGCGACCGCGCATAACGCAGCAGGCCGTACGCTCTCCATATCTTGTCTTCGGTCACGCCGCGCGCGTCACGCAGCAAGACCTGTCTCGCCTGCACTTCATACTGGATCACCTGACGGGCGACCTTGTCGAGGTGATCCACCAAGTCTTCCTCGGTCTTCCCCAGCGTCGTCTGATTCGACACCTGGAAGAAGTTTCCGACGACTTCGGACCCCTCGCCGTATAGCCCACGGAACGTGAGTCCCACCTGACCGAGCCCCTGAAGCACCTTCCCGATTTCCTTGGTGAGGACCAAGCCCGGGAGATGCATGAAGACGGATGCTCGCAGCCCAGAGCCGACGTTCGTCGGACAGCTCGTGAGAAAGCCGAACTCGTGGTGGTAGGCATACGGCAACTCGCGACCGAGCTCTTCGTCGAGCCGGTCCACCAAGCGCCATGCCTCACGGATTCGGAGACCTGAGAGCAGGCTCTGGACACGGAGATGATCCTCCTCGTTCACCATTACACTGATGGGGTCACGACTCGAAAGATGCACCGCCGTACCTCGCGGAGGCCCCTCTTCTTCGTCTCCGAGTAAATCCTTCGTCACCAGGCGCCGTTCCAACAGAATGCGGCGCGTGCGGGTTGCGACGTCGGGCATCTCGAGAAGTGTCCCACTCGTTAGAGTCTCGGTGCGCTCGACAGAGCTCTTGAAAAGTTCGAGCACCGCCTCGCGGTCGTTCACGCGAGCCCCGGGTCCGAACGCATGTCCCTGCAGGTTACGGGCTAACCGAACCCGTGTGGACAACACGATATCCGCGTGTTCGCCGCTGGCATCGAGCCAGCTCAACCCGTAGTCCGGGATCGTCGTGAAGTCGTTCATGCGTGTCCTATCCACGAGGTTCGGCGAGCACCGAGGGGTGCCGAGGCGCTCACACTCACGCCGGCTCTAGGGATCGGATCTCGTCCCTGACCTCAGCCGCCCGCTCGAAGTCCTCCGCTTCGATCGCTCGATGAAGCTTACGCCGCAGCCCCTCCAAGCGTTTCTCCATTTCTGACGCCGTCGGGTCCGGCGGGAGGTAGACCTTGCCCACGTGCTGCACGCTTCCGTGGATGCGCCGTAGTAAACGGTGAAGGTGGGCTTCGAACGTCTCGTAGCAGTGCGGGCAACCCAGGCGGCCCGTCTCACGAAACTGGGCGAACGTGAGCCCGCAGAACGAACACTGGCGGTCCGTGTCGACTTCGTCCTGCCCTCGCTCCTCGCCCATGTTTGCGAGAAAGTCCGTGAGCGGAAAGTTGCTCGACTCCGGAGCGGCCTCGAGCCCCTTCTCGGCGGCGCAAGCCTCACACAGATGGAACGTGGACATCTCGTCCTTCACGATCTGCGTGAAATTCACGACCGCGTCGGACGATCCACAGGTGTCGCAGATGTTGTCGGGCATCTGGAACGTGTACTTGCGTGAGGTTGGTGGTCTCCGACACCGCTCGCAGCGCTGCTTCGGAGCCCTCTTCAACGCAGGCTACACCTGAGGTGCCGGTTGGAGCCGCCCGCCGGTGAGTTCCAAGATCCGGTCTGCTCGAGCGGCCAGTTCGTGACTGTGCGTCACAATCACCATGGAGAGCCCTCTGCTCTCACGCAGACGGAAGAGCAGTTCGTGCAGACGCTGGCTGGTCTCGGTATCCAGATTTCCCGAGGGTTCGTCCAGGAGTAGCACGAGCGGCTCGTTGACGAGTGCCCTCGCCACCGCCACGCGCTGCTGCTCCCCACCCGATAATTGGTTCGGCTTGTGACTCTCCCGATGATCCACACCGACCGAGACCAGGAGGTTCGTCGCCCTCTCCCTGGCTTCCTGTGGCGACACACCGCCAATGAGCGCCGGCATCATCACGTTCTCGAGCGCCGTGAACTCACGGAGCAAGTGGTGAAACTGAAAAACAAAGCCCACGTGGTGATTGCGTACGTGGGCGAGCTCTTCGTCCGCCAAGCCAGCAACCGGCCGGCCACCCACCAGCACGTCGCCGGCCGTAGGCAGGTCGAGTGCACCGAGCAGGTGGAGCAACGTCGACTTCCCCGCCCCACTCGCGCCGGTAATCGCCACGACCTCGCCTGCCGCGATCTCGAAGTCTACGTCCCGGAAAATCTCCAGCCGGCTGCCGTCCCCAGCTACGAAGCTCTTCTGCAGGTTCTTGGCTGCGAGCGGCGGTGGGGCTCCGTTGGTCGGCACCGTCGGCTCAATCGGCCGGTCAGTAGTCCCGTCACTCATGACGGATCGCGTCCACGGGCTCGAGACGTGACGCCTGGATGGCAGGGTATACAGTGGCGAGGAAGGCGATCACGATACTACCGACGACAATCATCAGCACATCGGGCACGTAGATCGACACCGGCAGGCTGTCGACGAAGTACACGTCAGGTGGGATCTTGATGATGTCGTAACGATCGATGAGCAGGCCGACGACGACACCGAGCACGGCGCCCGCGAGCGTACCCACGATGCCGATCCACGCCCCCTGCAGCACGAAGACGCCCAAGATGCCCCGCCGCGTCATACCCATGGCCTTCAGGATGCCGATCTCGCGTGTGCGATCCGATACCACCATCACCAACGTGCTCACGATGTTGAACGCGGCAACGACCACGATGAGGCCGAGGATCAGGGTCATCGCAATCTTCTCGAGCTTAAGCGCACTGAACAACGCCCGGTTGGTCACGATCCAGGACTGCGCGAAGTACGGGAAACCGAGTGTCTCGCGCAGCTCTTCCTCCACGATCAACGCGACGTCGGGGTCCGTCGTGCGAATACCGATTCCGGCCACCGTGTTGGGATTCTCGATGCCGACCAGGTCCTGCGCGACCTCGAGCCTCGTGTACACGTTCTTCATGTCGTAATCGTACATGCCCGTCGTGAACGTGCCCGTAACCTCGAAGTTGCGCAGCGTCGGGGTCGGGATGCCGAGCAGTGGGTCGGTGCGCAGATTCTCCCACGCGGCAACAACAACGGTGTCCCCCACGAAGAGTTGCATGCGCGCCGCCAACAGCGAGCCCAAGAGCAAAGGGTTCAGTCCTGATTCGGGCGTGTCGAGGTCGAGCACGCCTTCTATGATCTGGCGCGCCATTTCCGTGGGCGGGGCGCCCACCGTATCGAATGCAATCCCGTACAAGTCTCCGGCCTGTGTATAGCGCGCATCAGCCCCGTTACGGATGATCGACACCTGAGCGAGTACAAACGGTGCCGCGCCAATTACATGCTCCGTCGCGCGTATTTTCTCTAGCACCGTCGGATAGTCGTGCAAGCGAAGGCTCGTACCCTGCTGCATCACAACCACGTGCGGCGTCGAGTCCAGGATCTTCGCCTGTAGGTCTTCCTGCATCCCAGTCATCACCGCATTCACGATAACGAGAGCCGTCACGCCAACGGTCACCCCACCGACCGCGATCCACGTGATGAGCGAAAGCAGGCCTCTCCCTCGGCCGGCGCCGAGGTAGTGGCGTGCGATGAACCAGTACAGGCGCCCGTTCACTCTTCGTCCCGGAGGATGGGAAAGAGAATGACGTCCCGGATCGAGGACTGGTTCGTCAGCATCATCACCAGACGGTCTACACCCATGCCCACCCCACCGGTCGGTGGCATGCCGTACTCGAGCGCACGGATATAGTCGTCGTCGACGGGCTGAGCTTCGTCGTCTCCAGCAACACGTAACGCCGCCTGCGCCTCGAAGCGCTCGCGCTGGTCGATCGGATCGTTGAGCTCCGAGAACGCGTTGAAGATCTCGGAGCCGGCGATGTACAGCTCGAAGCGCTCCGTCAGGCGTGCGTCCTCACGGTTCGGCTTCGCGAGCGGGCTCAGCTCCTTGGGATGGTCGATCACGAACGTCGGCTGAATCAGATCGCTCTCGACGAGTTCACCGAAGAGCTTGTCGATCAGCTTGCCGCGGCCCGCCCCGTCGAGGTCCGGGACGTGCAGCTCCTTCGCTTTCGCCCGGAGCGCCGCCTCGTCCATGTCGTGAACATCCATGCCCAGCGCCTCCGACAGTCCGTCGACCAGCCCGAGGCGTCGGAACGGTGGCTCGAACGTGATCTCGTGCTCCCCGTACATGATCGTACGTGAACCGATGGCGTCGTCCAGCACGTGTAACAACAGCCGCTCCACCAAATCCATCTGGTCGTGGTAGTCGGAGAACGCCTGATACCACTCCAGCATGGTGAACTCGGGGTTGTGCACCCGGCTGAGTCCCTCGTTGCGGAAGTCCTTCGAAATTTCGTATACGCGATCCAGGCCACCGACGATGAGGCGCTTGAGGTACAGCTCATCGGCGATGCGCAGATACATCGTCTGGTCCAAGGCATTGTGCTTCGTCACAAAGGGCCGCGCCGACGCACCGCCGTACAGCGGCTGGAGCACCGGCGTCTCAACCTCCAAGAAGCCCTCGGAGTCGAAGAACGCGCGCAGCGACGTGACAATTTGTGAGCGCTTGCGAAAGACCTCTCGTACCTCCGGATGAACGGCCAGATCGGCATAGCGCTGCCGGTAGCGGGCCTCCTGGTCCGAGAAGCCTGAGTGCACCGTGCGCTCACCCGTCTCCGCATCCGTCTCGACCTTGCCGAAGGGGAGCGGCCGCAGCGACTTGGTGAGCAGCGTATACGACTCAGCCCGGATCGTGACCTCGCCGGTGCGCGTGCGGAAGGTCGGGCCTTCGACGCCGATCCAGTCCCCGAGATCCACCAAGTCCAGATCCGCGAACGGGCCGTCCCCCAGCACGTCCTTCTTGAAGTAGATCTGGACACGACCACTTACGTCCTCGAGGTGCGCAAACGCACTCTTGCCATGGCCCCGCCAACTCACGATCCGCCCGGCGAGCCGACCCGACTCCCCGTCGCCGCCTTCGCTCAGTTCGCCCTCCGCCTCAGCAGCCTCGAAGGACGCGGTAACCGCAGCCGTGCGATGTGTCGGGTCGTAGTTATACGCAAAGGGCTCGATACCACGCTCGCCGAGTGCTTCGAGCTTCTCTCGGCGTATGCGCAGCACCTGGCTCAGATCTTCCATAGTTCGGTGCGATTCTGTCGGGGTGATCTGGGCTACGACGAAGCCGCCGCGCCTAGCATTTTCAGATAAGCTTCGATGAACGGATCGATGGCACCGTCCATCACGGATTGTACGTCGGAGAGCTTGAGTTCGGTCCTGTGGTCATTCACCATCGTGTACGGTTGGAAAACGTAAGACCGAATCTGGTTCCCAAAACCGATATCGGTCTTCGTCGCCTCGAGCACCGCCCGCTCCTTTTCCTTCTCTTCCAGCGCATGCTGGTAGAGGCGGGCACGCATCATCTTCATCGCCGTCGCGCGGTTCTTGTGCTGGGAGCGCTCCTGCTGGCACTGGACTACGATCCCCGTCAACAGGTGCGTCAGACGGACCGCGGAATCGGTCTTGTTGACATGCTGTCCACCGGCGCCCGACGCACGGTACGTGTCGACGCGCAGGTCGCCGTCCTCGATCTCGATCTCGATGCTGTCGTCCACCTGCGGGTATACGAAGACGCTGGCGAATGAGGTGTGCCGGCGGGCTTGCTGATCGAAGGGCGAGATACGCACGAGACGATGTACGCCGCCCTCGGCCTTGAGGAATCCGTATGCGCTCTCTCCATTAATCTCGAGCGTCGCGCTCTTGATTCCCGCCGCCTCCGCCGGCTGGAAGTCGAGAACATTGATCGTGAAGCCACCCCGCTCTGCCCATCGCGTATACATGCGCATGAGCATTTGGGCCCAGTCCTGGGACTCTAGCCCACCGGCCCCGGGATGGATCGTGACGATCGCACCCCGGTGGTCGTCTTCGCCCTGGAGCATCGTGCGCACCTCGAGCGTCTCGACTCCCTTCGCAAGTTCAGCGACACCACTACGGAACTCGGCCGCGAGCTCCGCGTCATCCTCCTCCTCGAGCAGCTCGACCAGCGCGCGCAAGTCCGACACGCGGCCATCGAGGACGCTCCAAGGCTCGAGCCATCCCTTGATACCATTGGATTCATCGATGACGGTCCTGGCCAGCTCTTGGTTGTCCCAAAAGCCCGGCTGGGCCATCTCGGAATCGAGCGACTTTAGCCGCTCCTGGCGTGCGTCGAGGTCAAAGATACCCCCTGAGATCTCGGACCGTGTCACTGAGATTCTCGAGTCGCTGCAGCTGCTCCTTGTTCATCACACACCATGCATTGGGGGACTTCCACCGTCGGACCTCATGGACTGTATACGGTATCCAGTAGACACCGGCACCCGACTAAAAGATCTCTTCGCCCTTCGCTAGCACGTCGTTGAGCGCCTCGCGCCAGAACTCTTGGCCTTCGCCTTCGGCCATCTCAGCTCCAACCTGCTGCACGTACTCCGACCAGGACTTTTCGATCTCCTCCTCGAAGTTCTCCTTCAGCGTGCCGCTGGCGAGTGCCGACTCATGTAGGTCGGAGTTGTACATCGTCATGTCCGACACGAGGACTCGTGCGAGGCGTTTCGCCTTGTCCTTCGGATCCCGCTTGCCGAAGGAGAAGCCGGTCACTTTGGAGGCAGCTTCCTCCGCCGGAGCATCGCCGGTAGCTGGTTCCTCGGTTGCGGCACTCTCGGCGGCTGACTCCTCGGTTGCCGCACTCTCGGCGGCTGACTCCTCGTCAACTGGCTCCTGAGTAGGGGCGTCGGAGTCGGCCTGCGCTTCGCCGGCAACGAACGAATCCGATGACGGTTCTTCGGCGACGGTTACGTCTTCTTCCGCCTGCACTGAAAAGTCGGACTCCGGCTCAGCGGCGCCTTGCGGCTCCGCTTCAGGCTCCGGCTCAGCCTCGGGCTCCGGCTCAACCTCGGGCTCCGGTTCAGGCTCCGGCTCGAGAGCTGACTCCGGCATTACATCGGGCGCAAGGTCGTCGATGGATGCAGGACGCTCGACACGAAAGACGTGACCACAGGAACTACAGCGAGCGTTGACGCCTGCTTCCGGGATCTTATCTGGATCGACCGGGAAGGACGCCGGACACGACGGGCAATGGATCTGAATGACCATAATAGGATTGGTTCAGGTGTCCTCTTCAGATGAACCGATCGACGGGGCGCCTGCCAGAGTCTCCGCCTCGCTGGCGGCAGCCGTCTCCAAGACAGGTGACTTGTGACGTCGGTCCACAACGTATTTCGAGCCAGGCAGAGATTTCGCAAACGTCTTCATCTCGGCCGCAAGCTCACTGATCATACCCGGATGATCGAAGGTCTGGAACTGGTTGGTCACGACGCCAATCGACAGTGACATCAGAGGGACGCGGTGGACATTGCCACGACGGTCCTTCCCAAGAAAATAGCCAGCCTTCCGATCTTCCTCTCTGTACTGGTACGGGATCAACTCATCGAACAGATAGATGATCTCGTCACAGGTCGCCTCCAAGTAGTCCATGGGCACGTTGAGGATGAAGTCATCGCCCCCGATGTACCCCACGAACCCGCCCGGCGCCAAACCGCGGACAGCGTCCCTCAGGATACGCGACAGCATCCGGATCACCCCATCTCCGAACTGGTAGCCGTAGCGGTCGTTGAACTCCTTGAAGTGATCGAGGTCCGCATAACAGACGGCGAACTGCTCAGAGGTCTAGAGCCGTGCCTGCATGTCCCGCGCAATGTGGTTCGTACCAGGCAGGCGCGTCGTCGGATTTACGGAGACGTCTCGATCTGCTCGTTTCAGAACTTGCTCGAGCCTGAGCCGCTTCTCTCTCTCATCCGTGCTGGCATGCAAGACCTCGTCAGCGCCAACCGCCAGAAGTTCCGACGCGCCATCGTCACCGTCGCTGAGTACCACTACGACAGGGACGATCCTCCTGAAGGAGTCTTCCTTTAGGGAACGGATGACCTCCACGATGTCCGCGGAGTGTGGGCCGGCCTCCATCACGACACACGCGGGCATCGCCCGGTGCAGCCATGCCCGGAGTTCAGCGGTCTGGGCCACACGGACAAGCTCCAACTCGTTCTCTTGGACAAAAAGAGAGACCATTGGAGAGGGGTCTGTGCGCCCTGGACCGAAATGGAGAACGGTCTTGTCGGAAGCCATAGAACCTCGAGCAGGGGTGCAGCGCCGGACGCTAGGTTACCCTAGGCCCGCAGGCGGTGTCAATCGGGGCTCGGAAGTGTCCGCATCAGCAGGAAGTCCACGTGGCGGGCCTCCTTGTCGACCCGAGCGACCTGGACCCGTACTCGATCGCCTAACCGATACACCCGCCGCCCCCGATCACCAACCAACGAGTACGTCTCCGAACGCAACCGGTAGAAGTCGTCGCGCAGGCTGTTTACGTGCACCAACCCGTCGACGAAATACCGCTCGAGGGTCACGAAGAAGCCGAATGCGGCGACCCCCGAGATTTCTCCGTCGAACTCATCCCCGAGATGGCGTTCCATGAACTCCACCTTCTTGAGTGCGATAGACGCCCGTTCCGCCTCGGCGGCCGCTTGCTCTCGCGAACTCGCCGCATCGGCGATCGAAGCGAGCTCACCGGACTCCCAAGAACGCGCCGGCTGTTTGCGAATCAGTGAGCGCACGACCTCTCGATGGACCACGAGGTCCGGATAGCGCCGGATTGGGCTGGTGAAGTGCAAATACGCGGACGATGCGAGTCCGAAGTGACCCAGGTTGTTGGCGTCGTAGCGCGCCTTGGCCAATGAGCGCAAGACGACCTTGGAGACGAGCGCGGCCTCACGACGTCCGTGCACCGCCTGCAACAAGCTCTGCAGATCCCGCGGTGTCAGGGACTTCCTGTTCGGGAGTCGATGCCCGATCCGCCCCAGCAGTTCACGTAGCTCGTCAGCCCGCTCACGGGGCGGCGGCTCGTGCACGCGGTAGAGCGCTCCGACGTCACGGTCCTCCATGTCACCCGCGACCACCTCGTTGGCGAGCACCATGAAATCTTCAATGAGCCGGTGGCTTTCCAGTCGCTCTCTCCGCCGAATATCGATAGGGTGACCCGCGTCGTCCAACACGACGCGCGCCTCCGGAATATCGAGGTCGAGCGCACCGCGTTGGCGGCGCTCGGCCCTGACGCCTCGCGCGACGTCATCGAGCGTGCGGATCGCCTGATCCACGGCCGACGAGACCGAATCCACCCCGTCCAGGACCGCTTGCACCTGCTCGTACGACAAACCCTGAGAGCATCGGATGCGCGTGCGCTCGTAGCGACGACCATGGACCTGGCCAGACGTGTCGAGCTCGATGAAGACCGATATAGCCAGGCGCTCTACCCCTTCTTTCAGGGAGCAAACGTCGGCGGAGAGCGCCTCCGGTAGCATCGGGATCGTACGGTCCACCAAATAAACGCTGGTGCCGCGCGCCAGCGCTTCGACATCGACCGCTCCTCCCTCCGGCACGAAGTGGGACACGTCGGCAATATGCACACCGACCTCGAAGCGCCCCGCTCCACACTCGGTCACAGACAGCGCGTCGTCGTGATCCTTCGCATCGGCAGGGTCGATGGTGAAGACCAGCAAATCGGTGCGGTCGACCCACTCCTCCGTGATCCCCTCCATGCCCCGCTCAGCGGCATCCTGGGCCGCGGCGGTCACGGCAGAGGGGAACTCAGAAGAAAGGCCGAATCCGTACGTAACAGCCAGCACATCGACGCCCGGATCCGACAGCGCTCCGAGGACTTCTACGACGGTCCCCACAGGCCCCACTCTGCCCTCTCCGTAGGAGTCGAGCCGGATGACCACCACATCTCCGTCCACGGCCCCTCCGGCGCCACCGCTGGGGACGAGCACGTCCTTTGAGAGGCGAGGGTCCATCGGCGCGACGTAGTCGAAGCGGGGGGAGCCGTGGAAGGTGCCCACGATCGTCTCTCTGGCGCGTTCGAGAACCTTGATCACCCGGGCGACCGGACTCCGGCCGCGAGGCCGAGCCTCGATGCGTGTCATGACGTGGTCGCCGTCCATGGCCATCGCGAGGCGGGTGCCAGGGACGAACAGGTCACCACTCCCCTTGTCGGGGCGGACGAAAGCATCTCCTGCACGGGTGAGCGAGACGATGCCAGCACTGAGCTCG
>Ga0066376_10005546_pt1 | contig 10668 bp, 9 predicted proteins | sample Knorr_S15_td_Bot_FD_77009 | JGI IMG/M metagenome (GOLD analysis project Ga0066376, IMG submission 77009) | Marine microbial communities from Southern Atlantic Ocean transect - Knorr_S15_td_Bottom_ad_5009_LV_A | ecosystem: Environmental > Aquatic > Marine > Oceanic | place: Southern Atlantic... | reverse complement strand
CCATCAGCTCGGCTCCCGGGTCAAAGGGCTCGCCTCCGGCGGCGATCTGACCCAGTTCCTCCCGCAGCAAGTCGAAGACCTGGTCGGCTCCCGTCTCTCCTTGACGCAAACGCTCTCGCAGTCCATCCACGATCTCCATGGCCGTATCTACGCCGACGTCGGCCTGGATCAGGATTTCTTCGATTTCGTCCGCCGCTTCTTCTCCGAGCCCGTCGCGCGATATCGCGGTGGTGATCCGCGCTACCATGGCGGAGCGCGTCTTTGCCAGTCCGTTGCGGATTTTCTTCAGGAATCCGGTTATCGCCATCGCACAGTTACTCCGGTCAAGTTAGTTCTGGTCAAGTTAATCCTGGTCAAGTTTTTATTTCGGTCAAGTCTGTGTCGGTTCAAGTCTGTTTCGGTGTCTGGGTTTTCCCGTTCAGGACACTTTCGTCGATGGCGGGATCGACGATGTAGAGCATGGGTTCGTCGACCAGGTTGAGCAGGCGGACATCGGCCAGCCGTCGCCCGCGGGGATCGACCAGGATGTCCACCGCCGGTCTGGTCGGGTGAAGCTTGTTGGTGCCCACGACTCGCCCGACTTCGCCATTGTTGATCTTTACCAGGCTTCCCAGAGGGAAGATCGAGACGATCGCGATAAGTGCTTTGATCAGCCTGGGCTCGAACTGGGTATTGCGCTGGTCGATGATCTCCTGGAGGGCGTTGTACACCACCCGCGCCTTCCGGTCGGCCCGGGGTTGCACCATGGCTTCGTAGGTGTCGACGAGGCCGATGATGCAGGCGAATTCGTGAACCTCCTCCCCCCTCCAGGCCCTCGGGGTAGCCGCCACCATCCCAGCGCTCGTGGACCTGTACCGCGATCTTGCCGACCCAATGAAAGGCCTCGCCGAAGGACTGCACCATCGTTTTCGACTCCATGGGGTGGAGGTGCAGCAGTTTCCTCTGCTCTTGTCCGAATTTCCGGGCTTTCATGGCTTCGTCGGGAATGGTGAGCATGCCGATGTCGTGCATGAGACCGCACAGCCCCAGCGCCACGCAGCGGCGTTCGTCGTAATTCACCTCCATGCCCAGGCGCATGGAAAGGATGGCGACATTGGCGCTGCGCTTGGCCAGGGAGTCAGCTTCGCCCCGATGTCTGACGGTGACAGCGAGGAGCGCATCTCCCTGCTCGAGCTGTTCGCGCACCGCGCGCACGGGAGCCACCGTGGCTGAGCCATCGGGAGCACCCCCGTTTGCCGCCGCGTCAAAAATGAGCTGAACCGCCGAGAGCAGCTGTTCGTACACCTCCACGGCTGGCTCGGCTGGCTCGGTGGCGTCTTCGGCGACGGCAGAGGAGGGCAGCCCGGCAGCCTCAATGAGATTCCCGAAGTCGGCCATGGGCAGAGGGGGAGGGGTAGCTGGCTGGATCTGTGGGGATGCCGCCGCTGGAGCGCGGAGATAGTCCTCTGACGGATTCCTGGCGACGACGGCGGTTACGGGGGCCGACTTGGGCACGTCCCGAGAGAAGCGCAACATCTGGCTCATTCTGAGTGCCATGTCAGGCTCTTACACTCTCGAGCTCTCCGCCGCCTGAACCAGACGGCGCATCCGTCGGCATCCACGCTGTCCAGCTTTCTACCGTAGCCGATGACCAGAGAGATGTCGCAGATGTTGTTGACCATGCGGGGAATTCCTTCGGTAAAACCGTGAACCAGATCGAGCGCGTCGGCAGAAAACACCGGTTCTTTTCTACCGGCCACGGCGAGGCGGTGAGCGACGTAGTGGTGTACGTCATCTCGCCCCAGCGGTGTCAAGATGCCCCGGGTAGCGATGCGCTGGTCCAGCGGCGGGCTGCTCCGTATCCTGTCTGCAAGCGGCTCTTTTCCGGCCAGGAGCATAGTAATGAGAAAGGCGTCATTCAACTGGAAGTTCACCAGCAGGCGTATCTCCTCCAATACCGCTGGATCCTCCATCAGCTGTCCCTCGTCGATGACGACGATGGTCTCCTTTCCCTCCGTGTGAAATCCGTTCAGGACCTCGTGAATGCGGTGAAGAATTTCGGTGCGGTCCTGCGTTGCGGTCTCCTCTCCCAGCTGCTAGAGCACCTCCCGCAGAAAGTCCACCGCGGTGCGACCGGGATCGTTGATAAGGGCGATCTCGGTCCGCTCCGGATCCAGTTGCTGCAGCAGCGCGCGGATCAGCAGCGTCTTGCCGCATCCCGATTCTTCCGTCAACAACGCCGCGCCGCGGTTGCTCTTCAGGGTGTAGAGCAGGCGAATGAAGACATCGGCGGTGTCGTCGGACTGGAACAGAAAGCGGGGATCCGGTGTGTTTTCGAAGGGCTTTTCGCGCAATCCCTAATACGCTTCGTACATTCGGAACTCCCAGGAGCGATGCCAGCGGCAGCATGCCAAGTCTTGGGGAGCGGGGACCGGGGGAGGCGGCGCTCTGGCTCGGACCGGTCTGCCGTCCGATGGCTGAGCGCGTGGGGCAACGCCCAGCGGCCCTTTGGGACCCGCACCACGCTGGCGGAGCAGGCCTCCCACCAGTAGAGGTAACCTTAGATAAAATACCGCCTTAGGAGCGGAAGTGTCAACCCCTCTGACCGCCGGCAAGGAGCGCTGACGGGCGTCGGAAAGCCGGCGTGACGGTGCGTTTTCTTGACTCATTCAAAGGACCGAAGTAACTTTACCCGCTTTTCGAGAACGGCGTAGTCAGTTGGGACACAACGACATTACTCCCGGTTCACACGCTGGCCCGCGCCGTGGTTCGCCACTCCAGAGGTCCAATTTGAGTACCCATTCGTCCCCTTCCCGCGACCGGGAGTTAGAGGCCCAGGTGTTGAGGTCCCAAGAGTTGCCGTATCTGCCGCAATGCCCGTCGGTTCCCCGCCAACGCCATCGCCGTTTGCCGACAGCGGGGAGAGCGACCTTTGTGGGTGTCCTCCTGGCTTTGATGGGCTGGCGTCTGGTCCCGGTGGCCGCCGTTGAGTTCATGCCCGTCGATTCGTTGCGCGCGGGCATGACGGGGGTGGGTCTTACGGTCTTGAGAGGATCGAAGATCGACAGTTTTTCGGTGGAGATCCTGGGGGTTCAGCGCAGCCCAGGGCGCCCCGGCCGTCACCGCATCCTGGGACGACTGTCGGGCGCGGGGCTGGAGGAAACAGGCATCATTCAGGGCATGAGCGGCAGTCCCGTGTACGTGGGAGGGCGCCTGGTGGGAGCGGTGGCGTACGGTTGGTCGGGTGACAAGTCTTCCCTCTGCGGCATCACCCCGATTGCCGATATGCTGGAGGTCCTGCACCGCGATATGGCTAGTCCCGTCGATGGTTCTGCCGGTTGGAGCCCGCTCGAAGCGGCTGCCCGACGGCTGGGGGCACCGACTCCGAAGGTCGAGCTCAGGCATGAGACTGCCGACGAGATTCTCTGGCTGGACGAGGGCGTTCGTTCCGAAAATCCCGGTCCCATCCAGATGGAACCCCTGGCAACTCCCGTGTGGATGTCCGCGTCTACGCCGGAGCAAGAGCAAGTGATTCGGCGTCTGCTGGAGCCGTTTGGCCTTCAGTTCGTCGGGCCGGTGGGTGGCGGATCCTTCACCGGGGTGATGGCCGATGACGAGGCCGAACCGGTTCCGGTGGTCCCCGGCTCGTCCCTGGGCGTGCGCTACATCGAAGGGGATCTCAACATCACCGGCATCGGCACGGTCACGCACGTCGAGGGTGACCGGGTGGTGGGATTCGGCCATCCCTTTCTCCTGGCCGGCGGGGTGGACATGCCGATGACAGGGGCTCACATCTTCGAGGTGCTTTCCAGCCGGCAGTTATCCTTCAAGATCGGATCGGGAACAACGGCTATCGGCGCTCTGCGGCAGGACCGCTATTCGGGTGTGGCCGGACTCATCGGGGCCGAGGCCGGGCTCCTTCCGGTAGTCGTGGAGCTCACCTCCCAGGACGGTGTGACCGATTACACCTTCGGTCTCATGCGCCACCAGGATCTGACCCCCGTGCTCACCCAGATCGTGGTCCTCAGGGCGCTGGAATCGACCCAGCGACTGGGTGGAGTCGCGACCTTGAAGGTGGAGTCGACGATCGTTCTGGGTGGGGGGCGGAGATTGGAGATCTCCCGCGTGTACGGTGGAGAGGGCGCCGTGTTCGCCGCGGCGCAGGAAATCGCCCGACCGCTGTCCATCTTCAGCCGTTCCGAATTCGACGGGCTGCAGGCCGAATCGCTCCATCTCGACATCGCCTACGGGGAGGAGATGGAGACGGCTCGCATCCTCGCGCTGCGTCTGGACAGCCCCGTCTGTCATCCCGGCGACGAGGTGACCTGCCTGGTGACCCTGCAACCCTACCGGCGACTGCCCGAAGAGCACACTGTTCGCATCGAGGTGCCCGACGATTTGGCGCCGGGATCGATTCAGGTAAGGGTGGGTAGCGGCCGGGCGAGCGACGCGTGGGAAGTGGAGCGCCTTCCCGATGCTTTTCGGCCCCGAAGCGCCGATCACCTCCTCCAACTGCTGGGCCGTCGCCAGCGGGCCGACGAACTCGTCCTCGAACTGTTTCGCGGCGGCGAGGGTTTGAGCATCGATGGCCGCGAGCTGCCCGGATTGCCGGTGTCGGCTCGCGCGGCGCTCCGGGAGAGTCACGGGACAGGGCGCATGGGGACCGTGCACGGGCGGGTGGTCGGGCGACGGCGCCTGGCCATGTCCTATGTGCTTTCGGGAGAACAGACGGTGGAATTGACGGTCAAGGGGCGATGATGACAATGACAGCAAAATCGTCAGGATGCCGGGGTGGACGCCCATGGCATGGGCGCTGGTATCCAACCGGTGTCGCGATGGCTCTGATCGCCCTGATGACCGCCATAACAGCGACGGCGGTGGCCGCGGCCCGCCCGTCGCTGTGGCAGCAGCATTCCTTCGAGGACTTCACGGCCGGCAAGCCCACGGGAGTGTCGGTCACTTCTCTGGGCACGGTGGAACTCGCTCCCGAGCTTAAGGAGTTGGCGCAGGTGGAGGCGGAGCGGGTGTGGTCACTGGTCGCGGGTCCGAAAGGGTCGGTGTACGTCGGGACCGGCGACGGGGGGCGGATCTTCACCATCGACGCCGACGGCGACACGAGCCTTCTCTTCGACTCGCCGGAAGTAGCCGTGCACGCGCTGACGGTGAACAGCGCAGACGGTGTCCTGTATGCCGGCACCGCACCAGATGGCATCATCTATCGGGTCCCACCCGACGGCGACGCCGAGGTCTTTGCCCGCACGGGCAGCCATTACATCTGGGATCTGGCTTTCGACGACAGCGGCGCGCTGCTGGTCGCCACCGGAGAGGAGGGGTTGGTGCTCTCTGTGGGCGTCGATGGCGACCTAGACACTCTGCTGACCGTTCCGGATCGCCACGTCATGGCGATTGTGCGAACCGGCGGCCGATTGTTCGCCGCGACTGCTGGCAGCGGCTTCGACGACGCCGAGGCCGAGGACACCCCAGCGAGCAGAGCGCGAGTGTACGAGATCGAGGAGTCTGGCCGGGGGCGACTGGTGTACGAGGCCGACTACGGTGAAATCAGCCACATGGTGCCCGATGGCGACGGCGGGATCCTCGCCGTCGCCATCGGGCAGCGGGAGGGGGATAAAGAGCACTCGGCCGTGCTTCACATCGACAGTTTGGGCACCGCGGTTCGCGTGTGGGACGTCGAAGCCGTCATCTTCGACTTGGCGTTGGAGCTGAGAAGTGGCCGGGAAGGGGCGCGGGAGGGGGCGGATCCTGTGCTGGTGGCGGTGGGAGAGCCGGGGCAGCTCTACCGTCTGCACCCCGGGACACGCCGGGTAGATCTGTTAGCCCGGATCGATTCCCTCGCCCCTCATCGACTTCTGCGCGATCCCGTCAACGGCCGCATGCTGGTGGGCGGCGCCCATTCGGGTCGTCTCATGACGCTGTCGTCCCGGATTGTGCGGGAGGGCAGGTTGGAGTCGGCGGTGCACGATTTTCACGCCCATTCGCGGTGGGGCAGGCTCGATTGGCGTGTCGATCTGCCCGGGCGCACGTCCATTGGTTTCCAGACCCGATCCGGCAACAGCAAGGAGCCCGATGAGAGCTGGAGTGAGTGGACAAAGGAGAGTTCGCACCCCGGAGCGATCGACAGTCCCCCTGCTCGCTACCTGCAGTACGCCGCTGTGCTGCACACCTCCCACGATTCGCGGTCGCCGGTGCTTCGCCAGGTGACGGTCGCCGCCCGGCAGACGAATCTGCGTCCACGGATTACTGAATTTAAGATATTTCCCTATCGTCCAGGTCAAACCGGAGAAGGGGGAAAGGTCCAGACCGCGACGTCGGGAACTCAGAGCTCCCGCAACGGATGGCGCGCTGTGCCCCAGCGCAACAGCCTGCGCATGGTGCGCTGGAAAGCGGGGGATGCCAACGGCGATAAGCTCAACTACAATCTGTATCTGCGCGGCGCCGATCAGCAGGAGTGGAAGCTGGTTGAGGAGAACGCCTCCCGGACTTCGCTGATCTGGGATACCGAGACCATGCCGGAGGGGATGACCCAGATGAAGCTGGTAGCCTCCGACCATCCCGACAACTCGGCGCCGGAGGCCCTGACCGACGAGCGCGTCAGCGAGCCCTTCTTGCTGGATAACACTCCCCCGTCTATCAGCGTGAAGCTCGCGGGCGAGAGTCCCCCCCAGTTGAAGATCGAGATCGAGGACCGCATCAGCTCGATTCAGCGGGTGCAGTACACGGTGGATTATGGAGACCGGGTACATCGCGTCGATTCAGTCGACGGGGTTTTCGATGACTTGCGCGAGGAAGGCGAGATCGTCCTGGAGGGACTGGCGCCAGGGGAGCACGTCATCTCGGTGCAGGCCTGGGATCGGCTCGACAACGTGGGTGTGGAGCAACTCATTCTCCACGTTGAGTGAGGGAGGTTGCGCGATGGCCTCAACGGACGCCGGATTCATGCGCCGCGCTTTGCGCCTGGCCGAACGAGGGCGCGGCAAGGTCAGTCCAAATCCCCTTGTGGGCGCCGTCGTGGTGCGGCGTGGGCGCGTCGTGGGAGAGGGCGCCCACCTCGAATTGGGCGGCCCCCACGCCGAAGTCCACGCCTTTGCCAACGCGGGCGACAGGGCGCGTGACGCGACCCTGTTTGTCACGCTGGAGCCCTGTGCCCACCAGGGTCGCACTCCACCGTGTACAGAGGCGGTGCTCCAAGCCGGCGTGCGACGTCTGGTGTGCGCCATGGAGGACCCCGACCAGAGGGTGCAAGGGCAGGGATTGACGCGACTTCGCGACGCCGGTCTCGAGGTAGAGGTGGGACTTCTGGCGGCCCAGGCTCAGCGCCAGAACGCGGCCTATCTCAAGCACCGGCGGACCGGTCTGCCACTGGTCATCCTCAAGCTGGCCCAGACGCTGGACGGCCGCATCGCCACCGTCTCGGGCGAGTCTCGCTGGATAACGGGCGCCTCGTCGCGGCGGCATGTCCACCGCTGGCGCTCCTGGGTCGACGGCATCGTCGTCGGGGCCGGAACCGTGCTGGCCGACGATCCCCGTCTCACGGTGCGCCATGTGCGGGGGCGCAACCCGCGTCGGCTGGTAGTGGACGGCCGCCTGCGGGTCTCGCCGGATTCACGGATCTTTCAACCCGGAGACGGTGCGATTCTCATCACCTCTCGAGAGACGTCGAAGCGGAAGCGCGCACGCTTCGCGGCCGGCGGCACAGCGGTCTGGACCTACGCCGATCGGGACGGTATCATCGACCTGAAAAAGCCCTTGTCGAGAGCGGCGCGGGAGGGTATGACGAGTCTCCTGGTCGAGGGCGGACCTCAGCTCGCGGCTTCCGCCCTGAGACAGCGACTGATCGATCAGGTCATGCTCTATGTCGCCCCTTCAATGATGGGAGAGGGCATGGGGGCCATAGGCGATCTGGGGGTGCGGTTCCCCAGCGAGGCCGTGCGCCTGGAAGGGGCACGGATTCAGCGGCTGGGTGAGGATTTCCTCATTACTGGAGATGTGAGCTACACGTGTTCACCGGACTGATACAGGAGGTGGGGCAGGTGACCGCGCTCCGGGCGCAGAGCGGCGGACAGTTTCAGCGTATGGAGCTGAAGGCCGAGCTCGTACTCGAGGATGCCGCCAAGGGCGACAGCATCGACATCAATGGCGCCTGTCACACGGTAGTGGACCTCATGGGGCGCGAGGGGTTCGCGGTCGAGTCGGTGGCGGAGACCCTGGCGCGCACCACCATGGGCCAGCTTCGCGTCGGTGACCCGGTGAATCTGGAGCGCCCGCTGCGGCCCATCGATCGTCTCGGCGGTCATCTCGTCCTCGGCCATGTGGATGGCGTGGGCACGGTCCGGCGGTTCGATGCCGACGGCGGGGGGAGAGTGCTCGAAGTGGCCCCACCAGCCGAGTTGTGGCGCTATATTGCGGCCAAGGGTTCGATCGCCGTGGACGGCATAAGTCTCACCGTCGCAGGTCTCTTCAGCGAGTCCTTTACCATAGCTATCATACCACATACATTACAACATACGAACCTTTCCCAAGTCCGGGCCGGCAGCCGTGTAAACCTCGAAGTAGATGTCCTCGCCCGTTACGTCGAGCGCTTGATGTCCGTCGAAAACAGCGGCGTGGATCACCCAACTTCCGGCCTGTCACTGGATGGCCTGCGAGATCTTGGTTACTGATCCAGCCGTTGTCCGCGCGTCACCGACACCTATACCATGTCAGATTTTAACACCATAGAATCGGTCCTCGAGAACCTGCAGGCGGGGAAAATGGTGGTGCTCGTCGACGAGCGCGCCGTCGATGTGGACGGAACCGAACGCGTCGGCGAGGGTGAGCTGATAATGGTGGCGGAGCGCGCGACTCCCGAGGCCATCAACTTTCTGACCCGACACGCTGGCGGACCACTCTACGTCACCTCCGAGAAGGAGCGCCTCGAGTCCCTGGGGTTGGACGCGATGTTGCCGGGGCACGAGGGGCCGCGCGGATCTACCATCATGGTCACCGTGAACGCAGCCTCGGTAGCGGGAACCGGCGTCTCCGCCAGCGACCGAGCGCTCACAGTGACCAGGATCGCCGATCCAACCAGCGCTCGGGTCGATTTTGTCCAACCCGGCCATGTGACCCCGTTGCAGGCTCAGCCCGGCGGAGTTCTGCGCCGAGCCGGTCACACCGAGGCGTCGGTGGATCTGGCGCGCATGGCGCACTGCCAGCCAGTGGCCCTCATCGCCGCGATCCTCAACGATGACGGTGAGGTCGCGACAACGCCCTATCTGCTCGAATTCGCGGCGCGGCACGGATTCGAAATCGCCACCATCCGCGATCTCATCGCCCATCGGCGCCGCACCGAGAAGCTGATCCGCCTGGAAGCCACGGCCCACATGCCGACCCGATACGGCGACTTCACCGTTTTCGCCTACCGCAGCCTGGTGGATGACAATCCCTATATCGCCCTCGCCATGGGGAATATCACCGACGGCGAGCCGACCCTGGTGCGCATGCATTCCTGCTGTATCACCGGCGATGCCCTGGGGTCCTCCCTGTGCGATTGCGGCGAGCAGCTCGAGCGCTCCTTTGAGGCGATCGCCGCGGAGGGTCGAGGCGTCATCGTCTACATCCAGCACCACGAGGGTCGCGGGATCGGCCTGATCCACAAACTGAAGGCCTACGAGCTGCAGCAGAGCCAGGGCCTGGACACCATCGAGGCCAACCACGCGCTGGGATTCCCCGCGGATAACCGCGACTACGGCGTGGGCGCCCAGGTCCTTTTTGATCTGGGGTTACGACAGCTTCGCTTTCTCACCAACAATCCGCAGAAACGAGTGGGGCTGGAGGGCTACGGCCTCAAGGTGGTGGAGACCGTACCCATCGCCACCTCGCCCAACCCACACAACATCCGCTACCTGCAGACCAAGCGGGATCGGATGGGACACAGCACGCTGTTGCCCGACTCAGCAGAGGACGATTCCGCCAGCAGCGCGCGGGAAGCCCCGGGCCGATGAAACCACGCCCAGACTCAATCATCGGCGCAACCCGCTGCAGACGAGATCGTCTGGAAGGATCTTTTGCCTTGTTTCAGGGGAGAACCGAAGATGCTCAACGTGCATGAGGGAAACCTGGATGCGGGGGGAAGCCACTTCGCCATCGTCGTGAGCCGTTTCAACGAGCTGATCACCTCGAAGTTGCTGGCCGGGGCACTCGATGGTCTGAAACGCCACGGATGTGAGGAAGAGGACATCGAAGTAGCCTGGGTTCCGGGTGCCTTCGAGTTGCCCCTGGTGGCACAGAAATTCGCCCGCAGCGGCCGTTTCGACGTCGTCATCTGTCTGGGCGCCATCGTCCGATCCGATACTCCTCATTTCGACTATGTCGCCGGGGAGGCGGCCAAGGGAATTGGCCACGTCGGTCTGGATACGGGCGTTCCCATCACCTTTGGCGTCATCACCGCCGACACCGTCGAACAGGCCATTGAGCGCGCCGGTGTCAGATCTGGCAACCGGGGCTGGGACGCGGCCCTCAATGCCATCGAGATGGCGAATCTGCTGAAAGGCCTGCCGTGATCGATGTCGGCCAGATGGGGGAGGTGGGCGACGGTGGAACGTCGGGTGACCGGGCCGAGGGGGAGCTCGACTGGACCGAGCCGGACCTGCCCAACAGTCGACACGGCGCGCGCCGTCTGGCCCTGCAGGCGTT
>Ga0066376_10005544_pt1 | contig 10673 bp, 7 predicted proteins | sample Knorr_S15_td_Bot_FD_77009 | JGI IMG/M metagenome (GOLD analysis project Ga0066376, IMG submission 77009) | Marine microbial communities from Southern Atlantic Ocean transect - Knorr_S15_td_Bottom_ad_5009_LV_A | ecosystem: Environmental > Aquatic > Marine > Oceanic | place: Southern Atlantic... | reverse complement strand
TGTTGGACGAGTTGGTGAAGGACCGGACCCCGGAGGAGATCCTGGGAGAGTCGGGGCTCGTAAAGGAGCTGACGAAGCGATTGGTGGAGCGAGCGCTGGAAGGTGAGATGACGGCGCACCTCGGCTACGAGAAGCACGCGGAGTCGGGAAAGAACAGTGGCAATTCGAGGAACGGCAAAGGCTCCAAGACAGTTCTGGGCGATACCGGGACGTTGGAAATCACGGTACCGCGGGATCGCAACGGCGACTTCGAGCCGAAGCAACTCGAGCGTCACGCCGTTGCGGCTCAGTTCCCGGTGAACCTCAGCCCAGTCCGGGAGTGGCCGCGGGCCACCCGTTGACCCGGATCCGGGGAACAACCGGGCCGCGAGTTCACGCTCGCCAAGCTCCGCCGCCGCCGGCCAGAGCAGCTCGACTTCCTCCGCCCGCTTCCGGTACCGGCGTACTGTGCTGCGTGCAACATCCAGGCTTTGAGCGATGCCTCGGTCCGTGTGACCTAGAGCCACCAGCCGCAGTACTTCTTTGAGTTTTCGCATGGACAACCGCTTCGCCGCCATCGCACCCCCCCTCGTGTGAATCGCACCCTCGAGGGGCCGCAAGTGACGGCCTCAGGTTCAGGTTATCCAGCGCCTCCTTCGCTCACTCTCCGGGGGTGGCCACATGTCGGAATGACAGGTTCACATCCTCGGAATGGGTGGTTCACATGCTTCGGAATGAGTCGTTCACTTCCCTCGGAATCCGCACGGAGGGCGAGATCGTGACGTTGAAGTGCAGGATGCGGCGTCAATCGTGCGACATGATCAACAGCACATACAGCACGCGGAACGTCGCGGTAGGGGCGCGGATCTCGCCCCACGTCTACAATACGCCCGGCGACATCGACCGAGCCCTCGAGATTCTCGACTCCTTTGCGGATCGATTGCGCGTCTCGCACGGACGGGTCATCCGTCGCCCGCCCCCAACCGACGCAGGATCAACGCGATCTCCGGACGTGTGCCCCTGAGCCCATTCGTACCTTGGATCGTCTGATCGGTCTCGGCCAGCTCCAAGGGCGTCTGGCCTCGCGCGTTCGCCATGTTGAGGTTGGCGCCGCGAGCGGCGAGGAACTCCACTACGGAAGGGAAGTTCTTGCGCACCGCGTCGTGGAGCGCGGTATCCCCCCTCCGGTCGGCCGCGTTGATGTCCACTCCAAAGTCGAGAATGATGTGCGCGAGCTCGAGCGTTATCCGCTCTTCGGCCGTTGCGTCAGGAGGCTCATTACCGATGCGGTCCCGGCGACCCTCCAAAGACGAGCCCGGCATGCCCATCGCCGCCTGCAGCGTCGTGGTGCCGCGCTGCGACATCACGAACGGGTCTGCTCCGTGCTCGGCGAGGATGCGGACGGCTTCCGGCTCGCCGTACTTCGCAGCCAGCCAGAACGCGGTGGTGCCGATCAGCTGATGTCGAATGCTGAAATCCGCGCTGAAGCGCCTACCCGGCGTCCCATGTTCGACGGGTGCGTCCACTTCGGCGCCGTGCTCGAGCAACGCCTCGACCAGGGCGACCTGGCCTCGAAGGACCGCCGCGTGAAGCGCTGAATAGCCAGCCTCAGCGGCGTGGGGATCCGCCCCCTGCTCGAGCAAGTAGATCCCGAACGCCCCGTGCCCGCTGTGTGCTGCGATCACGAGCGCGCTGGTGCCCGTCGCCGTGGCGTCGTCGATGTCGGCACCGGCTCCGACGAGTACGCGCGCTGTCTCCACGTCCCCGCTGCGCGCCGCGAAGATCAGCGCGGTCGAGCCCCCGCGCGCCATCCTGAAGTTGCCGGTCGGGTTGGTATTGCCCGCCGTGTTCTCCAGTTGGTACGTCACCTTGGAGCGCGCGTGAAGGTCCGCACCATGTGCGATCAGTACGCGAGCGACATCCGCATGACGCTGCGCGACCGCCCACATCAGTGCCGTCTGACCACCCTCGAACTCACTCGCGTCCACTTCGGCGCCGTAAGCGAGAAGCCGCTCCACGGTCGGCACGCTGCCCGACCGGGCCGCGGTCATCAATGGCGTTTCTCCCATTCGGAGCGAGACGTCGGGATCGCCACCGGCCTCGAGCAGCCGCTGGACCATCGCCTGGCTGCCGTTGATGGTCGCGAGCCACAGGGCCGTCGCTCCTAGTTCGTTCGCCGCATTGACGTCCGCGCCTGCGTCCAGGAGCAAGGTTGCGGCATCCAAGTCGTCCCGATGCGCCGCCCAGTGCAGCGCGGTCGCGCCGTCGCCCTGAGCGGCGCGAGCGTCGGCTCCCCCGGCGAGGAGCGTGCGCGCCTCTTCGATGTCACCCGCTCGCACCGCATCGATCACGGCCAGGGCACTTTGTGCGTAGACGCCTCCCGACCCGATTAGAGCCGAGGCGAGCGTAGCGATGACTGCAACCGTGACGCGACGTCTCTTACCCATCATGGGGAATGCTACGATGTTCGGTCCCGCATTGACAACCCAACGGGCGACGGACCAAACTGGGAGGGGCCAAGCGACCTGTCGGCTTGGCGATATTGTGGGACTGATCGTCGATGTCTCGATACTCGTGGAAGCCGTTCGTCTTCGGAACGGTGATGCTCGTAGCCGTGGCGCTCGCGTGCGCGCCGCAGGCGGCTCGGGGACCCGCTCAGCCTACCAGCCAGGCCGGCCTCATGCAGGCGACGGTCGGCGAGTACTGTGTCACCTGCCACAACGACCGCCTCCGTAGGGCTGGTCTTTCCCTGGAGGGTCTCGATCTCGCACGTGTCGACCAGCACGCGGCGATCGGAGAGCGCGTCGCCGAACAGCTACGCACGCGGGCGATGCCACCTGCTGGTCGACCACGTCCAGCCGACGAGACGTACGACGCCTTGGCGGAGTGGCTCGAAGGGGAAATCGATCGCTTTGCCGCCGCCAATCCGAACCCGGGCCGTACCGAGGCCTTTCACCGCCTGAACCGCGCCGAATACGCCAATGCGGTTCGGGATCTGCTGGCGGTCGATGTGGACGTATACGAACTCCTGCCCGCGGACGACATCGACGAGCACGGCTTCGACAACATGGCCGACGTGTTGACGGTCTCGCCAGCCCTCATGGAGCGCTACCTGTCCGCCGCGAGGAAAACCGCACGATTCGTGGTGGGGGAGACCCCCCTGGCACCGTCAGCGGAGACGTACCACGTGCCCATCCTGCTCATTCAGAACGACCGGATGGGCGACGACCTCCCATTCGGCTCAAGGGGCGGGATCGGAATCCGGCATCACTTCCCGGTCGGAGGGGAGTACGATCTGTCGATCCGGCTGCATCGGAACTACGTGAACTACGTGCGCGGGATGGGAACGGCGCATGAGCTCGAGGTTCGCCTCGACGGCGCGCTGGTACGGACGTTCACATTCGGCGGTGAGGAACCGGACGTCTTGCAGGCACCAGTGAGCTACGGCGGAAACCAGTTCGGCGACCCGGAGTGGGAAGAGTATATGCTCTTCGCGGACGCCAACCTGCGAGTACGTTTTCCGGCCGAGGCGGGCCCACACGTCGTCGCCGTTTCGTTCGTTCGGAAGTTCACCGAGCCGGAGGGCGTGCTTCAGCCCCGCCAGAGCGTGTTCGCCGCGGCGGTGAACGAACTGCGGGACGGCAATGCAGCGGTGGAGCACGTCGCGATCACAGGACCGTACGCGAGCATCGGCCGTGGCGACACGCCTAGCCGGCGCGCAGTGTTCATCTGCGAGCCTGCGAGCAGCGCAGCCGCTGATGAAGAAGCGTGCGCTCGCGAGATCCTGGCGTCGCTCGCACGGTACGCGTACCGGCGCCCAGTGGACGAGGCGGATCTCGGCACGCTCATGGACTTCTACCGAGCCGGGCGCGGCGACGGCAGCTTCGACGCCGGCGTCCAGCTCGCCCTCGAACGGTTGCTCATCTCCCCCGACTTCCTGTTCCGCATGGAACAGGACCCGAGAGACGTCCCGCCGGGGACAGTTTATGAGTTGAGCGATCTCGAGCTCGCCTCACGGCTGTCGTTCTTCCTTTGGAGCAGCATCCCGGACGACGAACTGCTCGATGCCGCTGAGCGAGGTGTGCTCAAAGATCCCGACGTGCTCGAACGGCAGACGCGTCGCATGCTGGCCGATTCCCGCGCGACGGCCCTGGTGCGCAACTTCGCCGGTCAGTGGCTGTACCTGCGCAACCTGAGTAGCGTGGTGCCCGACGCGGTCATCTTCCCGGAGTTCGACGAGAACCTGCGCGACGCGTTCCTGGCCGAGACCGAACTCTTCGTGGAGAGCTTGATCCGCGACGACCGCAGCGTGCTGGATCTGCTCGCCGCGGACTACACCTTTGCCAACGAGCGCCTCGCCGCGCACTACGGCATTCCCGGCGTGTACGGCAGCCACTTCCGGCGCGTCCCCCTGGAAGGAGATCTCGCGGAGCAGCGGGGCGGCATCCTGGGCCACGGGAGCCTGCTCACGGTCACTTCCTACGCCAACCGCACGTCGCCTGTGCTGCGCGGGAAGTGGGTGCTCACGAACATCCTCGGCACGCCGCCCCGGCCCCCACCCGCCGATGTGCCGGATCTTCCGGACCGCGGTGAGGGGGGCAAGGCCGCCACGATTCGTGATCGCCTACAGATGCACCGAGAGAACCCAGCCTGCGCCGGCTGTCACGCGCCCATGGATCCACTGGGGTTGGCGCTCGAGAACTACGACGCGATCGGCAAGTGGCGAACGACGGGTGAGGCCGACCTACCCATCGACGCCTCGGGTCACCTGCCCAACGGCACCAGCTTCGAGGGTCCCGCCGGCCTCAGGACACTGCTGCTCGAGCGCCAGGACCAGTTCATCGGGACCCTGACCCAAAAGCTTCTGGCCTATGCGCTCGGGCGTGGGCCTGAGTACTACGACCGACCGGCAGTGCGGGCCATCACACGCCTGGCCGCGTCGCAGAATCACAGTTGGTCGTCTATCATTGTGGGCGTGGTACAGAGCACGCCGTTCCGTATGCGGAGGTCGAGGCCATGATCATCACCAAGAAGGCAATCCCTCGCCGTACGATGCTCCGCGGTCTCGGGGCTTGCGTAGCGCTACCGCTGCTCGACGGGATGGTCCCCGCGCTCACTGCGCTCAGCCGCACACCCGCGGCCCCGGTGCGTCGACTGGGTGTGGTCTACGTGCCGAATGGAATGATGATGGACCACTGGACCCCTCAGATCGAGGGCGCCGGCTTCGACTTCCCGACGATCCTCCAACCGCTCGAACGCTTCCGCGATTCGGTGCAAGTCCTCTCCGGCATGCACGGCGTTGACGCAGAGGGGCCGCACGCGCGTGCTTCCACGCGCTTCCTGACCGGCGTAGCGTCGAAACGCGACGACGGGTCGAACCTGCGCGCCGGCATCTCGATGGATCAACTCGCCGGACGAGTACTCGGTCGCGAAACACCCCTGGCTACGCTCGAGCTCGCGATCGACGGGCGTGACTTCGCGGGCTCGTGTGACGAGGGCTTCAGTTGCGCGTATACGAACACGATCGCCTGGGCGAACGAGACGACTCCGCTCCCGATGGAGAACAACCCACGCGTCGTCTTCGAACGCCTCTTCGGCGACAGCGGCACCACCGACCCGGACGTTCGACGGGCGCGGATGAAGAAGGACGCGAGCCTCCTGGATTCCGTCACCGACAGGGCGCGCGCGCTGTCTCGGGCGTTGGGCGCGGACGACCGCACCAAGCTCAGCCAATACCTCGAAGCGGTCCGCGACATCGAGCGGCGCATCCAGCTCGCCGAGTCCCGGGACGAACTCGACCTGCCGGTCTTCGACCGACCGGCCGGCATCCCCGGCACGTTCGGAGAGCACTCCAGACTGATGTTCGACCTCTTGGCGCTAGCGTACGAAACCGACTTGACGCGAGTGGCCACGTTCATGATGGGACGCGAGATCACCGGCCGTACGTACGCCGAGATCGGCGTGCCGGATGCGCATCATCCGATCTCCCATCATCAGAGGGATCCGGTCAAGCTCGAGAAGCTGAGGAAGATCAACCTGTATCACGTGGAGCTCTTCGGCGAGTTCATCGAGCGTCTAGCACAAACCCCCGATGGCGATGGCATGCTGCTCGACAACTCGATGATCGTCTACGGGGCTGGCATGGCGGACAGCAATGCGCACTACTCGGGCAACCTGCCCATCCTGCTCGCGGGCGGCGGCGCTGGGACGGGAGGGAGTCACCTTCGATACCCCGAGGACACGCCGCTGGCGAACCTGCATCTGAGTCTCCTGGACAAGATGGGCGTCCCCATCGAGTCCCTCGGGGACTCGAGCGGTCGACTGCCGCTGGAGACCCTCAGCGGATTGTAGAAGTAGGAGGCCGAAGCGACGTGAAGACCCGAGGCTGGCTTGCTACGGCGTGGTGTAGGTCACTAGTCGTCCTCGTCGGTGTGGTCACCGCTTGCGGCCCCGCGTCCCCGGGTCCCGCCGGCCCAGAGGACCAACCGGAAACGATACGGTTCCTCGACCCGGAATTCGGGGTCGAGGTCGACCGCGACATCGTCTATTCGACTGGAGCTGTGAGGAGCCCCAGTGTCGGCGAGCTCGACCTGTTGCTCGACGTCTATCGACCGGCGAACGCAGATCAGCCCGCAATCCGTCCAGGCTTGGTTTTGATCCACGGCGGCGGTTTCACGGGTGGCAGTCGAACCAACTCGACCATGGTCACCCTCGGTACCACCTACGCCGAGCGCGGCTACGTTGCTGTGTCGATCGAATATCGAATGGTACGAGACGACCCACCGACGGAAGAACTGAGCCAGTCGCCGACCAACCCCGTTTCCGTGGCGGCTGCGGCCGCGAGAGTCGACGCGGCGAGGGCCGTGGAATGGATGCGCGCCAACGCTGCCAGCTACCGAATCGACCCAAATCGCATCGCGGTCGGTGGGTACTCCGCCGGCGCCATCACGGCGATGAGTGTGGGATTTCGGGATCCAGGCATCGGTGGAGCGGAGGTTCAGGCGGTGCTGTCGTTTTCTGGAGGACTCTATGGGGCCGAGTCGATCATCGAAGCGGACGACCCTCCGCTGATCATGATCCACGGCACTGCGGACGGAGTCGTTCCTTTCAGTCTCGCCGAGGCCATTGAAGCCCGTGCGCTCTCCGTGGGTTTGGTCCATGAGTTCTACCGGCTCGACGGAGTCGGGCATGGATCGCCACAACAGCTGGGCGCGATGATCGAGGGCATCACGCTCGCGGACCGGATCACCAATTTCTTCCATGCCCATCTCGGGCTAGAAGGGCTGTGATCGATCGGGACGGCGCCGCGCACGCCACGCACAGGCTGGGCCTCGATACTGTCGTCGAGGGTTCCCAGTGCCCGGTCACACCTCGTCAGTCGCTTCCGACCCGCCGTGCTCGCCGATCGGCGATGATCTGTTCGTAGTCCGCGTCGGTCAGATAAGTCATGTTCACGTGCGCGTGGTACATCTCGTCGTAGCTGCGCTGCCCCCAGCCGACCCACTGCGTCGGATCCGGGTTACCGCGACTCTCGGCAGTGTTGTCGTGCCAGGCGGTGATGTGGATCACCGTGCCCGCCGGCAGCACCGGGGCCGAGTCGTTGGTATACACGTAGTTGACGTGCCATTTGAAATCGAAGTTCGCCACGTGGCTCAACATGCGAACCTGTCCGCTCGGGAGGATCGCTTCCATCGACATCGCTTTCCCGCGGAGGTGCATATGCGGCTGGTAGTTCTCGAGCCTCGCCGGCGCCCTCAGCGGAATGTACGCGTGATGCATGGTCACTTTGCCTGGCGGGATGTCCAGTGTGGCCATCGCCTGCTGGACACCGAGCGCGTTGGAGTAGACGCGATACTTCGGCACGTAGCCTTCCGGGTGGAACCAGATACCCAACTCCGTCTGGGCCGTGACCTCCTCGCCCACCGAGTGGTAGTGGTTGTCGAAGGCGATCTGCGATCCAGCCTTCAGCAGCTTGCCGGTATTCTCGCGAAACACGTCGCCGATCTTGCCGACGGCGAACTCCGTCAGGTAGCTGCCGCGACCCGGCACGTCGACGACCGATTCGAAGTCGCCCGGCTCTTCTTGCTGCTGCAGATACACGACCGCGTGATGCGTCACTCGACGACCCTCTAACGTCGGCCGCACCTCCATCCCCGTCACCCATCGGTCCTCGGTCAGCCCAGTCTCGACGATCGGGGTCCACCACTGATCCTGCCCCTCGGCGGCCTGGGTCCAAGGAATGGACTTCACGATGAGATCCGGCTCGCGACCGTAGCGCTCGGCCATGTGCCACACGTTGTCGGCGGGCCAGTCGACCGCCGGCGGCAGGTCGGCGGGGTCGCCACGCGGGGTGCCGGCGTCGACCCAGCGGGCGATGACATCGATCTCCCAATCACTGAGGGACTTGTCGTTCTCGAACTCCTGGATGCCCACGGTCTTGTCCATGTGCCAGGGCGGCATCACGCGGTTGACCACCTTGGACCTGATCCGGCGGGCCCAGGGTCGGACCTCGTCGTAGGTCATCAGAGACATCGGCCCCATCTGACCAGTGCGGTGACAGCCCTGACAGCTCTGCTGGAGAATCGGAGCGACATCTCGAGTGAACGTGACCTCACCGGTCGTCTGGGCGTATGCCGATCCGGTGGCGGTCAGCAGTACCGTGAACGCCAGCACGCCCGACGCACGTCGTTCGGTCCGTATCATGAATGTCATCATGTCTCCTATCTCGAGCGGACCCTCAGTTCACCCGCACCCTCACGTAGCCATTGGTCCAGCAGCAGAAGAAGCCGCCTGCCATGATGGCACTCTGCCCCCCGGAATCATCCCAAGCCAGCACACGCAGGACATACTCCCCCGGTTCGCTGAACGTCGCGGTCGTGACCGCCCTGTCGCTCGCATCGATCGTCGGCGTAGCGTCTTCGAACGTGACGATGCCCGGCCCTCGGTACTTGCTCCAAACGACGCCGAACCGCGCCGGCCGTGCAGTCGCCCTGGCCTTCCGCACACCGTCGTCGGAGGCCCACACCGTAATCGGAGTCGGTGCCGACACCGCAGCCGCAAGGTACGCGCGCACCCCCAGCGGACCCTGACCCGGCTTCGAGTCCCGCCCGCCGAACCTGAGCACGGGGGGCGTGTTCCCGCTGGTCACCTCCTTGAGCGCCGTGATCTCGAACCCCGGGCTCAAGTGGCCCGGAATCGCGATCGTCTCTCCGTGTGCGGTCACGCTCCACGTCAAGCGCTCTTCGCCGAAATCGGCCGGGACGACCACGGCAAAGACCCCGGTCTGCCGTCTCGGCAAGAAATGAGTGGGCTGACCACGGTCTGCGGGGCCTGGCTCGAACCTGTTGCTCGGACCGACCGGAATGTCGAGGCGCTCCTCGTAATTCCGGTTGAAATAGCCGAACACTAGACTGCGGGTGCCGTCCGGGTTCGGGTACCAGCCCTCGAACGACGCGGACACGCTCTGCCCAACGGCGTGGGGAAGCGGCGCGTCCACCCGCGTGTCCTGCGCGCCGGCGACCGCGGGCAGGGTCGTCACGAGGGAGAGTGCACCGCCGCCGGCACACAAGGATCGGAGCATTCGCCTCGCCAGAACTCGCACGTCGCCTGAGCCTTGTAGAAAACTGGGTGACTGCATCCTACACCGAGACCGCGGCCCCGGGGCTATCGCGCGGTGGTCATGACCGCGAGCACCTTGAAGCCCTCTGCCAGTCGCCTCGCTGTCTCCCGTTCGGCGTCTTCGCGCGAGCGCGCCACGATCGGATACCCACAAGGGACATCCCTCGCCAGGCAGGCCTCGAGAACCTCTTGCACGAGCGCCTCGACCCTCGGGGCGTCGGGACCCTCCTCGCCGGCCGACGCGGCGAGGTCGGTGGGTCCGAGGAAGATCACGGTAATCCCGGGCACATCGAGTATTTCATCGAGATGCTCGATTCCCGCCAGAGACTCGATCTGGAGCATCGCCACCAGCTTCCCGGAGCGATCGAGCGGCCACAAGTCAGCGCGTGCGCGGTAGTCCTCTTCGCCGAGTCCCCAACATCCTGGTGCTGATCCGGAGCCCGACCCACGCAGTCCTGACGGCGCGCCATCGCCGGCATCCGCCGCGTTCGCGAACCGCATCGAACCGATCGCCGTCTCGGCCTGTTCCTTCGTCTCAATGTCGGGAAACATCACGCCGAATACGCCGGCGTCGAGCAGTTGCTCGACCACGGCGTGCGGGGCGTCTCGCACGTCGAGAGGAATGCGAACGATCGGCGCCACGACCGGTGGCCCATCCCCCTCGCGCATCGCGGCGAGCGCTACACGCACGGCGTCGATGTCGAACTCCCCGTATTGCTCGTCGATGACGGCAAAGTCGATATCTGGGCGGGCGCTTCGCGTGAACGTGCCGATGACTGGGCGACCCTGCTGCAGCCGAACGATGACGCGATTGACGGGTGCCCCGCCTTGCGCCGGGAACGGTAGCCAATCCCACCCGGGCATCATCTGAATCGTGTGCCTGGCGGGGTCGAAGTTGGCTTCCATCCACTCGTCACGTGTCGCCACGGCGCGGGTCTGGTCGCGGCGGGTCTGCAGGCAGAGCTACCGGAGGCCGATCCAGTAGCTCACCTTGATCGCCAAGAAGTTGTCACCAGGCGCTCCGAATGTTTCGCCGAGTGAGCCGAGACCGATGGGCTCTCCGCTGCTGTCGAAGT
>Ga0066376_10005543_pt1 | contig 10674 bp, 15 predicted proteins | sample Knorr_S15_td_Bot_FD_77009 | JGI IMG/M metagenome (GOLD analysis project Ga0066376, IMG submission 77009) | Marine microbial communities from Southern Atlantic Ocean transect - Knorr_S15_td_Bottom_ad_5009_LV_A | ecosystem: Environmental > Aquatic > Marine > Oceanic | place: Southern Atlantic... | reverse complement strand
TAATTTTGGTGTCCCCATGGCGATGGCCGGTGCATCTTGTGGACGCCTGGCGTCCAGAGTTTTAGAATATCGATTCGCGCGCCAGAGCACCGACGCTGAGCAAGGCCGAACCGGATGACCGACGCTGCATGTTTTAATAGTTTCCGCCGAACCTCTCCTGTGCACCAGGCCCTGGCCGTTGCTCTTTTAATTTCAATGGGGGCGCTTGGGGGTTGTGCCGGGGCCGTCATCGGCGGTGGCGCCGCCGTCGGCACCGCCGCCTATCAGGAACGCGGTATTCAGGGTGTCGCCCGTGACATGGCGACCGCGACCCGGATGCGAACCAAGTTGCTTGACGCCGGTGAAGGTTACGTTACCGGTATCGGCGTCGAGGTTTTCGAGGGCCGAATCCTGTTGACCGGCGCCCTATTGTCCGAGGACATGCGGGCGCAAGCGGTAAGCATGGCTTGGAAGACCGATGGCGTCAAAGACGTCCTCAATGAAATTCAAATCGGAAACTCCAGCCTCAGGGACTTGGCCACGGATTCGTGGATCACCACCCAGTTACAGTCGAAAATCACCTTGGATAAGAATATTTTGGCGATTAATTATTTTATCGAGACGGTAAACGCGACCATTTATTTGATCGGCGTCGCCCAACATCAGCAGGAATTGAAACGGGTGATCGCACACGCCAAAAACATCAATTACGTCAAACAAATCATCAACCACGTGCGGATTAAAAAGGGCGCGTCTTGAGACGGCCCCCTAACATGTCCTCGGACATTCGACGTCGCCTGATCGAAATCGGTATCGCCGATGACGCGGACATTGACCTCGGCCACGCCGCGTTGATCCTGGCCGCCGCCGACCGCCCGGGGGTGCCGCTTGAGCCCTACCACCGGCATCTGGAGAGTATTGCCGCCGAGGTTTGCGAATATGTGGGGCAAGGAGAAAATGAGGCCAATTCCAAAACCGATCTTGATCTCAGAATCGAGGCCCTGGTCCAGGTCATCGTCCGACGCTACGGCTATGGCGGCGGCGAAGACGTTTTCGACGACCTCGATGCCGCCAATCTGATGCGGGTGATCGACAGCCGTTCCGGCCTGCCGGTGGCACTGGGGATAATTTTTATTGCCACCGGGCGGGCGCTGGGCTGGGCCATCACCGGGCTTGAATTCCCCGGCCATTTTCTCATCCGCCTGGAAACGGGAGGGGAGCGCAAAATCATCGACCCCTTCGGCGGCGGCACCGTCATGGAGGCCCCTGACCTGCGCGACATGTTCAAGGCGGTGGCCGGCAACCATGTCGAATTAACGCCCGACCATTGCCGCGACACCACCAACCGCGGGGTCCTGTTACGCCTGCAAAACAACATCAAAGCCCGCCTGGTGCGGGGGAACCGATGGGATGACGCCGTGGAGGCGATCGAGACCATGGTGCTGTTCGCGCCTCATCAGGCCGATTTGTGGCATGAGGCGGGATTACTGCATGCCAGGCTCGATCACATCAAAGACGCGGTCCGGGCACTGGAAGAATACCTGCGCCAAACCGGCGGCGAGGATGTGGGCTATAACGCGTCGGTGCTGTTGCAAGAACTGCGCGCCAAGCTAAATTAAAATCTTCCAGCGCATGCCGTATGAATGACAAAAGGAAAATACCAAGGATCGCTGATAATGACCTATAGAGACGGCTTACCAAGGTTTTCGGCTAGGAGCGTGCGCTGTTGCGATACGGGGCATCGCGAAGCGTGCGCGACGCTGTCCGAAAGACTTGGCAAGCCGCCGTTCCGGTCGCGTATGCAGTCCGCCCGGGGCCACGGGGTGTCCCCGTATTTTAATGGCGGGGGGTGCCCCCGGGACCCCCGAGGGCGTCGGAAAGCCTTGACGATGCACCGCATCGCCTGCAGCTTTCCTCCTACCCGACGGACCGCATACGCGATCTCTATGAATCATTATCAACGATCTTTGGTATAACGCCATGGCGTTAAAGGTGGCCATTCAAATGGACCATATCCGGTCCATCGACATCGACGCCGACAGCACCTTCGTGTTGGCGCTTGAGGCGCAAGAGCGCGGCCATGTGCTCTATCACTATACACCCGAACAACTTTCCTTCGCCGGCGGCCGGGTTCAGGCCATGGCGGCGGCATTACAGGTTCGGCGCAAAAACGGTGACCACTTCACCTTGGGGCCACCGGAAACAATCGACCTTGCGGACATGGACGTGGTCCTGCTGCGCCAGGATCCTCCCTTCGATATGTCCTATATCACGACAACGCATTTGCTCGACCTGGTCCACCCCGCCACCCTGGTCGTCAACGACCCGGCCGAGGTCAGAAACGCGCCGGAAAAAATTTTCATCACCCAGTTTCCTGAATTGATGCCACCGACCCTGATCGCTACCGAGCGCGACCGTATTTTCGCCTTTCGCGCCGAGCATAAAGACATCATCATCAAGCCGCTCTACGGCAACGGCGGCGCCGGGGTTTTTCACGTCGCACCGGACGATGAAAACCTGAACGCCCTGCTGGAAATGTTTGCAGACATCTACCGCGAACCAATCATCGCCCAGGCCTATTTGCCGGATGTCCGCGCCGGCGACAAACGCATCATCCTCATTGACGGCAAGGCCGCCGGCGCCATCAACAGAATTCCCGAAGCCGGCGAGGCGCGCGCCAACATGCACGCCGGGGCGGAGCCGGTGAAGACGACGCTGACCGACCGGGACAAAGAAATCTGCGACGCAATTGGGCCTGAATTAAAGGCGCGCGGACTGATTTTCGTCGGCATCGACGTCATCGGCGGCTATCTCACCGAGATCAATGTCACGTCGCCCACCGGCCTTCAGGAGATCAACCGCTTCGACGGCGTCAACCTGGAAGCGCAAATCTGGGACGCCATCGAGGCGAAGCTGTAAGAAAAACTTTTTTTTAGCCGACGTTCCCCACTCAATTGCTTTTGAGCATATACAACATTTTTAAAATGTTGTATAATTATTTTTTACAATTTATAATAATAATTTTTATATATAACAAAATTAAAAGGTAATTATTAATATTCGATTCCAACGACAAAATTTCAGATCAGGACGCAGCCGAGCCGTTGGTGCGTCAATACGGGCATCTCGACGCTGAGGGTTTGCTCAAGGTCTTGATCGGCGAGGTCTTTCCCGGCCGCATCGCCGTGACCACGTCGTTCGGGACGGAGGCGGCGGTTTCGGCGAAGGCGGCCTCGGCCTCGGCCTCGATGGCCACCGGGTCTTCGATGTCATCGGTAACCGGCGCGTCATCTTTCGGTTTTTCTTCGGGCAGCGCCTTGATGATCGATGTGACGCAGCCGTCGTCTTCGCTATCGGGAAAAAGAAGGTTGCCGGTTCTGCTCACGAAGGACCAATGCGCTTAAAGGGGTTAACCACGGCGGATATCGGTCGATTCTACATGGGCTTTGAGAGACTGTGAATCCCCACTTCAGGGGAGCCCGCAAGCGTTTCTAAACATTGAATTTGTAGATAAGTCGGCGGCAGCGGAAATGTGGGGTATCTGCCAAAAACAGCGAATCGGGGGTTTTCGTAACGCCTTGATAATGTTCAGACCCGTTTGATCATGCCGCCGAGATCACGACCGGCGAAGATATGAACATGAAAGTGGGGCACCTCTTGGTGCGCGTCGGCACCGTTGTTGGCCAGAAAACGGTAACCGGCCTCAACCGCGCCCAGGTCTCGCGCCACCTTGCCGACGGCACGGAAAAACCCGGTAATTTCCGCTTCCGTTCCGTTCTTGGAAAAATCATCCATGGACTCATAGGCGCCCTTGGGGATGACCAGGACATGGGTGGGCGCTTGCGGATTGATATCCTTGAACGCCAGCGCGGTGTCGTCTTCATAGACGTTATCGCAGGGAATTTCGCCGCGCAGGATTTTAGCGAAAATATTTTCCGGATCGTAAGCCATGGCGCAACCCTTTTTCAGTCACTGTCCCTTGCCGCTTTTTCTTCCACCCCGGAAGTGCCGGCCCGGCTTGCCAGTTCGTCGAAGACGTCTTCGGGGGTAATGTCCTGTTCTGCCCACAACACCATCAGGTGATAGAGAAGATCGGCGCTTTCGGAAACCACGCGGGTCGGCGTATCGCGAAGCGCGGCGACGATCACCTCGGTGGATTCCTCACCGATTTTCCTGGAAATGTGCTCGACCCCGCCATCAAAAAGCTGCGCCGTATAAGAGGTATCGGGGTCGGCGCCCTTTCTGCTTTTGATGACCCTAAACAGTTCATTGAGAAAACGGCTGGACATATGGTCTTCGGTCATGGTGTGCCTTTTTTAAGTGCCGGCCGGATTATCCCTGACGGCGGCGCCGGCAGCCTTCATATAGGCCTTGGCTTCGGCAATGGTATAGGTCCCGAAATGAAAAATCGAGGCTGCCAACACCGCCGACGCATGCCCTTCGGTGACGCCTTCGACGAGGTGATCCAAGGTGCCGACGCCTCCGGACGCGATCACCGGCACCGTCAGCGCATCGGCTACGGCACGGGTCAGCCCTATGTTGAAGCCTTTTTGGGTGCCGTCCCGGTCCATGGACGTCAGCAATATTTCACCGGCCCCCAGTTCGGCCATGCGCTGGCTCCAGCCGATGGCCTCGATGCCGGTGGCTTCGCGGCCGCCGTGGGTGAAAATCTCGTAGGCATCCGGGCCGGTGGATTTGGCATCAACAGAAACGACGATGCATTGGCTGCCGAACTTTTCCGCCGCCTCACCGACAAAATCGGGGTTTTTGACCGCCGCCGTGTTGATGGCGACTTTATCGGCGCCGGCCAGCAACAGTTTTCGGATGTCTTCGATTTTCCGTACCCCGCCGCCCACGGTCAACGGCATGAAACATTGTTCCGCCGTGTGATTAACGACGTCGTAAATGGTGTCGCGATTGTCAGAGCTGGCGGTGATATCGAGGAAGCAAAGCTCATCCGCCCCGGCCTGATCATAGACCCGGGCCTGTTCCACAGGATCGCCGGCATCCACCAAATCGACGAAATTAACCCCCTTGACGACGCGGCCGGCGTCGACATCCAAACAGGGAATAATTCGGATCTTCAACATCAGTTCAGCAACTCCACGGCGGCGGCCAAATCAATGCGACCGTCATAAAGGGCGCGGCCGGAAATGACGCCTTCCAGCAATCCGGTGCCGGCGGCTTTCAAGGCCTCCAGGTCTTCGAGGGAGGAAACCCCGCCGGATGCGATCACCGGCACCGAAACCGCGTTTGCCAGTCCCACCGTAGCCTCGATGTTGGGGCCGTCCATGGCGCCGTCTCGGGCGATATCCGTATAAATGATGGCGGCGACGCCGCAATCCTCAAATTCCTTGGCCAATTCCAAACCGGTGATTTCCGACAATTCTGTCCAACCCTCGACGGCGACCATGCCGTCCCTGGCATCGATGCCCACCACCACCCGGTCAGGATGGCGCTTGCAGGCCTGTTTGACCAGATCGGGATCGCGCACCGCGACGGTACCCAAGATGACCCGCCGAACGCCCCGATCGAGCCAGAAATCGATAGTCTGCATGTCCCGAATGCCGCCGCCCAGCTGAACTGGAATATCGATACGATCGAGAATGCCGCTGACCGCATCTTCGTTCACCGGACGCCCGGAAAAGGCGCCGTTGAGGTCAACCACATGCAGCCACTTGGCGCCGGCGTCGGCAAATCCCTTGGCCTGGCCTGCCGGGTCATCGCCGAACACTGTCACCTGGTCCATGTCGCCCTGGAACAAGCGGACGCATTGGCCGTCTTTTAAATCGATGGCGGGAAAAAATATCATTCGGTCATGGCCGCCATTTCAGGAAATTGGTGATCAACCGTAAGCCCACGGCCTGACTTTTTTCCGGGTGAAACTGGGTGCCGACCAGATTATCGCGACCGGCCACCGCGACCACGGGACCGCCGTAATCGACGCTCGCCAGAACCTGCGATGGGTCCGTGGGGACCAGCCCGTAGGAGTGGACGAAATACACGTGCGCCCCGCCGCCAAGGCCCTCGAATAAAGGGTGCGATGTGGCTTCTATATTGAGTTCGTTCCAACCCATGTGGGGAATTTTCAAGCTGGCGTCGGTGGGCGTCAAGGCGACCACCTCGCCCGGCACCCACCCGAAACCGGGAGTATCGACGTGTTCGCGCCCGATGTCACCCATCAACTGCATGCCGACGCAGATGCCTAAGAAAGGCTTGCCCGCGCCGATCACTTGGGCGGTGAGCACGTCTTCCATACCATCCAAAGCGCCCAGGCCGCGGCGGCAATCGGCGAAGGCGCCGACCCCGGGCAGCACGATGTGCGTCGCCCCGTCTAAGTCCCCAGCGTTGCCGGTGACGATGACGTCGAGGCCGAGCCCGGCTTCGGCGATGGCGCGCTCGAACGCTTTTGCCGCCGAGCGCAGATTGCCGGAACCGTAATCGATAATGGCGACCGTCATGATGAAAAATCGGCGGCCAGCGCCGGGTCCGTGTCCAGATACCGTCGCAGCGCATGGTCCTTATTGAGGCCGCTGACGACGGCGTCAACGGCGAAGCCTAATTGGGCCAGCTTTTCCTGCCTATAGTCGTTGGCCAGATAGCCGATGATGGCGGCGACGCCCAAGACCACGGTGGCCTGGGTCAAGGGGTCGGGGCGCAAATAATGAATGCCGGCACTAATGGCAATATGGGCCGCCAAAATCAGCGCCGCCGCCAGCCAAAGCCGGTGCCACAGCGCCCATAAGAACGACAGGAAAAACGCCGGCCAGGAAAACCCCTCCTTTACCAGGACCACGTCACGTTCCGGATCAAGGCCGTGACGGCGCAAGTGAACGGTATAAGTGTTCATGGTCAACAACCTGGCTTTAAAAGCGGGGCGGCCTCAGAGCGAGCCGCCGAGAACCCCTTTGGTGGACGGCACGGCGTCGCTCTTGCGTGGATCAATTTCAATGGCCTGGCGTAACGCCCGGGCCAGGCCCTTATAACAGGATTCGACAATGTGGTGATTGTTCTCGCCGTATATGTTTTCCACGTGCAAGGTTACTCCGGCGGCCTGGGCGAAGGCCTGGAACCATTCCTTGAACAATTCGGTATCCATCTCGCCCAGTTTGGGGCGGGTGAATTCCACCTTCCAGATCAAATAGGGGCGATTGGAAATATCCAGGGCGACGTGGGTCAGCGTCTCATCCATGGGGATCTGGGCGGCGCCATAGCGCGTGATCCCGGCGCGGTTGCCGAGGGCCTCGGCCACCGCCTCGCCGATGGCGATGCCGGTGTCCTCGTTGGTGTGGTGAAAGTCAATGTGCAGGTCGCCCTTGGCCTCCACTTCCAAGTCGATCAGGCTGTGCCGCGACAATTGCTCCAACATGTGGTCGAGAAAGCCGATCCCGGTACTGACAGTATACTCGCCGGTGCCGTCGAGATTGACGGCGGCGCGAATTTGGGTCTCCTTGGTGCGGCGTTCGATAGTGGCGGTGCGCATGGTCGTGTCTCCTGACGGGCGGGGCGGAACCGGTTGCAGTAGGTTGGAGGAAACATTGGCGGCGCCCAGCAGATCCGCAGGACCGCAGTCCAGGCCGACGGCAAGCCGTTCCATCCAGCCTTGGGTCAGCTTGCGCCGCCCGGCTTCCAGGTGTCCGACCTGTTGCCCGGTGGTGCCGATCCGTTTGGCCAGATCCTGCTGACTTAGGCCATTTTGCTTCCTTAAGTCGCGAATTTTATTTGTCATGAATAAATATAAACATAATGTTTCTATTTATTCAAACATTTTGTTGTTAAATGGTTGAATTTCGCCGCCCTAACACAATCAACCGGCTTGGGGCACTCGCGGGATACTTAACACCCTGCCGCGGACGAAACCAGCCCCCCAACACCAAAGGGGGTTGGACTTGCACCCGCCGTTTTACAAGCCCAAATCTGTCGCTATAGTCCCGGGCCTGTCCTTCGGTTGGGGCAATACCAAATTACTGGCAGGATAAATATTCATGGCACAAGAAAACCAACCGTCCTGGCACGGCACCACCATCTTAGCCGTGCGCAAGGGCAAATCCGTGGTCATTGCCGGTGACGGCCAAGTCAGCCTCGGCGATACCGTGATCAAGGCCAATGCCCGCAAAGTGCGCCGTCTTGGCGACGGCAAGGTGATTGGCGGGTTCGCCGGCGCCACCGCCGACGCCTTCACCCTGTTTGAACGCCTCGAGGCCAAGCTCGAACAATACCCCGGCCAATTAACCCGCGCCGCGGTCGAACTGGCCAAGGATTGGCGCACGGACCGCTACCTGCGGCGCCTGGAAGCGATGATGGCGGTCGCCGATCAGGACGTATCGCTGGTATTGACCGGCACCGGCGACGTGCTGGAACCCGAAGACGGCCTCATCGGCATCGGCTCCGGCGGCAATTACGCGCTGGCCGCGGCCCGCGCCCTGATCGGGCAAAAGGGCTTGGGCGCCGAGGACATCGCCAAAAAATCGATGGCCATCGCCGCCGGCATCTGCGTCTACACCAACGAAAACGTCACCATCGAGGCGCTATGACCATCACCACCAACAGCTTTACCCCGCGCGAGATCGTTTCCGAACTGGACCGGTATATCGTCGGCCAGGACGACGCCAAGCGCGCCGTCGCCATTGCGCTGCGCAACCGCTGGCGGCGCCAACAGCTCGATGACACCATGAAGGAAGAGGTGCTGCCCAAGAATATCCTGATGATCGGCCCGACCGGCGTCGGCAAGACCGAAATCGCCCGCAGGCTGGCAAAAATGGCGCAAGCGCCGTTCATCAAGGTCGAAGCAACCAAGTTCACCGAGGTCGGTTATGTCGGCCGCGATGTCGAACAAATCATCCGCGACCTGGTCGAATTCGCCATCCACATGACCCGCGACAAAATGCGCAAGCAGGTCACGGCGAAGGCGGAGCTGCAGGCCGAAGACCGGGTCCTTGACGCCCTGGTCGGTGAAGACGCCAGCAAAGAGACCCGCCAGAAATTCCGCAAAATGCTGCGCGAAGGACAATTGGACGACAAGGAAATCGAAATCACCGTCAATGACGCCTCCGGCGGCGGCATGCCGACATTCGATATCCCCGGCATGCCCGGATCGCAAATGGGGATGATCAACCTGGGCGATATGCTGGGCAAAACCTTCGGCATGCCGCAGAAAACCAAAAAAATGAAGGTGGAAGAGTCCTACGACGTGCTGATCACCGACGAGGCCGATCAGCTGTTGGACGAAGAGAAAATCGTTCGCGAGGCCATCGACGCGGTGGAAAACAACGGCATCGTATTCTTGGATGAGATCGACAAGATCACGGTGCGGTCCGAACGCGTCGGCGCCGACGTCAGCCGCGAAGGCGTGCAACGCGACCTGTTGCCGCTGATCGAGGGAACGACGGTGTCGACCAAGCATGGCGCCGTCAAAACCGACCACATCCTGTTCATCGCATCCGGCGCTTTTCATGTCGCCAAGCCGTCCGACATGCTGCCGGAACTGCAGGGCCGGTTGCCGATCCGGGTGGAGCTCAACGCGCTCAGCCGCGATGACCTGGTGCGCATCCTGACCGAGCCCGAGGCAAGCCTGATCAAGCAGTACACCGCCTTGATGGGGGTCGAAGAGGTGACCCTGGACATTACCGCCGACGCGGTCGAGGAAATCGCCGACATGGCGGTCGAGATCAACACCGGCGTCGAGAACATCGGCGCCCGACGGCTGCATACGGTGTTGGAAAAGCTGGTCGAGGAGATCAGCTACACGGCGTCCGAACGCAACGGCGAGACCGTCACGCTGGATGCCAAGGATGTCCGTGAAAAAGTCGGTGATCTCGCCAAGGACGCTGACCTGCGGAAGTTTATCCTCTAGGGGGCCCTTAATGCGTCGGGCCGCTTTTGGCCTTGGCGCCGAGGCGGCCGCGGATTTCGTGCAGGATCCACTCGATGGTGTCGTCATCCATGTCGTGGATGTTTTCAGCCAACACGTTTGCCAGTTCCGTCGCCGTCGCACTGAGGCCGGCGGTATCGACGGTGACGCGCGGGTGCGACAGTTCGGCCAGGCGTTTGAGTTCCTCGGCCTCGTCCCATTCCAGTTCGAAGTATCCTGAAATCTGTTGAATCAGGCCGGAGCCGGGGCGGCCACGGTGGCCGTGTTCGAGCGCCGAAAAATAGGCCGAGGTTGCGTCCAAGTCTTCGGCCATTTTTTTCAACGATATGTTCCGCGCCGCGCGCAGCGCGCGGACCTTGGTGCCGAACGGCGTCATTTCAGCCTCTTCAGCAACACATAAAGAGCGCCTTCGCCGCCATCCTTGGGCGCGGCGTGTGAAAACGCCCGCACCATCCTGCGGTTATCGCCTTCGTTCAGCCACCGCGGCACGGCTTCGCGGAGCACACCTTCGCCACCGGCGCCCTTGCCGGTGATCACTAGCACCGAGCGCCGGCCCATGGCCTGTTGATCGAACAGAAACCCGCCCAATTCTCGGTGGGCCTGGGCCTGGGTCATGCCGTGCAAGTCGATCCGGGCTTCGATGTCGACCTGGCCGCGGCGCATTTTGGTCTGCGTGCGCCGATCCAGGCCGGGGGCTTCGCCATGGCTGAGATCCAGTTCCAACGGGGAGGGGGGGGAGGGGGCCTTGCTCTTCGCCTTAGGGGGGGGCGGGGCTGGGGGCGGCGCGGTCTCGTCGGCGGGAACCGGTTGGCCCCCCCCCAGAC
>Ga0066376_10005542_pt1 | contig 10674 bp, 10 predicted proteins | sample Knorr_S15_td_Bot_FD_77009 | JGI IMG/M metagenome (GOLD analysis project Ga0066376, IMG submission 77009) | Marine microbial communities from Southern Atlantic Ocean transect - Knorr_S15_td_Bottom_ad_5009_LV_A | ecosystem: Environmental > Aquatic > Marine > Oceanic | place: Southern Atlantic... | reverse complement strand
TTCCGTCACCGGGGCCCTGGGCTACGCCGATCGCTGAGCCGACGCACAGCCAGTAGTTGCGCATTCCCGGAGCGGGGCCCATGAGGTAGCCGCCGTCGGGGGTGTGGGTGATGGGGCCGCTGACGACCGTCTTGATGCCTGCGTCGCCGAACACGGGCATGCGCTGGGCGGCCAGTTCGAGCCAGGGGGCCAGCGCGTCGACGTCTGGCGGGGTGAGGTGGAAGTGGAGGTCCCAGTCGACGCCTTTGGTGCCGTAGGTGCGGGCGCCCTCCCGCTCGTAGGGGCCGACCAGGAGGCTGTCGATCTCGCGGCGGTAGTAGCAGGAGGCCCTGGGGTCTCGTATGACCGGCGGCTCGAACCCGAGGGCCTGCATCTCGGGGAGCGTCTCGGTGATGAGGTACTGGTGGATCAGGGAGACGATCGGCAGGTGCAGCCCGACCATGGCCGCCAGTTGGGGGCCGTAGTGGCCGGCGGCGTTGACGACGTGGTCGGCGACGACCGTGACGCGTTCGCCGGCGTGCTCGGCGATGACCTCCCAGCGCCCGTCTGGTAGTTGGTTCATGTCGGTGACGAGGGTGTGCCGGGCGATCTCGGCGCCCAGCCTGCGGGCGCCGGCGGCGAGGGCGTTGGTTGCGCTGGTGGGGTCGGTCCAGCCGTCGTCGGGGGTCCAGAGGCCGCAGATGACGTCGGAGACGTCGTGGATCAGGGGCTGCTTCTCCTGGATCTCGGCGGGGCTCACGAAGTGAGCCTCGATGTCGATCGAGTTGAGTATGCCCTTGACGTAGTGGAACCATTCGACCTCTGCCTCGTTGGTGGCGAGGCGTATGGAGCCGCAGCTGTGCCAGCCGGTGGACTTGCCGGTCTCGGCCTCGAGCTGCTGGTAGAGGTCGACGCCGTGGTCGTGGACCTTGGCCATGTTGAGGCTGCCGATGAGGTTCGTGACGAGGCCGGCGGCATGCCAGGTGGAGCCCGAGGTGAGTTCTCCCTTCTCGACGAGGAGGGTGTCGGTCCAGCCCTCGTGGGCGAGGTGGTAGAGGAGGCCCACGCCCATGGCGCCGCCTCCCACGATCACGCACTGCGCTTCGTCGCGTATGGCCTGTCTCCCCGTGTCCGGGCGGATGTTCCAGTGAGTGGAACGTTCCAGTGTTCGGATCGCTATGCTATCGCCATTCAGACCATCGAGCGAGCGTTCAGCGTGCTTCGTGTGTTGGCGGGCCGTCGGGAGGCGACGGGCGTCTCCGAGGTGGCCCGCACGACGGGCCTTGCCAAGTCGACCTGCTCGCGGATTCTGGCCGGCCTCGAGGACCTCGGGATGGTCGAGCGTGTCGAGGAGGCGGGGCGCTACGTGATCGGCGCCGGCCTGGTGGCGCTGGCCGGCTCGGGCTCGTCGCTGTCGTTGCGTGCGGTGGCCAGGCCCTACCTGCAGGACCTGGCTGACCAGCTGGGCGAGTGCGCGGCGCTAGCCGTCCTGGACGGCGGGGAGGGCCTCTACGTGGTACAGGCGCAGTCGCCTGGGCACGTGCTGGTGACCGACTGGACGGGCCACCGGTTCCCGTTGCACACGATCGCCGCCGGCCAGGCCCTGATGGTCTCGTGGAGCGATTCGGATGTGGCGGAATACGCGGCCGAGGGTCTGGTGGAGTTCACCGGGAACACGGTGACGACTCTCATGGGCCTGCGTCAGCGGGTGGGTGAGATGCGTCGCACCGGCGTGGCGTGGGCGATCCGGGAGTTCTCAGAGGAGATAGGAGGCGTGGCGGTGCCGGTGTACGGACCCGACGCCGGGGTGCCGGTGGCGGCCGTAACCGTGTACGGCCCGAGCTTCCGCTTTCCGGGCGACGTCGACCGGACGGAGATCGAGCGTGCGGTGGCCGAGACGGCGGCGAGGGTGGGAGCGAGGCTGGCGGGGTGAGAACGGATGTCGATCCGGGCAGGTCGGGAATCAGGGTGCATGGCGCGCCCGAGCGCCTCACCCTCGCCGGTGCCGAGGTTGTCCTGCACCGGGGGCTGTTCGGCGGTCCGGAGGCCGACGCACACCTGGCCGGGCTGCTCGACGAGGTCGAATGGGCCCGGCAGCAGATCGCCATGTTCGGCAGGGTCCATGACGAGCCCCGGCTGACAGCTTGGTACGGGGACCCCGACAGCCGTTACACCTACTCGGGGATCACAATGGACCCGTCGCCCTGGACAGACCGGCTGCTGGTGATCAGGGCCGTGGCCGAGGATGCAGCCGGGACCACGTTCAACTCAGTGCTACTCAACCGGTACCGCGACGGCAGGGACTCCATGGGCTGGCACGCCGACGATGAGCCCGAGTTGGGCCGTACGCCGGTCATCGGCTCGGTCAGCCTCGGCGCCACCCGCCGGTTCCGGCTACGGCGAAAGGACGGGTCGGGGGACGCCGTGGCCGTCGACCTCGCCCACGGCGACGTGCTGGTGATGGCCGGCGCGACGCAGGCCAACTGGCTGCACGGAGCGCCGAAGACGGCAAGGCCGGTCGGCGAGCGGGTGAACCTGACCTTCCGGACGGTCATCGCCGGCTGACCCACCCCACCCCGGCCGTGCAGCACCGCCCCGCCGGGCTCTACGGTTGCCGCCATGACGCTGACCGACTACGACACGGCTCTCGTGACAGGCGCATCCGCCGGCATCGGCGCAGCCGTCGTCGCCGACCTGTGTGGACGCGGCCTCACCGTGCACGCCGTCGCCAGGCGGGAGGACCGGTTGGCCGAACTGGCCGCAGCCACCGGCTGCTCCACCCACGTACTCGACGTGCGCGACACCGGGGCGATCGACGACCTGTTCGGATCGCTCGACATAGACGTGCTCATCAACAACGCAGGCGTCGGCCGGGCGATCCAGTCGTTGGTCGGGGCCGACCCCGACGACATCGACCAGACGATCGACACCAATGTGACCGCGGCCCTCCACGCCGTCCGCGCCGTGCTGCCGTCGATGATCGAGCGTGGCGTCGGCCACGTGGTCAACATCGGGTCCGTGGCCGGCCTCTACCCGATGTCGTCGGGTGTCTACGGCGCATCCAAGGGCGCGATCCACTTCCTGTCGACCAACCTGCGCCTCGAGTTGGCGGGCACCGGCATCCGTGTCACCGAGATCTGCCCCGGCAGGGTCCGCACCGAGTTCTACGACGCCGCCATCGACGATCCCGACCTGCGCGACGCGATGAAAGAGACGGGTATAACCGAGATCACGAGCGAAGACGTAGCCGTCGCCATCGCGTACGCCCTGGACGCACCGTGGTACGTCAACGTGGCCCGCATCGAGTTGCAGCCCACCGAGCAGACCTATGGCGGCATGCAGGTCACTCCGATCCAGGGCAGGGACCAGGACCAGTGAGTGACACCGGCATGCTGGCCGGGAAGGTCGCCGTCGTCACCGGCGGCGCATCCGGGATGGGGGCCGCCACCGTGCGGACTTTCGTCGGCGCCGGAGCCGTGGTCACGCTCGTCGATTGGGACGAAGCCGGCTCACAGCGGGTCGCGGCCGAGACCGGGGCCTCGATGATCGTCGGCGATGTCGGCGATGCCGGGTTCTGCGACGGGGCCGTCGACGCCGTGGTCGCCACCCACGGCTGTGTCGACGTGCTCGTCAACTGCGCTGGCGTCATCCACCGGGCCGACGCCTCGGGTACCGGCGGCGACGACTGGCGACGGGTGATGTCGGTGAACGTGGACGGGGTCTTCTGGATGTCACGTGCAGCGGTCCGGCACATGGTCCCGCGTGGGTCGGGCTCGATCGTCAACTTCGGCTCCATCTGGGGTGGTGTCGGCGCCGCCGGGGTGGTCGCCTACTGCGCCTCCAAGGGCGCCGTGCACCAGATCACCCGGGCCATGGCGCTCGACCACGCCGACGACGGCATCCGCATCAACGCGGTCGCTCCCGGCGAGGTCGACACCCCGATGCTGGCCTCAGGGCGCGACGCACCCCCGACCGCCGCCGATCTGGCGCAGCTCGCCGAGTCGACGATCCCTGTGAGGCGTCTGGCCGAGCCCGACGAGATCGCCCGGGTGGTGCTGTTCCTGGCGTCCGACGATGCGAGCTACATGACCGGCGCCATCGTGCCGGTGGACGGCGGCTACACCGCCCGCTGACCGGCTACCCGGCAGCGGATGCCGCTACTGCTGCTGTTGCTGCTGGGAATGGGCTATGGAGAACTCCGTGTTGGGGCGACTCAGAGGCGGCTGGCCCACCGTCGCTTTGTGTGATGGTTCCATCCTGCGGATCTCTACGTTCGCCTCCACCTCGGTCCCGGCCGTCCCCGACACCGATCGCCTCGTCGAAAAACCCGCCTCTGTCGTAGTCCCGGAACAGTCCGCCTGACACGGGACGAACGTAGCCTAGATGCCGCCGGATGGCCGCAGAGCGTCGGTAGAGAGACGGGTGGTATCCGATCAGATACCGCTCAGGCCAGCGGGCCGGTGACCGCCTCCACCTCGGCGAGTAGGCCACCCGACGCCAGTAGTTCCTCGGCCGCCGCCAGTTCGGGCGACAGGAACCGGTCGGGTCCCGGACCGGCGACCACCCGCCGCAGCGCGGCCAACGCCGCTCCCGTACCCGGGGCCGGTTCGACGGGGTGGCGCAGGTCCACGGCCCTACCGGCCACGGTGAGCTCGACGGCGAGGATTCGCCGCACGTTGTCGACCACGCGTCGCAGCTTGCGCACCGCTCCCCACGCCATCGACACGTGATCCTCCTGCATGCCCGACGTCGGCAGCGAGTCGACGCTGGCGGGTGAGGCGAGCCGCCTGTTCTCGGCGCACATGGCGGCGACCGTGTACTGGCCGATCATGAGGCCGCTGTCGACCCCGGGGTCGTCTGCCAGGAACGGTGGCAGTCCGTGGGAGCGCATCCGGTCGAGGAGCCTGTCGATGCGGCGCTCGGCGATCGCCCCGACCTCGGCGAGGGCGATGGCCAGGAAGTCTGCGGCGAAGCCCAGGGGGGCTCCGTGGAAGTTTCCGCATGACTCGACCCGCCCGTCGGGCAGCACCATGGGGTTGTCGATTGCCGAGGCCAGCTCGGTCTCGGCTGTGGTGACGGCGAAGGCCAGGGTGTCGCGTGACGCCCCGTGCACCTGGGGCGTGCAGCGGATGGAGTAGGCGTCCTGCACCCGCACGTCGCCGGTGCGATGGCTGGCGACGAGTGGCGACCCGGCGAGCAGCGAGCGCAGGTTGGCGGCGCTGGCGGCCTGGCCGAGATGTGGGCGCAGGGCCTGGAGGTCGGCGGCGAACGCCCGGTCGGTGGCGAGCGCCCCCTCGACCGTGAGGCCGGCGGTGACATCGGCCTGTGTGAGCAGCGCAGCCGTGTCGTGGCAGGCCAGGCAGAGCATTCCGAGGATGCCGTCGGTGCCGTTGGTCAGGGCGAGCCCCTCCTTGTCGGCGAGGGTGATGGGCGTGAGGCCTGCGGCTGTCAGGGCCTCGGCGGCCTCCACGACTGCACCCCCGTACTCGGCCTCGCCCTCGCCGAGCAGCGTCAGGGCCGCGTGGGCGAGGGGGGCCAGGTCGCCGCTGGCACCCAGCGAGCCGTGCTCGGGCACGACCGGGGTGATGCCGGCGTTGACGAGCGCCACGAGGCCCTCGGCCACCAGTGGCCGCGCCCCGCTGTGGCCCAGGGCCAGGGTGCGGGCCCGCAGGAACACCATGGCCCGCACGACCTCCCTTTCGACGGCAGGGCCCATGCCCGCTGCGTGCGACCGGACCAGCGCCACCTGCAGCGCGGCCCTCCGCGCGGGTGGGATGGTGACCGTGGCCAGGGCGCCGAAGCCGGTCGACACTCCGTAGGTGGGTTCCCCCTCGGCCAGCGTCTCGACTATCGAGCGGGCCGCGGTGAGGCGCTCGATGGCCGAGTCCGTGAGGACCACCTGCTCGTCGTGGCGGGCGACCGCCACGACGTCGGCGATCGTCACGCCGGGCCCGTCCAGGCGGATGGTCATGGTGCGCCCCCGTCGTGCCGGTCGCCACGCTGTCCGGCCGGTCCACGCAGGTCTCCCTCGAGGGCTCCGGCGGCGGCGAGCACGGCATCGGTGACGGCGTCGATCGAGGTGTGGTCCAGGCGGGAGGCGGGCCCCAGGACCGAGATCGCCGCGACCACGGTTCCGTCGGCTCCGAGCACCGGGGCCACCGCAGCCGACACGTCGGGCTCCACGGCACCGGTGTTGCGGTGGACGGTGGCCTCGCCGTCGCCGGTGAGGGTGGTGCCCACGGCCGTGCCGGCGAGCGGCACCGCGCGCCCTACCCAGCCCACGTGCCTGATGGCCCGGGTGCTCTCCGCTGTTGCGATGTAGACGGCCCTCGACCGTTCGCGTACTGCCAGGTAGGCGGACTCACCGGTCACCTCGGCGAGCCGGTCGAGGTGTGGTTGCGCGGCCTTTGTCAGGTGGGCGACCGGGCCCTCGCGGAGAGCCGTGAGGGCCAGGCGCAGGAAGGTCGGTCCGACGCTGAACGCTCCGTGCGGGTCACGGTCCAGGTAGCCGTCGTGTTCGAGGGCCCTGAGGTGGCGCAGGGCCGTGCTGGTTGGCAGGCCGGCGACCCGCGCCGCATCCCCGAGGCTGATGCTCCCCGCGGTGACGACGGTGTCGAGAAGGTGCAGGGCCCGTTCGGCGGATCTGGACTTGTGGAGTGCAGAAGAGGTCATTGTATTTCACTAGATGAAAGTGAATATCGTCAGTTGACAACCTACGCTGGATCGGGCAGCCTTGCAACAGCAGCCCACGCAGCACGAGGTTCCGGCGATGACCAGCCCGCCCACCCCCATCCGAGCGCCCCGCGGCACCGACCTGACCTGTCGCGGCTGGGGCCAGGAGGCGGCCTTCCGGATGCTCCAGAACAACCTTGACCCCGAGGTCGCCGAGCGCCCCGAGGACCTCGTCGTCTACGGGGGCACCGGTCGGGCCGCCCGGTCGTGGCCCGCCTACCACGCCATGCTGCGCACGCTCACCACCCTGGCCGACGACGAGACCATGCTCGTGCAGTCAGGCAGGCCCGTCGGTGTGTTCCGCACCCACGAGTGGGCTCCCCGGGTGCTGCTGGCCAACTCCAACTTGGTGCCCGACTGGGCCGACTGGGACGAGTTCAGGCGCCTCGAGCACAAGGGCCTCATGATGTACGGACAGATGACCGCAGGCTCGTGGATCTACATAGGCACACAGGGCATCCTCCAGGGCACCTACGAGTGCTTCGCCGAGATCGCCCGACTGCGGTTCGGCGGCACCCTGGCCGGAACGCTCACCGTCACAGCGGGCCTCGGAGGCATGGGCGGTGCCCAGCCGCTGGCCGTGACCATGAACGATGGCGTGGCCCTCTGCATAGAGGTCGATCCCGAGCGGGTGCAGCGCCGCATCGACCACCGCTACCTCGACGAGGTTGCCGACGACTACGACGACGCCGTCCGGCGCTGCCTCGACGCCAGGGCGGCCCGCCGGCCGTTGTCCGTCGGCCTCGTCGGCAACGCCGCCGACGTGCTCCCACGCCTGCTCGCCGACGGCGTTCCCGCCGACATCGTCACCGACCAGACCTCGGCTCACGACCCGCTCAGCTACATGCCGAACGACCTCACCTGGGCGGCGGCCGACGAGTTGCGCCGCAGCGACCCGGCCGGGTTCACCCGCCGGGCCCGGGCGGCGATGGCGACCCACGTCGAGGCAATGGTCGGATTCCTCGACGCCGGTGCCGAGGTGTTCGACTACGGCAACAGCCTGCGGGTCGAGGCGAAGCTGGGAGGCTACGACAGGGCGTTCGACTACCCCGGCTTCCTCCCCGCCTCCATCAGGCCGCTGTTCTGCGAGGGCAGGGGGCCGTTCCGGTGGGTGGCCCTCTCGGGTGACCCTGCCGACATCGCAGCCACGGACCGGGCCGCGCTCGAGGAGTTCCCCGACGACGAGGGCCTGGCCCGCTGGATCCGCCTGGCCGGCGAGCGGGTCGCCTTCCAGGGGCTGCCGGCCCGCATCTGCTGGCTGGGCTACGGAGAGCGCCACCGGCTGGGCCTGCGGTTCAACGAGATGGTCCGCAGCGGCGAGTTGAAGGCCCCGATCGTGATAGGCCGCGACCACCTCGACTCCGGTTCGGTGGCCTCCCCGTACCGCGAGACCGAGGACATGCTCGACGGCTCCGACGCCGTGGCCGACTGGCCGCTGCTGAACGCCCTGCTGAACACCTCGTCGGGCGCCACCTGGGTGAGTATCCACCACGGTGGCGGGGTGGGAATCGGGCGGTCCATCCACGCCGGCCAGGTGAGCGTGGCCGACGGCACCGACCTGGCAGCGGCCAAACTGGAGCGTGTGCTCACCAACGATCCCGGTACGGGCGTGATCCGCCATGCCGACGCCGGCTACGAGCTGGCGCTCGACGTCGCCCAGACCCGCGGTGTGCGGGTGCCGATGCTGGAGGGCGGATAGCTGATGGCCGTGCGCCCGGTGCTCTCCATCGGCCACCCGGTCCTGCGGCAGTCGTCGCGGACGCTGACCGACGACGAGATCGCCTCGCCTCACGTCCAGCAGCTGATCGACGACCTGATCGACACCATGCACGACGCCGACGGTGCAGGGATTGCCGCCAACCAGGTGGGCGAGGCCGTCCGCGTGGCGGTCCTGGAGGTCACACACAACCCCCGCTACCCGTACAAGCCGCCGATTCCGCTGACCGTGGCGGTCAACCCGGTGCTCGAGCCGCTCGACGACGAGACGTTCCTGAACAACGAGGGCTGCCTCTCGGTGCCGTTGCGCGGAGAGGTGGAGCGGTACCTCAGCGTGCGGGTCCGCTACCAGGACCGCAACGGCGACCACCATGACGAGGTCGTCAGGGGCCTCACCGCCGGCACCTGGCAGCACGAGTGCGACCACCTCGACGGGGTGCTGTTCGTGGACCGGGTGACCGACCCGGCGACGCTTGCCACATGGGACGAGTACGAGGCCCACCACCGTGACGCCTTCGTGGAGCGCATCACCGCGTTCGTGGAGCGGGTCGGGTCGTGAGCACCGGCTCCACCTGGTGGTGCGAGTCTGCCTGGCTCGGTGGCGAGGTGGCCGAGTCCTGCGTGGTCATCGAGGTGGCCGACGGTCGTATCGCCGCGGTGGCCGCCGGTGTCGCCGAACCGCCGCCCGGGCGGTGCGCCTGGCCGGTCTGACGCTGCCGGGGCTGGCCAACGCCCACAGCCACGCCTTCCACCGGGCACTGCGGGGGCGCACCCAGGCTGGCACCGGCTCGTTCTGGACCTGGCGCGACCAGATGTACGGGGTGGCCCAGCGCCTCGACCCGGACTCGTGCTTCCGCCTGGCCCGGGCCGTGTATGCCGAGATGGCGATGGCGGGGATCTCCGTCGTGGGCGAGTTCCACTACGTCCACCACCAGCCCGACGGCACGCCCTATGCGGACCCCAATGCCATGGGCGAGGCGCTCCTGGCCGCGGCGGTCGAGGCACGAGTACGGCTCACCCTGCTCGACACCTGCTACCTGCACGGCGGCGTTGCCGCCGGCGGCTACCAGACGCCGGGTGAGCACCAGCGCCGGTTCTGCGACGGGTCGGCGGTCTCCTGGGCTGAGCGGGTCGATGCGCTGGGGACCGGACCGCAGGCCCGCGTCGGCGCCGCTGTCCATTCCGTTCGGGCGGTCGACCCCGCAGCCATCGCCGAGGTCGCCGCCTGGGCCGACGGCCGCGGCACCCCGCTCCACGTCCACCTCTCCGAGCAGCCGGCCGAGAACGAGCAGTGCGCCGCCCTCCACGGTTTCACGCCCACCGAACTGCTCGCAGACCTGGGTGTGGTGACCGATCGCCTCACCGCCGTCCACGCAACGCACCTCACCGGGGCCGACATCGGGCTGCTGGCCGACGCCGGGACGGGTGTCTGCCTGTGTCCCACGACCGAACGCGACCTTGCCGACGGTATAGGGCCCTCCGGGGCGCTTGCCGCTGCCGGGGTCCCGATCAGCCTGGGCAGCGACAGCCACGCTGTGGTCGACATGTTCGAAGAGGCTCGGGCGGTCGAGTTGGACGAGCGGCTCGCCACCCTCGTGCGGGGCACCCACGCTGTTTCAGGTCTGGCCTCCATGGCGACTGCCAACGGCTACCGCTCCCTCGGCTGGGCAGACGGTGGCGTGCTGGCCGTGGGGGCCCTGGCCGACTTCGCCACCATCGGCCTCGACTCGGTTCGCCTGGCAGGTACCGATCCCGGCACGGCCCTGGCCTCGACCGTGTTCGCAGCCACGGCGGCCGACATCACCCACCTGGTGGTCGGGGGACAGGTCGTGGTGCGCGACGGGGCCCACGCGTCGATCGACGTGGCCTCCGAACTGGCCGCGGCGATCGGCGACCTGACGGCATGACGCTCGTCGTAGACGAAATCGGCCTGCTGGTCACCAACGACCCGGCCCTGGGGGAGGGACCGCTGGGCCTGGTACGCGATGCGTCGGTGGTGGTCGACGACGGCGTGGTCGTGTCGGTCGGGTCGGCAGGCCAGGTCGCCGACGAGCGCATCGACGCCGAGGGCGCGTGTGTGCTGCCCGGCTTCGTTGACTCCCACACACACCTGGTGTTCGCAGGCGACCGGGCCGAGGAGTTCACCGCCCGCATGGCAGGCAGCCCCTACGACGGTGGCGGCATACGGGTCACGACAGAGGCGACCCGGGCAGCCTCCGACGACGAGTTGCGGGTCCTGACCGCCGC
>Ga0066376_10005539_pt1 | contig 10679 bp, 8 predicted proteins | sample Knorr_S15_td_Bot_FD_77009 | JGI IMG/M metagenome (GOLD analysis project Ga0066376, IMG submission 77009) | Marine microbial communities from Southern Atlantic Ocean transect - Knorr_S15_td_Bottom_ad_5009_LV_A | ecosystem: Environmental > Aquatic > Marine > Oceanic | place: Southern Atlantic... | reverse complement strand
AGACCTTCCGTCGTGGCCAGCTGCTCGAGGGAGAGGACCTGCTGGGGATCAGCGAGGGGACGGTAGGTGGCATGCTCGATGTGCTTCGCCAGTCATCCCTGCGCTGTCATCCACTCCTCGTCGCTTCTGGCTGTTCCAGCGGCCCGGTTCGGGCTGAAGTCTACCGGCATATCAAGGAGACGCTGCTTGAAAAACTCGCCGATGCACCACCTCTCGACGGAGTGATCCTGGCACTTCATGGCGCGGCGGCTGCCGAGGATGAACTGGACCCGGAAGGCGACCTGCTCTCGGCGGTTCGCCAGCTGGTGGGACCGACAGTTCCACTCGTTGCCACGCTGGACCTGCATGCCCACGTGACGCCACGGATGGTCGAGTCGGCGGATGTGCTGATCGCCTGGGAGACCTATCCCCACCGGGACGCGGTAGAGACCGGTAAGCGGGGGGCCCGTGCGCTGCTGGCGATGCTGGATGGTTCGTTGCAACCGGTGATGGTGATGGCAAAGGTCCCGGTACTGGTGGGAGGAGTACTGGGGCAGACCGATCCGCCGGGGCCTTTTGCCGAGATCATGGAAATGGCGATCGCGATGCGCCAGCAGCAGGGTGTCTACTCGACCAGTGCCTTCCTGGTCCATCCTTACCTGGACGTTCCCGGGATGGGGGGTGGTGGACTGGTGGTCACCCACGCCGACCTGCCGTTGGCCGAACAGTGTGCCGGGGAGCTGGCCCTGGCCTACTGGGATCGTCGCTACCAGCTTGAGCCGGAGACCTGGCAGCCGCGCGACGCGATTCGCGATGCCCTGGAGAGGATTGACGGCATGGTGGTCTTGGTGGAAACCGCCGATTGTTGTGGAGGGGGAGCGGCGGGAGACAGCGTCCATACGCTTAGAGCCTTACTCGACGAACAGCCCGCTTTCACCTCGGTGGTACCGGTGGTGGATCCACGAGCAGCTGCAGCGTGCCACCAGGCGGGAGCAGGAGCGGTCGTGGAACTGGAAATTGGACATCGTCTCGACCCGGCGTGGGGAAAACCGCTGGCGGTGCAAGGGATCGTCAGTGGACTAAGCGACGGGCTCTTTCGCTACCACGGTGGAATCTGGGGAGGACAACAGGCAACCATGGGGCCGGCGGCGGTATTGCGCTGCGGTAATATATCCGTCTGCCTGACAAGTCACGCGACTTACGAGTGGTGTAACGAGCAGTACGAGGCACTCGGCATCGATGTGGCGACGATCAAGATGATCGTCGTCAAGAATCCCATGAACTATCGGCAGGCGTATGGGGAGTTGATGCAGAAGGACTACATTCTCGACACCCCCGGGCCGACGCCGGCCACCCTCCGCAGCGTCACGCTCAGACGGATGAAACGACCTTACTTCCCGCTGGATGAACTCCCAGCTGAGATCACGCCGACGATCATTCGGCATGTCCGCTAGCGGGCAAGCGATCCCATTGGGTCCCAGGGCGACAGCGGGATTGGCTCCTGCTCGTAAGCCTGTTGCAGCTCAGGGGAAAGGTACTTCTTTTCGATCGCGACCTCGAACATGTGCTCATCAAACCACGAGTCGTTCATCACGTAGAAGCCCTTCTTGCCGTTTTCGTCTCCCCAGCTGTTTTCCACTCGCCAGCGACGAGTTCTCGGACCCTCGTCGGACTCCACCACATCGACTCCGGTAAACAGCATGGCGTGAGTCATCAGGGTGTCGTGATGGGTTAGCCGTTCACTCTTGGGCATCTGCAGGTCGACGTCGTAGACGCCCCCGTAGTCGAACATCTTTGCATCCCAGATCCCCTCGTCGCGGCGCATCATCTTGCCGACGTCGCAGCCCATCCAGACCGGCTTGCCATCGACCAGCGTGGCCATCGTGACCTGCTTCATGGTCTCGATTTCCACGTTCAAGTACTTGACGATTCCGCCTCCCACCACGTTACCCAGGAACTCGACCGTGAAAGTCCTCCCGACCGGGTTTGATGGACGAGGATCATGGACCAGGCAGACGAAGTCATCGAGGGGGTACTCGATGTACCGATCAGTAAACTCCAGCGGGGTCAACTCTCCATCGCGATGAAATTCGCGGTCCTTGTCGTTCCATTGCCAGTCGAAGCTCTGTGGGGGCGTTCCCAGGTGGATCGAGAGAATTCGGTAGACCTCGTCCATGATCCCTTGCTTCGTCAGCTGCAGTTCTGCCGGTTCACTTCCCCCGGCAGCTTCACTCCGCAACGTCATAGCGCCACGGCGGAGCCGGGTCAGCAGGATCTCGTTCATCCGCCGAGTGTTACTTGAACTCTCGGTCTCAGGCATCACTGCCTTGGGAACAGCACCATGTTTTTTCACGATGTTGACGAACATGTTCCATTGGCCACCGTCATCGAGTGGACGATCCAGGAGCCAGGCAACGGTGCGGTCATCGACATCCCGATCGGCCGTGGCAAGCATCGCCTCGAGGAAGTAATTGGCACGCTCCAGCTTGTCCCAGAAGAGAGTGAAATTCTGGCTGAATTCAAAGTCCTTCAGGTTCATCGCCTGCATGGCGGCCGGCCGGAAAAGGTTGAGTCCGGCGAACAGCCAGCAGCGACCGCTTCGCTTCTGGTTGGTCACAGACCAGTCGTCCAGCAGGTGGGAAAAGGTGTGGTCGGTGGAGGTGAGAATCGACCGGTCCAGGGCAATATTATCCACCCCGTTTTGAGCGACCGCGTTCTGCATCAAGCGGGCTGTGGGGTGAGCGTCGAAATCGCTGCGTAGTTGATCGATTCGATCGAGGCTGAGTACGCCCTGGGATCTATCGGTTTCCTGGGCAGATGGTGCCAATGCCATGGTCTGGGTCCTTAACTACTAGGCTCTAACTTTTTCGTCATCTCGAAGATCCGCAGGCTGCCATCGAAGCAGGGGATGGCCAGGCGACGTCCGTCAGGCGTCAGGTCCAGGCCCCGCACGCACTTGTCGACCTCCACTGTGTGGAACGGCTTGAGTGCCAGCGGATCCTTGTCCGCCTGTCGCAGCTTGGCGGCCGGGTCTTTTTTCTCTTTCTTGGAAAGCTTCACCGCCTGGATCGCTTCGTCGCTTTTCCAGAAGCAGATCAGGCCGCTTCCACTTTGCTTGGCCACCACTCCGACGATAAAAGAACCAGGATGAAAGCGGACTCCCCAGGCAATCCCGGTCGAGTTGTCGGCTGGCCGCAGGTGCCGCAGCACCTGCCTGGTTTTCCAGTCGACCACGGCGATGATCGGGTCCTGCTGGCCAGCAAAGGAATTCACCACGTTGGTGATACCGGCAGACGCCACGATACTCCCATCGGGCGAAAACCGCATATCCCGAGCTCCTCCCATGTCGGCCGCGAACTTATTGTCGTAGCCGGTCATTACCGTGGGGATCGACTGAAGCTCGTTGAAATTCTCCAGGTCCCAGATCTTGACATTCCCCATCAGGTCTTGCGAGACCAGTTGCCGGCCGTCGGGGTGAAAGTCGACGGCGTAAGGATTCCGGTCGTGGCCCGACATCTCGGCGACCAGCTCTCCCACGTCGGCACTCCAGATGCGGATCATGTTGTCATTGCCACAGGTTGCCAGCAGCGTCCCATCGGGACTGACACGGACCCAACGGGCGAAACCACGGTGGGCGCGGACCATCCGCAAGGAGCGGGGGACGGGGTCGTCGGTCAACCACCAGTGCAGCTCTCCGTCCCAGCCAGCGGTGTAAAGTGTCTTTCCATCGGGGAGAAGTCCATCGATCGGACCCAGCTATTGTGCCCCTCCAGGATCATCATGCGGCCGGTTTCAAGATCCCAGCGGTAGACGTTCAGATCCTCGGCCCCGGCAAAGACAAACCTGCCTGTGGGGTCAATGCGGCAGCAGGTGAGTGGCTTGCCGTGCTTGTACTCAGACACCTTGTGCGTTCCGGTTGCATCGATAGCGGCCGGCTGGGTGTCAGCGGGCGGTGTCGGTTCCTGCGATGTGTCACTCATGAGAGCAGCTCTTTGATCGCTTCCACTGCGGGATCCCCGATCGGGATCTCTCGTCCGGGAATGTCATGGTTGGCCGTGGAATCGATGCCGAGTGCCTGCAGGTAAGTGTGGAAAAGGTGCCCACCGTGAACCTCACGATCGGTGACCTCGGTACCCTTGGCATTGGTCGCTCCGATGGCGGCACCGGTCTGGATGCCACAACCGCCGAGCGCGATCGACCAGGCAGAACCCCAGTGATCACGACCATAACGGTGGTTGATCTTGGGTGTTCGCCCGAACTCAGAGTAGATCATTACCAGAGTGCTCTCCAGCATGCCCCGCTGCTCAAGGTCACCGAGCAGCGTGGCAAAGGGGGTGTCAAATTCCCCAAGTTGTTCGACATGGAAATTAAAGTTCTCCGCGTGCGTATCGTAACCATGGTGGGTTACCTTGACGCATGTCGATCCCTCTTCCAGCATGGTCCGGGCAAGTAGGCAGAAGCGGCCAAAATCATGGCGACCGTATCGATCCAGTTCCTTCTCCGACTGTTTCTCGAAAAGTTCCTGGCGGGCCATTAACTGGGCGGCCCGGTGGAAAGAGGCGTCATAGGAGTCGACCAGGGATTTTGGTCGACGGGAGGCAAACTGCTGGTTGAGTTGTTCGCGGAATTTGCTGCGACGCAAGAACCCATTTTCGGCCAGCTGGCCTGGTCGGCCCATATTTGCCGGTGGAGCAACTCCTTCCAGCTTCATCTGCGCGAAACGAGCATCCAGAAAGGCGGCGGTGTCGTCCTCCAGGCCACGCGTGGAAATGTGCACGTAGCTCGGAAGCGGACTCTCATCGGGAGCCAGGTAGCGGGCAGCCACCGATCCGACATAGGGATAGTTTCCTTCTCCCCGACGACCCTTCTCCATGAACAAACGGCCCTGGTGATGGTCGTCGGTCTTGAGATTGATGCCGCGAACAATTGACAACAGGTGCATCAGCTGTGCGGTCTGAGGAAGCAACTCGCAGATATGAATCCCTGGTACCGATGTGGGAATCGTCTGGAACGGGCCGCCGTATTCCGTACCTGGCTTGGGATCCCACGATTCCAGCTGGCTCACTCCACCCTGCAGGTAAATCTGCAAGATCCGCTTCTGGTCACGCTTGAGCGTCTGGGCCACGAGCGGTGAGGACAATCCTCCAAGTACGGCAGCCCCGCCGAGGCCTGCCACGGCGCTGCCGGCCAGGAAATTACGCCGCGAAAGGAGATGGTCGAGCGGTTGGCACCCGGTATTCCGTTTCATTGCCTGTCTCCCGGTAAATTGCGTTTGAGACCCTAGTGATTGAATCGGAATTCTGCTGAACACAGTATAGCCCGAGTTGCTTGAGCGATGCCAGCGATCCTCTCCGAGCCGAATTGTTCAAGGAAACTCACCAGGCTCGCTGACTCCCCCGAAGTAGGGGGGCGTGAAAGCAGGGAAAAATATAGTTGCCGGGCGACCAATTCCAGCTCCTCGACATCCTTGAGCCGATCTAGCAGGTTGCTATTGGCTGGCTTGAGCCAGTCTGTAATGAGCTCCCCGTTTTCCAGGAACAGGGCCTGGCTGGCAGTTGCACTGAAGCGATTTGTACCGCTGGCGAAGATGGCGACGAAAGAGTCGACGTGGGCCTGCAGTGCCGTGTTCACGGCACTTTCGAGCGTGGCTGCCATTTCGGCATTGTCCGGGTCGAAGGACGGATTGTCTTTTTTAAGGAGGGCAACCTGTTCTCGCCATGTGGCTGCAGCCAACCCCACACTCTGCATCGTTGACCAGGCCAGTTGTTCCGGTGTAAGCGGCTTGAGCTCGGCATACAGGTAGAGATGTTTCGGCAAAGCCTGTTCACGCTCGACCTGCTCGCCACTGCGCTGGTAGGTCTCGCTCAATACCAGCTGTCGGATCAAGGCCCGCAGGTCGTAGCCATTGTCGAGAAGTTCATCGGCCAGTAATTCGAGTAGCTCCGGATGAGTGGGTGGATTGGTCGAGTGCATCATGTCAAGCGGTTCGACCAGGCCGCGTCCCATCACCATGGCCCAGCAGCGGTTTGCTATGTTTATGCGAAAATTCCTGTTCTGGGCCGAGATGATGATTGGTGCCAGTTGCAGCCGACGGCTGTATTTAGGAACTCCACGGCTCTCTTTCTCCGGCTTGCTCACGTATGGCTCCTCGGCTACCTCGGGATCCTCAATGGCCGGAAGATCCAACAGTCGCGGCGACGTACTGTCTTCTTCGTTGGTAAAGACGGAAGTGAACTTCACGCCTCCCTCGGCCTTCTCCCCGATCGAGGTCTCACCACTCTTGGAGTCCTTGAACAAATAGCTTCGTTTCAGAAAGGCAGTTATCCCGTAGTAATGTCGCTGCAGGTAATCGTCGATCGAGGGATGGTCGTGGCACTGGGCACATTGCATGTCCCGACCAAGAAAAATTCGGCCGATGTCACGCGTCGTATCGTCAAAATTCAGATCCCGGGCCAGCATGAAACGGGCAGAGGATCGACTCTCCTTGTCGACTCCGTCCGCTGTCAGAATTTCCTCAACCAGCTGGTTCCAGGGCTTGTTCTCCAGCACAGACCTGTACAGGTACTCCTGCCATTGGACCGGTTCTATATGTTTCTTGGGAAGTCGTTGCATCAACATCACGTCCAGGTGATGCTGCAGGTGGCGAGCGTGGCGGGGGCTGGCCAGCAGGTGGTCGATGAGTTTCTCTCTCTTCGCCGGATCCTCGTCTGTGAGAAACTGCTCTGCCTCCTCGTGGCCAGGAACCTGGCCGGCCAGGTCCAGGTGGATCCGCCGCAGGAACTCGGCATCACCCGAGCGGGACGACGCGTGCGAGGCCAGGTCTCCCTGGGACGCGTCGATCAACTGGTCGACCTGCTGGTGAAGTGGCACTATCTCCTGGGCATTGGCCGCATCTGCCAGGATCAGGAAAATCAGGAGGCTGGTGATTCGTGGTGTCATGTTGATACATACGGCCAGGCTTGGAAGCACACGAGGCGAGCTGCGGCGGCCTCGCTTGCAAGGGAGAACTAAATTTTAGCATGGCTCGCCTGGACAACCAACGGATAACCGGATTGCATTATCATGAGAGTCGCGTGATACCTGGCTTTTTCGTTCTGACGTGCGAGGAGAACCATGTCGATTTATTCGTACTTTCGGTTCATGACAACTGGTTTCGCAATTTCCCTGTTGCTCAGCTCGCAGCTGCCGGCTGAGCCGGTCGAAGCGGAGATCCTGCTGCAGGGAGGAACGATACACGATGGCAGTGGTGACCAACCTGTGGTTGGGGACGTGGCGATTTCCCAAGGCCGTATCATTGCCGTTGGGAAGTTTGAAGTTGCCAGCGCCGACCTGACGATCCCCTGCAAGGGACTGGTGATTACTCCCGGCTTTATCGACCTGCACAACCATAGTGACTCGGTGATCGTGCAGGATGGTACCCGCAGCAATATGAACTATGTGCTGCAGGGTTGCACAACGATCGTGACTGGCAACTGTGGCTCGGGGCCGATTGATGTGAAAGCTTATTACGAACGCATCAACAGTGCCGGTGCCGGCACCAATGTGATTCAGCTGCTACCGCAGGGCAGCCTGCGACGGGAAGTGGTAGGGACATCGCGACGCAAGGCGACAGAGGATGAGCTGGAGAGTATGTGCTCTCTGGCCGAGACGGCGATGAAGCAGGGAGCCTGGGGCATGTCGACCGGATTGATCTATGTGCCAAGTTCCTATGCCGATATTGATGAGCTGGTGGCGATTGCCACGGTGGTGGGGGAGCACGGTGGTATCTATGCCAGTCATATCCGGGGCGAGGGTGCGGGACTGCTCGATTCGATCAACGAGGCGATGGAGATTGGCCAACGGGCGAAGTTGCCGGTTCATATCTCTCACTTCAAATCAAGTGGCCGAGATAACTGGGGGCTGGTGCGGGTGGCAGTCGATGTGATCAACAAGGCGCGGGAGCGCGGGCAGGTTGTCACGGCTGACCAGTACCCTTACCGGGCATCAAGCACATCGCTCGGTGCTACCCTGTTGCCCTCGAAAATGCGCGCCGGCAACCGTGACGCGGTGATCAAGAGGCTGGATGATCCACAGACAGGAAAGGCGATGGTCGATGCAATTCGTACTAACCTGGAAAAGCGTGATAATGGAGCTGCCGTGCGGATCGCTCGTTATAATCCTCGCAAGGACTGGGTCGGTAAGAGCCTGGCGCAGATTGCCAGCGAGGAAAAGAAACCGTCACTCGATATCGCGCTTGAGATTATTCGAGCTGGCGGGGCTGCCATCGTGAACTTCAGCATGGACGAGGACGATGTCCGCTTCGTGATGAGGGTTCCCTGGGTCGCGACCGCCTCGGACGGGCGGGCTTACCTGCCAGGGGCCGATAAACCTCATCCGCGCAGCTACGGAACCTTTCCTCGCAAGCTCGGTTACTATGCGATCAAGCAGGGGAACCTGCCGCTTGAGCAGGCGGTGCGAAGTGCCACTGGTTTGCCGGCAGATATCCTGGGAATGAAGGATCGAGGGTATGTCCGGGTGGGCCAGGCTGCCGATCTGGCGGTGTTTGACCCCGAGGGATTTATCGATCTGGCGAGCTTCGACGACCCCCACCAGTATTCAGAGGGAGTTCGCTATCTGCTGGTGAATGGTCGGCTGGCCGTCTATCGCGGTACCGCGACCGGGGCCCTGGCCGGTAGGGCCCTGGCGAAACCCTGAGTCTGAGGTGAGTGCTTAGCGAATTGACTTGGGAGCGGATTGGCCCTTGGGGATGAAGCTGAAGTACGTGCGGTCCTTCATTCGCAGCTTGAAATCATCCTCTGCGGCAGCGATCTGCCGGGGATCTTCGAGCAAGTCAATGGCCGTCACTGCCAGTACCTTGGCCGCATAGGGGATTCCCTTCTCACCGATGCTCGAGCCGATCGCTGCCACGTTTTGCCAGCTATGCCCGGGGCTATTGGCCACCATGCAACTTGTCCGAATGCCCCCTGTCGGGACTCGCCAACTGATATCACCCACGTCGGTGGATCCCTTGGAGGGGGGAGGGTTTTCCAGGGTGCGATGAATCTCCTCGTCGATCGCCAGCGGAAACTCGGTGCCGAATTGTTCGGTCAAGGGGGCCTGCAGGCGGCGGGCAAACAACTTCTCCTGCTCGCTGAAAGTTGGAGCTCCGACCAGTCGCAGGTTCTTCTCAAGCAGCTGTGCCAGCGGCATATTTGGAATCACCTCGTGGCAATCGGTATCGACCTTGATGCTGAGCGTGGTGCGCGTCATCAGGGCCGCACCTCGAGCAATGTCCTGCAGCCAGCCATAATTGTATTCCACGTCCTTGTGATCATCTGCCCTGACGAAGTACCAGACGGTTGCGGTCGGAACGACCACGTTGGGTGCTCCGCCGCCGTCGGTAATCACGTAGTGCATGCGAGCATCTTCCTTGACGTGCTCTCGCATGAAATTTGCTCCCACGTTCATCAACTCCACCGCGTCGAGCGCACTGCGGCCACTGTCGGGGCTGGCAGAAGCATGCGCGGCTGTTCCCGAAAAAGTGAATTTCACCGAGACCAGTGCCTTGCTGCTGCCAGCAAACGCCTCGTTCTTGGAACTGGGGTGCCAGTGCAAGCAGATGTCCAGGTCGTCAAACTGGTTGTCGATCACCATGTAGACCTTGCCAATCACCGTCTCCTCGGCGGGAGTGCCGTACAGCCGGATCGTGCCCGGCAACTTGTGTTCCTTGATGGCAGCCTTGACAGCGAGTGCTGCTCCCAGCGCACCGGTTCCCAGGCCACAGTGGCCACAGGCATGGCCAGGGGTCCCTTCCTTGAGGGCGATCCGCTGGGGTGCCACCTGCTGGGACATACCTGGCAGGGCATCGTACTCGGCCAGGATGCCTATGACCGGCTTGCCCTTGCCATAACTGGCGACGAAGGCAGTCGGCATGCCCGAGATGCCAGTCTTGACCTTGAAGCCATTGGACTTGAGCTTTTCCACCAGCAGCTCACTGGAACGGGTCTCCTGGAGTCCCACCTCGGCAAAATTCCAGATCGACTTGTTGATCTCTTTGAGCTCCTTCGTCCGTTTTTCCACATCCTCAATCGCCGTCTGCTGGCTAGGCCGTAATTGGGCGGCGACCCTGCCGACAGGGAGCAGGCAGCCAAACAGAAGGACCAGGAATGTGCAGAAGTGAACCGGGGCTGGATGTGGATTCAACTGGCGCACGGTGATAACTCCTTTTGAAAGTAAAAGAACCAGGATCTCCCGACCTGGCGACGGTTGCTAGGCTATGTGACAGGAAGGCCCACTGCAAATCTCTCGGTCTGGTTGCTTTTTTCCTGCTGGCGCTTGCATCTCGCTCTGCAGGCTTATCTACTCCGGTCATGAAATAACTGTCTGGCCCTTGAGGGAGAGAAACCCATGACGAAGCAGTTCTTTATCGCAGTGGCGTGCCTGCTGTTGATGGTTGCCCTGGTTTCTGCCCAGGAGAAGCAGTTTACCGTTGTTAACCAGGAGCTGGGGCTGGAGGGGCTAGCCGGAGGCAGTGTCGCCTGGGTGGACTTTGATGGCGACGGCTGAGTTGATCTCTACACCGGTCGACTCTGGCAGAGCAACGAGGGAAAGAAGTTCACGCTGGTGGAGGCTCCCCAGCTTTCCGGCCCGGGAGCCTGGGCGGATATCGACAACGATGGGGATGCTGATTTTTTTCACTGGGGGGGAGTTGGCAAGCTGGT
>Ga0066376_10005537_pt1 | contig 10685 bp, 11 predicted proteins | sample Knorr_S15_td_Bot_FD_77009 | JGI IMG/M metagenome (GOLD analysis project Ga0066376, IMG submission 77009) | Marine microbial communities from Southern Atlantic Ocean transect - Knorr_S15_td_Bottom_ad_5009_LV_A | ecosystem: Environmental > Aquatic > Marine > Oceanic | place: Southern Atlantic... | reverse complement strand
TCCCCTCACCGATTTCGTGCAGGCCATGCCTCGAGAAGGAGAGCTCGCTACAGACCAGACCATTGTCCGCATCCTCTTTGACCAGGAGAATCTTTACTTTGGAGTGTATTGCTATCAGGACCCTGAAAAGCTCGTCATCAGCAGTCTGAACCGTGATTTCACCACCACCGACAACGATGTATTCGGCGTCGCTGTGGACACTTGGCACGACCACCGCAACGGTTTTGTCTTCTTCATTCATCCAGGCGCTTCAAAGGAGGATATTCAAATCTCCAACGACGGGCTGGCGTTCAGTCGTGAGTGGGACGGCATCTGGGAGGTCGCAACCCAGGTGCGGGAGGACGGTTGGACTGCGGAGATCATCATCCCCTTCAAGACACTGGGCTACTCCTCTCAAGACGATATGGCCATTGGGATTAATTTCAAAAGAAGGGTCCGCCACAAGAATGAAGACAGTCACTGGAACCATATCCCGCCCCGCTTTCGCCTTTCTCGTATGTCTCTGGGTGGCGTACTCCAGGGTGTCAGCAATATCGAGGCCGGCCGAAACCTGAGAATTAAGCCCTTTGTCACCACCGACTTCACACAACGGGAGTTGGGAACACTGGAGGATAGCAATCTGGATGCCGAGGTGGGACTGGATGTAAAGTATCGGTTGAGTCGGGGACTCACCCTGGATCTGACCTACAACACCGACTTTTCCCAGGTGGAGGTGGACACCCAGCAAATCAATTTGACTCGCTTTAGTCCCTTCTTTCCGGAAAAGAGGGACTTCTTCCTGGAGAATGCAACTCTCTTCCGGATGGGTGATGTTCCCAATGAGAGGGGTCCCGGAACCCGCAGCGAGGAGACCCAATTGTTCTACAGCCGACGTATTGGCCTCTCGTCAGACGGTCAGCCGTTGCCTCTGCTGGGCGGAGCCCGACTGTCGGGCCAGATCGGACACTTCTCCCTTGGCCTGCTGAATATTCACCAGGAAGAATCGTTTGCTACTCCCTCCAACAACTTCACCGTGGCCCGCCTGCGCCGTGACATTCTGGCCCGCTCAGATATTGGTGCCATTTTTATTAACCGGGCCGGGGGGCAGTCGGGAGACTACAACCGCACCTACGGATTTGATGCCAACCTTCTGCTTCAGCAAAAGCTCAACATCAATACCTTCGTGGCCGCCACTCAAACTCCAGGCCTTGAGAGCGAGAACGTTCAGACCAAGATCTCCAGTAGGTGGGACGACGACTACTGGTATACCCAGGGACTGTTTGCAGACATCGGCAGAAACTTCAATCCCGAGGTGGGCTTCGTGAGTCGACGGGGAGTTCGAAATTATCAGTACAATCTGGGCTTGAAGCCGAGAACAACAGAAGATCGGTACATCAGGGAACTGCATCCTCACGTTGAACTTAAGTATTTTACAGATCGCCAAAACCGCACGCTCACCAAGATCGGTCACTACGCCTTTCAGACGTTCTTTCGAGACGGGAGCAGCTTCGAGGTCAGTTACAACACCAACTTTGAAAGACTGGGACTTCTTTTCCCCATACATCCGGGCGTCACCATCCCCCCGGGAGACTACTTCTTCAATGATTGGGGCCTGGCCTATGCCTCAGACGGCAGCAAGCTTTTCTATGGTTCTCTGCAACTGTTCAAGGGAGATTTTTACGACGGCAGGAAAAGCAGCGCCAGGATAAGAGGCGGCCTCTCCGTCAGGCCCCGAATCGTGACCGAGGTGACTTACGAATATAACTCGGTAGACGTCAACGCCGGCCAGTTTCAAGCCGACCTGTACAGTTGGCGCTTCAACTACTCTTTCAGCCCGACCATGTTTATCGACACCTTCGTCCAGTACAACAGCACCACCGAAAAGGTTCTCGCCAATATTCGCTTCAATTGGGAGCACCATCCCCTCAGTCACCTGAGCCTGGTCTTCACAGAGGATCGCCTCACCGGGACCGGTAACGACCTTTTCCGAGCCATCATCCTCAAGTACACCCACCTGCTACAGTTCTAGCTTGCCGCTAAAACGTCAAAACGTTATATTGGTGCTATGGGCAATCCACAGAAAAGAGCAACAGTCTATTTCGACCCTCGACTCCACCGAGCACTGCGGCTCAAGGCTGCCGAGACGGATCGATCCGTGTCAGACCTTGTGAACGAAGCGGTCAAGCTAAGTCTTGCCGAGGATGCTGAGGATCTTGCCGCGTTTGACAAACGCAAAGACGAAGCCAATCTTGCCTTTGAGGACGTCGTCAGGGATTTGAAAAAGCGTGGCCAGATATAAGCTTCTGATTAAACCCTCTGCCGTTAAAGAAATCGAAGCAATTTCTCGGAAGAAGGATCGCCAACGGATCATAAAGCGAATTCCAAACTTGGGAGCCAACCCGCGGCCCGAGGGTTGTCGAAAGCTATCCGGCAAGGAGCACTACCGCCTTCGGCAAGGGTCGTACCGAATCGTATACAGTGTCGAAGATAACACCCTCATTGTCTCTATTGTTCGAGTGGAACACCGGAAGGACATTTACCAGAAGACTCTATGAAGTCCCTGACTACTTGATCCCCACCACCATGGAGTCCGGTCCAGCCAGAGGTTCGACCCGGGTGTCACGAAAACCAGCCTCGTTGAGCCATGAGGAACAGTCCGCACCCGTGTAATCAAATCCACCACGGGTCTCGATCAGCATGTTCAGGCTCATGAGTAATCCAAAAGTATTTTGACTGCGATCGTCGTCGATGATCGATCCCCAAATGATCACTGCACCACGACCCGGGAGAAATTTTCTACCGGTTGAATCACACGGGGTCCCGGATAACTGGGAACTCTACAGTAATCCGGATTTCGATGAACTGGTGGAGCGGGGACGCCGAACCGTGGACTTGACTGCGCGCAGAGAGATTTATCGCCAGGCCTTGGACATCTTGAACGAAGAGGTTCACTTTATCTATCTGGGACATCTGCCGGTCGCCCAAGCCTGGCGTTCCCGCGTTCATGGTCTAAAGACCAATATTCGGGGCGACATCGCCTTTCACGGCGGAGGCATGGCCTACGCCTGGATCGAAGAATAACGAACCTCTGGTCAGCAGCGAAGGTTGACGTGAGGTGGAGAAACTTCGACAATTGAAAATCTCATGCAAAACCCCAGATACGTGGATGTGAACGGGATCAAGACGAGATATTTCGAAGAGGGCCAGGGAGAGCCGTTGGTGCTCATTCACGGCGGCAACTTCGGCAACGAAGACAACATCGACCTGGCTGACAACTGGGACCTCAACTGGCCCTGGTTCGTGAAATGGTTTCACGTCTACGCGCTCGACAAGCTGGGGCAGGGTTTCACCGATCTTCCCCAATCGGATGCGGATTACACAATGGGCGCCATCGTCGAGCACGCCTATGGCTTCATTCGGGAATTGGGCCTGGAGAAAGTGCACCTGGTGGGGCATTCCCGAGGGGCCTATGTGGTCACCCGGTTGACCCTGGAGCATCCGGAATTGGTACGAACGCTGGTGATCGTAGACAGCAACACGATCGCCCCCGGGGAGAATCCTAGCGACGCTCAGGAGCGCTCGAAAATGCGCCGGGGAAGACTGATGGCCGATGTTCCCAAACCTTTGTTAACCCGGAAAAGCCTCAAGTGGGTGAGCGAGGCCTTCTCCTACTCGGGCGGCGGTGTCACCGACAAGTGGCTCGACATCCGGCATGAGGTGGCCTCACGGCTCCAGACCCTCCAGGCCATTGAAAAGATGTCCGAGCTGTTTTCCACCACATTTCTTCCCCACCTGGCCCGGCAGAAGGAGGAGTCGCATCAGTGGATTCAAGCGGGAAAACTACAGACCCCGACGCTCCTGATCTGGGGCTACAATGATCCGTCCGCTATTGTGGATGAGGGAATAGAGCTTTTCAGAATGATCGCTCCTCATGCCCCTCGCGCTCAGATACACATTTTCAATCAGGCCGGGCATTACTCTTACCGAGAACATCCGGAAGACTTCGCCCGAGTGGTGGCTGATTTTATCAGGGTCGGCGAAGACGCTTGATGGGGAAGAAGGAGGGGACAGTCATCTTTTCGGAAAGCAGGAAACGGTAATCCTTTCGAGGACTTCGGACGCCCGAACGCACGAGAAATGGTGCCGGAGGCGGGATTATACAAGCTGAATATCGGCTTTTACCACATATTCCGTAACGTATTATTTAGTAGACAGTTGGAGGATTCCGAAATACTGCCCTGTATCGTCCATTCCACCTATTTATGGGAAGTTTGTGACCAATCTGTGACCAATTTCAACCTGACCTGCCTGATGACTTCATAATTAACCTTCAGGCGCCGCCCGATGTTCTGTTGTCTCCCAGTCGCTGGATAGGAGACGATAAAAGGTTAAATCGTGTTTGTCTTTATATGAATAAATAATAAAGATAAATGAAAACCAATAAAAACATCCAAAATAATAGGTTAGCGGGGTCTATCTCTAGACCTGTTGATGTCTTATATAGAGATTTTATGAGGGACTATCTACGTCAGGCAGATCATGTAAATATTTTTGATGCTCACTAAAGCGTTGCTCATGGTAACGCAAAGTGGTGTTAGTCCCTATGTCTTAATCGATTATGTCCCCTGCTAATCCCTAATTTGGACGCAATAAATTGTCTTAAAAAGTTATCCACTCGTCCATAGGTCCTCTGGAATGTCTGTCCTGGTCTCCCAATAAAACTGGTGACATGGTAATAATCATTCGAAGTTGGGGATTCGTTTGAAAAGTAGTAATTGCTAAGGCAGCATCTCTGTATATCAGAAATCACGGGGTCAACAGAGTGCCAACTGCTTTTTGTGGTCTCCATCACAACCAACCTATTGAATTTAGATGGGATCTTAAATAGCGTGGTCACTCTGTCGTCCCAAAGTTCAAAATTTCCTCCATCTTTTTCATCAATATCTGGTGTTACATAAAATAAAAGATTAAGTCTTCTATATCTCTCCCTCTCGCCATCATGAGAATTATCGATGTGCGGATTTAAGAAATGAGTTTGATCCATCCTGCTCAATCCACCCGCGTATAATGAGGGATCGCCCTCTAAGGAACTTAGTTGCGTAATTTCTGATATTTCTCGTATCACCTCCAGTGACTGAAGGGCGTCGGTTACCACATCAGTGATCGGATTTTCTAACTCGTTGAGTTTTGCAAACGTATATTTTCTCTCTCTAAATGTGTCTCTGAAAAAGTATTGACTCTCTTGTGGGAAGTTTTTAAAAATCTCCATAACGAATTCAGCGGGAAGCAGGTCATCTAATACGAAATATTTTGTTTTTATATGTGGGTTATCACTAGGAAATGTTCTGGTTAAATGTTCCTTGTTAGTGACTAATCTCTCGACTATTAGATCCGTAATTTCTTGTTTATTCATTTAAAATTCCATGTGATAAAAGTACAAGCAACGACAATGAACGCTGAAAACAATATGTTAACAGGGTTTCTGGATGTTAGGAACTCTCCCATTTGGTTATCGATTAGGTAAGAACAAGAAACTCGCGATCGATAAAGAACAGTCCCAATGGGTTAAGAAGATGTTTGAATGGTATGACCAAGGAACATCATTACCTCAAATTAAAACTTGATGGAAAAGTGGAGACTAATAGAGGGAATGTTCTTTGGTCCCATTCAAGTATTACCAAAATATTAAACAACCCACACCATGAAAGGTAATGTCATCCTTCAGGAGCTCCAGGCCATTCACCTTGAGGCGTATTACCGAAAGAAGGGAGAAAAGCTCTCACAGACAACCCTTGAGCATCACCACGCGATCATCAGCGGAGCTCTCAAGTCAGCCCAGCGGAAAAATTACGTCATCCGAAACGTTGCCCAGTTGGTCGAGAACAGACCCAGGAAGCCAGCCGATCAAAAGGACGCCAGGGAGCACTGCTGGGACCAGGGGGAAGTCAGGCAATTCTTGGAGACAACCAAGAGCTTTGGCCTCCAGGCGATGGCCTTCTACGCGCTCGGCCTGGATGCCGGCATGAGAAAAGGGGAACTCTGCGGCCTGAGATGGCCCAGCGTCGATCTGGAGATAGCAACAGTCTCCGTGGTCGAACAACTCATCAAGCCTGGATCCAAGCCAGTCTTCGGGCCTACCAAAAATGGCCTGAATCGTACGATCCAAGTGTCACCCAAGACCGTCGAGTTACTGCGGGTGCACAGAAAGAGCCAGAACGAGCTGAAGTTTAGAAACGGCAAGCACTACCATGACCGGGGCCTGGTCTTCGCAAAGCAGTGGAACCAAATGAACAGATCAAAGCAGAGCCTCGGGGATCCACTGCAAATGAATAACCTGGGTCAGCGGGAATTCGCGGATGTCATAGAGGCGGCCGTCATCCGTAGGATCAAGTTTCATGGCCTACGGCATACCTGTGCCACACTGCTACTCAAAGCCAGGATACCCGTCCATGTGGTCTCCCAGCGCCTGGGGCACAAGTCGGTAGACATCACCATGAACATCTACGCCCATGTGCTCCCCTCCATGCAGGATGAAGCCGCCGCTGAAATGGGGTCCATTCTGTACAGCTGAGATTTTGTGACCAATTTGTGACCAAATAGGGTCAGGTTAAAAGCTAACCCCTTTGTTTTCAACAAAAGAAAAGAAATGGTGCCGGAGGCGGGATTCGAACCCGCACACTCTTTCGAGCGCCACCCCCTCAAGATGGTGTGTCTGCCAAGTTCCACCACTCCGGCATTCTAGGGGTTGTCTTCCGAACCTTCCTCGGTCGCAGGTTCCGAGGGTTGCTCGTCGGAGGGTAGCACGGACCCCGGTTCTTCAGAGGAGGGTTCCTCAGCGGGAGCTGTGGACAGGTCGATCGGGGACTCTACCGGGACTTCCTCCGGCAAACTCATTCCTTCCAGGACGGTGCCGCCAGAGTCCTTGGTAAACATGATAGCCAACGTGAGCGAGGTCACCATAAAGATGACAGCACAGACGGTGGTGGCTCTGGTGAGAAGAGTGGCCGCTCCCCGTGCCCCAAATGCGGTCTGACTTCCCGTGCTTCCAAAAGTGGCAGCCAAATCACCGGCTTTACCTGACTGCAAAAGAACAACCAGGATCAACACCAGTGAAGCTACAATATGGAATACGATGACGAGCGCGTACATTTTATGTCACTGACAACTGACTGAAAGATCGCCAGGCCGGTTGACGTCCTTTGACGTTTCGGCTCAGGCGCTCTGCTGGACTATCTTAGCAAACGATTGGGCGTCCAAACTGGCACCGCCAACCAGAAACCCATCGATGTTCTCCTGCTCTATGAGCTGGGCAGCATTCTCCGGGGTGACACTTCCTCCATACAGGATGCGCACCTGATCCGCTACACCGACCGAACTGTGATCGGAGAGCCAGCTGCGAATCAGAAAATGAACTTTCTCTGCAAGCTCTGGAGTCGCCGTCCTTCCCGTTCCGATCGCCCAAACGGGTTCGTAAGCAATGATGATACGGGAGGTCTGAGGGTCTGTCAATTCACGCAAGGCCCGTTCCAACTGGCTCGGGATGACTTCCTGAACCCGGTCCGCCTCCCGCGCCTCCAGAGACTCACCGATACAAAGGATGGGAGTAAGCTCGGTGCTGAAGACCTTCTCAAGCTTGTCTTGAATCACCTCGTCAGATTCCTGGAAGTAGTGGCGGCGCTCGGAATGTCCGATGATGACATGACTGCAGCCATAGTCGGCCAGCATGGAAACAGAGACTTCCCCTGTGAACGCTCCTTCATCTTGCCAATGAACATTCTGGGCTCCCAGTTGAACGACGCTTCCTGTGAGAATTTCCTCCACCGCACCCAGGGCGGTAAAAGGCGGGCAGACGACAATATCCACGTTTTGAATATTTCCGACCAATCCTACCACCTCTCGAACGGTGGCCTGAGCCTCATCACGGGTCTTGAACATCTTCCAATTCCCTGCCACAACGTGCTTTCGACTGATCTGCTCGGCCGGGTCTTGCCGGGTCTGACTTTGTTCCGTCGGGCCTTGCTCAACCTGGCTCTGCTCGGTCGGGTTCTGGTCTTTCTGGCTTTCCTCGTTTGGGTTCTGCTCCATCTTTTAACTGCCTCTTAATGTCTGTTATCTGTTGTCAGTTGTCTCCTATCTCCTTCTTTACAGCCTCTCCCCGATATAGTTGGCCAGCTCCACCACTCGACATGAATAGGCCCACTCGTTATCGTACCAGGCCAGAACCTTCACCATGTCGTCACCCAGGGTCTTGGTGAAAGGACCATCCACAATCGCCGAATGGGGATCTTTCGTGAAGTCGGAAGAAACCAGCGCTTCTTCAGTATATGCCAGGATCCCCTTTAATGGCCCTTCAGCTGCTTCGCGGAAGGCCGATTTGACATCATCTTCACCGACTTTTTTCTCCACGGTGGCCGTCAAATCGATTAGGGATACCGCCGCTGTGGGAACCCGAATGGACATCCCATCAAGCTTTCCTTCCAGTTCAGGGAGAACCTGGGTCACCGCCAGTGCGGCCCCTGTCGTGGTGGGGATCATGGATAAGGCGGCTGCACGAGCCCTTCTCAGGTCCTTGTGGGGAAGATCCAGGATCCGTTGATCATTGGTGTAACTGTGTATGGTGGTCATAAGACCCTTACGAATGCCAAACTTCTCATGCAAGACCTTTGCAACAGGTGCCAGGCAATTGGTGGTGCAGCTGGCATTGGAGATAATGGAGTGTGCATCAGGATCGTATTTTTCCTCGTTGACCCCCAGGCAAATCATCACGTCCTGATTCTTGCCAGGTGCACTGATAATGACCTTTTTCACGGAATCGCGCAGGTGCTTGGCGGCGTCCTCACGACTTCTAAACAGTCCCGTGGATTCAATAACGATATCCGCTCCCACTTCACCCCAGGAAATCTTTTCCGGATCCCTCTGAGCAAACACGGCGATTTTCTTTCCGTTGACGGAAATCGAGTTTTCATCATGAACCACATTGGCCTGCAGTCGCCCGTAGATGGAATCATATTTCAACAAATGGGCCAGGGTTTTCGAATCCGTGATGTCATTAATGGCCACAATTTCCAGGTCAAAATCGGATTCCATCACAGCCCGAAAAACGTTACGCCCGATTCGCCCGAATCCGTTGATTCCTACCTTGATACCCATTGGCTCTCCTTTAACGACACAGCCCTCTACACTCGGATTTCGAGGAACCTTTATATCAACAGGACCCACCGGAAACAAGATGAGAACCGCAAGCTGGAAAACTTGAACCTTGATTCCGAAGTTGTAGTGAGAGTTCTAAGAGCGCCACTACAATTTCTCCCCATCTTGATAAGGATTACTGCCGTCTGGTTGAGTCTGGAAGCGTCGATGCCCCCACAACCAGCAGTGTGGGTACTCACGGATCACTTCCTCGAGACGCCGATTCAAATGCGTCATGGTTTCCCTGATATCTTTCTGAACATCACCACTACGGATCACCTCGAGGGGGGGATAAAAGCGGATGGTGTATTGGCCACGACGGTGTCTGGGGAGAATAAAACCTGCCACAATCGAAACCGAAGTCTTCCGGGACAAGGCAGCCAGACTGGAATTGGTGGAGGCTGGATGGCCGAACAGGGGGACATAAACCCCTTCCTTCTCCTGACTGTTTTGATCAAGTAGAAACCCGACATCGCCACCGGCCTTGAGGGTCTTGAGGATGGATCGCATCGATCCCTGCTTGGAGATAATCTGGTTTCCGCAGCGGGTGCGCAAACGTGTCACCCATCGATCCAGAAAAGGATTGTCCAACGGGCGAACCACAAAACTCAAGGGATGACCGTAAAGGGCCTGAGCTACCGGTAAAAGTTCCCATGCACTGATGTGAGCGGTCAGAAAAAGGACCGGCTCATCTCTACCCCCGGCTTTGAAATAATTTTCCAGTCCACGTCCTTCTTCATATCGGACCCGTCTCCTCACCTTCTCAGGGGTCAGGCGATGCAGGCGGCTCAGCTCAACCAAGTGGTCACCCAATTGTTGAACACTTTTACGAAGAATGCGTCTTTTCCACCGTTCATCCCTGTCGGGAAAAGCAATGTTCAAATTGATCAACCCAATACGGCGATGCTTCCCATCCAGGAAATAAACCAAAACCGCTAGAGACTCACAGAGAGGATAGGCCAGAAAATTTGGAAGGACTCCAAGGAAAGCCAAAGTGGCTCGCACCAGTAGATAGACCAACCCGTCGAGTACTCTTTTCACGGGCATTTTAGCGGTGACTGATTCGAGGAAATGCTCTCCAGAAACTTTCCCCACGAGGCCTGCTCACGCTGGGGCTGGACCAACGAGGAGACTCGTGCACAGTGGGCCTTCAGCTCGCCGTAAAATGCCGGGTCTTTCTCGGCCTTCCTAAGCTGTCCGGCCAAAGCCCGTGTATCTCCGAGGGGAAAATAGCCGGGATAATTCTCACCCAGCGTTCCCATGAGGCCGGGAATCTGGGAAGCCACGACAGGCACCGAGGAAATCAGGGCTTCCGAGAGAACATTGGAACTCCCTTCCATCCGGGAAGTCAGGGCCACCAGATGGCTGTCGGCCACTAGCCGGCGTGTTTTCCCATAGGGTAAGGCTCCCAACCAACGATAGCGCGGGTTGTTTAGATCCTCATCCCGGGCTTTCTTTTCCATCTCCGGCCCAAGCGCTGCGCCTACCTGTACGATCCTTATTCGGGAAGAGGCGGG
>Ga0066376_10005536_pt1 | contig 10688 bp, 5 predicted proteins | sample Knorr_S15_td_Bot_FD_77009 | JGI IMG/M metagenome (GOLD analysis project Ga0066376, IMG submission 77009) | Marine microbial communities from Southern Atlantic Ocean transect - Knorr_S15_td_Bottom_ad_5009_LV_A | ecosystem: Environmental > Aquatic > Marine > Oceanic | place: Southern Atlantic... | reverse complement strand
ACCCGGCTCAAGGATGGCAAGTGGCGCTGGCAATCGTGGAGCCTGAATTATTGGGAAGGGGACGATGTCCACTTGGAAGTCACCACGGCGGGCGAGCAGGCGATCCTTGCCGTGAACAAGTCGAACTCGTGGTTTGGCGTGACCGACTTGGCGGTGTTGGACAAGGGGCAACCGGCACCGCGCGAGGAGTTCGCCGAGTTCGTTGCGCCGCTGTTTGCCAAGGGCGACCTCGGCAATGCCAAGCGCTTGGCCAAGCGCTACGCAGGGTCGCTGCGACAGAGCATCCGGGCCTGGAGCCGCAATGAAATGAGCGACGAACAGGCCAATTTCATTGGCTATTTCGTCCGCAGCGGCCTGTTGCCCAACTCCCTCGACGAGTCGCCGGAAGTCGCTGGGTTGGTGGAGGAATATCGCCATCTCGAGGCCGAAGTGCCGGTGCCACAGCGAGCGCCGGGCGTCATCGAGGCGGAGGCGATCGATCGGCCGCTTTTCGTTCGTGGCAACCACAAGCAACCGGCCCAAACCGTGCCGCGCCGTTTTCTCGAGGCGTTCGATGCCACGCCTTTTGCGGCGAACAACTCTGGCCGACTGGAGTTGGCGGAGGCGATGCTGCATCCGGACAATCCGCTGACCGCGCGCGTGATCGTGAACCGGATTTGGCATCACGTCTTTGGTCGCGGACTTGTCGCCACGCCGGACAATTTTGGAAAGCTCGGCGAGACACCGACGCACCCCAAGCTGCTCGACTACTTGGCCAGCCGTTTTGTCGCGGAAGGGTGGTCGATCAAAAAGTTGATTCGAGAAATTGTACTCACCCGCACATTCAAATTGGCGACCGTGCCGACGGCCAAGGCGCGTGAGATGGATCCGGACAACCGGCTGCTCACCCGCTCACCCGTGCGACGGCTCGAGGCCGAGTCCATTCGCGATGCCATGCTGCTGGCCAGCGGCTCGCTCGACCGCACGCCGCTTGGCGGCTCGGATGATTTCGGCACTCGCCGCCGCAGTCTTTACATTCGCATTATTCGCAACCGACTCGACCCGTTCCTCTCGGTGTTTGACACCCCGGTGCCTTCAAGCACAAAGGGTCGGCGCGATGAGACGAACGTGCCGGCGCAGTCGCTCACGATGATGAACGATCCGTTCGTCCTCTCGCTGGCGGAGCGCTTGGCCAAGCGCGTGCGGGACGACGACAAACTTGAAACCGACAGGGCGCAAATTGCCCGGATGTTTCAGCTCGCGCTCAACCGAGAAGCCACCCCGGAGGAACTAGCAAGTGCCGGGGCATACCTTGGCAACGCGGTTCGAAAGCAGCGCTTGGCTGGGGAGCAGTTGGATACATTGCACGGGCAAATCGCGGACGCGAATGCCAGAGTGACGGCCATCCGTGAGCCGGTGCGTGATCGGCTCTTGGCCAATCGAAAAACAGATGGCCAAGCGTCATCGACAGGGCCTAAACCGTTGGCATTGTGGGACTTCAGTATTGGCACAAAGGATCAGCTTGGCCAACTGCATCTGTCGCTGATCGGCGGTGCAAGATTGGACGGTGGCGCGTTAGTTTTGGATGGGCACAAGGCCTTCGCCCGGAGTGCGCCCTTGGCCAAGCCGCTTCGCGCCAAGACGCTTGAGGCTTGGGTGCAGTTGAGCAATCTCGACCAGCGCGGGGGCGGAGTGGTGTCGGTGCAGACGCGGGACGGTGTCCTGTTTGATGCCATCGTTTTTGCCGAGAAAAAATCACAACGATGGCTGGCTGGCAGCGATGGCTTCAGCCGCACGATGAGTTTCAACGGCCCGGCCGAAAAACAGGCTACGGGTCAGCCGGTGCATGTGGCGCTCGTTTATCGAGCCGATGGTGTCATCATCGGCTACCGTAACGGTGAGCCGTATGGTCGCAGCTACACAACCGGTTTGCAGTCGTTCAGCGCCGGCAAAGCGGAGGTGCTGTTTGGCTTGCGACACGGCACCGGCGCGGGCGGCAATCGAATGTTAGCCGGGAAAATCCTGAAGGCGCGACTGTACGATCGCGCACTGGAACCCGGTGAAGTGAAAGCTTCCTTCGGCGGCAATCCGAACTACATTTCCGAGCGGGATATGCTCGCCGCCATGAACGAGTCGCATCGAAAGCAGATTGCGGGGTTAAACTCGGAGTTGGTTGAGTTAAATCAACAAACGGCTGTACTGGAGAAAGCCGGAGCTACTCAACAAGATTCATGGCGCGACTTGGCTCTGGCGATGTTCAACTTAAAGGAGTTCATTTATTTGCAATGATCAAACGCAGAGAACACAAATCCGCAGATGGCGCAGATTATCGCAGATTATCGCAGATTCATAAAAACAATCTGCGGATGATGAAAGGTGCGCGGAGAACCGAATAGGAAGTGATGAACGATAAAAAAATATTCAACCGGCGCGAGATGTTGGCGCGGTGTTCAACTGGGTTTGGGATGTTGGCGTTGCAGGGGTTGATGGCGACTCCCGTGTTTGCGGGCACGGCACGACAGTCGCATTTTAGGCCGCGCGCGAAGCATGTGATTCTTTGCTATATGTCCGGCGGCGTGTCGCAGGTGGACTCGTTCGACCCGAAGCCGAAGTTGCGCGAACTGCACGGCAAGCCGATGCCGGTGAAAATCCTGCGCACGCAGTTCAATAACAACGGCAACGTGATGGCCTCGCCGTTCGAGTTTGCACGGCACGGGCAAAGCGGTATTCCGGTCAGCAGCATGTTTCCGCACGTGGCGGAGTCGGTCGATGAACTGGCGGTGATCCGCTCCATGACCAGTAAGGTGAACGAGCACGCGCAGGGCAACTACGCGTTTCACACCGGCTTTCCGATAATGGGGCATCCATCGGCGGGCGCCTGGGTGTCGTACGGCATGGGCACGGAAAATCAGAATATGCCCGGCTTCGTGGTGTTGCAGTCGGGCGGTGCGTCGGTGCCGCACGGCGGCGTGGGCCTGTTCAGCAACGGCTATTTGCCAGCACAAAACCAAGGCTCGATCATCATCGGTGACAAGACACCGGCGGTGCGCAACATCCGGCCGCGCGAAGCCGATGCCACGCAGCGGTCGCGACTGGATTTTGTAAAGCGTCTGGACGCGGATTTTGTGAAACGCATTGGCGGTGACAATGATGTCGAGGCGGCGGTGCGAAATTACGAGACGGCGTATCGTATGCAGTCGGCCGTGCCGGAACTGTGCGATCTCCGGGGCGAATCCGAGGCCACCAAAAAACTATACGGCATGGATTCGCCCAACGGCGTGACGGCGGCCTACGGGCATCAGGCGTTGCTGGCGCGGCGGCTGGTCGAGCGCGGCGTGCGTTTCGTTGAGTTGAGTTGTCTGCCGGAGAAAATGGGCGGCGGACAGGCGCCCAACCCGTGGGACCAACACGGCAACCTCAAGGGCGGTCACGAAAACATGTCGCTGCAAGTCGATCAACCCATCGGTGGTTTGCTGAAAGACCTCAAGAGCCGTGGACTGCTCGACGACACGCTGGTGATCTGGGCCGGCGAGTTCGGTCGCACGCCGTTCTCGCAAGGCAGCAACGGCCGCGACCACAACCCGTACGGCTATAGCGTCTGGCTGGCTGGCGGCGGCGTGAAGGGCGGCACGATTTACGGCGCGACCGACGAGCTTGGCTATCACGTCACCGAAAACAAATGCGACATTTACGACCTGTGGGCGACGGTGCTGCACTTGATGGGATTGGATCACGAGGAGTTGACCTACCGCCACGGCGGCCGCGACCTGCGCCTCACCGACGTCCACGGCCGGGTGATCCGGGAAGTGATTGCGTGATCATTGAAAATGCGCGGCTTGGCAGGATGATTGAACCCAGTTAGAGTCCGCCAATGCCGACGGTACTCCGCATAGGTTCGTATCGATTCTTCTTTTATGCGGGGGATGCCGGAGAACCGGAGCATATTCACGTCGAGCGCGATGATTGCTTGGCCAAGTTTTGGTTGTTGCTGGTGCGATTGGCTCGCAGTCACGGTTTTGCCCGGAATAAAATCGATCGACTGCGGCGTTTAACGAAAGAGAATCAGACATTGTTACTTGAGGCTTGGAATGAGTACTTCGACCGTTGAGATACAGGACAGTTCCGCTCAGGCCGTTCGATTGGGCGGGGACACGTTGAGTTTGGAACTGACGGACGGTCGCTCGGTGAGCGTGCCGCTTGATTGGTATCCGCGGTTGCTGCACGCCACGCCAGAAGAAAGGGGCAACTGGCGGCTGCTTGGCCAAGGGCGGGGGATTCATTGGCCGGACTTGGATGAGGACATCAGCGTGGAGGGAGTGCTGCTCGGGAAACCTTCCGGCGAGAGCCAAGCGTCATTTCAAAAATGGCTGAAGTCTCGCGAGGCAACTGCCTGACCATGCACCGCTTGGCCAAGGTCTGGGAGGTGTTGGCTGCCGCGAGTTTTGTTGCCTTGGTTTTTCGGGATGCGTTACGGCGCCACCGGACAAACCGTTTGTCAAGGCCGAGCCGGGTGAGTTGTTGGCCAAGCTGGCTGGCAACTACGAGGTGACGATCGATGGGGTGGATTATCTGCTGATCCTGTCGCCGGCCGGTTTGAATTACGGCAAAAAAAACATCATGGAGCTGACGCTGCACGGTGGCGTTGATCCGTTTGGCGTGGCGGCACAGTCGTATTATGAAGTCCCCGGCAACGTCAGCGACCTGCGGCGAGGGGTGAACCGGTTACAGAAAAATTATTATGTCGGTGGTGAGGTGGGCCGGTTTTTCGGGAAGCAATATTTCGTGGACAAGCTGGCCATTCGTCGCGGGAGCGATGACGAGTTGACCATCAGTTCCTTTTCGCTGCACCGGACTGGTTACACCAGTTTTGCGTACCCAACCCGCACCATCCGCGGCATCGAGCGGGTGAAATAAAAAACTGCAGAGCGCACCGGCTCTCGCAATTCTTCAAGCCGCCAACCTAATTTACCTTCAGGGTCATGAGGTAGGCCATTACGTCGGCGAGTTGTTGTTCGTCGAGGAGGAGGTTCATGGGCGGCATGGGGCTGGCGCCGAGTTGGTCGAAGCCTTCCGCCAACTGCGCCGTTGGGTTGATCAAGCTTTCGTAAATGTAGGCGCGATCTTTGCGGCTGGCGATGCCGTCCATTTCCGGGCCGATGACGCCCCCTTCTTCGCCGACCTTGTGGCAGCGCACGCAGGAGGCGACGGGGTGTTTGTGGAAGATGTCCTCGCCGCGCTTGGCCAAGCCCTCGATTTGTTTTTGCGCGGTCGGTTTTTTGTGGATCGGTTTCATTTCCCGCAGTGACAGATCGTCAAACCAAGCGGTGCCCTTGGCTTGGCCCCAGCCGCCGAAAAGGCAGTTGACGGTGAGCGGGCCGGCCTGTGTGTTGTCGAAAACGACCTCGACCTTCTGCCAGTCTGTGTTGTTTTTCAGCGCCTTGGTTTTGGCTTTGTGCTGCAGCTCGTGGACGTTGAGCAACGCGCCGTGGCCACCGCTGACGCCTTCGGTCTTGATCCACGCGCTTAGGGCGTACCGGGTGCCGGACTTCAGGTTGACCGTGGCGTGGATGCTAGTGTCGTGGCCGTCGCCGGAGCGGATTATCACCGACGACTTGCCGCTGTGCACGTGGGCCTTGCGGGTTTCGATCGCGTGTTCGACGTCGGTGCCGTTGGCGCTGTACGTGCGCACCTGCCAATCGGCGGGAAGGTTGCCATCGGCTTTTTCAAACGACGCGTTGGTCAGGAGGTTGGGGCCGCGCTCGTGGCCGACGATGTCGGTTTGGTCGGCCCCGGCGGCGCTGAGCGCGAGCTTGAGCCACTCGTCACCGGCGTTGGTTTTGTCCTGCGCCAGGATGCTTGCGGCGCGTTGGTGGGTTTTTGATTTGGGGAACTGGGCCAGCTTCACGAACGCAGCCAAGCGCACGTGCAGGTCGGCGTCGGCGAGGGTTGCGCTGTCGTAGAGCAGTTGCTCATCGGCTGCCGCTTGGCCAAGCGCGCGGACGGCGTTGCGCTTGACCGCCGGGTCGGTGCTGATGAGCGCGGCGCGCTTGGTTTCGGTGTCGAGCGCGCCGAGTCCCTCGAGGGTCCAGAGCGCGTGGATGGCTCCGGCACCTTGGCCAAGCGCGCGTTTGCGGAGTGCGTTCACCGCCTTTTTGTGGCCGCCATCGACGAGAAGGCGCTGCGCGGTTTGGCGCCAAAACAAGTTGTCGCTGTCGAGTGCGGCGACGAGTTTTTGCGGGTTGGCCTTGGCGAGGGAGTTGATTTTTGGCTTGGGTGCGCCGTCCCAAATCACGCGGTAAATGCGGCCGTGCTGCCGGTCGCGGTTGGGGTTGATGTGCGCGTTGCCGCGTCCGTTGCGGGCGGTGTATCCGCCACGCCCACGACTCGGTGTTGGGTTGTGTTGGATGATAAAGTTGTACCAGTCGGCGAGCCAAAGGTGGCCGTCCGGGCCGACCTCGGCGACGATCGGTGAGAACCATTCGTCGGCACTGGCGACGAAGCTGAAACTGTTTTTGGCGGCGTAACCTGCGCCGTTTTTTTCCATGCGATAGGTTCCCACCAGATTGCCGGTCGGGCCGCAGACGAACGCCGTGTTGTCGCGGTATTTTTCCGGGAACGCCGCCGAGGTGGCGAAGGCGTGGCCGCAGCCGGCGGTGTAGGCGTTGAACGCATCGACTTGGCGGATGTTCGGCGTGATGGGGTGGAAGAGGCGCGAGTCGGCGATCATTTTCGCGCTCATCTTTTTGTCGCCGCCGAACACCGTCGCCGGGATGCCGCCGAAAAACGTCGGGTTGTTGTTGGCGGTGGAGCCGAAGACATCGCCGGCGACGTTGAAGCCCATTCCCCAAGTGTTGTTGTTGAACTGGTGCAGAAACTCGATGTCCGAGCCGTCCGACCTGAAGCGGAACACACCCATGCCGAAGTTGTGTTTCTCGCCGCCGACCGTGCCGTTGAATCGCGCGTAGCCGACCGTGCCGTAAATCCAGTTGTCAAAACCTTGGCGCAGATTGCTCGGGCCGGCGTGTGTGTCGCCGACGCCCCAGCCGGTGAACAGCACCTCGCGGGTGTCCGCCCGGTCGTCGCCGTCGGTGTCCTTGAGGAAATAAAAGTCCGGCGCGTGCGCGACGATGACGCCGCCTCGGGCGAAGGTCATCGAGGTCGGCATGTTGAAGCCGTCGGCGAAGACGGTGAACTTGTCGGCTCGGCCGTCGCCGTCCGTGTCTTCGCAAATCTTGATGCGGTCGTTGCCTTTGCGGCCGGGCTTGAGTTCGTTCGGGTAGTCGACCGACTCGACGACCCACAGCCGGCCGCGCTCATCCCAAGTCATGTAAATCGGGTTGATGACATCCGGCTCGGCGGCAAAAAGCTCCATGCGGAAACCGACCGGCACCTGCGTGTATTTCAGGCTCTCCTCCGGCGGGAGCGGGAGTTGATACTCGAGCGGCTTGGGGCGGCGCTCGTAGTTTGGGATGTTGTCGCGCTTCTCGTATTTCAGCGGGGCACGACCCGCGATGAACTTGTCGTAACGCTCGCGGGCCTTGTCGCCGGCCGCCCAAAGAATACCGCTCTTGAGCAGTTGATGAAAACCGGCGTTGCCCCAGACACGCTGGTCGTGGCCGGAGGCGGTGTAAAAGATGCGGCCCTTTCCCTGCGTGCGCACCCACGTCCACGGCTCCGGCTCGGTGTGCGGATCGCCTTTCACCGCGTCGCGCACCATCAGCACCGTGCGGTTTTTCGTATTGTGGTTGTGGTGAAAATAAGTTTCGTCCCAAGCGGTGAACGCCTTCACGTCCTTCAGCGCGGGGTGCTTTGGCTTCACGATCCGGGCGGTGAACTCCGCGCCTTGATGGCTCTTGAACCGCCCGCCGACGAGTTGGTCGAAGTCCGGCTCGTTGGCGAAGCACCAACTCGCGCAGTGCACCGGCACGAAGCCGCCGCCGCGCTCGACATAGTTTTTCAGATTGGCCCACTGGTGCGGCTCGATCCGGGCGTGGTTCGCGTAGAGCAGCAGGGCGTCGAACTTGGCCAAGCGCTTGGCGTCGCCGAGGGCTTCCTCGACCGACGTCACGTAGTCGAAGTAGATCGCGTCGCGGCCAAGCGCGCGGGAGAGCATCGGGTAAAATTGGTTGGAGTTGTGGTGCTCACTTTCGTGGCCGAGGAAGAGCACGCGGATCGGCCCCTCGGCGGCCTTGGCCAAGCGGGAGATGCCCGGCGCAGTCGTAACGGCGGCGAGGCACAGTAACATTGTTAGTCGACAGGTCATCATTGTGAACGGGCGGGAAATGTAACACGGCGACTGGCCGGGGCAAGGCCAAAGCCACGCTTGGCCAAGCGATTCCCTCACAAAATGGATCAAAAGTAAGCCTTCACATTGCGGCGAGTTGAGTTAGCGTGGCCGACCCGCCGGATTGAGAACCCTTGCCCAAGCCGCCTTGGAATGAGCGGCGGGACAACAACCCGTGAAGCAACCGCGATGACAAAATTCAAGGCAAACACCCGGCGTGATCTTCCCCGGATCGCGGAGAAACTGAAGCTCGATGCTGATCAGGTGACTGAAATGTTGGCGGTGTCGGCGGTGTTGCCGTTCCGCGTCAACGACTACGTGATCGAGAACCTGATCGACCCCAAGTCGGTGCCCAACGACCCGATTTTTCAGCTGACCTTCCCGCAACGCGGCATGCTCGAGGAGAACGATTTTCTGCGCATGCGCGACTTGGTGACCAAGGGCGCCTCCGAGTCGGAGATCAAGCTGGCGGCCGATGAAATCCGGGGGCAACTCAACCCGCACCCGGCCGGGCAAATGCAACTCAACGTGCCGTTGCTCGACGGCGAGGTCGTCGACGGCATGCAGCACAAATATCAGGAGACGGTTTTGTTTTTCCCGGGCCAGGGGCAGACTTGCCACGCGTATTGCAGCTACTGTTTTCGCTGGGCGCAGTTTGTCGGTGATGCGGATTTGAAGTTCGCCAGCCGGGAAGCCGATCGACTGGTGGACTACGTGCGGGATAACCCACAGGTGAGCAGCGTGCTGATCACCGGCGGCGACCCGATGGTGATGAAGACGCCGGTGCTGCGTCGCTACATCGAGCCGCTGCTGGCGGCAAAATTGCCGAACCTGCACAGCATTCGTATCGGCACCAAGGCGCTGGCCTACTGGCCGTACCGATTCACAGAGGGGGAGGATGCCGATGACTTTCTGCGACTCATCGGCGAAGTGAAGGCGGCCGGCAAACATTTCGCGTTGATGGCGCACTCGAGCCACTCGCGGGAGTTGGAGCCGGAGGTGGCGCGGCAGGCGGTCGAGCGCGTGCTCAACGCCGGTGCAGTGATCCGCTGCCAGGCGCCGCTCATCCGCAAGGTGAACGACAACGCCAACGTCTGGGCGCAGCTTTGGCGCCAGCAGGTGCTGCTGGGCATGGTGCCCTATTATATGTTTGTGGAGCGTGACACCGGGGCCAAGGCCTACTTCGAGGTGCCGCTGGCCCGTGCGTACAAAGTGTTCACCGAAGCGTACAGCCAAGTGGCCGGGCTGTGCCGCACCGTTCGCGGCCCGTCGATGTCCGCGACGCCGGGCAAGGTGCTGGTGGACGGCATCACACGGGTGGCCGGCGAGAAGGTGTTCGTGCTGAAATTCCTGCAGGGCCGCGATCCCAAGTGGGCGAACCGCGTCTTTTTCGCGCAGTACGACCCGAAGGCCACTTGGCTGTCAGATCTGCAGCCTGCGTTCGGCGAGGAGCGGTTTTTCTACGAGGCCGCCATGGAGGAGGCTCTGGCAGAATCGGCGCGAAAGGGTTGACGCCGCTTGACCCGTCTTGCTCACTGGGCCTAGCATCCGCGGTGCCGATGATAAGGAACTTGAGCCGATTGATCACCGCCATCGTGGCTGTTCTCCTCGCCCATGGGGCGGTGGGGCAGACTGCTGCCCCCTATCGGAACAGCATTGTTGCCGAGGTAAACGACAAGATCATCACCCGGCAAATGGTGATGGATGCCATGAAGCAGGAGGTCACCCTGTTGCGCCGCCAATACGCCGGGCAACCGCAGCTTTTTGGCCAGAAATATACCCAGCTTCAGGCCGACACACTCGAGGCGCTGATTCGACGAGAGCTGGTTTTGCGCGAGTACATGGAGAAGGGCTACAACCTCCCCGAATCCATCATCGAGCAGCGTATCAAGGAGGATATCCGATCCGAGTACGGCGACCGGGTCACCCTCATCAAGTCCCTCCAGCAGAGTGACATGACCTACGAGGAGTACGCCCGGTACCAACGGGAGAAGATCATCCAAATGGTGATGCGAGGCCAGTTCATCTCGAAGGCGAATATCGTGATTTCCCCCCGGCAGATTGAGGAATATTACGTGGCCAACAAGGACACATTTCGCTCCGGTGTCGAGGTTCGGCTCCGGATTATCTTTCTGGACGCCAAGAAACACGGAGGCGCGGATGGCACTCAAAAGTTGGCCAATGAGATTCACCAAGTCCTGCAGTCGGGCGACTCCTTTGCCGGGATCGCCTCGGTTTACACCGACCAATACCGCGCATCGGGAGGGCTCAAGCCTGACTGGATCAATCGGGGCAGCTTGGCCCCGGAGCTGGATCAAGCGGCCTTTGCGCTTGGCCAAGGCCAAATGAGCCCCGTCTTGGTGATGCCGCAGGGGTGCTATATTTTGCGTTGCGAGGAGATGAATCAGGCCAAGCTCGGCACCTT